>VFQO010002051.1_pt1 | contig 13293 bp, 18 predicted proteins | sample 3512331 | NCBI WGS metagenome assembly VFQO01 (sample SAMN10412371, study PRJNA504923) | tailings metagenome | isolation source: Replicate 3 from Balatoc abandoned mine | place: Philippines: Itogon, Benguet | collected 2017-08-28
AGCCGACCGATTACTGCGCGCGCCAGATCGCCCGCTGGACCAAGCAGTACAAGCTGTCCGAAACCGAGCTGATGCCGGAAATGGAGCGGCTGATCGAATGGCTGCCGCAGACCATTCCGCCGCAGCATGGCTCGTCCGTGGTGCACGGCGATTACCGGCTCGACAACGTGATCTTCCACAAGACGGAACCGCGCATCATCGCGGTGCTCGATTGGGAGCTGTCGACGCTGGGCGATCCGATTGCGGATTTCAGCTACCTGATGCTCAACTGGCACAATCCGGCCGATGGCCGCGCAGGGCTGCTGGGGCTGGATATCGAGGCACTTGGCATCCCCTCGCAGGAAGAAGCGGTGGCGCGTTACGTCGCGCGCACCGGCTTCCCCGTGCCGCCGATGGACTGGTATTTTGCCTATAACCTGTTCCGCCTCGCCGGGATCATGCAAGGCATCAAGAAGCGCGTGATCGACGGCACGGCATCCTCGTCCCATGCGCAAGCGATGAGCGAACGGGTGCGGCCGCTGGCAGAGCGTGCTTACGAGTTTGCGCTTGCTGCGGGGATGCCTGCTTAATTCTAAGGCAGACCTGCGTGACTTACGTATGCGTGCCGAATTCACGTGCAGCGGGCGCTTGCCGCTGCACGCAAGCACCGCTAGGCGCGCTGGAAATCTGTCCGCTGGAGAACGCCCATGAGTGATGCCCTGATCGCCGCCATCGAAGCCGCGTGGGAAAACCGCGCCGACATCACGCCGGGTCATGAGGTGCGCCATGCGGTCGCCGATGCGTTGGCTTTACTCGACAGCGGTGAAGCGCGCGTGGCTCAGCCGGATGGCAATGGCGGCTGGAAGGTCAACCAGTGGCTCAAGAAGGCAGTGCTGCTCAGCTTCCGCCTCAACGACAACCGGGTGATGGAAAACGGCGCAGCAGGCGAAGCAGCGTTCGACAAAGTGTCATTGAAGTTCGCCGGTTGGGGTGAAAACCGCTTCCGCGAGGCAGGCTTCCGCGTGGTTCCGGGCGCGGTGGTGCGGCGCGGCGCGCATATCTCCAAGGGCGTTGTGCTGATGCCGAGCTTCGTCAACATCGGCGCTTACGTTGGCGAGAACACGATGATCGACACCTGGGCGACCGTCGGCTCCTGCGCGCAGATCGGCGCGAATGTGCACATTTCGGGCGGGGCCGGGATCGGCGGCGTGCTTGAACCGCTTCAGGCCGAGCCCGTCATCATCGGTGACAATGCCTTCATTGGCGCTCGGGCCGAAGTGGCCGAAGGTGTGCGTGTGGGCGAAGGCGCGGTGCTGTCGATGGGCGTCTATCTCGGCGCCTCAACCAAGATCGTCGACCGCGCGACCGGCGAAGTCCACATGGGCAGCGTCCCGCCCTATGCGGTGGTCGTCCCCGGCTCGATGCCCGGTAAGCCCTTGCCCGATGGCACAATGGGGCCGAGCCTCTACTGCGCGGTGATCGTCAAGACGGTGGACGCTCAGACCCGCTCCAAGACCGGGATCAACGAATTGCTGCGCGATTGATCGCGGTGGGGGGGCGTTGCGGACCGCCCTGCCGCCGCCTTTCTTGATCATGCGGCCCGGCTGCGATGAAACAATCGGGGGTCCCATGCGGTAGTGCTCTCCTACACATCATGCAGGAGATACCCCATGCCGCAGCACGACCGCGACAACCGGATTGACGAAACCGACGCCAAGGGCGGCAGCAAAGAAGGCGTGGTGCGCTGGGTGCTGCTCATCAGCCTCAGCCTGGCCATCATTGCGCTGACCGTAATCTGGGTGACGGGCGCTCTGACGCAGGACAATGTCGAGAGCCAAGGCACAGCCACCGGTCGGATCGAAGCCGAGGGCGAGCAACGCCAGAATGCGGCCACCGACAATGATCCGGTCAACCCCAGCGCGGACTGACCGGGAACCATTTGCCCCCGCTTGACTTGATTGACGTTACGGAAGATGTTTCCGTAACGTCAATCAAGTCAAGCGGGGAGAGCGCCGATGGCCGATCCAAATGAAGGCATCCGCATCAATGACGAAGCCGCGCGCGGTGCCGTCAGCAATACCGGCCTGCGCTATGTGCTAGGCTTCAGCCTCGGCTTTGCCGTGATCGCCATGAGCCTCGTCTGGATCATCCCTGCTCTCGCCCGCGCGGCGCATTGATCATTCCGGCTTGGCGGGCGGGGTGATCAGGGTTTCGATCGGCGGCTCGCTCGCCACCTGCGCCGCATACGCTTCAGCGGCGCGCATCACGCGCAGAGCATTGCGGCTGGCGATCATCTCCAGCTCCGCCTGCGAATAGCCGCGCTTCGCCAGTTCGGCGAACAGCAGCGGATAACCGCGCACGTCCTCGAACCCGACCGGGCCGGACGGCATCCCGTCAAAATCCCCGCCGATCCCGATAGACTCCACACCAGCGACCTTGCGGATGTGGTCAATATGGTCGGCCATGTGCTTGATGGTGGTGGCCGGTTCAGGGTTGGCCTTGTCCCATGCGGCCATCGTCGTCGTCACCGTTTCGGGCTGGCCTTGGAACAGGGCCTTCAGCCGCGCTTCTTCGGCCGAGCGCTTGGCGAACCACTGGCGGCGTTCCTCGTTGAGGAAGCCGGGCAGCGCCACAACCATGACGATCCCGCCATTCTCCGGCAGCCGCGCGAGCACGCTATCAGGCACATTGCGCGGATGGCCGTTCACCGTCCGCGCGCCCGAGTGGCTGAAGATCACCGGAGCCTTGGCGACATCCAGCGCATCCATCATCGTCGCCTCGCTGACATGGCTGAGGTCAACCAGCATCCCGAGCCGGTTCATCTCGCGCACCACGTCCATGCCGAACGCGCTGAGGCCCCCGTGTGCGGGATTATCGGTCGCAGCATCGGCCCAGGGCGTGTTGCTGTTGTGGGTGAGCGTCATGTAACGCGCGCCCAGCGCGTGCAGCTGGCGCAGCACGCCAAGGCTCGACCCGATCGAGTGGCCGCCTTCCATCCCCAGCAGCGAGGCGACCTTGCCGTCAGCTATCGCGCGCTCGACCTGATCGGCGGTGGTCGCGAAGCGCAAGGCATCGGGATAGCGCGCGATCAGCCGTTTGGTGACGTCGATCTGCTCGATCACCTCCTGGACCGCTTCGGGCTCGTCAGGGTTGGAAGGAACATAGACCGACCAGAACTGCGCGCCGACCTTGCCTTGGCGGAGGCGTGCGAGATCGGTCTGCATGACCGCGCCCTGCGGATGCGCCTCGCCGGTGTCAGTGGTGTCTTCGAAGTCGAAGGCGTTGATCTGATTCGCCACCCGCGCGCGCAGCTGAATGGGCACATCATTATGCCCGTCGAAGATCGGTGCAACCTCAAGCGCGGCATTGGCCGTAGCAGTCGCAGGATCGACCGGCGCCTCCTGCGCGGCGAGCGGGCTTGCCAGCATGAGCGCAGCCGCAAGGGCGAGACGAGAAGGCGCGAAAAGTTGCATGGTGCAGGTTCCCGAAGCTAGAGCGCCTGCACCACCGGGGCTGGGGGCAGGCAAGGACATCGGCATGAGTGATAGCGCGGCAGGACTGATCGAACAATTGGGCCTGACCGCTCACCCCGAAGGTGGGTGGTATCGCGAAACGTGGCGCGGCGAGCCGGGGCCGGACGGGCGCGCCAGCGGCACCGCTATCATCTTCCTGCTGCGCGCTGGCGAGGTGTCGCATTGGCACACGGTCGATGCGGCCGAACTTTGGCTGTGGCAGGCTGGCGATCCGCTCGAACTGCGACTGTCCGCCAATGATGCGGGGCCGGTGAGTTCGGTGATCCTCGGCAGTGATGTCGGCGCGGGTCAGCAGTTGCAGGGCCTCGTCGCGCCGGGTGAGTGGCAAGCGGCACGCTCCTATGGCGAGCCGCGCTTCGGCTATAGCCTCGTCTCCTGTGTCGTGGTGCCCGGGTTTGACTTTGCGGGCTTCACGCTGGCGGCGCCGGGATGGGAGCCGGGCGCTTGATCAAGCTGGGCATCCGCTGGCTACTCGCCGCGTTCTACGCCTTTGCGGGCGTGATCCATCTCATTAATCCTGCGCCGTTCCTCACCATCACCCCGGCGTGGGTGCCCGCGCCCGAGGCGGTGGTGCTGCTGACCGGCGTGGCCGAGATCCTCGGCGCGATCGGGTTGGTGCAGCCGTTTTCGCTCAAGTTACGGCAGGCGGCGGGATGGGGGCTGGCGCTCTATGCGCTGTGCGTGTGGCCCGCCAACATCAACCACTTCGCGATGGACATGGCGCGCGCCGATGGTGGGCTCGGTCTTGGTTATCACGTGCCGAGGATGTTCGCGCAGCCGGTGATCATCTGGCTCGCGCTTTGGGTGGGCGAATGCCTGCCCTCGCGCCGACGCCCCATGCCTCCCGGCGCATGACGCCCGTGGACGCGATCCTTACCCTGCTCGCCGAGCGAGCCGAGGGTGCGACCATCTGTCCGAACGAAGCCGCGCGCCGGTTGGCCGGGCCGCAAGGCGATTGGCGCGCCGTGATGAACGCTGTCCACGCCGCCACCGACCAGTTGGCCGCGGCGGGGACGATCATCCTCTCATGGAAGGGCGCTGATATGCAAAAGCGGCGCGGACCCTATCGGATCGCGCGCCGCTGATGTGTGCCAGAGGCAAGACGCCGCAAGGGCGCCGCGCCGCTTAGCTCAGATGCTTCGAGACCGCAGCGGTCATCTTGAACATCGAGATCTGGTCCTTACCGATCACGGCGCCGAGCTTGGCGTCCGGATTGATCTGACGCTTGTCGGTGGTGTCCTGCAGGCTGTTTGCCTTGATGTATTCCCAGACCTTCGAGGTCACTTGGGCGCGGGTCATCGGACCCTTGCCGATCACGGCTTCAAGTTCACCCGAAAGCGTCACCGGCTTCTGCAATGCGTTGGTCGATCCAGCCATCGTCTACTCCCTTATGTAAGTGGCAGGTTAGTCAGATATCATCATCATCCCAGCCTGCATCATCGTCCCCGCCGCCGGTAAAGGTGGCGTGGAGCACTGCGCAGGCCGTAATCGTCCCTTGCAGCGATGCAAGCAGTTCCGCTCGTCCTGCGCCGGGCATCAGCACCAGCGGCAGGTCGGTCGCGAACAGTTGAAACAGGTATTGGCGCGTCTCGCCTTCGGGCGGGTCGGGCAACAGCCATTCGGAATTGCCAACGGCATTCTTGCCGGTGCGCGGCGGCGTCTCGCCTTCGAGCAGCTTGCCGCGCTGGCCTTTCAGCCCCCAGACCAGCCAGTGGCAGGCCGGTTCCGCATTGGTGGTTGACGCTTCTTCGACCACCAGCACCAGTTCTTGCGAACCCGGCGGCGGCGCGCTCCATTCCAGTGGCGGGGCGACGGCGTCTTCTTCGGTCGCAGTGAAGCTCGGATCGAGCGGCTCGCCTGCGCCAAAAGCGGGGCTGGTGAGCGCAAACCCACCGCGCGCGAAGGCCTGCGCTGAACCGAGCTTCGCGATGGCGAGGCCGGGATGACGCGCAGATGCGGGCACATGGGGTGCGAGCCAGGCGGGAAATTCCGTCATGATTCTGTAAGTTCCTTGCCCCCGTGCTAGTCGGTTCGGATGCGCGATACGAGACTTCGCAAGCCAGTTTTCGCCGGTTTCTGAGGAAAACCGTGTGAATGCAGGCAAAAAGGTCACGCTTTTTTCCAAGTTGACGCTTTTTTGCGCAGGTGGTTCTTGCTCTCGGAGCCGCGCCAATGCATTCTTTGCGCTTCGGGCCGACCCCCTTGGCCCAAATTTCCTTGTGGAGTTGCAAAGCCTTATGACGTTCGGTCGCACCGCTCTTAGCCTTTTGCTTTCCGTCAGCCTGGTCGCCTGCGGCGGCGGCGGTGGATCATCCTCCCCCCCTGCGACCGGCGGCGGAGGCGGCGGCACGCCCACTCCAACCCCTTCCCCCACGCCGACGCCATCGGCCTGCGCCCTGCGCGCGCAGCAGGACTTCGCCGATCAAGTGCTCAACGAATGGTACCTGTTCCCCGACCTGCTCGCGGCTGCCGATCCCGCGTCTTTCAACAATCTCGACGATTATCTCGACGCCCGCGTGGCCCCGGCCCGCGCGCAGAACCGTGACCGCTTCTTCACCTTCGCGACCTCGATCGCTGAGGAAAACGCGCTGATCAATTCCGGCTCCTCAGCCGGCTTCGGCATCCGCCTATCCTATGACACGGCCGCACGGCGGGTGTTCGTGGTCGAAGCCTATGAAGGCGCCAGCGGGCTTGCTGCCGGGCTTGACCGCGGCTCGGAAATCACCGCGATCGGCACCAGCAGCGCCAACCTGCAAAGTGTCTCCAGCCTGTTCGCCAGCGGCGGCGCGCAAGGCGTTGCCAATGCGCTCGGCCCGTCCACGCAGGGTACCACCCGCGTGCTGCGCTTCACCCAGCCCGATGGCACGGTGATTGAGCGAAGCATCACCAAGGCCGACTTCGCGCTTGATCCAGTGTCGGACCGCTATGGCGCTGTGATCCTGAACGACGGGGGCAAACGGGTTGGCTATCTCAACCTGCGGACCTTCATCATCGCCGACGCGTCCAACCAGCTCCGCGCCGCTTACGGCCAGTTCGCCGCGCAGGGCGTGACCGAGCTGATCATCGACTTCCGCTACAATGGCGGCGGGTTGGTCGATGTGGCGGACACGATGGGCGATCTGATGGGAGGCGGACGCGTCGGACAGGTGTGGAGCCGAACCGTGTTGCGCCCCTCCAAAGCTGCCCAAAACGAGACCCGCGCTTTCCGCGCCGAAGCCAACGCTATCGCGCCCACCAAGATTGCGGTCATCACCACCGGGGCGAGCGCTTCGGCGAGCGAGCTCGTCACCAATTCACTGATTCCCTACCTCGGCAACAACTCGGCGCTGGTGGGAAGCAATTCCTTCGGCAAGCCAGTTGGTCAATTCGGGTTTGATCTGGCGGCCTGCGACCTTAGGGTGCGGGCGGTGGCCTTCCGGACGGTCAATGCCAATAATCAGGGCGAGTATTTCAGCGGCCTTGCCAGCGTGATGCCCAACACCTGCCGCGCGGGTGACGATATCACCCGCCCCTTGGGTGACCCGCGCGAAGCCTCGATCGCGGCTGCGCTCGATTTCCTCGGCGGGCGGGCCTGCACCCCAATCACGACCACTGCATCGACCAGCGGGCTGGAACAGGGGCAGAGCGCCCGGCAGGGCTTGGGCTTGCCCGAGCGCGAGATGCTCCAGCCGCAGCGGCCCAATGCAGCGCAGCGCGAGTTGCCGGGGCTATACTGACGCTAGCCTAGAGCCCTTGGGGCACGGTTTCGAAGCTGGGGATTTCGCCCAGATCGACCCAGTCCTGCTTGCTCTTGGTATAACAGTGGAAGGCGGGCTTGAGGATGCTGGTATCGTCCAGCGTCCCGGCCTTGATGAACATCATGCCGGGCGGAGTCTCGACGCGGGTGAAAACGGGCGATCCGCAGTTCCCGCAGAACTGCCGCCGCACGGTCGCGCCGCTATCCCCGGTATCGTTATAGGTGGTGAGCTCGCCTTCGAACTGCACGGCGCCCTCGGGCACGCCGATGATGACCGATAGCGCGCTGCCCGCCTGCCGCTGACAGTTCTTGCAATGGCAGGTCACGCAGAGCAGCGGGTCGCTTTCGCAGGTGTAGCGCACCGCGCCGCACAGGCAGCCTCCGGTGATGGTCATGCGCGTCTCTCTCCCCCTATCCGTGCGCCCTTATGGCGCTTCGTCGCCGGTGAATGGCTGGCTGGTGGTATAGCCGCAGCCTTGGAATGTCTCCCCGCCCAAAGCGATAGTGGCAACGTAGGGGAAGCGGCGGTCGCTCATCCCGTCGCTGCACTCGCCCGGCGTGAGCGTGGCGGTGAGCGGCTTGCCATCCAACTCGCCGGAAAAGCCGAGGCCGTTGTTCCCGGCAAAGCGCTTGACCGCGAACCGCGTGCCCGGCTGGTTGTCGGGCGTGGTCCAGACGCCCTCGCCTGCTGCGATAGCGAGCGTCCAGAACGGCTCGGTCCCGGTGAGGGTCACGGCTTCCTCCGGCGCGACGGCATCGAAGGTCTTACCCTTGGGGTCGATCCCGTCAGCGGCAGGGGTGCAGGCGGTTGCGGCAGCGAGCAGCAGGCAAAGGGCGGCGCGGGGATGGGTTATGAACATGGCAGGGCTCCTTTCGCGCGTCAGCTTAAACCGTGCGGGGGCACAAGCAAAGGGCGAGCACCGCTTGCACGGTGCCCGCCCTTTTTAGGCTGCGATGTATGCGGTCAGCTTACTTCGGCATCAGCACGGTATCGATCACGTGGATCACGCCGTTGGACGCCGCCACGTCGGTCGCAGTGACCTTGGCGGTGTTGCCGGCCGCATCGGTCAGCACCACGCCGCCATCGACGACCTTGGCATTCAGCGTAGCGCCCTGGACAGTGGTGATGGAGTAGCCCTCATCGCCCGCCTGCGTGATCGCATTGGTCAGCGTCGCCGCATCAATCGTGCCCGGGACGACGTGGTAGGTCAGGATCGACTTCAGCGTTTCCTTGTCGTCTGTCGTCAGCTTTTCGACGGTGCCGGCGGGCAGCTTGCCGAAGGCGTCATTGGTCGGCGCGAACACGGTGAACGGCCCGGCGCCCGAAAGGGTTGCGCCAAGATCGGCTGCGGTCACCGCGGTCACCAGCGTCGAGAAGGCGTCATCGCCCTGCGCCACATCGACAATCGTGCCGGCACCGGTGGCTTCATCGGCAACAGCGGTCGTATCGGCGGCGGTGTCTTCGGCCGGGGTTTCGCTGGCGCAAGCGACCAGCGCGAGCGCGGCAACCGAAGCGAGCGTGACATTCATGATCTTCATAAGGCAGTCCTCAATATGGGCCAAAAGGCCAGGGGTAGCCCGGATGCAGGAGGGGATCCGGGGCAAGCAGGCGCGGCGCCAAAGCGACGCGGCCTGACAGAGGTACGAGTCCTGCAATGGTGTGGATGTTCCACCCTTTGGGGTATTCAGGCTCCGCTCGTCCGGAACCATGACCGGATCACCGGGTTGCCCCCTCGATGACCCCAGACCCAACCCGCGCGGCCGCCCTTGGCCGCCTCGCCCAGTTTCTTCCCACCGCCGGTCGCCGCTACGCCGAAACCCGCAATGCCGATGATGGTCCCGCGAGCGGCAGGCGCAGCAATGTCAGCGAATTGTCACCCTGGCTGCACGCTGGGGTGATTGGCGAGCCCGAAGTGTTGGAAGCAGTCCTCGACCAGCATAGCCCGCGCGCGGCCGAAAAGTTCATCGCCGAAGTATTCTGGCGGATCTACTTCAAGGGCTATCTCGAACAGCGCCCGGCGATCTGGGACGATTATTGCACGGGCCGCGATGGCGCTCTTGCCGCAGTGGCGCGCAATGCCGGGCTGCAAAGGGCCTATGCCGAGGCGACCGAGGGCCGCACCGGGATCGAAGCCTTTGATGTTTGGGCGCAGGAGCTGGCCGAGACCGGTTACCTCCACAACCATGCCCGCATGTGGTTTGCCAGCATCTGGATCTTCACGCTGAAGCTCGACTGGCGGCTGGGCGCGGACTTCTTCCTGCGGCACCTGATGGATGGCGATGCGGCGTCGAACACGCTGTCGTGGCGCTGGGTCGCGGGGCTGCACACCAAGGGCAAGCATTACTTGGCGCGGGCGGAGAATATCGCGCGCTACACCAGCGGCCGGCCCGGCGGCGCGTTGGCAGCGGATGGGCTGGCCGAAGATGCCGAACCGCTGTCCGAGGCGCAGGACTATGGGCGGCAAAAGCTCGATCTGCCCGCGTCCGTCAGTGCGGACGACCTTGCCCAGCCCTTCGCGCTGCTGCTGCATGACGAGGCGGCGCATCACGCCCCGCTCGCTCTGCCCGCGGGGCCTGCGCTGGTGATCGGCGCGGCGCGTCCCACAGCGCGCTCTCCCGGCGCCGTTGGCGCGCTTGCGTCAGGCTTTGCCAATGGCGCGGTGGCAAGCGGCATGGCGGAGGCGGCTACCGCCTTCGGCTGCCCAGCGACCGAATGGCGCACCGGCGAGCCGCTGGCGGCGCTGCTTGCCGAAGCCGGCGTATCGCGCATCGCCGTCCCCTTCCTCCCCACCGGCTGGACCCGCGACACCTTGTGGCCCGACATCGCGCTGCTGGCCGCACAGGGACAAGTGGTGACCATGCTCGGCGATCTCGACCGCACGACCTGGCCCCATGCCAAGGCCGGGTTCTTCGGTGTGGCCAAGGCGATTGATGGCTTGCTCGCCGAAAGCGGGATCACTGGCGGCGCGTAGGGGCTTCAACCCGAAGTTAACCTTGGCGGCATAGGGTCTGGCGGTCTTTGTTCACGCTAGGGCCTCCACGCGCCATGCTCTATCCCAATCGCCTGCAAGCCGCGCTGCTGTTCGACCGGCGAATCCACGATCTGGAAGCGATCATGAGCGATTTCGTGCGGATCGAGGGGATGCGGTCGAGCGTCAGCTTCCATCTGTCGGAGCAGAATCCGGGCCTGTTCTACCGCCTGTTCGATGCCACCGAAGACCTGATGGTGACCATCGAATATGTCGACCGGCCCGCCAATGCGCAGGTCTTCCAGCCGGCGCTATCTTCGTTCTACACCGGCATCGTTACCCCCGACATCCGTGAGCGGATCGCACGGTGTGATAGCCACATCCTGCTCGAAGTCTCGCAGGGAGTGATGGGCAGCGTCGAAGAGAACCCCGCGATTGCCGCCATGTTCGACGCTATCGGCCGTGAGCGGTCAGGGGCCAGCCAGCCGCAATTCGAGCGGCGGCTCGCCGTTCTGGCGCTGATCACCCGGATCGCGATTGATCACATGATGCCGCTAGCGGTGCACTGGACCCAGTCCGACACGCTGCTCAGCGGCGAGCTGTTTGATCGGATTGCCGCGGACAATGATGCGCCGGGACCGCTCCACATCCATCCCTTCCTGTTCGGCCCGACCGCTGCGCCGGGCGAGAGCGCGTGGGTCGGCATTCGCACGTTCGGCGCGCGGCACTGGTTGGGGCGCGAGATCATCGTCCAGCCCAACGTCCTGCCTTGGGCCGCGAATCTCGAGACGATCTTCGCCTTCCTCCGGGTCGCGACCATTCCGAACGGCTATATCATCCCCGATGGCGATACCTTCGGCCCAGAGGACCGCAGCCTGTCCTATCGCGTGCTGCACCATGATGCGGGCGCGAATATCGGTTATGCCGAGCCCGAGCCTGCCGATGTGCCGTTCTACGAACTGGTGCCGCTAAAACACGTCCAATACGGCTTCGTCGCGGACGAACACGTGCCGGATGCCAATGCCTTCGATGACCGCGCTTTTCCGGTCGATATCATGCCGGAAGGGCAGGACGAACGCATGGCGCTCGCCAATGAGTGGTTCGAGAAGCGCAAGCTGGCCGAGGGGATCGGCGGACGCTTCGAGGTGCGCAAGGCAGGCGAAGGGGACGCTCCTCCCGCACCGGAGCCGTCACCGCCGACGCGGGTGATTGCGCCGACGCCCAGCCAACCGGGTCTTCCCGGACTGACCGGACGTGGGCTGCGATCGCGGGTGTTCGGGCGCAAGGAAGGGTAACCCCCTCGCCTGCTCCCGCAACTACGCGAGTCAGATCGTCTTGTCGGGTGAGGGATCGTGGCGGTGACGCTGCGCCTTACCGAGCACGCGCTCCAGCCGCTCCGCCATCGTGTTGGCGGCGATCCGGGCTGCCGCGTCGACATCGGACGCCTTGCCGGTTACACCAATTGGGCGACTGCCACGCGGACGCGCTTCGATGGTGCAATGCTTGTCATCCGCACCATGCTTACGCCCGTTGACGTCCGAGACATGAACCTCGATGCGCGTCAGCCGGTCAGCAAAACGTTCCAGCCGCTTGCGCACCTGCGCCTCGATCCGATGGGCGACGTCCTGCGTGCCCATCACCGAGCTGTCGGTGTTGAACTGGAACTGCATGGTGGTCATGGCTGTCTCTCCTTGGGTTCAGTGTCCTGTTGCCCAAGAAGAATATGGGAAGCGCTGATCCGGCTTTCCAGCGGAATCAGGCGAGATGTTCAGGACAGGAGATGATCGGCCGCACGCTTTTCGGCGCGGACGAGGTCGGCCTTCACACGCTCTTCCGCGGTCTTGCGGGCCTGCTCGGCGAGGCCGCGCCAGGTCTTTTCCGAACGCAATTCGCGGTCACGCACGTTGTCCAGCGTGGCCTTGCCAGCAAGGGCAGCGGCTTCATCGGCACGTTCGCAGTAGAATTCGTAGGTCTGGGCCATCAGGCGCTCCTGCCATGGGAGGGGGTAGGCGGGAATCTGAGGTGGCAGGCAGGACGCACGTAGCGCCCTGCCGCCGGGTATTCAGCTTAGGCAGCTGCCAGATTCACGGCGCTTTCCTTGCCATTACGGCCGCGCTCGAGATCGAAGCTCAGACGCTGATCCTTTTCAAGGCTGTGCATGCCAGCGGCCTGCACGGCAGTGATGTGGACGAAGCTGTCCGACGAGCCATCGTCAGGCTGAATGAAGCCATAGCCCTTGTCGGTGTTGAAGAACTTTACGGTTCCGGTCTTGCTCATGGAGTGTTCCTTTCAAGAACAATGTATTCCGCACGGCAAAGGGCCGAGCGGTTAGTGCGTCGTATCGTCACATGAAAGGAAGTCGTCGTCTGGTTTACGCCGGGGGCCAAAGGGCCAAGCGGCGGAGCGCAAATTTCGAAGTCCGTCGCAAATTTCGACGTCAGCGAGGGCTGTGTAGCACACAACCGTTGGTTTGCCTAATCGCGTGGAAGGGGAAGGCTGTTTCTCGCAGAGGGCGCAGAGGAAAGGGGGAGGAATCCTTGTGGTGCGACCGCACCTCCGCGCGGTCGTCCTCGGTGCGTTTCGATCCCTGCGGGACCGAGCACCTGCGGCTCGCGCCGTGCGCTCGCGGCCCTGCGGGCCGAACCAGCGCAACCCGTGCCGTTTCGCGGTGGCTCGGTCCGCCAGCGGAAGGGCCGCAAGGCCGACCGGCCGCCCGCAGGTGCCCGGACCCCGGACTTGATCCGGGGGTAGGAACAGCACCGAGGACGACCGCGCGGAGGCGCGGTCGCAAACCCAAAGTTGACAAAGTTGACAGGGTGTCAAGCGCCATTTCAACCTCTTTTATTATGTATTTCAATAATATAAACCCCAAAAACAAAGTTGACACTTCGCCATGTCGGGGGGGGGGGGGGGGGGGGGGGGGGGCGCCGCCCCCCCCCCCCCCCCCCCCCCGCCCCCCCCCCCTCCCCTCCCCCCCCCTCCTCCCCCCCCCCCCCCCCCCCCCCCCCGCCCGCCCCCCCCCCCCCCCCACACCCCCCCCATCCGCCCCGCCCCCCCCCGCCCCCTCCCCGCCTCC
>VFQO010002052.1_pt1 | contig 13285 bp, 11 predicted proteins | sample 3512331 | NCBI WGS metagenome assembly VFQO01 (sample SAMN10412371, study PRJNA504923) | tailings metagenome | isolation source: Replicate 3 from Balatoc abandoned mine | place: Philippines: Itogon, Benguet | collected 2017-08-28
AACGAGTTATCTTCATTCAACAAGCTTATCATTTAAGCTTATCTACTACAGCCCCTATTTTTTTGACGGCAATGACAGAGGTTGAAGATGAGGAAAAGGGCTTACGTTTAGGCGCTGTCGATTACATTACCAAACCGGTCAGCCCACCGATTGCGCTGGCAAGAATTCATAGCCATATCACGATTTACCAACAGAGAAGGGCGCTGCTGGAAAGTCAGCGTAAGCTGGCCGCAGAAATTAATGAGGCGGCTGACTATATTGCCAACGCGCTGCCTGCAGAGATGGATGGCGACGTTACTGCCCGGTGGAAACATATCCCATCAACATCGCTGGGCGGGGATGCATTTGGATATCATTGGATTGATCCTGATCATCTAGCTATTTATTTATTGGATGTGTGTGGGCATGGCGTTGGTTCGGCCTTAATGTGCGTTTCAGCCATGAATGTGCTGCGTTCGCAATCATTGACGGCAACTGACTTCAAAAGTCCGGCATCCGTGCTTGCGGCGATTAACAATGCCTTTTTGATGGAAGAGCACAATAATAAATTTTTCACCATGTGGTATGGCGTTTATAGCCGCGTCGCACATGAGCTGAGATTCGCGAGCGCAGCACATCCGCCGGCATTTTTGATATGCAGCGACTCTGAGGGTCATCAGACTTTTCATGAGTTAACCACCCGTAATACAGCGGTTGGTTTTATGGAAAATGCCAGCTTTAAAGAAGCCAGTATTACGATGCAGCAGCATAACAAACTGTATGTGTATAGTGATGGGGTCTATGAAATTGAAAAAGCCAACGGGGATATGGTCACGCTCGCAGAATTTACTGAGATTATTCAGTCTTTATCGCGTGTGGATACGTCACAGGTGGATGTGATTTTGCAGGTAATGCAGAATTTAAAATCTGAGCAAGGGCCATTTGACGATGACTTTTCGCTGCTTGAGATTCAAATTCGCAGGTAAATGCCGGCAATCGGTAAAAGAAAAAGGGCTGCATTGCTGCAGCCCTTTGCATATCTGGCTCCTCAACCTGGGCTCGAACCAGGGACCTACGGATTAACAGTCCGGCGCTCTACCGACTGAGCTATTGAGGAATCGGTATTTATAGCTAAATACTACCTAAAACTACGCGAAATAAAGCCCTGCAAAAATGCAGGGCTTTGAATTTGGCTCCTCAACCTGGGCTCGAACCAGGGACCTACGGATTAACAGTCCGGCGCTCTACCGACTGAGCTATTGAGGAATCGGTGAAGGCGCTATAATACTTATGGAGCGCGCTTTGGTCAATCATAAACTGGTTAAATTCTGGGAATTTTCATGAAAAAAAACAAAAAAATTGTAATCGGAATTCTTGCTGTAATTAGCTTGTTGATTCTTTTACCTTTTTTTATTCCCATTCGCAGTCTGCTTAATCAGGCCGAGCAAGTCGCAACGCAGCAGCTGGGGGTGCCGGTGCAGATTGGCGGTGGCCGTTTGAGCCTGTTGCCTACGCCTAGAGTGATTTTAAAAGACGTGGTTGTGGGTAAACAGGATTTGCAGTTTTCTCAAATTCAAGCCGTGCCTGATATCACATCTTTATTGGCTGCCACTCAAGTGCTTACAATTCACATCAAACAGCTACAACTGCAAAAATCTGCTTTGGATTTAGCCTCTGCTTTATCGAATCAGAAGGCAGCAGAACATCAGGACGCCAGCCCCGTGCACGTGCGCCAGATTTCTATCGATGCATTACAGTTGAATTGGCCTGGCATGAAATTGCCGACATTTACACTGGCGCTCAATCTGGACGTGAACCATGCAATGGAATCAGCGCAGGTAGAAACGCATGATGGCAAGGTGAAGCTCGATGTGAATCCTGAAGGAAAATCACATCGTATTGCATTACGCGCGGATCAATTGACTTTACCAGTGGGCTTGCCACTTTTGGTTGATAAGGCCAGTATCGATATGCTGTTGAAAGGCCAAGTGCTGGATATTGGCAATATTGATGTTCGTATGTATCAAGGCAAGATTAACGGCAGTATGCGTGTGATGTGGGATAAGAATTGGCGTATGCAAGGGCAATTGAAAGTGGCGCAGTTGTCTTTGCAAAAACCAAGTCGCATCATCAGCCCTAAAGTATATCTGAGCGGCGCCTTGCAAAGTCAGGGGAGCTTTTCGGCGGTGGCGAAGGATGCTTCTAAACTCGCTGATCACCTGCGTGCGGATTTTAAATTTTCTGTGAATGAAGGTGTTCTGCATGGCCTGGATTTGGTGAAAATTGCCAGCTTGCTGACCAAGCAGAGCAGCGGTGGGCAAACCCAGTTTGATGAATTTACCGGGGCAATTAATGTGACAGGCAGACAATATCACCTGCGCGATTTAAAAATCAGGTCTGGCCTGCTCACAGGGACAGGACAAGTCAAAATCATGCCCAATGACGCACTTGATGGGACGGCAGAGGTGGAACTTAAGAACAGCGCGAGTCTGGTTGCAATTCCGCTTGATATTTCAGGTAGTGTGAGCGACCCGCTAGTGCTGCCATCCAAAGCGGCGCTGGCGGGTGCTGTGGCGGGCACCGCGGTGTTAGGCCCTGGTTTAGGCACGAGTTTAGGTATGAAAGCAGGTACTGCGGTAGAAAAATTTAAAGGCTTGTTTGGTGGGGATTAACCCCTACGACCACAGATAGTTAGGTTCGAAATGGCTGTTTTAGTTTTACCCGTGTTTATCTGTGGTTAATATATTCTGAATTAACGTAATGCCCGTTCAATTCTATCCAGTGCGTTGCGCAGGTTATCCATGGAAGTAGCGAACGAGATACGGAAATAACCCTCAGCGCCAAACGCTGAACCTGGAACCACCGCCACGTCAAACTCTTCCAGCAGATACTCAGCCAGCGCCATATCAGTTGCCGCTTTGATTTTTCCTGCTTTGAACAGGGTGTCGATTGCGCCGCGCGCATCAGGGAACGCATAAAACGCACCGCCCGCCATCAGGCAGCTTAAGCCTGGAATACTGTTGAATCTATCCACGACGTATTTGTGACGCTCACGGAATGCGGTGACCATTGGCACGATACACTCCTGTGAGCCCTCAAGTGCTGCTTGCGCCGCCACTTGTGAAATCGAAGTTGGATTGCTGGTGGATTGTGATTGCAGAATTTCCATCGCTTTAATGATATAAGCAGGACCTGCAGCATAACCGATACGCCAGCCAGTCATGGAGTAGGCTTTGGAAACACCGTTTAAAACGATGCAGCGATCTTTAAGTGCTGGAGTAGCGTTCAAGATATTGTAGAACTTGTCACCGGTAAGATTCACATGCTCATACATATCGTCTGTGGCCACAAACACATGCGGATGTTTGAGCAGTACTTCGCCCAGCGCTTTTAATTCATCCAGTGTATAAACCGCCCCTGTTGGGTTGGACGGTGAATTAATCATGAACAGTTTGGTGTTGGGCGTGATAGCCGCTTCCAGCTGTTCTGGCGTGAGTTTAAAGCCCTGTTCAATACCGCATTCCACGATAATCGGTGTCGCTTCCGCAACCATGGCAATATCTGCATAAGACACCCAATATGGCGCAGGAACAATAACTTCATCGCCCTTGTTCAGAATAGCCAGGCATAAGTTGAATATGGTCTGTTTGCCGCCTACACCCACAATCACTTCATTCAGCGCGTAATCAAAGCCATTTTCATGCTTAAATTTGTTGACGATGGCTTTTTTTAAGCCTGGGATACCCGAAACCGGTGTGTACTTTGTAAAGCCCGCATCAATGGCAGCTTTGGCAGCGTCTTTAATATGCTGGGGGGTGTCGAAATCCGGTTCGCCTGCGGCTAGGCCAATAATATCGCGGCCTTCAGCCTTATATTTACCGGCTTTTGCAGTAATGGCGAGGGTAGGAGATTCTTTAATGGATTGAACACGCAATGATAAAACAGATGACGGGTTTGCCTGACCGGCTGCTGACGTTGCCAAGATATATTTCCTTAAAACGATTTGTATGCAAATGATTGAATAGGCGACATTTTACGCATAAAAATCATGAATAGGAATAATTATCAGGCGTCAATTCATGGCTTGCTGAAAATAAAAAAAGCCTCGATAAACCGAGGCTTTTAATGAACACTGTTGATTATTGCTCTGCGGTTGAACTGAGCAATAGATTGAACTCTTCTGCAACTTCTTTGCTGATGCTGCTGATGGCGAGATTAATCGTGCGTACCGCATCTTTATCACCGGCAGATTGAGCAATCACACCTAGACGCATTAAAGAGTCTGTATTGGTCGGATCCAGAGCGACAGACTGCTCATATGCTTTTTTGGCCTCAACTGTGTTGCTGAGGTTTTCTTTAGCCACGCCCAGTTCATACCACGCGTCAGTATTTTTTGGATCAACCGCTATCCATTTCTCTGCTACTTGTTCCAGTTTTGGCCAGTCAGATTTCAATTCAGGAATGGCAATCTGCATAAAAAAAGGTTTGTTATTGTCTTCTTCTTCCCAAAAGGTTTTGCCATCAATCGGGAATTTAGTTTCTACCGGTAGCTTTTCCAGATTAGCTAACCATTCAATAGGCAGTGAGTAAAAGTAAGCGGGGCGTCCTGGCGTTTTAAAAGTATTAATCCCCAACAGATTACCTTCTAAATCGAAAATGCCACTGCCGCTGGCACCCATTAAAAATTTAGCAGTACTCCGGATGACACGCCCACCATCATAGTTGTATGTCGTCTTAATAACACCTGCGGAAGTAATGGGCGCAGGAACGCCATTAGAATGACCGATAGACAGCACCTCTTGTCCACGTTTGATTGCAGAATTGCTGCCGATGATGGCTGGCTTGAATGGGATTGACCGTGCGGTCACTAGGCATAAATCGTGATAGCGGTCTGCCTGTACGGATTCAATATCATATGAGTCCTCACCACGGGAAATCCACGGCTGTTTTGTTTTGCGGAAAATATGGCAATTGGTCAGCACTTTATTTTGCGCAACTGTTACGCCTGATCCGTAAGCGACACCGCCAGTGTCTGTGTAGCCGCGAATCATCACTACTGCTTGCAGCGCGTGCAATACTTTTTCCTGATCGAGCGCCAAGGCTGGCTGAATATAACTTAATAAAGCGGCAAGCAGAATGAATCCGCGCATGAGTATCTCCAAATTTATAAGCTTTAATGTGTGTTGGTATCGCGAATGACATGTTCGTACTGCGAATGAATAGTGCGATAACTTTTATGTTTCCCAGTATTCAGAGACTGTTGGGCGCGGGCAAAGTTCGGCACAATATTCCTGATTTGTCCAAGTCAACCAAATTAGCGATTTTGTTGATTTTGCTGGTAATATTTAATGTTGATTTTTTCTGAAAATAATTTGTGTTTTTAACTTTTCCAAATAGTAAATATCAGCTGCATCAGCCTTTTCCACCAGCCGGAGATCAGCCTCAGGCGATTGAAAAGCTGACGCAGGGCGTTAATGATGGTTTGAAGTTCCAAACGCTGCTGGGCGTAACCGGATCGGGTAAAACCTTTACCATGGCCAATGTGATAGCGCGCACAGGTCGCCCCGCGATTGTGATGGCACCCAATAAAACTTTGGCTGCGCAGCTTTACAGTGAATTTAGGGAGTTTTTCCCCAATAATGCGGTAGAGTATTTCGTCAGTTATTACGATTACTACCAGCCGGAAGCCTACGTCCCGTCGCGTGATTTATTTATCGAAAAAGACTCCAGCATTAATGACCATATTGAGCAGATGCGTCTTTCTGCCACCAAGGCGATGCTAGAGCGAGAAGACTGTGTGATTGTGGCAACCGTTTCCGCGATTTACGGTATCGGTGATCCGAGTGAATATCATGGCATGGTGCTGCATATTCATCTGGGTAAAAAGATGAGTCAGCGTGATATCGTGGATCATTTGATTCGTATGCAATACGACCGTAACGACTTTGACTTTGACCGTGGCACATTCCGTGTACGTGGCGATGTGATCGATGTGTTCCCGTCAGAAAACAGCGAGACTGCCGTGCGTATTAGCCTGTTCGATGACGAAATTGATGGCATCCAGCTATTTGATCCGTTGACCGGACAAATTTTCAACAAGATTCATAATTTCAGGATTTTCCCATCTAGCCACTATGTGACTGCACGTGAAGCTACCATTCGCGCGATGGAGACCATCAAGGAAGAACTGCGCGACCGCGTTAATTTCTACATCAAGGAAAACAAGCTGGTGGAAGCGCAGCGCATTGAGCAGCGCACGCGGTTTGATCTTGAAATGCTGAATGAAATCGGCTTCTGCAAGGGTATTGAGAATTACAGCCGCCATCTGACTGGTGCAAAACCAGGCGATCCGCCGCCAACCTTGATGGATTATCTGCCGGACAACGCACTGTTGATTATTGATGAAAGTCACGTGACCGTACCGCAGATTGGCGGCATGTATAAAGGTGACAGAGCACGTAAAGAAAATTTGGTGGATTACGGTTTCAGGTTGCCGTCTGCTATGGATAACCGACCGCTCAAGTTTGAAGAGTTTGAACGCGTCATGCGCCAAACGGTTTTTGTTTCGGCAACACCCGCCGATTATGAAAAAAATCACCAGCAGCAAGTGGTGGAAATGATTGCGCGACCCACTGGCTTAATTGATCCGGAAATTATCGTTAAGCCAGCGGATACGCAAGTAGACGACTTGCTAGGTGAGATTAAGCTACGTGTTGCAGTGGGTGAGCGTGTGCTGGCAACTACGCTCACTAAGCGCATGGCAGAAGACTTGACCGATTATTTGAGTGAGCATGGCGTTAAAACGCGCTACCTGCATAGTGATATTGACACGGTCGAGCGTGTAGAAATTATCCGTGATTTACGCTTGGGTGAATTTGACGTGCTGGTTGGGATTAATTTGCTGCGCGAGGGCTTGGATATTCCAGAAGTTTCATTAGTCGCGGTGCTGGATGCGGATAAAGAAGGCTTTCTGCGTTCTGAGCGCAGTTTGATTCAGACTGCAGGTCGTGCGGCACGTAACTTGAACGGCAAAGTTATTTTTTACGCCAATCATATTACGCGCAGCATGAAACTGGCGATGGACGAAACCGAGCGCAGAAGAAACGTGCAAAAGGCATTTAACGAAGCGCACGGTATCACCCCCAAAGGCGTCAGCAAGCGCATCAAGGATATTATCGATGGCGTGTATGACAAGGATGAAGCGCAGCGTGAACGCAAGGCGATGCAAGATCAAGCGAGCTATGAAGCGCTGAGTGAGAAGCAGATCGTGAAGGAAATGAAGCGCCTGGAAAAATCCATGCACGATGCAGCCAAAAATCTGGAGTTTGAGAAAGCAGCTGATTTCAGAGATCAGCTTAAAAAGCTACGCGTGAAGTTTTACGGCGCAGAGATGCCGGATGTGGTTTAAATTCTTTGTTTGAATTGTCGGACTCGCCCGACAGTCGAGTATCTTTCTTTTGCGTAGCCAAAAGAAAGATACCAAAGAAACGCCCGTAAAGGGTGTCCCCAACCTCGCTAAATGCTATAGCATTAAGTCGGTTGTGAAAGGCTACCCTCAGCCACATATTCCCTGTGTTGCTCATTAAAAAAGTGTTGCTTGCGCACCGTTCATCACTTTTTTAACTGCGCGACTTAGAGTGGCTTCAAGAGTTTTTGGCTTAGCACGAGCGAATAGTATCTTTGAACCAAATTCACTAGACTTTTAATCTTAAAATTTAACCAATAAACTTTAGAGCTAAAACAATTGATTTTATTAAATATTGTTTGATTGATTGCTGACTTTTGTCTATAATCCCGCGCTTGCTTGAACCTTTGTGTTTAGCAAGCGTTTTTTTACCTTGTCACACCACGCGAGTGGGTGGCTTTTATCCATAAGGAGTGTCTATGAGACATTATGAAGTTGTATTTATCGTCCATCCGGACCAAAGCGAGCAAGTGCCTGCAATGATTGAGCGCTATCGCACACTGATTACCAGCAACGGCGGTGCTATTCACCGTTTGGAAGACTGGGGTCGTCGTCAGTTAGCTTACCCAATTCAAAAAATTCATAAAGCACACTATGTGTTGATGAACATCGAATGTGATCAAACTGTGTTGGAAGAATTAGAGCATGGCTTTAAATTCAATGATGCAGTATTGCGTCATCTGACATTGGCTACAAAAACTGCTGTTACTGCACCTTCACCCATGATGAAAGAAGAGAAATCTAAATCAGTATTGAGTAAAGATGCAGCTCCAACCGCTGCTTCAGAGGCAGCTGCAGCTTAATTTGAATAAGCTGGTGCTTCAGGCGGAAGTGGTTCAGTTAGAACCCCTGCGCTACACACCAGCAGGCATACCGTTGTTGAGTGTTGTATTGCGACATGTTTCAGAGCAAATAGAAGCCGGCATGAAACGCAAAGTAGAATGTGAAGTGAACGCCGTCGTATTGGGCGACTTGGCATTAAAAGGGTTAAAAACAGGGGCGCAGATTATCGCTCATGGATTTTTAGCCAGACGCAGTCTCAAAAGCACGCAACTGGTGATGCACATTAACCATATAGAGTACGTAAGCTAAGCTTACACTCGCAAAAGTTTAGGAGTTTAAAATGGCAAGAGATATGTACAAACGCCGCCGTTACTGCCGTTTTTCAGCAGAAGGCATCAAAGAAGTTGATTACAAAGATGTGGATTTGCTGAAAGATTTCATTTCAGAAAACGCAAAAATCATCCCAGCACGTATGACGGGTACTAAAGCACGTTATCAACGTCAATTAACCACTGCGGTAAAACGCGCGCGTTTCTTGGCATTGTTACCATACACTGACAAACACCCAGGCTAAGGAGAGATAGAATGCAAGTAATTTTATTGGAAAAAGTGGGCAACCTTGGCGGTTTAGGTGATGTAGTTAAAGTTAAAGACGGTTTCGGCCGCAACTACTTAATTCCACAAGGTAAAGCAAAACGTGCAACTGAAGCTAATAAGGCTGAATTTGCTGCGCGTCGTGCTGAGTTGGAAAAACAACAAGCTGCAATTTTGGCTGCTGCACAAGCGCGTGGTGAAAAATTGGCTGGCTATGTTCTGACTGTAACGCAAAAGGCTGGTGTAGATGGTCGTTTGTTTGGTTCTGTGACCAACGGCGACATCGCTGAAGGCTTGGTAGCAGCAGGTCATGAAGTGGTGAAAGCAGCTATTCGCTTGCCAAATGGCCCATTGAAAACTATCGGTGACCATGCGGTTTCAGTGGCATTGCACCATGATGCTGTTGTGGATATCACAGTGTCAGTGGTTGCAGAAGCGTAATCACGGCTTGTTTTGCGTGAATCAAAAAAGGCTACTTCGGTAGCCTTTTTTACTTTAGGACGACACAAGGCCTAGGGTATAATCTTTGCATGAGCGACGAACAACTAGATGCACTAAAAACTCCACCCCATTCTGTAGAGGCCGAGCAGTCAGTCATTGGCGGCTTGCTGCTTGAGAATGAAGCCCTTGATAAAATCGCGGACATTCTGAGTGCGCAGGATTTTTATCGTCATGATCATAAGCTGATTTTTCAGCATATTTCTAAACTCATCGAACACAACAAGCCTGCGGATATTGTGACGGTTGCCGAGTCACTAGAAAACTCCGCTGAGCTATCCAGTGTCGGTGGGATTGCCTATTTGGGCGCGCTGGCACAAAACACGCCAACGGCAGCGAATATCCGTCGGTATGCAGAAATTGTGCATGAACGTTTTGTAATGCGGCAGTTAGTAGCGGTGGGGTCGGGCATTGCTGAAAGCGCTTATATGCCGAACGGTCGTGACGCGCAGCAACTATTGGATGAAGCAGAAGCTAAAATATTCCAGATCGCTGAAGGTGGCAAAAAAAGTTCTGAAGGCTTTACCGATATTAAAGTCTTGTTGCCGCAAGTGGCTGACCGCATTGATCAGCTGTTCTCACGCGATAACCAATCCGATGTCACCGGCATTCCTACTGGATTTGCAGATTTAGACTCCATGACATCAGGCTTGCAGGGTGGTGATTTGATTATTGTTGCCGGCCGTCCTTCGATGGGTAAGACTGCTTTCTCTTTGAATATTGCAGAAAATGTGGCTTTGGACAGCGGCTTGCCGGTGGCTGTATTCTCGATGGAGATGGCGGGCACGCAGCTTGCGATGCGTATGATTGGTTCGGTAGGGCGCTTGGACCAGCACCGTATGCGTACCGGGCGATTGGAAGACGAGGATTGGGAAAAGCTCACGACTGCGCTGGGTAAACTCAATGAGGCGCCGATTTTTATCGATGAGGGTGCGGGCTTGAGTAGCTTCGATGTGCGCGCCAGAGCACGTCGTTTGCATCGTCAGACCGGCAAGCTGGGTTTAATAGTGGTGGACTACCTGCAGTTGATGGCGGCACCTGCCGGCAAGCAGGGTGAGAACCGTGCCACAGAAATTTCAGAAATTTCACGTTCTCTGAAAGCGCTGGCCAAAGAGCTGGATGTACCTGTGATTGCTTTGTCGCAGCTTAACCGCAGTGTCGAGCAGCGTCCGGATAAACGTCCGGTGATGAGTGATTTGCGTGAATCTGGAGCGATTGAGCAGGATGCGGACGTGATTTTGTTTATTTATCGTGATGAGGTGTACAACCCCGATTCTGCTGATAAAGGTACTGCAGAAATTATTATCGGTAAACAGCGTAACGGCCCGATTGGTCGCGTGCGCTTGACATTCTTAGGTCAACATACCCGCTTTGAAAATTTCGCTGGCAGCGCGCACATGGCGGATGAGTATTAATTCCTGATATGCGTCCTATTGTTGCTTCTATATCTCAAAGCGCTTTGCGCCATAATCTCGCTGTAGTCAAACAGCTGGCACCTCGCTCCAAAGTAATGGCGGTAGTGAAGGCAAACGGTTACGGTCACGGGTTACTGAATGTTGCTCAGGGCTTGGTTGATGCAGATGGATTTGCGGTGCTGGGCATGAGCGAAGCCGTGATGCTTCGTCATGCAGGATTTAAACAAACTATTTTGCTGCTGGAAGGTGTTTTTTGTGCGGATGAGCTGCATGAGGCGGTTCATTACGATGTTGATGTCGTTGTACATTGCCAGCCGCAATTGCAGATGCTGCTGAATGCTATGCTCGATAAGCCTCTGCAGGTACATCTTAAAATGAATACAGGGATGAATCGGCTTGGATTTAACCCAGAAGAATTTTTGGACGCATTTAACGCATTAAAAGCCTGCAGGAATATCGCTGGCATTACCCTGATGACGCATTTTGCAACTGCCGATAAAGACCCAGGTGTCGATACGCCACTGTCTTTATTCAAAAATACCATTACGGGCTTAAAACAGCCCGTTTCACTCGCAAACTCCGCAGCTATATTGCGCTATCCTAATACACATGCAGATTGGGTAAGGCCGGGCATTATGCTTTATGGTGCGAGCACCGTCAGCGGCGTGCCAGCGGCTGATTTTGGTTTAAAACCTGTGATGCGGTTCAGCAGTGAAATCATTGCAGTGCAAACGATTAAAGCCGGAGACGGTTTGGGGTATGGGCATCGCTTTATTGCAGACAAAACCATGCGTATCGGTGTCGTTGCCTGTGGATATGCAGATGGTTACCCTAGGCATGCCGGTTTAGTTGATGGGCTGTCACATGGCGCGCCAATTGCCGTATGCGGCAAGGTGACAACTACATTGGGGCGTGTATCCATGGACATGCTGTTTTGTGATTTGACTGATATTGCCGAGGCTAATATTGGTAGTCCGGTGGAATTATGGGGTCAGCAGGTACCCGTAGATGCAGTAGCCGAGGCTTCAGGCACGGTAGGGTATGAATTACTGTGCGCAGTCTCGTCGCGAGTGACCATCAAGGTTGTCGAGTAAATGGCTAAAGCAAAAACAATTTACACTTGCACCGAGTGCGGCGCCCAGGAGCCTAAGTGGCAGGGGCAGTGCCCAAGCTGTATGGCTTGGAATACGCTGGTAGAAACGCTTGCAGAAGCAGTGACAACCAATCGTTATGCCAATAAATTTGATGGCGTTGCGCAAAGTAGTGCGCTGCAGCAGCTTTCGGAAGTGGAAGCCGCTGAAGTACCCAGGCAAGCAACTGGTGTCAGTGAGTTCGACCGTGTGCTCGGAGGAGGGCTGGTAGCCGGTGGCGTCGTGTTGATTGGCGGTGATCCGGGCATTGGTAAATCAACCTTGTTGCTGCAGACGCTGTGTCATATTAGTTCTGCGAACGGTGCTTCCCATAGCGCCAAGGCCCGTAAAGCCATTTATGTAAGCGGTGAGGAATCCGCGCAACAGATTGCCATGCGCGCCAAACGTTTAGGCTTGGATGCCAGTCCAATCGCATTGCTGGCAGAAATTAATCTCGAGAAAATTCTTGCGACACTGCAAAACCACAAGCCGGATATCGCGGTGATTGATTCAATTCAAACGGTGTATTCAGAAGCGCTGCAATCCGCCCCCGGCTCTGTTGCACAGGTACGTGAATGTTCGGCGCAGTTAACTAGGCTGGCCAAGCAGCTAGGCATTACCGTCATTCTTGTTGGGCACGTTACAAAGGAAGGCTCACTCGCCGGGCCGCGTGTGCTAGAGCACATTGTGGACACAGTGCTGTATTTTGAAGGCGACCCGAGCTCCAGCTTTCGTTTAATACGCGCCTTTAAAAATAGATTTGGCGCTGTGAATGAGCTGGGCGTGTTTGCCATGACCGAAAAGGGTTTGCGCGAAGTGAGCAACCCATCAGCATTGTTTTTATCTCATCACAGCCAACAAGTAGCAGGCTCTTGCATTACGGTGACCCAAGAAGGCACACGACCGCTGCTAATCGAGATTCAGGCTTTGGTAGACGAAGCGCATGCCCCGAATCCTAAACGCTTGTGTGTTGGCCTGGAGCAGAATCGGCTGGCAATGCTGCTAGCAGTGTTGCATCGTCACGCCGGGATTCCCTGTTTTGACCAAGATGTATTTATCAATGCAGTTGGTGGGGTGAAAATTGGTGAACCGGCTGTTGATTTGGCAGTGTTGTTTTCAATCGTTTCTTCTTTAAAAAACAAACCGTTAGAGGATAAACTTATTGTTTTTGGCGAGGTTGGTTTAGCGGGAGAGGTGCGCCCAGTACAGGGCGGGCTGGTACGCTTGAAAGAGGCCGCAAAACTAGGATTTAGCAAAGCCGTCATACCAAAAGCAAATGCCCCCAAGCAGTCCGTAGATGGTATTCAAATCATCGCGGTTGAGAGACTTGAGCAAGCCCTTAACTATTTGCGCGAACATTAATTAAGGGGCTGTAGTAGATAAGCTTAAATGATAAGCTTGTTGAATGAAGATAACTCGTT
>VFQO010002056.1_pt1 | contig 13263 bp, 9 predicted proteins | sample 3512331 | NCBI WGS metagenome assembly VFQO01 (sample SAMN10412371, study PRJNA504923) | tailings metagenome | isolation source: Replicate 3 from Balatoc abandoned mine | place: Philippines: Itogon, Benguet | collected 2017-08-28
TGCAACATAACTTATTTTAAAAAATCTAGCAAAAAATTACGTTAGCAACAGACCCTTTAGCGACTTTTTTCTTAAAAGCAACCAGTGAGGCTATGAGAGAGTCAGGGATTTTCGCAGGTGATTTACTGATTGTAGACCGAAGTCTTAAGCCAAAGTCAGGCGATATTGTCATTGCTGAGCTTGATGGGGAGCTTTCCGTAAGACGTTATGAAAGGGTTGGGAAAAAGATTACTCTTTCAACAGATAGTTCTTATATTGAAGCAATCCACTTAAGCACTAGTTTTGATTTCACTATTTGGGGAGTGGCGACTGCTGCGATTCACCCATTATGAATAAGAAGATAGGGCTTTTGGATTGCAACAATTTTTACGTCTCTTGTGAGCGTGTATTTAGACCTGACCTTAAAGGAAAACCGGTTGTTGTATTAAATAACAATGATTGGTGTGCGATTGCAAGATCCAATGAAGCTAAAGATCTTGGTATCAAGATGGGAGAGCCTTATTTTAAATTTAAGGATATTGCCCAGAAGTTTGACGTTAAAATTTTCTCTTCTAACTTTGCCCTTTATGGAGATATTTCCAACCGGGTCATGAAGCTTTTGCAAGCGATGGTTCCGCATGTTGAAGTTTATTCTATTGATGAAGCCTTTTTAGACCTTACCCTTATCTCTGATAAAGAAGTTGAAGACTTTTGCCTCACTATAAGAGAAGAAATCTTACGGTGCACAGGTATTCCAACGTCAATAGGTATATCTCACACTAAGACTCTTGCAAAAGTTGCTAATCATTACTCTAAGAAAAGTAGAGGAGTTCTTGCCCTTTTAAACCAAAAAGAAATTGATTCCTTTCTTGCAAGATTTCCCATCACGGATGTGTGGGGTATAGGATATAATTACGCTAAATACCTTCTTTCCCATAATATTGATACAGCACTCAAACTGAAGCATTCTCCTCCTAAATGGATAAGACAAAAAATGGGAGTGGTAGGTGAGAGAATCGTCACAGAGCTTAATGGGCAGATAGCTTATGTGACCAATGCTGATAGTCCTTGGGTTTCTAGAATTGATTTGGGAAAATTTGAGTTATTACAACCAGATATCCTTATTCACCAAACTATGACAGCTCAAGGTGGGCCTAATGGCATGACTCTTTCAGGATATTTTCCACCTGCTTCTATAGGAACATCGAAAATAGGAACTTGCCTGCCTTTGACGGGTAAGTATGCAACCGAAGCAAGAGAATGTCGTCTAGGTCTTCAATTTTGGGAACAGATGGTTAATGCAGCAGGGGGCATTATATGGCAGGGGAAACGTCATCATATAAAAATTATTTACGAAGATACAGAATCAAGTACAGATGATGAGGTCCTTACGAAGAAAGCTGAAGCTTTACTGAAAAACAATGAAGCAACTCCGGGAAGTAAAGATAATGGGATTGTGGCAGTATTAGGGACTTTTCCTCCTATAGCAAACAAGTCTATTGCTAAAGCTCTAAAAGCGAATGAAATCTCTTTTATTACGTCAACAGGAAGAGAACCAAAATTATTTGAGGAAAATCCTCGTCATGTATTTGGAATTTCTCCAGTTAAGCATGAAGCTGATCTTATCAGCACGTTGAGGGCCTTGTTTCATGGTAATAACTTGACATCAAAACCGCATAAAATTCTTATTTTGGCGTGTAATGATCTAGATTCTATAAGCGAGGCTGAAGGATTAGTTAAATATGCACAAGATAACGAAATTAAAATTTTATCACCTTTAAATGATAAAGATTCGTGGATAGAATACCGGCCTGACACAGCTGAGATAGATAAACTTTTGCAGGAACTTTCTGAAAAAGCTCATGAACAAGTAAAGTATTGCCCAGATGTTACATTTGTTATAGGCCATAGGCAAGAATCTTTAGATATTTTCAAAGCATGTAGAAAATATAACTTTTCTCCTGGTGCGATAGCGCTAAACACAGGTATTATTAACCCTGCATTTATGACCCAATTAGGTTCTTTAGCCGATAATTTATTAGGAAGCGTATGTTGGTGGGATTCGTGTAATGATTTTGCTTATGATCGTTTCGTAAGTTCAACAGATTTCCAAAGAAATTTTTATAGTGTCTATGGTCAAAATCCATCCGATCTTGTTGCTGGTTTTGCAGCTTCTGGGATTGTATTCGAAGAAGCACTTAGACAAGGAGAAATTCTAAGAACCCAAGGGTGCCATAAAAAGTTAAATGATTTAGTAGCAAATCTTGATTTCACAACTTTCTATGGACCTATAAAATTTAATACGTCCGGCCAAAATGAAAAAAAGAAAATAGCAACAGTTCGGCTTGAACGTGTAGGTTCTACATTAAAAGCGACATCTTTATGGCCAAAATAATTCATTTTTTAAAAGTATATACTATAAGGAGCTGTTCATGAGTTTTATTTATAAAAAGGCTCTTGCTGTAGCCTTTTACTTTTTTACATTCAATTCAGTTAGTGGCTGTGAACTCGAACCAAATAAAGAAAGAACAATTCCAAAATCATCTGTTATAAAGCATATTGAGAGAATCAGAATATTAGATCAGCAACATAAAAATAAGAAACATGTTGTTATCTTAGGTGCTGGGATAGCAGGACTTACAGCTGCCTATGAATTAAGTAAGCTTGATTATACTGTTGAAATAATAGAAGCCTCAGACCGCTGTGGAGGAAGAATTTGGACGCATTATTTCAAAAATTCTGATCAATATGGTGAGCTAGGAGCTATGAGAATTCCTGCAAGCCACAACTACACTCGCCATTATATTGAAATTGCAGGATTAACAGGTAAGTTATGTCCTTTCATTACAGCTCATCAAAATAAAAATTGTTTTTATCATTTGAGAGGACAACCTCCTGTCCGAATTCGAGAGTCAATGCAACTCATAGAAAAAGAATATCATGTGTCTTCTCACGAACAAGCCATCTTATCTTCAAATTTTCCACCAGAGATTTTACGATTGCATCTAGTTAATGCTATTAATTTATTACGCACTAAAGGAGAGACAGCCTCTAATAGCTCAAAGACAGAAGACTGGGAGGGACTATTTGGAACAACATTTTTAAATGATCACGCTCAAGAATTAGAAAATATTTCTTTGGGGGATTTTTTAGAAAAAAGATTGGGTAGTCAAGATGCAAAAGAGTTAATTGGCGCAACAACGGGATTAGAATTATGGTGGGATAAAGCTTTAACAATGTTTTTACGGGAAGGGATTACCGATACAGGAACTGGCCTTGAAGAACTTGCGGGGGGTTTAAGTACACTTCCAAATGCACTTTTCGAATTATTAATGAAAAATAATGTCAAATTTACCTTTAATACTGAAATTACATCAATAGAGGTGTCCTCTAAGCCTAACCAAGGAATTAACTTTCACTTAAGATCAACAGATAAATCAAAATGGGGTTCTCCTCCAACAAAAGAACCAAATACAGTAAAAAAAGCAGATTTTGTTCTTTGTACGATCCCCTTTGGGGTTCTTAGAACAATGGACCTTAAAGGTTTTAGTGCTTCAAAAATGGAAGCCATCAGAAATCTTACCTATGCTTCTTCAACAAAAGTCTTACTTCATTTTAAGGATAGATTTTGGGAAAGAGGTTCATCAGAAGAGCAAATTTTTGGAGGAGCTTCTATGAGTGATCAAATTACTAGATGTACATATTATCCTTCAGATCATGCAACCTCTAAATCTTTGGTTCCACCAGAAGAAGAAAAAGAATTTAATGGTGTATTTACAGTGTCAACTCCTCTTAAAATAGAAAGAAATACTAAATTTCCTCTTCGACCTGAACCTGTTCCAGGCGTTTTGTTAGGAAGTTACAATTGGGGACAAGACGCTGTACGATTAGGCACTAATTCACCAGAGGAAAGAGCTGAAATTGTATTAAATGAACTTGAGAAATTTCAATTTTTTTTCAATTCTCTTATAATGAGGACAATCAGTAGGGAAATATTGTTTTAATATCCTTAGAGCCTGTTTTAAATATTCTACAGCTTGTTTTTGGAAAACTTTTTTTTGTTTCCCATAACTTAATGTTGATTTTTTTAGATAAAGCTCTGAAAGCACTTCTAAAACAGAATATGAATAAGTAATTCCTGTGTTTGTAAGTATTCTTAAAGATTCTTGTAAAAATGGCTCAGCTTTTTCTAGATTGTTCTCCAAAAAATAAGTTTCACCTAATTCACTTAATACAAAAGCTACATGCCGGCTATCATAACCATAATTATTTTTATATGATTTTAAACAATCTTCAAAAGCATCCTTTGCTTTTCTTAATAATCCCGTTTTTTTATAAAGTTTCCCTAATTCGTAAAGAGTCCATTTTGTCTTAATGCTATCAGTACCCATTAGATTTTTAAAAATTTTATAACTTTTTTCAAGAAGAGATTTTGCTTTAATTAAATTATTAGCATTACAATATGATATTCCAAGATTTCTTGAAGCCCATCCTATAGGGGCGCTTATTTCTGGGTATGATAAATATGAAAGCTCTAATGTTTTTTCATGAAATTCTACAGCTTTTTTATAGTTTCCTAATTCAGAATAATACCAACCTAAAAACGTTAAGGCATCTATTAATGTTGAAGGAAAATTATTCTCTCTTAAGAGTTGAAGACTTTCATCTAAATATTTTTTTGATTTAATAAAATCTGTTCCTATGAAAAGATGCCCTAGCTTAGCAAGTATATGAGCCTTTCTCCCTAATTTTTCCGGTAATCGGTTATTATAAATAATTAGTGCTTTCTCATATGATTCACTTGCTTCTTTTAACTTGCCCATACCAGCATAGCTTGCTCCAGAGGAATCAAGAGATTCTGCCATACCTTGGTAATCTTTTGTATCGTTCTGATCGTAAATTTTTTGAGCTTTTACAGCTAGTTCTAGACCTTTAGGGAAATCCCCGAATCTCCAATATAAAGAACTTAAATGAGTTAAAGTACGAGCAAAAACATTACTATTTTGATATTTTCTCACATTTAATATAATAAAATTCTCTTCCAGTAAATTTCGTGCTCGTTGATATTTTGATATTCCATGATATACGCTTGCAACTTCTCCTCTTATTTTAGCAATGCTTAATTTATCAAAAAGAAAAGCGTATTGTAATAAAGATTCTGCATGAATCACTAATGCTTTTAATTTTGAAAAATTTTCTTGATCTTCAGCATTATTTATATATTTCTCAAAACTTAACAAAATATATTCTAAAAGTTTATTATTAGAATATAGCTTCAAATTATCCTTAAGATAATTGAAAATAATTGATTGAGTACTGCGGTGTAAGGAGAAAACAGGTCCTATTTCGGTTGAATAAATATTATCAATTAATGAGTATTTTTTAAGCTGTATAAGCAGATTATCGATGATAATATTTCCCTTATAACCATCAAGAAGCTCTCTTGGAATATTTTGGGAGTCAAGCAGAGTAATAAAAAGAAGAAGGCCTTTAAAGTCAGGGTTTGTTTCAATAATTTTCTTTAAAGATAAAGTTATAATACCGTAACGTGTCTTTGTATAATCGGATGCTTCTTTTAAAATATTTTCCTGAGTGGTGATAAATTCCTGATTTAATTCACTTAAGCGCTTTGAATATTCTTGATATGAAATACTTGTTGATTTGATATAATAAGCTGCAGTTGAAACATCTAAAGGGAGAGAAGGTAAGATCTCTAAAAATTGCTTTAATCCTTTAGTACTTTGTGCAGTAAGTTCATGAGAACCACCATTGCTAATTATTTTTATGAACAGTTGCTCTTTTTCAGAAAAACTTAAGTCTGTTATGGGAACAATATGATTTATATGTTTGTTATTCTCTATATTCTTATTTCTACTTGTAAGAATTATTTCACCTTTACCCCATTCATTCGAATTATAAGGAAAATAATTTTGAATATCAGAGAATGTTTTTACGTTATCATAAATAAGAAGCCAATTTTCTCTTAACCGCAATTTTTCTTTTATAAACTTAAATAATTTTTGCTCTCTTTTTTGGCTATCTTTTATCTCTTGCATTGACCTTAATATTTTCTTTTCTTCATCGTTCTGGATAAGGTCATAAGCAAGTTTTTCAAAAGAGTCTATAAGAGAACTTTTTGTTTCAGCATTGATTTCCCACTTAACTAGCGCTTTATGTTGAGACGCATATTGACGAGCAAGAGTCGTTTTCCCCGCCCCTCCAGGGCCGATTAGAATTATATTTTTAATGTCCTTTTGTAGATTTAGTTTTTCTTTAATATCTCCAATTAAATCAGAACGTTTCAATAAAGTGGAGCTAGAAGGAATAACAAATTCAAATTGACCAGATGTTTTCTCATTTGATTTTTGGATGAAGATTAAAAATGAGCTGATAATTGCACTAATGCATAATCCTGAAACGAGATATAACCAACCTATTTTTAGTTTTCGAAAATGTTCTAAAAAAGAGACAAATGAAAGAATATTAAAAGATTTATTTTTAACATTTTGTGTAATTCGTTCTTCGAGCTTTTCAATCTGGTAATTTGTAAATTGTTTTTTGAGTTTTGATACAGCTTGAGAAAAACTAGCGTTTATATTTAATTTTTCTAAGATTCGAAAAATACAAGAATAGTAATGTGAAGAGCTACTAAGAGGGCTTAAGATTTTATCTTGTAATTCTAGATATTCTTGAGAAGTATCTAATATTTTTTCGTTTTCTATTAAAAATAGTGTGAACTTAAGTTCTTCTTTATTGGTTTTATACTCATTTGTTAAGAAATTATTTAATTGAATCTCAGAGACAATGAATATTGTAAGAACTGCTGGATCAGAGTCTAAAGAAGTTAAATGTAGCGCAATTTCTTCATATTCACTTTTCATTACAATTGAAACTTTGACACCTGCTTTTTCAAGATGCTTTTCCAAAAGTTGAACTTCATCTCCTATTTCTACCCAAGAAACAATTGTACATAGTGCAGGTATATCTCCCATTGATTTTTTAAGTTCACTTAATTCTTTCTCAAACCAAATTTGAAGTAAGCTATAATAGTAATTCTTGAGGTGAGAAAATTGACTTGATCTTTGCAAAAACTCACGAATACTTTTGCGGTCATTAATTTTAAGGATTTTTGTGATTTTATGAATATGATTATCAACATTTCGTAATCCCATCGATAAAAAGGAAGCAATATTTTTAGTCTCTTCCATCGTTAAAAACGAGACCATAACTTCTACTTCTCTTTGAGTGAAAGCTATTCCATTTATTGTGCTTAAAAATTTTGAATAGAAATTATCGGGACATTTAAAGTTCTCTAACTGCATGGTTCAAATAATCTTTCCTCAAATAATTTATATCACCCTATCTTTTGTAAAATTAGGAGTAAATTAAAATTATCAACTTTTACTCGAGTAAAATTAAGTCTTACTCAAGTAATTTCATTTTTTGAAAAGTGCTTTTGTTTCTCTCATGTTTGAATTGTTGGTCAGCAGTTTTAATTTTGATGATTTAATAAATAAACTTACTGCTGAAAAACAATTTAAACATTAATCATAGGAGAAAAAAATGGGAAAAAAAAGAACAGAAATGAATACAATAGAAACAGGAGTTTCTAGAATGGTTTGCTTTTTGTTTGATTCAGAAAAGGAAATCTTAAATTCGTTGGCTTAGACCCAAGGTGATTCCTACCTAAAATATAGAGTAAGAAAGGTATTAAAGTTTTTAACTTATTATATAACTTTCTTACTCTATTCAGTAATAATTAAAGGATTTATTATGAATAACAATTTTAAAATAATAATTTATTTTTCTTTGGTCTTAAGTTTTATATATTCAGAAAATCTTTATTCGGAGAGAGGTATTTACGAAGATGTATTTACTCAAGACATTTATGATGTGACTGATTATGCAAAGAGAAGATATTTAAGTGCATTAGCTGGAAATGATGAGAGTGGAAGCCCATTACTTTCAGATAAAAAAAATTATAAGGACTTAGCAGAAGATGTTTCTAGAGAAGTATCTAAGAAAACAGGGGACGAGAGTCAAAGAGAGATATTAGGGACTTTATATTTTCAAAAAATTTGCTGCGTTTATACCAAAATAACTGAATATCTACGAAGGCACAAACAGTTTCTTTCAGATTCATTGATCGAGATTGAGTGTGCTTTTAACTCAAAAACTAATACTAATCTCGTTCATAGTTTATTAGATTCTGTTGGTAAGTATGCTACCTTAGTTATTACAACAGCCCTATCTATTAATCCTTATCTCGGAGGACTTAAATTTATAACATCTCTTTTTGGAAGTTTGGTAGGAAAATCAGGAGATGATAATATTAACAAGCAAGGTTACTTAAACGATATGAGAAAAACGATTTCAGAAATTGAAAATGAGATTAAAAAAATAGAAATAGGGATCTTTTCTGAGTCTATCAAAGAACTTGAAGAGAATTATGTACTTAGGAAAGTAGCTCTTCCAAAATTTAATGACGATCTTGCCCATACGATTGAAAGCACACTCATTAATGCGCGTAAATTAAATTACCCGTTTGCTTGGCTTAAGTTGAGTTTAGAAAATGCATTAAGACTTCCTTCTGCACCTAAAGTAGTAGATAAGCTTGAAGCTTTAAGAAGATTTAAGGAAAGTAAATTTTTTGAAAATTATCCAACAACTACACGTCAGAATTTAGAGAATGTTATTATTAGCATTGCTGAAGGTTCATCTGCTCCAGATACGACTTCTGTTCCTCTGAGACGAACATACTTTTTTTATGGAGACCCTGGTATTGGAAAAAGTTGTGCTGCAGAAGAGATTGGAAAAATATTAGGCCTTCCAACAGAAAAATGGAAAATTAAAAGTATCTCTGAGCTATCTTCTTCGAACTTAGAAGGAACAGATCCATTAAGTAAAGAAACAAATTATGGATGGATTGTAAAGCCGTTATTAAAGGGAGATTCAAACAAGAGTACATGCACAAATGGTATACTCATTTTAGACGATTTTGATAGAGTGCTCTTAGATCCTAAATCCGGTGTTACAGGGCTTGCGTTTTTTTTAGATTACTTAGATCCCAATAAGAAATCATTTTATAGCCAATACTTTAAAGCAGAAATTGATATTAGTCGCATACATATAATCGTTACAGGCAACCTTCCCATTCCTAAAACTAAAGAATACGCAGCTTTAAGAGAAAGATTTATGGATATCATTCAATTTGAAGGAATGGACATATCTGTTAGAAAGAAAATATTAGAAGAATATTTTTCTAAATTGCGTGAATATTATCATATTCCCCTTGAAATTGAGGATAATAAGTTTGTTTCTATGGCTTCTGAAATAGCTGAAAATCCTCAATCTGTTAGGAGTTTAAAAAAATCCCTTCAAAATGTTGTGACTGACTTTAGTGCGGGGGGGTGGGAACGAGTTGAATTGAGAAAGAATAGGATACTTCAGGAGAAAGAATCTGAAGAGAAAGAATCCAAAAAGAAACAACCTGAAGAAACGAGTCCTCATAAAAATTCATTGGTATCTTTAATAAATAGCTCCGTAGTTACATTAAATTTTACACAACTATTTATGATAACTGTTATTTTATTTTATTCGTGGTTTAGCGCTTAATCTATTGAGTATAGCATATGGAAATACTTAAAAAATTTACACCTTATTTATTCTCAGTTTCATCCTTTAAGTTAAGGTTTTATATAGTCTTATCAATTATTTGTTTGCTTTTAGGAAAAGTACTCTTTATTTATGCTCCTTTTTTACTAAAGGACATAGTTAATCAAATCAATCAGAATATCTCACTCGCAGAAGCTACTGTGGTCTTTTCAGTATTTGCTTATGGTTTCGTAAGGTTTAGCAATAGCTTATTTGAACAGTTCAGAGATTTATTGTTCATGCGAGTAGGGCAAAATGCAATTAGGCTATTATCTTTGGATGTGTTTAAGCATCTACTCAATCTTCCAATGTCATTCCATGAAGATAGAAATACAGGCGTCCTTATTAAATCATTAGATCGGGGAATAATGGCTTCCGAAGTCATATTTAAATATATATTATTTGATATATTACCATCTATTCTAGAAATTTCTTTAATTTTTTTAGCTTTATGGAAGGTATTAAATATAGGTTATGCAACTGTTATTATTATAATGGTTTTAATTTATCTAATCTTTACCTATTTTGTAGCTCAAAAGAGAGATAAACTTCTTACAGAAGTTACAGATTACGAAGATGAGTTGGCTGAACGTGCATTTGATACTCTTACTAATATTGAAACGATAAAATTATTCAACACAAGTTTTTTAGAAAATAATCGTTATAACGATTCATTAAAAAAATATGAAATTGCAGCTATTAAATGCCAAAATAGTCTTTCATTTTTAACTGTTGGGCAGAGTTTTATTCTAACTGCGGGCCTAATTGTTAATATGATATACTGTGTTTTTCAAATTCAAAAAAATATCCTGTCTTTAGGAGACCTCGTTCTTATTCATACTTTTCTCTTGCAGCTTTATATTCCTTTGGGTGCGCTTTCTTCAACTTATAAGCAAATTAAACAATCTATTGTTGATATGAAAAAAATGATGGATTTGCTTAAATTACCTCAGGAAATAGTATCTTCAGAAAATTATTTTAAAAACAAGAACGGTTTTAAAGGAAACGTCGAGTTTTTAAATATCGATTTTAGTTATAAAGGCAAAAGAAAAAAAGCATTAGAACAGGTTTCTTTCGCTATAGAAACAGGCAAGATGGTTGCTATAGTTGGTCCCTCCGGCTCTGGAAAATCAACAATCAGTAAATTGCTTTTTCAAGTTTATAAACCGACTAAAGGAAAAATATTAATAGATGATCACGACATTTTCTTAAGTGATAGCAAAAATTTGTCAAATCTCATGGCAATCGTTCCTCAAGATGTTGGTTTATTTAATGAAACCCTACTTTATAATGTAACTTACGGTATTGAAAAAGTTTCCCTAGAAGAAATTTATAGGATTTTAGCGCTTTGTAATCTTAATGAATTGATTGATTCAATGCCCCAAGGCTTGCATACAATAGTCGGAGAAAAGGGTATAAAACTTTCTGGAGGAGAGAAGCAGAGAATTGGTATTGCGAGAGCTCTTCTACGCAAACCAAGAATACTCATACTGGATGAAGCAACATCATCACTTGACTCATCTAATGAAAAGCAAATTTTAAAAAAGATCGAGAATGAATTTAGAAATATGACGAAGTTGGTTATAGCTCACCGACTATCGACAATAGTTAATGCTGATAAAATTATTGTCTTGAGTAATGGTAAAATTGAAGAGTTTGGTACGCATGATAAATTGTTAAAAGAAGGAAAAACTTATGCAGCTCTTTGGAAAAAACAGCATGAAAAGTTACATGTCAAATAACAATATACCAATTGAAAGATCATATACTCTTTTAACAGCATTAAAAAGAGCTAGAGAACTACTGAAACAACTAAATTTGGAAGTTCATGTTTCAACTATGGGTACCACAGTAAAAACAGCTTATTGCTGCTTATATAAAAATGAAGAGCTCGTAGCAGAAGGTTGTGGAAAAGGTATTGGAAGAGAGGCCATCGTAGGAGCATTATATGAAGCTATTGAACACTATCATACTGAATTCAAAAGAGTGATAATACCTATTCAATCCATTAAAATAAAGGACATAATCAAAAATGATATTTTATTGAAAGATAAAGCTATAAACTTACTTGCTGAGAACTTTAATGAGAAAGAAATCAATTGTAGAAAATATACTTGCTCAATTACGGGTGAAACAATTTTTTATCCTGTATTTCTAACATTTCCATCTTCAATAAGTGAACTAATGAAGTTAGATAATGCTTTGGATTGTTATGCGGGGCTCTTTAGATACTCAACAAACAGTGGAACGGCTATAGGAGGGAACTTCAAAGAAGCTATTATTCATGCAATTAACGAAATAATTGAAAGAGACGCTCTTTCAATATTCTTAATTAAGACTTTTTTATCTGAACAGTGTTCTCCTATTAACCTTATTAATCAGGAAACTTTGCCAGAAAGCGAGAAATACTTGCTAAAAAACTATCAAGATATCTTGAATGACAAGATTTTATTAATTGATTGTACCAGTGATTTAAAAGTACCTACAATATGTGCTGCTTTAGCTAAAAAGCAACGAGGGGTACAACCTTCTGGATTTGGGACGTCTTTGTCAAAGTCGCATGCTCTAAAAAGAGCACTTTCAGAACTTCTTCAGGTCATTCATATGAATGATGAAGAAACAATAAGCTTAGAGAATAATCCTCCAGAGCTCGATAAAATTGAAAAACTTAAAAATTGCGCATTCTTCAATATCCATGATCATATTAAAGATGGTTATTCAGAATCTAAAAAGTGGGATGAGGTCAGCTCATTTTCTTTAAGCCCAAATCTAGATGATTATTTTCTTCTTTTAATTAAGACGATAAATGAAAAAGGATACAGTGCTTTTTTTACAAAAAATCTTGTTACAGACAACGGGATTGAAGTTGTTAATGTTATAATTCCAGGTTTAGAGAAATTTAATATTATTATGAGTGGTAATATTGTTTTACCTTCGAATAGGGGAATGTTATTCTTTAAAGATAGTAAGAGAAATTCTTGAGCAAGAGAAGGATTTAGTTGCGGCTCTTAATGAATATCTTTTTACTGACCAAATTTTCACAAAAGCTTATTCATCAATAGAATTTAAATCTTTAAGCTTTTCTTGAAGAATTTTTTGCTTCTTGTTAATTTCCTAGAGTTGGGTTAAATCCCATAAAGGTACGTATCTATCAATAGGAATTAAGAGAAACCTTTCTCAGTCGTTTATCGCTATGATTTTTAACACTACGATTTTTTGGGATGTGTTGCAACTTTGAACAAGAATTAAAGTTTAGCTAGGAAAATACAGATCTTTTCAAATTTTAGACATAGCTGGGGTGTAGATATTAAAAATACGATGAATGAAATAGATCTGATCATGAATGCTTTTTGCAAAGAAACAGGATTGTCTTTTGACGATCATATTCATAGCCTCTATCCCTTTGATGACTCTTTTAGCACAGACTAAGCTTTTAAATCCCATCATAGGTCTTACCCTTCTTTTTATTCTTCTGTGGTCTGATTCTATAACGTTGTTAAGATTATTGATTCTGACGATGCTCAACAGTTGGTTTAAGAAGCTTTTCTTTCTTTAAAGCTTGAATGGCTGGCCCAGGGAGTATTTAATGAAGTGTGTCAGTTCTGATAATAATGTAATTATTGTAAGGAA
>VFQO010002057.1_pt1 | contig 13260 bp, 9 predicted proteins | sample 3512331 | NCBI WGS metagenome assembly VFQO01 (sample SAMN10412371, study PRJNA504923) | tailings metagenome | isolation source: Replicate 3 from Balatoc abandoned mine | place: Philippines: Itogon, Benguet | collected 2017-08-28
AGCGCGACATTGTTCGGATATTGGACCGCCGATTCGACGACATGCGCGTTGGTGACGATCCGCGTCGGCGAAATCGCGATGCCGCTGCCATGCCCGAACCCCACGACCTCGCCGTCGACCATCGCGACGGTGACGACGCGGACGACGCTGCGCGACGCGGCGCTGATGTCGTCGGCGGCGTGGGCCGGCTGGATGAGGGCGAACAGGGCGAGCAGCAGCGCGAGCAAGCGGGTCATGGCGCGGAACCTAGCCGCTCGGGCTGCGAAGGCAAGCGGGCTAGATGTACGGTCCCCACATCATCATCCACGCCCCAGCGCTGCCCGCCAAGATGATCAGGCCGCCGACGACCAGCAGCACGGCAACGCCCTGGCGCGCCGCAGCGGTACCATGCGCCGACGCCCGCAGATAGAGTTCGGCGACCGCCAGCGGGATTAGCGAATTGGCAAAGGCCAGAAAGATGTCGAATGGCCCGTCCATCGCCTTGCCGATCCCGGCGCCACCGGTTGCCATCCCCCACGCCATATAGCCGACACGCATGAACCACACCGCGCTGGCGACCGCGAACAGCCGGATCGCCCAGCGCCGGTGATCGACAAAGCGGCGCGCGCGCGCCGTCCGCCACGCCAGCCCAGCAAAGCAGACGATCAGCAGCGCATCGAGGGTGATGCCGAACCCCCCAGTCAGGGTCAGCCAGCTGCCGCGCCCCCATGTCATCCACAAGCCGCCGATTGCGAGGGTCAGCGCGCTGACCAGATACAGCCGCCCGTTCCAACGGTGCAATGCGGGCCAGCGACTGCGGATCGCCGGAACCAGCTGGACCAGTCCACCAAACGTCATCGCGGCCGCCATCAGCACATGGACGGCAAAAAAGAGATTGCCAGCGGTGTCGCCCGCCACGAACCCGGTGATGATCGGCTTGTCATTCCAGCCGGCAAAATTGCCGCTCAGGGTCCGCGCGTAATAATAGAGCAGGATGAACGCCACGAACAGCAGCTGTCCGGCCGCGATAGCCAGATAACAGAAGGTCGCGGCGCGGCCGAGCCAGTCGGTGCGGCGGACAGCCTGTCCAGCGTTAATTGCTCCGTCGATGGTGGCCATGGCCGAACTCCCTGTTTGCTGCGGTATTGATGCGCCGTCGGACATGGTGAGTCAATGTAATAATACAGTAACACACTAAGGATCGAGGTTTGAACGCAAGCATCGGGACGCGGGGCGCCGCGGCATTCGGCATAGGGCGGGTAACAGCCAGAAAGGACCGCCGATGACCTATGTTGTCGAGGGGCTAAGCCCCGATCATTTTAGCCCGTTGTTCGCGCTGAATGACACCGAACTCGCCGCAATCAACGCGCGCCGTGTCACCGCAACCGCCGACAGGGGCTTTCCCTGCCGGATCAGCTTGCAGGATGCGCGCGCCGGAGAGGAGCTGATCCTGCTCCACCATGTCAGCCACGATGTCGAAACGCCCTATCGCAGTGCCTATGCCATTTATGTCCGACCGGGCGTCGATGCGGCGCGCTATCGCGACGAGCCGCCGCCGGTGTTCGCGGGGCGCCCGATCGCGCTGCGCGCGTTTGACGCCGCGGGCATGCTGCAAACTGCACGGCTCGCCGGACCGGGCGAGGCGGATGCGGCGATCCGTGACCTGTTCGCCGACGCGGGCATCGCCTATATCGACGCGCACAATGCCGCGCATGGCTGTTTCGCGGCGCGGATCGAAAGGGATGGGGTATGAGCGCCGCCGACACCATGACCGACGATGCGCGCTGGGCGGCGGTGCTCCGCCGCGATCGCGCGCTCGACGGGCGATTTGTCACCGGGGTGCTGACGACGGGCATCTATTGCCGACCGAGCTGCGCCGCGCGGCACCCCCTGCGCGAAAACGTCCGCTTTTTCGCCGACGGTGCGGCAGCGCGCGTGACCGGCCTCCGCCCCTGCAAGCGTTGCCTGCCCGACGATGTCGCGCGCGACGAGGGCGCGGTGCTGGCGGCGATCCAGGCGATCAAGGCGAGTGAGGAGCCGCTGGCGCTCGCCGATCTGGCGCGCCGCACCGGCTATTCGCCGACGCATTTCCAGCGCGTCTTCACCCGCCACACCGGCCTGTCGCCCGCCGCCTATGCCCGCGCGCTCCGCGAGGAACGCGCGCGGCAGGCGCTGAGCGAGGGCGACCGGGTGACCGACGCGATTTACGACGCGGGCTTTTCGGGGCCGTCGCGATTCTATGACAATATGGAGGGACGGATGGGCATGACGGCTTCGGCATGGGCGAATGGTGGCCGGGGGGTGACGATCCACTGGGCGGTGGTGCCCACCAGTCTGGGCGATATGCTCGTCGCCGCAACCGACAAGGGCGTGTGCCGTCTGTCGTTCGCCGAAGGGCGCGCGGCGCTGGAGGGGCGTTTCCCCGCTGCCGATCTGGTCGAGGGCGGGGAAGAGTTTTCGGCGCTGCTCAAACAGGTCGTCGCTGCGGTCGAAGCGCCCACCGACGGCTTCGACCATATCCCGATCGACGTAAAGGGCACCGCCTTTCAGGAGGCTGTCTGGCGGGAGCTGAGGAAAATTCCGGCGGGCGAAACGCGCAGCTATGCCGACATTGCCGCCGCGGTCGGCAAGCCCAAGGCGGTGCGCGCCGCGGGCAGCGCCAATGGTGCGAACAATGTCGCGGTCCTGATCCCGTGCCACCGCGTGGTGCGCAGCGACGGCACGCTCGGCGGCTATGCTTACGGCCTGCCGATCAAGGAAGAATTGCTGAAAAGGGAGAGTTTTTGATGTCCGACAAAGTCGCCGAATTTCGCGCGCTGCACGTTTCTGGCGATCCGCTGATCCTCGTCAATATCTGGGATGCGGGGAGTGCCAAGGCAGTCGCCGCGGTGGGCGCGAAGGCGATCGCGACCGGCAGCTTCGGCGTCGCGGGCGCGCAGGGCCGCGCCGATGGCGAGGATTTCCCGCTCGCGGATGTGTTCGAAAATCTGGCGCGCATCCTGGCGGTCACCGACCTGCCGGTGACGATCGACATGGAGTCGGGCTATGGCGCCGATCCCGCGGCGGTCGGTGCCTCGGTCGGCCGCGCCAAAGCGGTAGGCGCGGCGGGGATCAATATGGAGGATCGGCTGCCCGGCGAGACCGCGCTGCTGCCGATCGCTGATGCGGTCGCACGCTATCGCGCGGCGACCGACACCGGCATCTTCGTCAACGCGCGCTGCGACACGTTTCGCGGGGCCGATGTCGCGCAGGACGGTGACGCGCTGGTTGCCGCCACGCTCGAACGCGCGCGCGCCTATGCCGATGCGGGCGCCGGGTCGCTGTTCGTGCCGTTCCTGCTCGATCCCAAATGCATCGGCGCGATCTGCGACGCCTCGCCGCTGCCGGTGAATATCCTGCGCGGCAAGGGCGGGCCGACGCACCGGGAATTGGCGGAACTGGGCGTGGCGCGGATCAGTCACGGGCATCAGCCATGGGCCGCGGCGATGGCGTGGCTGACGGGGCAGGCGGCACAGGTGCTGGGCGGGGGCGAACCCGATTATTGACGGGCGTCAGTCGCCACCGTCTTCTTCTGGCGATGGGGCAGCCGCGGCTGCTCCGCGGTCGCGCATCGTCTCGATCCGCTTCAGCAACGCATCGCCGCGGCCATTGTCGTGCGGATCGAAGGCGACGGTCTTGGCCAGGTTGATCGCGGGTTCGAACCGGCCAAGATGCGCGAGCGAGACCGCGTAGGCGCTGCGCAGGTTGAGATTTTCCGGGGTCAGCGCAAAGGCGCGTTCCAGCCCCTTGATCGCCATGTCGCTTGGCCGCTGTCCCTCGGTCAGAAAGCTCTGGAAATAGGCGTGGAGCGGGATCGGGTCGTTGGGGTCGGCGCGATTGGCGATCTGGATCGGCCGCCGCGCCGCTTTCCATGCCGCCGGGTCGGTCTCACCCTTCTTGCGTAGCTCGGCTAGCTGCAGCTGACCCAACAGGACATTGGCGCGCACATGCTCGGGCTTCGCCGCCAGCACCTTGTCGAGCGCGGCGCGCATTGCCGCCAGGTCGCGGGTCGCGGGTGCGATATCCCATTCGGCGGCGGCCAGTTCGTAGTGCAGTTCGGCGTTGGTCGGCATCTTTTCCGTCAGCGCGCGCAGCGTGTCGCGAACCTTGACCAGCCGCGCCTGGTCGCCGCTCGCATTCCGCCGCTCCAGCCGCAGCGGGATCGCGGCATCCTCGTCCGCCGACACGGCCGTGACGGTGATCGACGTCGATACCGGCACCGGATCGCGCGTCGTACGATACGACAAGCGCCCTTCGACATAACGATTCAGATCCTTGTCGAGCTGCGCGAGGTCGCCGAAGGCGCCGGTCGCCGCCTGGCGCGGGTCGGTCCCGGCATTGATCGCGTTGGTATAGGTGTTGATCTGGTTGGCGCGCGCCGGATCGTGAAACAGCATGTGGGTGAGCAGCCACGACCGGCCGTAATAGACGTCGGTCTGACCGCGGTTGCGCATCGCGCTGGGCGGTTCCAGCAGGACGCGCTCGGCCGGCATCTTGGGGAGCATCAACAGGCCATAGGCGCGGCGATAGGCGGGCTGGCCGATCATCGCGCGACCCTGTTTGTCGTAATCGACCGTCGAATAATATTCGGCAAAGCCTTCGATAAACCAGCCGGGAAAGGCCGCGCGCAGGTGCCGCTTCATGAAATGATGGCTATATTCGTGGAACAGCACTTGCTGCGCGGCCGAGGTGCCGGGCGTCGTGCCGCCGCTCTGGCGGTGCGATACGGCAAAGCTGCCGTCGCGGTCCTGCCGGTAGAATCCCGCGACCGGTGCGCTGCGCGATCCCGTCGCCAGCCGCGCGACATCGTCGCCGCTGGGGAGCAGATAGATGGGCAATCGGCTTTCTTCGCCTTTTGCCGTCACGTTGAACACCAGCCGCAACGTCGTGTCGAACCGCTGCAGGTCGGCGGCAAAGTCGCGGAGCTGCTTTTCGCTGCTTTCGCTATAGATGATGAAGCTCTCGGTATCGGCGCGCAGCCATTTGGCATGCGCCGGGGTGGCGATCACGGCCAGTGTGGCCGCGGCGATCGTCACGCGAATCCTGATCATTATGCTGCTCCCGGGTGGCATTCCTGGCGGTGCTGCCAGTCCTGGCGACGACTGTAAAGTCTTCTAGACGTTCGACAATCAGCGCCGGTCTTTGCCGTCGCGGCCGTCTTTCATCTTCTTGAAGATCTCGGCCATCTTGGTGCGCGCCTCGTCCATATTCTTTGCGTCGATCGCGGCGATGACCGCTTGCAGCGGATTTTCTTCGTCGCTGCTGTGCGACCCGAAGGCGATCGGCGCGAGCACGCTGCGCGCCAGGTCGCCCTTTTTCTCGTCGATCAGCTGCCGGCCGAGCAGCAGGCGGTAGGTGGGGTCATAGGAGGCAGAGGGAAAGACTTCCTCGAGCGCGATGATGGCGGGTTCGGGAACCGCGTCGCCCGCGTCATAGAAGGATTGATAATAAGCGATGGCAGGACGCGGATCCTTGGCGTCGAGCCGCCGCGCCTTGACCAAATGCGGCCTCGCCGCGGCATAGGCGGCCTTGTCCTCTTCGCCGCGCCCCATGGCCACCATGCCCTTCCAATAATGGGCGAGTGGCGATTGGGCGTCGATCGCGATCGCGCGATCGGCGGCGGCATCGGCGGCATCGAAATTCTGCGCGTCGATCTCGGCCTCGGCCAGCGCCAGCTGCGCGAACAGGCTGTCGGGATAGGGCGCCGCCTTGCTGCGCAGGTCGCTGGCGACATCCTTTGCCTGCGACCGCGTCACCCCGCGTACCGATCGCATATGCGCCTGCATCACCGCTTCTTCGGCGGCGGTGAGGCGGCGCATCGTGACGACGGGTTCGATATAATTGGCGGGCTTGATGTCGTAGCCGAGGAACGGGCCGCTCTTGTATCGGCGCACCTCGCGTTGCAGCGCGTCCAGGTCGCCAAAGGCGTTTTTGGCGGCGGCGAGCGAATCCTCACCCCGGTTGACCGCCGACAAATAGGTCTGGATCTGCCCTTTGCGCGCCGGGTGGAAATTGAGATAATGGGCGAGCAGCCAGCCAAAGCTGTACGACTGATAATATTCGAGCCCGTTCAGCTTGACCTTGGTGTCGAGCAACCGGGATAATTTGGTGTCCGACAGCTGCTGGAGCATCTCGCCGCGATGCTGCGGCACGTCGCCGACATGAAAGCTGCCGTCGGGATTGAACCGGATCGTACTGTACAGCTCCGCAAACCCCTCGGTGTACCAATGCGGATAGGCGGTGCTGAAATTGGTCAGCATGAAATGGTGGGTATATTCGTGGAACAGGGTCGAACGGATGTCGAGCTGCGGGCCGCTGGTGTCGATGCCGCGCGACAGCGAGCGTTTCTCGCGCGCCGGCACGAAAGAGGTTGGATTGCCCGCGCGGCCGAAATAGATGCCGCCGATCCCCGCGCCCGAGGCGTTGAGGATATAACCGAGCCGGTCGGTGTCGCCGGTCCGATAGACCTTGAGCCGGTTGGCGTCACCGACGTCGGGGCCGGGAACGGGCATGTTCTGCATCGTGCGCAGCGCATTGTCGAACCGTTCCAGGTCGCGCGCGAACGCTTCCGCATCCTCGCGCTTGGTTTCCGAATAGATGATGAAATGACTGGTGCGCGCCTCCCACCATTCGGCGCGGGCGGCCTGGCAGGTCAGCAGCGCTGTGGCTGCCACGATCATCGCCGCGATCCGGCGCGTTATCATTCCTGTCACATCGACCCCCGTCGGCTTTAACCAATTGATTGAAAGCCTGACTATATCGCGAACATGGTCTCTCGCAAGGATGTAGCGGTCAGACGAAACTATAGGGATCGATGTCGATCGCGAGGCGCGCCTTGGACGGCCAGTCGATGCTGGCAACCCAGTCGCGGATCGTGCCCTGCAGGTCGAAGCTGCGCGGGGCGTGGAGCAGCAGGCGGAAACGGTGGCGACCGCGCAGCATCGCGAGCGGGGCGGGGGCGGGGCCATAGACCGCGAGACCGTCCGCGACCGGTGCCTTCGCGCCCAGCCGCTGCGCCACGCCGCGCGCGACCTCGATGTCTTCCGATGAAATGACGAGCGCGGCGAAACGGCCATAGGGCGGGGCGCCCGCCTGTTTGCGCGATGCCGCCTCGGCGGCGTAGAAACCGTCGCGATCATTGGCGACGAGCGCCGCCATGACGGGGGCGTCGGGGACGCGCGTCTGGATCAGCACCTCGCCGGGCTTGACCCCGCGCCCCGCGCGCCCCGCAACCTGCGCGATCTGCTGAAAGGTGCGCTCGGAGGCGCGCAGGTCGCCGCCGTCGAGGCCAAGGTCGGCATCGACTACCCCGACGAGGGTGAGGTTGGGGAAATGATAGCCCTTGGTGACGAGCTGCGTCCCGATGATGATGTCGACCAGCCCGCCCTCGACATTGTCGACGAACTCGGCGGCTTTCGCGGGTGACCACAGGGTGTCGCTGGTGACGATGGCGACGCGGGCCTCGGGAAAGCGCAGTGCAATTTCGTCGGCGACGCGCTCGACCCCGGGGCCGCAGGCGACCAGGCTGTCCTCGTCCTCGCATTCGGGGCAGAGCCGCGGCGGCGGCATGACATGGCCGCAATGGTGGCAGGCGAGGCGGTGGACCAACCGGTGCTCGACCATCCACGCGGTGCAGTTCGGGCACTGGATGCGGTGGCCGCAGGTGCGGCACAGCGTCAGCGGTGCAAAGCCGCGGCGGTTGAGGAAGAGCAGGCTCTGCTCGCCCTTGTGGAGACGGTCGGCGAGTGCGTCGACGAGCGGCGGCGCGAGCCAGCGGCCGCGGTCGGGCGGATCGCTACGCATGTCGATTGCGGCGAGGTCGGGCAGCGTCGCGCCGCCGAAGCGCGCGGGCAGCTGGATATGGCGATAACGCCCCGCCTCGACCATCGCGAGGCTTTCGAGCGCCGGGGTCGCGCTCGCGAGGATCACCGGCAGCCCCTCGAAATGGCCGCGCATCACCGCGACGTCGCGCGCATGATAATGGACGCCGTCCTCCTGCTTGAAGCTCGTCTCATGCGCCTCGTCGACGACGATGACGCCGAGGTTGGCGTAGGGGAGGAAAAGCGCCGAGCGTGCGCCGATGACGATGCGGGCATCCCCCGATGCAATCGCATGCCAGGCGCGGCGGCGTTCGGCTGAGCGCAGCCCCGAGTGCCACGCCACCGGCTCGCAGCCGAAGCGCGCGGTGAAGCGCGTCAGCATCGGTTCGGTGAGCGCGATTTCGGGGAGCAGGACGAGCGCCTGTTTTCCCGCGTCGATTGCGGCGGCGACCGCCTCCATATAGACTTCGGTCTTGCCTGACCCGGTGACCCCGTCGAGCAGCAACGTTTCGAACTTCTCCGCGGCGACGGCGGCCGTCAGTTGGGCGGCGGCGGCGGTCTGTTCGGCGGACAGGTCGGGTGGGGCGAAGGCGGGATCGGGCTGCGGATAGGGCTGGTCAGCCGATACCGTTACCGCTTCGAGTGCGCCACTGTTGACGAGGCCGCGGATCACCGCCTCGCTGACCTCGGCGAGCGCGGCGAGTTCGCGCACCATGCCCTGCCGGTCGCCGATCTTTTCGATGGCGACGGTGCGCTGCGGGGTCATCCGGGCGGGCAATTCGCCGGTGGCGCGATATTCGACGATCGGGCGCTTGGCGTCGGCAAAGGCGACCCCCGGCAGCACCATCCGCAGCACCGACCCCGGCGGGGCGAGATAATAGTCGCTGGTCCATTCGACCAGGCGGCGCAGCGGCGCCGCGATGGGGGGGACGGGCACGACTTCGTAGAGGTTGCGCAGACGATTGTCGCCAACCGCCTCGGGCGCGCCGAAGCTGTCGTCCTCCCATACCACCCCGCCCATTCGCCGCGGTCCCAGCGGGGCGATGACGACGCTGCCCAAGGACGCTTCGCTTTCGCGCGGGACGCGATAGTCGAGCGGGCCGAGGGCGGCGGTGAGCAGGAGGACGCGGGCGCGGGTCATGGGTTGGGGAGGATATAGGGCGGCGGGTAAAATAGGAAAGCGCGGAGAGATCGCGATGGCCGCTAGCGACCGGTTGCGGACATTGAGAGGTGCAAGCCCCTCCTCTTCAGAGGAGGGGCAGCGAGACTTACGAGCTTGCTCGTTAGTCGCAGCGGGGTGGTGATCGAGGCTGGGCGTGGTAGTGCGATAACCACCCCGCTCGACTAAAGGCCCGGCTGCGCCGGACCAAGTCTCACTGCCCCTCCTCTGAAGAGGAGGGGATACGCAAACGTCCGTTTTCCACCCCAAAGCAGACGCTTGCTTGTCGTTATGCCGACGCCAACGCTGCCGGCTTCACCGCCCGCTTCGCCGGCTTCGGCCGCCGGAACCAGAAGGTCCATACCGTCAGGCTGCCCAGCAACGCCAGCACCAGCCCCGACGCGGTCATCAGCAGGCGATAGGGCAGTCCGCCGACCTTTGCCGCGTGGAGCGGGTAGGCCATGTTGAACGCCTGCGCCCCGGCGGGCATCGCCAGCGCGTCGCGCGCGCCCAGCAATTTGCCTGTCTCGGCATCGAACCATAATGTCGAGCGCCCGTTGGGCAGCCATTCGGCCGACTGTTTCATCCGCAGACTGATCGGATCGCCCGGTTTGCGGGGCAGGCTGAGGATGCGGAATTCGGCATCGGGAAAGCGCGCGCGGGCGGTGGTCAGCATCGCGGTCCAGTCGGGATCGGCAGCGAGCGGTCCGCCCTTGTACTTCGGCGGCTCCAGCGCCGCCGCGGTTTCGGCAACCGGGCCGAACGGCGCGACCACGCCCATCGCAAAGGGGCGAAAGATCATCATCGTCCCGGTGACCACCGACAGCAGCAGCAATGGCGCGACGACGACGCCCAAGTCGCGGTGTTGGGAAACGATCGCCGGGCGGCTCATCCGCTTCGGCCATAGCCGCAGCCTGAACGTCCTGCGGGTGCGCCACCACAGGATCACGCCGGAGACGACAAAGAATAACCCGGCCAACCCCGCAATCCCGATCACCCATTCGCCGGCGTCGCCGGTGAACAGATGGTGGTGGAAATCGAACAGCCAGATTTCGGGGCGCTCCCACTGGCTGGCCCAGCGCGCGACGACCTCGCCCGACTGATTGGCGTAAAGCCCCGCGCCTTCGTCGAACCTTAGCTGGTGCAGCCCAAGGCGCTGGCTGGCATAGATGATCCCCTGCGGAGCGCCGGGCAGCGCCATCAGTTTCTCGGTCGTCGCGGCGACGGTGGCGAGGTCGGTGACCTGTGCGTCGCCCGCGTGCGGCAGGCCGATCCACTCTTCCTTATGGACCAGGATGGCCCCCGACAGGCCGAGCAGCGCGAGCACGAGGCCGATCAGCCCCCCGGTCCAGCGGTGCAGCGTGTCGAGCAGCTTCATCATCAGAACCGGTAATCCCACCCCAGCGTGAACGTCCGCCCGCGTCCGGCGAAATAGGACAGCTGGTCGGTCGGCAGCCGCGTGTCGCTCGAATAATCGATATATTGTTTGTTGAAGAGGTTCTGCACCGACAGGCTGATGCCGCCGATCCCGGTCTGATAGCGGACATTGGCGTCGGTCAGCGTGTAGCCGCCGAAATCATTGTCGCCGAGCCTCAGCGGGCGCAGCGGGTTGGCGTCGTCGGCCGCGCGAGCCTTGGTATCGAAGCGACGCTTGAAATAGACCTGCGTCTGGACGCGGGCCGAGAACGGCCCGCTGTTGTAGCTCGCGGCGAGGTTCAGGCGATCGGGCGAGATGTTGGTGCCGTCGAGGTCGCTGTCGACGATGCCGTCGGGCACCGCGTCGCTGTCGAACCGCCCGATCAGATGCGCATAGCCAACATTGAGCTTGAGCCCGTCGATCGGTGTCTGGACGCCGAGGTTCAGTTCCAGCCCCTGGATCTCGACGCGCAGCCGCTGGACGTCGAAGGTCAGGTCGGGGCGCGCGATCAGCAACTGGCCCTTATCGCTCGACGACCAGAAATAGGACGCACTGGCATCGATCGAGCCGCGCTTGACCTCGAACCCGATCTCGCGGTTGTTCGATACGATCGGCGAGATGTCGAGGAAATCGTCGATGTCGACCCCGGCGGTGCCGATCGCGCGGGTGATGCGGCCGACGTCGGGGACGGTGAAGCCCTCGGCATAGCTGACGTAGGCGCGGATGCCGGGGGTGGGTTCGATGATGACGCCGCCGTTGATCAGCACATCGTCAAAGGTCGGCGACCCGCCCGCCACCGACACCCCGCCGCGCGGCGTCGTGGTGGTCGCCAGCGTCGTATAGTCGTCGATGCTGATCTTCACATTTTCATAACGCGCGCCGCCCGCGACCCGGATCAGCCCGTCGAACAGTTTGAGATTGGCCTGCGCGAAGGGCGCCAGGCTGCGAAAATCGGTCGGCGGCACCCAGGTGCGGCCGGTCGCGATCAGCCGCTGTTCGGTGGTGTCCCACAGTGCGTCGAAGCCGAGGGTCAAAGTCAGATCGTCGAAGCCCGGCAGGCCGCGCTCATAGCTCAATTTGCCGCCGAACTTGCGGCTGCGGTTCTGCGACTGGTCGAACAGCGTCCCGATCGGCGCAATGCGCACGTCCTGGAACGCCGCCTGCGTCGCAACCTCGCCGCCAAAGGTGTCGCGGCTGCGGTTGAAAAAGATTTGGCTGACGAAATTGCCGCCGCCCAGGTCGCTGTCGGTCAAGCTGAGCGCAACGCTTTCGGTGCGGTTCTGCGCCGACTTGCCCGGCGGGTTGCCGCGCACCGCGCTGGTCGGCAGGCCGAGCGCGCGGTTGCCGGGGGTCGCGACATAGTCGCCGTCGCCCTTCAGTTCGAAGCGGCTGGCGATCAGGTCGATCCGCGCGCTGGGCGACAGTTCATAGCCAAAGCGCCCGAACAGCGAGAGGGTTTTCGAATCCTGCGTTTCGCCCTGCGTCAGGTTGAGCCCGACCGGACGGCCTTTCGCGTCCGAGAATACGCCGCGGATTTCATACGCCGCGCCGACGGTCGCGTCGAACGCCCCCGCCTTATACTGGATCAGCCCCGCCAGCTTGCCGCCCATCCCGGCCTTGGAAAAATCATTGTCGGCGGTGCCCTGCAACAGGGTGCGGCCCGACAGGCCTTCTTCGCTCGGCGCGCCGACGGTGACCTGGTTGACGATGCCGCCGGTGCCGCCGATCCCCTGTAAGGCGTTCGAGCCATAGATCAGCTCGACGCGGTCGACGAAAAAGCCGTCGATGGTGAAACCGTCGCGGCTGCCGTCGCGCAGCGGGGTCGATTGCGGGATGCCGTTGATCGCATAGAGCGGCGAGCGTCCGCGCAGCGTCTCGCCCGCGCCCGACAATTTCTGCCGCGTCGGCGAAAAGCTGGGGGTCAGGTTGGCGACCGCGTCGGTCACCGACCCCGCCATCGCGATCTGCTGGTCGAGCGCGTCCTTGCCGATCACGTCGATGGTCAGTGGCAGTGCGCTCGGCGGCAGGATGGTGCGCGCCGCGGTGACGATGATCGTGTCGTCGCTGGCGGTGCTATCATCCGCTTCCTCCGCCAGGGCCGGGGCGGACAGCGCGGTGGAGGCCAGCGCAGCGACGATCAATTTGCGAATCATTCTTAACTCCTGTTCGGAGTGCCGCTAATGCGAAGGATTTGCAGATGCAAGGATAAAGGCGGCCATTGGATGCGGATATTGCTATTTCCTCCCCCTTGATGGGGGAGGCAGCGAGACTTGCGAACTTGTTCGTTAGTCGCAGCGGAGAGGGTGCGCTCTCGGCCTGACCCGACCGCGCCATGACGCACCATCACCCTCATCCAACTTCACCTAATCGCTTCGCGATAAAGCTGCGTATCCTTCTCCCATCAAGGGAGAAGGATACGCTCCCCACGCACACGAAACCGCGCTACACCTCATCGCATGCGGGAAAAGGAACTGCGCTTCGCCCTGATTTGTTACGGCGGCATCAGCCTCGCCGTCTATATGCACGGCATCACCAAGGAAGTGTGGCGGCTTGCCGCCGCGTCGCGCGCCTATCACGACGGCGCCGCATCGACCGGGGCAGGCGCGGTCTATGCCGACCTGCTCGCCGCGATCGCCGCGCGCAGCAATATCCGGCTCCGCGTCCTTGCCGATATCGTTGCCGGGGCCAGCGCAGGCGGGATCAACGGCATTTTCCTGGCGCGCGCGCTCGCCACCGGGCAATCGCTCGATCCGCTGACCGACCTGTGGCTCGACAGCGCCGATGTCGACCGGCTGATCGATCCCGACGCGCGGCCGCTGTCGGCGGCGACCAAATTCTGGGCGGTG
>VFQO010002059.1_pt1 | contig 13257 bp, 15 predicted proteins | sample 3512331 | NCBI WGS metagenome assembly VFQO01 (sample SAMN10412371, study PRJNA504923) | tailings metagenome | isolation source: Replicate 3 from Balatoc abandoned mine | place: Philippines: Itogon, Benguet | collected 2017-08-28
GCCGGCATCGTGTTCGTCATCGTCATGGTGGTGGTCGTGATGATGGCGGTGAATGCCGCCATCTCCGCGAGCAGCTGACGCAGGGCTCAGCGCGCGGCATCCTCCGCTGCCACGGGCATGGTCAGAGAAGAAGCTTCGCCCTCGTCCGCCCGCATCAGGCTGATGGCATCCGCTGCCTTCAGCACCGCCTGATGCAGGGCGCTGAGGTGATTGAGCAGATCCTCCATGGCAAGGACATCGACCTCGCCACGTGCAGCCTGCACCATCAATGCCAGACGCCTGGCAGCATAGAGCACATCGAACTCGCGCACCTCTTCCGGCAACGGTGGCCGCTCGTCCTGACCTGGCTGACTGCGCTGAAGCAGACGTCTTGCCGTCTCCAGCAGGGCAGACTCGCCGGCCTGCCCCGGCTGGAAATCGGACATCGTGGCCAGCAGACCGGTCATGCCGTCATAACGTCGCTTGATCTGCAGCAGCCGGGCCAGGCTGTCGGCATCCGCAGCACTCTGCGACTGGCGGCTGGTACGTATCAGAAAGGATGCGATCTGCTGGCTCAATGCCAGGCACGCGGCGCTGCCGCGACTGCTGCCAGAGGCAGGCAGATGCTCGGCATCCAGCGTGTCCAGCCAGGCCCTGACGACATGACGGCCAAGCCGGTGAATTTCCAGTTCGGCGGCAGGAATGGCCAGGCTGGTGACGGTTGCGATGTTGTCATCGATGAAGCGGGGACGTGCCAGATCGTCATCGTGGCTGTGGAAGCGTGCCAGCAGCCAGTTCGCCAGACGGTCCGATATCGGCCACATCAGCATGACCCCGAGCAGATTGAACGTGGTGTGGAACAGGGCCAGCGTCGTCGCCATGCCCGGCGCATCCAACAGCAGATGCTGCATCTGCAACAGCACCGTCAACAGCCAGGGCAGCATCAGCAGGGCAGCCAGCGCCGTCACCAGATTGAAGGCCAGGTGAGCCATGGCGGCACGCTTGCCATTGCTGGTGGCATTGATGGCCGCCAGCAATGCCGTCACCGTGGTGCCGACGTTCAAGCCGATGATCATGGCCGCCGCTCCCTCGATCGTGAGCATGCCACCACTGGCAGCGGTCAGGGTAATGGCCAGTGCCGCGCTCGAGGACTGCATCAAAATGGTCATCAGGATGCCGATAAGCACCTGCATGAGTACCGCTGAAAGCCCCACGCCCGTCGGCAGCTGCAGCGTTTGCGCCTGCCCGGCAAAGGCCTCCTGGAGAAAGGACAGCCCGAGAAAGAGCAACCCGAATCCCGCGATGGCATGGCCCAGACCGGCGCGCCGGGTCTGACTTCCGGTCAGGTAGAGCAGCACCCCGGCACCGATCATGGGCAACGCGAAGGTCTCGATCCTGAACTTGAAGCCGATCAGGGCCACGATCCAGCCGGTCATGGTGGTGCCGACATTGGTGCCGAAAATCACCCAGAGCGCCTGGCGAAAACTGAGCACGCCGGCATTGATCAGGCCGATGATGGCCACGGTGACGGCGCTGGAGGATTGCACCAGGGTGGTGATGAGGAATCCGCTGCACAGGGCCTTGAGCCGGGTACGCGTGGCATGCTCGAGCAGCTTGCCGAGCAGCTGTCCGGCAGAGAGCTTGAGACCATCCGTCATCAGGGTCATCCCGAGCAGAAAAAGCCCGAGACCACCGAGGAACGTGAACGCGCTCTCCATGTCCGACTCCGCATGCCAATCACGCTCAGGCTAGCATGCGCGGCATTGCCGGGTCAGACCATGGCAGTCACTCAGTCACGACGCTCCGACGGATCACTGTCGACGCGCGAGCTGAGCACCTCACCCTCGATGGTGCTGCCCTGGCTGGCATCTGCCGGACGACCGAAACCGGCCTGCAGGCGCTTGCGCAGGAACAGGGCCGACAGCAGGCCGGCGGCACCCACGCCGACCAGGGTCATCAGTGACAGCGCCAGACTCGGCAGGAACACCAGCAGCACCAGCCACCAGGACCAGTCCCAGACCTGCCAGGCCCCGTAGGCACCGAGGAAGGTGCCAAGCAGCGGCATGAACAGCGCCACCAGCAACGACGACAGGAAGGTGGCGAACTGTCCCCAGCCCAGCACGGTATTGAAGAACGCCATCATGCCGGCGATCTGGATGGCCATCACCACGATGCGCAGGATGAGCAGCAACAGGGCCGGCATGGACAGCCTCCTATTATGAAGGGCGTGAGACGCGCTTATTTCTCGACAAAGGCACGTTCAATCACGTAGTCGCCCGGGGCATGGCTGGTGCCCTCGACAAAGCCGCGCTTCTCGAGAATCTCGACCAGATCCTTGAGCATGCTCGGGCTGCCGCAGATCATCACGCGGTCGTTTTCCGGGTTCAGCGGCGGCAGGCCGATGTCCTCGAAGAGCTGGCCGGACTCGATCAGGTCGGTCAGACGGCCCTGACGCTCGAAGTCCTCGCGGGTCACGGTCGGGTAGTAGATCAGCTTCTCGCGCACCAGCTCGCCGAAGTTCTCGTCTTCCGGCATTTCCTCGGTGATGTGCTCGAAGTAGCCAAGCTCGCTCTTCCAGCGCACGCCATGGGTGAGGATGATCTTGTCGAAGGCCTCGTAGAACTCGGGGTCACGGATCACGCTCATGAACGGTGCCAGACCGGTGCCGGTCGACAGCAGATACAGGTTCTTGCCCGGCTTGAGGTTGTCGATGATCAGCGAGCCGGTGGGCTTGCGCGACACCAGCAGGGTGTCACCGGGCTGCAGATGCTGCAGGCGCGAGGTCAGCGGGCCATCCTGCACCTTGATGCTGTAGAACTCGAGGTGATCCTCGTAGTGGGCACTGACCACCGAGTAGGCGCGCATCAGCGGCTTGCCATCCACCTGAAGGCCGATCATGACGAACTGGCCGGTCTTGAAACGCAAGCTCTGGTCACGGGTGGTGGTGAAGCTGAACAGGGTGTCATTCCAGTGATGGACGGTGAGCACCTTCTCTTCATTGAACGCCGACATGGTCTTCCTCGACTCCTGGAAATGGCATCAGCCGCAGGCTGGGGCGCGCATTTTACGGTATTTGCGCGATTCTGTCGGCATCAGGTCTTATGGCGAGTTTTCATAAGCATATAACCGATTTCACCAGAGACCGTCAGGCGGCGACAGAGACGGCCGGTCAGCGCCAGCTTCCAGCGCGGCACATGAGACCAGCCCTGCGTGGCGGCCTGTGCCGGCGTCGCGGTGACGGCACTGCGCGCAAAGGTGGAAAAGCCGTCGAGCACCTCGGCGTCAAGCGCGGCAACCGGCTCCAGCAGCAGCCCGTGCCGGTCTGCCCTCGCCTGCCAGTCGGCCAGCGTGCACAGGCTGGCGGACGGGATGCCGGCAGCGCGCAGCAGCAGACGCAGACGCCAGCCCGGCTCACTGCGCAGCACCAGCGTGCTCCAGGCGGCACGGCCGTCAGGCGCCAGCACATGCGCCACGGTACGCAGGAAGGCATCGGCGCTGCTTGCGTGATAGGCGGCATCGATGCAGACGACAGCGTCATGAGCGGCCGGCAGCAGACCGGGAACCGGCGGCCACTGGTCGTATCGACCGGAGAGCAGCGTTACGCCAGCAACGCCGTCGGTCACCAGGCCGTGGCCAGCCAAGCCCTCGCGGGTTGCCTGGAGCGCTTCGGCATCGGCATCCAGCCCGGTCAGCTCACGCACGCCCAGCTGCCACCACAGGGCCAGGCTGGCCCCGCGACCACAGGCCAGATCGAGCACGCGATGCGAGGGCTGCAGACTCACCGCCTCGGCGTGACGCCGTGCCAGACGCGCGCAGGCGGCACGGAAATTGTCACCCTCCGCCCAGTCGCCGAGGTTGGTCCAGGCCAGCGACGGGCTGCGGCGGTCGCTCATGCCGACAGCGACAGCGGCGGCTCCGGCTGCAGGCCCAGGCGCTGCACCACGGCAATCGCGGAACGCACTGCCGACTCCAGCAGCGGCACGCCCGGATAGGCCCAGGAGCCGCAGAAGAACAGTTGCCGGCCCGGCTCGCCATGCAGGTCGGACAAGCCCTGCAGCGCCGATGCCGTGCCGCCGTGCACCACCGCCCGCGCCAGCGGCACCCGCACGATGACTTTCTGCGGATCCGGCGCGAACAGCGGATTCCAGGTCTGGAACACGGGAGGATCGTCATTGCCCAGGCTGTTCTCGACCGGATTCACCCAGACCGTGAACATGGCCTCGGAAAGATCCGGACGCATCTGGTAATGCAGGGCGCTCCAGTCACGGCGGTCGGCAGGCATGAAGCGGGTGTCACGATGCACCACCAGCTCGCCATGATCGAAGCGTATGGCACTCAGGCACTGGTGCTCGCGCGGCCAGTCGGCGGCATCGAGAAAGCCGATCTGGTTGGCCTGGGTGGCGACGATGACGGTGTCGACCCGGGCCACATCGCCACGCGCATTGCGTACCTGCATGCCACCGGCCACAGCCTTGACCTCGGTCACGGGGCTGCCGCTGACAAACTCCAGGTCTCGTGCCAGCCCGTCGACCAGTGCCGGGGTGCCGCCCTGCAGGCGGCGCAGCGTGTCCCCCTGGACAATGGTCGCCAGCAGGTCGAGCAGGTCACCGGCCGGCCAGGCCATCAGATGCTCTTCGCTGCAGGTGCAGATGGTGGTCAGGATGGGCAGCACGAGGCCGCGCCAGAACAGCGCATCCTGCGGATAGCGCTGCTGGAACTCTGCCAGCGTGATGTGCCCGAGGCCATCGCGGCGCATGGCCTCGCGGGCCTTGCCGAGCGTGCGGAAGCCCGTGAGCAGGCGCCAGCTGCTGCGATTCAGGTAGCGCCAGGAGCCGACCACGGGCCAGTTCAGCAGGGGCAGGCGGCAGCTGCGAAACCAGGTGTCGCCGGGCAGCCAGCTGCAGGTGGTGTAGGTATTGACCGGATAGGTCTGCACGCCGACACGCTCGGCAAGCGCGATGACATGACGCCAGGCCAGCGGGCTCATGACACGCAGCGGCACGTCCACCAGCCCGCCCTGCAGGGAAATGCTGTGCGCATCCATGCCGCGCCGGGCCTGGGCCTCGAACACGGTGACGCGGCATCCGGCATCTCGACACAGGCGAGCAGCGGCCAGACCGGCCATGCCACTGCCGATCACGGCAACATGGGTACTCATTTCACGGGGTGCTCACACTGGGAGAAGGGCTTCAGCCGAACCAGTCCTGCAGCTTGCGCGCGGCCTGGTCCTTGACGTCCTGGTTGATGTAGACCGCCAACGTGGCGACAGCGGCCGCGAGCACGCCGAGATCATCGCTATAGCCCGCCAGCGGAACCACGTCGGGAATCATGTCCACCGGCAGGATGAAGTAGGCCAGCGCGCCATAGATCATGGTGCGTGCCCATGCCGGCGTCTCCGGGCGCTGGGCGGCGTAGTGCAGCCACAGGGCCTTCTCGACCACTTCGCGGCCGGCACGCTTGGCGGCGCGCGTGATCTTCTGCCAGAGGCTGTCCTCAGTCACCGGCTCGACAGACTCAGCCTGTGCGGCAACGCCGACGGCCGGCAGCCCGGTCAACGGCGTCGTGTCACTGGCAGGATGCTGCGGCTTCCCGGAATGGTCGTGCATGTCGGATCTCCTTGGCAGGGCTCAGAGATGGCGATCGAAGCGGTCTCGCCACTGACGCTTGATCACGGCATAGGTGGCGCGATCCTTGGCGGCCAGCGCCGTGGCCATGGCAATCGCGGTCGGCAGCAGCTCCTCGGCTGACAGCGCCTGGTCGATGACACCTGCCGCCTGTGCCTCCTGACCACCCCAGGCCACCCCGGTGGCGGCCATCTGCCAGGCCGCCGCCGGACTCGGCAGCAGCTTGACCACATCCGACATGATCGGCGTGAACGGCAGCTTGATGTCGACCTCGGGGAAGCAGAAACGGCCACGATCGGCACGCATCAGGCGCACATCGGCGGTGGCAGCGACCAGCGCGCCCAGCCCGTAGGCATGACCGTTCATGGCCACCACCACCGGCATCGGGAAGCGCGCCAGACGCAGCAGAAACGCGTCCAGCTTGGGCACGAAGGTCTGCATCAGGTAGTCCTGGCCGAACTCGCCGACCACCCCTTCCAGATCAATGCCGGTGCTGAAGAACTTGGCATCGGCACTGGTGATGACCAGGGCGGCATTGCCCTCGCCCGCCTCCACCGTGTCCAGGGCCTGCAACCAGGCCGCCAGAGAGGTGTCATTGAAACGGCTTTCGCCACCGGTCAGGGTCAGTACCCAGACCGCGCCTTCCCGCACCAGATTCAACACCGACATGCGCATACTCCTGAAACGTCTGCAGGCATGTTCTCACAGCACAGGGCTTTTTTGTTACAGTCGCTGACCATGAAGCTCAATGCCCGACACCTTGTCCTGGATCTGCTGCTGGCCGCCCAGGGACAACCCCTGACCGCCCGCGAGGCCATCGCCGCCTGCCGCATCTTCGAGATCAGCGAGAACTCCGTGCGCGTGGCGCTGGTGCGCCTGTCTGCGGACGGGCTCATTCTCGCCGCCGGCCGGGGCAGCTACCAGCTTGCACCCGCCGCCATGGAACTGGCCGGCGACGTCGCTACCTGGCGCTCCGCGGAACAGCGCCTGCGGGCATGGAGCGGCAATTACCTGGTCATCCACACCGGACACCTCGGTCGCAGCGACCGCACTGCCCTGCGTTACCGCGAGCGCGCCCTGAGCATGCTGGGTTTCCGCGAACTCGAACGCGACCTCTATGTGCGCCCTGACAACCTGGTCGCCGACCTCGACGCCCTGCGCCATCGCCTGACCGTGCTGGGCATGGCCGATGCCGCCCCGCTGTTCGTCGGCAGTCAGTGGAGCCGCGAAGACCAGACGCGTCTGAACACTCTCTGGGATGGCCGCAAGCTGAACCAGCAGTACCGCCAGCTGCATGAGCAGCTCACGGCCTGGATGGCCAATGCCGACAGCCTGGAGCCGGAGGTCGCCGCGCGCGAGTGCTTCCTGATGGGCAGCAAGGCCATACGCGCGGTGGTCTATGACCCGCTGCTGCCGGAGCCGCTGGTCGACGCGCAGGCGCGCCAGACCTTCCTGGACACGGTGCGCGCCTATGACCAGCTCGGCCACCGCATCTGGGCGCAGATCTACCGCAACGGCTGAGCACGCTCAGCGTCAATATCCGACAAATGGTTGTTTGCTGGCAATTCTCTGCGTAATGTCAGGGTCAACCCCTACTCGCGAGATACGCCCATGACCGACATGACCCTGTCCCCGGCACTCTGTGCCCTGCTCTGTTTCACTGCGCTGACACTGGCCCTCGCGCTGGCCTACGTCAGCTACCGGGTAGCCCTGGTACTCAGCTTCAAAGCGCCCGCCAATGCCTGGACCCGCGAAGCCGCCAGCCACGCCGACCCGGCCTGGGTCACCCGCTGTCATCACGCGCACCTGAACTGTGTCGAGAATCTGCCGCTGTTCGCGGTGGTGGTGCTGGTAGCGGCTGCCACCGGCCAGCTCGCCGTCGTCGATCCGCTCGCCATGGTATTTCTGGGGCTGCGCCTGGCCCAGAGTGGCGTGCACGTGATCAGCATCGCGCCGGCCTTCGTGTTCCTGCGCGCCAACCTGTGGCTGGCACAGACAGGTATCCTGGCATACTGGCTGCTGGCACTCTGCAACATGCTCTGAGCCGACGACCGGACATGAAAAAGCCCCGGACGAACCGGGGCTTTTTCATGAGGCAGGCAACGCTGCCACCCAGCAGGATATCTCAGGCGGTGAGCGCGAGAATCTGCTTGAAAAGGGCCTTCTGCTGTTCGCTCGGACGAGCAGACTGCATGGCCATGAGCTTGCTCATATCGCCTTCGACCTTGATCTGGCCGCTCATGAAGCCCTGCATGCCGGCGGCGGCATCGCCTTCCAGGAAGATCTTGCGCAGCAGGTCAGCCGGCAGAATCAGCTTGGTGCCAGCCGAGGCATTGTGACCACGCTCGAACTTGCCACCGTTCAACGCCATGTCGACGCTGCCTTCCGGCGCGCCGGTCACGGTCACGTTGAGCACCAGATTGGCCAGCGATGCCGGCACGTTGAGGTCACCGGCAGCTGCCGTCAGCTGATCAACCTTTGCAAACCACTCTTGGGACAGGAAAGCTGCCATTTTTCTACTTCTCCAAAGTTAGCCGGGCCATGAAAATGCCGGGAATCAGCAATGACCGGGCGGTCTAACGTACACGCAGACAACCAGCCTGACAACTGCGCGCTGCCACAAAAGAGAAACGCCCCCAAGGGGGCGTTTCGGTCACTAATGCACCATTCAAGATCATTTCGATCTCATGGCGCACCAGAACGGATCATTTCACCGCTCAGTGGATGTCGTAGCCACGCTCATCGTGCAGCACCAGATCAAGACCTTCGGTTTCCTGCTCGGCCGAGACACGCAGACCGCCGGTGATCACGCCGGTGAGCTTGAGCAGCAGCCAGGTGGCGATCGCGGTGTAAACGATGCCGACACCGACGCCCAGCGCCTGGGCGCTGAACTGCTCGGCAATGCTGGCATTGCTGCCAGCAAACCCCTGGCCGGAGAAGATGCCGAGATCCGGGCTGGCGAGCACGCCCACCAGCAGCGAGCCCAGGATGCCGCCGACGCCATGGACCGGGAAAACGTCGAGAGAATCGTCGATCTGCCAGCGTTTTTTCACGATCTGCGTCATGTTGAAGCAGACATAGCCCGCCAGCACACCGATCAGCAGCGCCCCCATGGGACCGACGTTGCCGGATGCCGGGGTGATGGTGCCGAGGCCGGCGACCATGCCGGTGACGATGCCCAGCACCGACGGCTTGCCGAAGCGCTTCCACTCGCAGAGCATCCAGACCAGCGCGCCTGCCGAGGCCGAGATGTGCGTCACCAGCAACGCCATGCCGGCCGAGCCGTTGGCCGCCAGCGCGGAGCCGGCATTGAAGCCGAACCAGCCAACCCAGAGCATGCCTGCACCAATGACGGTCATGGTCAAGTTGTGCGGCGGCATGGCCTGCTTCGGAAAACCGCGACGCGGGCCGATGACGATGGCAGCGACCAGTGCCGCCACGCCCGCCGTGATGTGCACGGTGATGCCGCCGGCAAAGTCGATGACACCCTGCTGCGCCAGGAAGCCGCCGCCCCAGACCCAGTGCGCCACCGGCACGTAGACCACGGCTGTCCACAGCAGCGAGAAGATCAGCGTGGCCGAGAACTTCACGCGCTCGGCGAAGGCACCGATGATCAGTGCCGGAGTAATGATGGCGAAGGTCATCTGGAAGGCCGCGAACAGGATCTCGGGAATGTCGCCCTGCAGACTGTCCTTGCCGATGCCGGCAAAGAAGACCTTGGACAGGCCGCCAATCCAGTCCTGGGCCGCCCCGCCGTCGCTGAAGGTCAGCGAGTACAGGCCGAGCAGCCAGAGAATGCTGACGCCGCCGGCGATGGCGAAGCAGGCCATCAGCACCGACAGCACGTTCTTGCTGCGCACCAAGCCACCGTAGAACAGGGCCAGTCCGGGCAGGGTCATGAACAGCACCAGGGCGGTCGCCGTCAGGATCCATGCCGTGTTGCCGCCACTCAGCGTCACTTCTTCCGCGTGCCCCAGCGCCGGCACCAGCATCAGCGGCAGTGCCGCGCCCATCCAACGACTCACCATGTTCACCACTCCTGCAGTTGACTGACCGCAACGACGTCAGAGCGCGTCGTTGTTGGTCTCCCCCGTCCGGATCCGCACCACGTGGAGCAGATCCGTGACAAAAATCTTGCCGTCGCCAATCTTGCCGGTACTGGCCGACTGGGTAATGACCTCGATGACCTGATCCAGCTGATCATCCGCAATCGCAAGATCCAGACGGACCTTGGGCACGAAGTCGACGACGTACTCCGCACCACGATAGAGCTCGGTATGCCCCTTCTGGCGACCGAAACCCTTCACCTCGGTCACGGTCAGACCGGTAACGCCAATGGCCGACAACGCCTCGCGCACGTCATCGAGCTTGAACGGCTTGATTACGGCAGTGATCATCTTCATGAGCAACCTCTTGTTTTCTCAAATGAAACCCGATTGATCGGTCCGCCTGGCGAACCAATGGGCGAGATCATACCACCGCGTCAGCATGGACCGTGCAGCCACCGGTCAGGGCTTGCACAGTCCGGGGGCAGCGGTTGAGCTGCCGCACCGTTTCGATGCCGGCGCATAAGCATGTTTCATGCCATCTTGTGGATACCGGTCTGAATTTCTGCCCGGCAAGGACCTGATGCGGCGCAAAAAAAAACGGAATGCCCCCACTTTTTCAGTGCGCTTTGCTGGTTTGGCGCTCTAAAATAGCGCCGCTTTTCCTGCATCCGTCGTCTCTGGCGGATATGCAGCGAAAACCGTGGTCGTCGTGTCCAACGACAGCCGCATTGCGGGGCTTTTGCCAGCACGCCATGCTTGTGCCTGCGTGTGTTGTCGCGAACGCTCTTGACGCACAAAACTGGTTAACAGGAAGCAAGTATGTCCCATGCACAGTCAGTCGCCACGCCGGCGTACAACATGCAGGTGGTCAGGCAATTTGCCATCATGACCGTCGTCTGGGGGATCGTTGGCATGGCACTGGGGGTCTATATCGCCGCCCAGCTGGCCTGGCCGGCCCTCAACTTTGATACGCCGTGGCTGTCCTTCGGCCGTCTGCGTCCGCTGCACACCAATGCGGTGATCTTCGCTTTCGGCGGCTCCGCCCTGTTCGCGACGTCCTACTACGTGGTGCAGCGCACCTGCCAGACCGGGCTGTTCATGCCCAAGCTGGCGACCTTCACGTTCTGGGGCTGGCAGGCCGTGATCGTGTCCGCCATCGTGACCCTGCCGCTGGGCTACACCTCCACCAAGGAGTACGCCGAGCTGGAATGGCCGATCGACATCCTGATCGCCATCGTCTGGGTCAGCTACATGATCGTGTTCTTCGGCACCATCACCAAGCGCACGACCTCGCACATCTACGTGGCGAACTGGTTCTACGGCGGCTTCATCATCACCATCGCCCTGCTGCACATCGTCAACTCGATGGCCGTGCCGGTCGACTTCCTGAAGTCGTACTCGATGTATTCGGGCGCCACTGACGCGATGATCCAGTGGTGGTACGGCCACAATGCCGTGGGCTTCTTCCTGACCGCGGGCTTCCTCGGCATGATGTACTACTTCGTGCCGGTGCAGGCCGGACGTCCGGTGTACTCCTACCGTCTGTCCATCGTGCACTTCTGGGCGCTGATTTCGGTCTACATGTGGGCCGGTGCGCACCACCTGCACTACTCCGCCCTGCCGGACTGGACCCAGTCGCTGGGCATGGCGTTCTCGCTGATCCTGATCGCACCGTCCTGGGGCGGCATGCTCAACGGCGTGCTGACACTGTCCGGCGCCTGGGACAAGCTGCGCTCCGACCCCATCATCCGCTTCCTGATCGTCGCCCTGTCGTTCTACGCCATGGCCACCTTCGAAGGTCCGATGATGTCGATCAAGACCGTGAACTCGCTGTCGCACAACACCGACTGGACCATTGGCCACGTGCACTCCGGCGCACTGGGCTGGGTCGCCATGATCTCCATCGGTTCGCTGTACGTGCTGATTCCGCGCATCTTCGATCGCCAGTGCATGTACTCGACCTCGCTGATCAACGTGCACTTCTGGCTCGCCACCATCGGTACCGTGTTCTACATCGTGTCGATGTGGATCTCCGGCATCACCCAGGGCCTGATGTGGCGCGCGCTGAACAGTGACGGCACCCTGACCTACAGCTTCATCGAAAGCGTGGTGGCCAGCCACCCGATGTATGTCGGTCGCATGATCGGCGGCGCCCTGTTCCTCGCCGGCATGCTGATCATGGCCTACAACGTGTTCAAGACGGTCCGCGGCGACACGCCGAAAGACCTGCCGGCCGCCTGAAGGAGAATGTGAATCATGGCTTCGTCCAAGCATGAACTGGTAGAAAAGAACGTCGGCCTGCTTGCCCTGTTCACGGTGGTGGCGATCAGCTTCGCCACCCTCGTGGAAATCGTGCCGCAGTTCTTCCAGAAGGAAACCACCGAGCCGGTGAAGTCGCTGGTGCCGCTCAGCCCGCTGGCCCTGGAAGGCCGCGATGTCTACATCCGCGAAGGCTGCCACGTCTGCCACACCCAGATGGTGCGTCCGCTGCGCGCCGAGACCGCCCGCTACGGCCACTACTCGGTTGCCGGCGAATCGGTCTGGGATCACCCCTTCCTCTGGGGCTCCAAGCGCACCGGTCCGGACCTGGCCCGTGTCGGCGGCCGCTACTCGGATGACTGGCACCGCGCGCACCTGATCAATCCGCGCGACGTGGTGCCGGAATCGATCATGCCGTCCTACCCGTGGCTGCAAGACAACGTCCTCGACGGCAAGCTGACCGCCAAGAAGATGGAAACCTTCCGTGACTTCGGCGTGCCGTACACCGATGCGCAGATCGCCAATGCCGCCGAGCAGGTGAAGGGCAAGACCGAGATGGATGCCCTCATCACCTACCTGCAGCAACTGGGTCATGCCTTCAAGGATCGTGGAGTACGTTGATCATGGACAGCGGCACCCTGCATGGCATTGCCACCATCTTCGCGATGGTGGCCTTTCTGTCGATCTGCTGGTGGGCCTACAAGCCCTCCAACAAGCAGCGCTTCGAAGCCGACGGCCGCCTGCCGCTAGACAGCGATCCCCTGTACAAGCCGCGCGCTGACAAGACGAGTGGAGATACACAAAAATGAGCAATTTCTGGAGCGGTTACATCATCGTTCTGGCCCTGGCCAACATCGTTGCCGTGTCCCTGTTGCTGCTGTGGACGCGCAAGATGGACCTGTCGGACCTCGCCGATGATGGCACCACCGGTCACGAATACGACGGCATCAAGGAGTACAACAACCCGCTTCCGCGCTGGTGGCTGTACTGCTTCTGGGGCTCGATCGTGTTCGCCCTGGGCTACCTCGCCCTCTACCCGGGCCTGGGCAAGTTCCCCGGCCTGCTGGGCTGGACCTCGCATGGCGAACTGGCCGCGCACGAAGCCGAATACGACAAGGAATTCGGCCCGCTGTACGCCTCGTTTGCTGCCACGCCGATTCCCGAGCTGGCCAAGAACGAACGCGCCATGAAAGTGGCCGGTCGCATCTTCGCCAACAACTGCGCCCTCTGCCACGGCAGTGACGCACGCGGCGCCTCGGGCTTCCCGAACCTCACCGACGGCGACTGGCTGTACGGTGGCGAGCCGGAAAAGCTGGTGGAAACGCTGACCCACGGGCGCGGCGGCC
>VFQO010002060.1_pt1 | contig 13246 bp, 14 predicted proteins | sample 3512331 | NCBI WGS metagenome assembly VFQO01 (sample SAMN10412371, study PRJNA504923) | tailings metagenome | isolation source: Replicate 3 from Balatoc abandoned mine | place: Philippines: Itogon, Benguet | collected 2017-08-28
GCGCAAACGGGGCTTGACCGATCCGATTCACGCCCCTAGTTGCGCGCTCTCGCAATCGCGACGGCCCCTTCGTCTAGCGGTTAGGACGCGGCCCTTTCACGGCTGAAACACGGGTTCGATTCCCGTAGGGGTCACCAGTCAAGCGGTTTATCGCGTTGATTTTGCGTGATAAAATTCCATATCACCAAATACGGAACCACAATTGTTCCCACGTTTTGCGTGGGTGGTAGTGGGCAATATTGGATGCCCGTGAGACGATTCGTTACGTCCAAACATGCCGTTGCCAACGCTCGCATACGGACATATTAGGCGATCAGCATCAAGAGTTGGGGCGACGCCCAACGCCAACCTGCCGATCCGGGCAAGGTGGCTCTCCCATAAGGAGGATGTGGCCGAACCGGCAACCAAACGGATCAAGCCACTTAGCGTCGTCCCGAATGAAGGACGACGCAAAATGCCGATCACCATTCCTGACAATCTTCCTGCTCGCAGCACGCTAGAAGCCGAAGGCGTCGTGGTGATGCGTGAAGCCGATGCTTCGCGTCAGGATATTCGGCCGCTGCGGATCGGCCTGCTGAACCTCATGCCGAACAAGATCAGCACGGAAACGCAAATCGCGCGACTGATTGGGGCAACGCCGCTGCAAGTCGAGCTTACTCTTGTGCGGATCACGGATCACGTCTCCCGAAACACGTCCGCCGATCATATGGCGACTTTTTATCGGTCGTGGAGTGATGTGAGTGGCGAACGCTTTGACGGCTTCATCCTCACAGGAGCGCCAATCGAACATTTGCCTTTTGAGGACGTTCGCTATTGGCCCGAATTGCGTTCAATCCTCGACTGGACGCAAACACATGTCCACCGATGCTTCACGATCTGCTGGGCCGCACAGGCAGCTCTCTACCATTTCCATGCCCTGCCGAAGCGCCCGCTTCCCCGCAAAGCCTTCGGTATTTTTCGGCACCAGAATGTTGCGCCTACTTCGCCATATTTGCGTGGCTTCTCGGACAGCTTCGATGTTCCAGTGTCGCGCTGGGCGGAGGTTTGCCCTACCGCCCTGAACACGACCGGCAACTTGCGTGTTCTCGTATCCAGCGAGGCCACCGGCCCATGTCTCGTTGACGATCAAGCGCACCGCACCCTGCATATGTTCAATCATCTTGAGTATGACACCGGCACGCTGGCGGACGAATATCGGCGAGACGATAACAACCAGCTCCCGGTGCGCTATTTTCCCGCCGACGATCCCACGTGTCCGGTTGAGAACCGTTGGCGAAGTCACGCGCATTTGTTGTTCGGCAACTGGATCGATGAAATCTATCAGACCACGCCTTTCGATATCTCAAGGATAGGCTCCAGCTCGTTGCGGGAACGCGACGCGACGGAGCCAAGCCCACCGATGGCGCCACTGGGGCGGTTTCGGCCGGATTGAATGGGTGACAGGCAGGCACTTGCGCGATACCCGACGACGATGGACGTCGAGTCTCTGGATCACCATCCGCGCGTCGTTGAATGGCTTCGCATTAGGGCGCCGCTGGAGCGGCAGCTACAACCGCTCGGCGAGGCTGCCATCGCCGCAATGGCATTGCTGCCCGGAGAGCGCGTCCTTGATCTCGGTTGCGGCATTGGCGGCACACCTCAAGCTATAGCAGAAGCGGTAGGAGAAGACGGCTACGTTCTCGGGATGGATGTTATCCAGTCTGCGATTGATGTGGCACGGTCCTGCGCAGACAACCCGCTCCATCTCGATTTCGCGTGCGGAGACGTTGAGACATATCAATTCTCTCCCGGTTCCTTCGATGCCGTATATTCGCGCTTCGGCACCATGTTTTTCTCCGAACCGGTTGCCGCTTTCTCGAACGTGCGAAAGGCGATCCGTGCCGGGGGCCGGATCGCGTTCGTATGCTGGCGAGACTTTGCGGCGAATGAGCTTGACCACCTACCGCTTCGCGCAGTGTCGCACCTGCTTCCGCCAGAGCTGATTGAAGAGATCGAAGCGGCAGCTTGGTTTTCCTTATCCGATCCCTGTGGCATCCGGGCAACGCTAACTGCGGCGGGCTTCGCCAATATAAAGGTTCAAGCGCACGACGTGATGGTGAGGGCGGGCGATCTGCAATCTACTGTCGACGTGTGCTCTCGGGTCGGAGCGTTGGGTTCAATCCTGCGCCAGCATCCGCACCTGAGAGGAATTGCAACGCCCGCTCTCATGGAAGCCTTAAGGGAACGCGACGGGCAACGCGGCCCCGCACTATGCGCCGCAATATGGATGGTCGTCGCCAGTGTGCCATGAAAGACTGCGATAGGGCGGATCGGCGGGCGTCGGTCGTTTGCTGACTGGGCGGGCTGGCCGCATGTTTCTCCAAAAAAGTGCCTTGGTGGCCAGTCTGCTCGCGGGATTTCGCCGCCGGTTCGCTCAAGGTTGTCGGTTCGTCACCCTGATGGTGCATCGCACCGGCTGTTTGGCCTTGGCGGCCCGCTGCACACAGGCATCGATTGCTTTGCGGTTATCGCGGCGCATCTCGGCGGCGTCAACGATAGCCTGCCAGCCTTCGGGGTTCCCGGCCTGCATCAGCCGGGTTCCGGCGTCCCATAGGGTCGGCTCACGAACGGTGCGCGCGGCGATGCGTTCCGGCAGGTGCCAGCTTGTCGGTAGGATGCGCGCGCCAAAGCCCGGAAGCACCGACCACAGGAAGCACCCGGCAAGCAAGCCGCCGCCGACGTACCACCAACGAAGCCGTTTTTGCTCGTAGATGGAGTTGGCCGTGCCGATGATCGCCCGCAGATCGCGGATGGCCTCGCCACGCTCCCGCTTCGCAGCCACAATTAAGACCTCGTCGTCGCGTCTCGCTCGCGCCGCCGCCGCCGTCATCCGCGCCTCGAAGTCCTCCGGAGTCATCTGCATGGCGGGCTGGCGCTCGATGGAGACAAGCCGGTTGGCCATCTCTCCCAGCGTCTTGCTGTAATCTGGAATGTCGATCTCGGATTTCTCGGTTGCGAGATGTTCGACCGCACGGCGCATCATTGCCATTTCGCCTTCGAGGCGGGTGAACGCACGCGTCGCCGGATCGGGGTCCGGCTCGTCATAAGGCAGTCGGGGTAGCTGTCTGTCGTCCATAATCTTCCTCCTATCGGCTCATGCCAAGGTTGCGCCCGTGATCGAAGGGCACCGAGTCCGCGAGATCGCGCGCCACGCTGCGACCCATCGCCGCATCGATGCCCAATTCCCGAGTACGCCCGCGCAACAGCGATTCGACTTGCGCGTCACGTTCGAGACTCTTCGCCATGCCCGCCATTTCCTGCCCGACGCGCTTCGCGCCCCGGAAATCGCCGTCGCGGCGCAAATCCTCGTGCGCCTGCCGGAGCTGCTGCCAGCCCTCCACAAAGCGATCGGCGCGCTGGAACGGATCTGCACGCAGTTCCGCTTCCTTGTTCATCGCGTGCACCGCGGCCTGGCCCTGCCCCTCCGCGGCCTCGTGGATAAGCTCCGGCTGGCGCTGGAGGGCGTTCTGCAAGTCAGTGGAGGCGTGAGGCCGGATCGCGTCCAACGCCTCTCCTGCCCTGTTTATGGCGTCATGCTGGTGGGGCAGCACGGGCAAGCCCCGGTCGCGCATCTGGGCAACCTCGTTCACGGCGCGGGCATAGCGTTCGACAGCGCGGCGCTGGCCGGTGGCATGGGAGGGCTGGGCCTGCGCCTGCTCGCCCGTCCGTTCCGGCGGACGGAAGCCCGCGAACATGCCTTGCTCGCGCGACTGACCGGGCAGCGAGAGGCGCAGCCCGTCGAAGATTCCGCGCGCCTTCTCCGCACCCGCGCGGGCGATGTCCGCGACACGTTCGCCGAACGTGATCCCGCGCCGCTCGGCAAAGCTTCGCGCCGGATCAACCTCGCGATAGTCGCTCGCCATGTCCTTCGCGCCGTCGCGTGACAGGACGCGTATGAGCTTATTCTGATTGGCAAAGTCGGAGCGTCCATAATAGAGATCGACTTGCTGGCGATGCCGCGACAGTCCGACGTAAGCGAGATGGCTGTTACCCCCCGGCGTCGCCAGCATCTGAACCCGGTCAACGGTCATGCCCTGCGCCTTGTGGATCGTGGCCGCATAGCCATGATCAAGGTCGCGATAATCCTTCATATCGAACGCGACGTTGCGCCCGTCATCGGTGCGGACGGTCATGCCTTGCTGGTTCACCTGCTCGACGGTGCCTAATGTGCCGTTCTTCACCTCAAGTCCGCGCTCGTTGCGAAGGAACATGATGCGGTCGCCTCTGGCAAAGACGCGATCGCCGCGCTCGACCTTCAGGCGAACATCGTCGCCCAGTTCGCCCGCCGCGCGCATCCGGTCGCGGGCGGCGTCGTTGAGTTCGCGCACCTCATCATTAGTATGGGTGAGAATAATCCGGCTGGCGTCTGGCTTCGCTTGCCGGTCGCGATCCCACCGCTCGACAAGTTCGGTGCGTGCCTGCTCGCGCGTATCGGCGGCATGAACATAGCCGCGCTCGGCGTAGGCGTTGATCGCCTCGCCGGTTCGGCTGGTAGCAAGATGCCGGGTAGCGTCCTGCTGCCAGCCTTCATGCTGGCGGCGGACCTCCGTAATCTCGACGCCGCCATGCCGTTCGTGGATCGCGCGGAACGCTGCGCCCGCCTCGATCGCCTGCAACTGCTGGGGATCGCCGACCAGCACGACCTTGGCGCCGGCGTCGGCGGCATGGGACAGAACGCGCTCCATCTGGCGCGTGCCGACCATGCCCGCTTCGTCGATCACCAGCACATCGCGGGACGTGAGCATATCGCGGCCCTGCGACCAGCCATGCTCCATGCTGGCGACGGTGCGGGACGCGATGCCCGAACCATTCTCCAGTCCCTCCGCCGCGATGCCTGATAGCGCCACCCCGCGCACTTCGAATCCGCTGCCCTCCCATGCCTCGCGCGCCACGCCCAGCATCGCGCTTTTGCCGGTCCCTGCGTAACCGACGACGACACTCAAATCCCAGCCATCGGTCGCATGGTCGAACGCCGCGCGCTGCTCGCCCGACAGGTCCAGCCCACGCGCCGCCGCGTCGCGAAGCGCGCCCTCCCGGTCGCTCTCGCTGACGCGATGACGTCCGCGCTCGGCCATCAACTCGGCGGCTCGCTGCAACCGCTGCTCGGTCTCGATCATGTCGCGGCTGGTGAAGCGATCTTCGCCGCGCCCGTCCTTGCCAAGCGCGATCATGTCGGGCGACGCCTGAACCGCGCTCATCGCCCGGTCATATTGCTCCTTGCCGTCGGTGTGGCGATGCACGAACATGGCCATGTCGCGCCGCGTGAATGTCGCCTGTTGGCGAGTGATCGCATCGAGCGCGACGCGCGGCTCCTCGATGATGCGGTCACCGTTGGCTCTCGCGACCGCGCGGTGATCTTCGATCCGTTCGGACTCAAGGCCGCGTTCACCCATGCGCGAAGCTGCGGGGCCGATCTTGTCCTGCGGCTCAAGGTCGATACCCTGCGCTGCCAATGATCGGTGATCTATGCGGGCGTCAATATCCAGTTCCGCAAGGCGTGCGTTGACATGATCGGCCCAGCGCTCGCGCCACTGCTCGACAAGCTCGGTGCGGTTCCACTCGCGGACCTTCTGCCCGAACCCGTCCTCGCTGACCTCGCGCATGGTGAGCATGACATGGGCATGGGGTTTGGGCTGGCCGTCCGCGCCGGTGTCCCAATGCACATTGAGGTCAGCGATCATTCCGCGTTCGACAAACTCGGCAGCCACAAAGTCGCGGGCAAGCTCAATGCCATCGGCCTTGCTCATTTCGCGCGGAATGGAAAATTCCACCTCGCGGGCGAGCTGCGCATCCTTGCGTTTCTCGAATGCCTCGACGTCATTCCAGAGGCGTTCGCGGTCGCGCCACTGTTCGGGCGCGCCTTCGGGCAACATGATTTCGCTATGCTCGACGTCGGACTTGGCGCGGAAATCATGGTCGCGGTCGAGCCGCTCATCATGCAGCCGCTCGCCCGCACGATAGGCGGCTGCGGCAACGGCGCTGCGCCCGGCAGCGCGCCCGATGACTTTCGCGGAGAAGTGAAAGATTGCCATGACGGCAATCCGTGCGTCAGGTTCTGACGTTGAAAGAAAGGAGGTATTTCAATTTCATGCTCCTTATGATCTCGCGGGGTGAGATGCCCCGCGCGTCGTGTGACGCAACATGCGACGACAAGCAGATGGGTGAGGTGAACCGGGTGCTTCCGGGGAGCCATAAATCAGCAGAACCCGTCAAAGCCGGACGGGCGGGGACTTCCGACCCCGTGAGCGGTCCGGCCAGCGAGCTTGCCATGGCAAGGGAAACCGAACCGATGGCGGACGCCCCGTTTAAACATGGAACTCGCCGACTCGGAAGTGGGCGGGTCGGTCTGCGGCGCAAGCCGCTGGCCGGTGAAGCGTTGGTCTGCGGTGGATTGACGCGGACTGGAGGCACGCGGCTCGCCGCGCGCCAGCCCCGGCATGGGTTTGCGTGGTGCCGAGGCCAGACTTCACACGGGGTATAGTCGGTGCCTACAGCAAGCGAGAGATCATTGGGGGAACCTGAGAACCTTGTCATCACTTCCGGCGCTTTCGGACGCCGGATGGCTGAAGCGACCAGCGACCGTGGTGACGAGGGGCGGAGCCTTCGTAGTAGTCCGAGAACGGGAAAGCCGTTCACATGGCGAAGGGAGGCAGTGGATATGGCAGGCAAGCAGGAGGTGGGCTTATGTCCGGCGCGGTGAATGCCGCGTTCGTCCTCGACATGCAGCGCAAGCTGTATCGGTGGAGCAACGAAGACCCGCACAAGGTCTTCGAAGATCTGTTTAATCTCGTATGCGACCGCAGAACCCTTTCCGAAGCCTGGCAAAAGCTTGTCCGCAACAGCGGCAGCCGGACACCGGGAACGGACGGGATGACGCGGCGCTCGGTCGAACAGCGCGCCGGTGGCGCCGTGCGGCTCCTCGATGAAATACGCGAGGCGCTTCGCAACGGAAATTATCACCCGGAACCCGTCAGGCAACGGCTCATCCCGAAGCCCGGCAAACCGGGTCAGTTCCGGCCACTCGGCATACCCACGCTGATCGATCGTGTGGTGCAAATGGCTTTGAAGCTGATTTTGGAGCCCATCTTCGAGGCGGATTTTTATCCGACCTCTTACGGGTTCCGAAGGGGACGCAGCACCCATGATGCTCTGGAGCGCATCCAGAAATGTCTTCATCCGTCGATCCGTGGATCCTCCGTCTACAGGTTCGTCATTGAAGGCGACATCAAGGGCTGCTTCACCGCAATCGACCACCACGTCATGATGGAGCGCGTGCGACGGCGCATCAGCGACCGCAAGGTGCTGATGCTGATCCACGCATTCCTGAAGGCGGGCATTATGGTCGAGGGGACACTTCGTCATCCCGTTACCGGCTCGCCGCAAGGCGGGATCATCTCGCCGATGCTGTCCAATATTTACCTGACAGCGATCGATGAGAGATACGGGCGATGGTCCATGCGCTCTCTTGAACCAAGTATGAGGGCGGCACGCCGGCGGGCACTTGACCGCGCGAACGGCAAGCCGACCTTCTACATGGTCCGATACGCGGACGACTTTGTCGTCCTCGTCGAAGGCACGAGGGAGCAGGCGGAAGCGGAAAAGTCGGCGCTTGCGGAGTTCCTGAAAACGGAGCTTCGCATGGAGCTGTCGATGGAAAAGACCCGGGTCACCGACGTCAGGGAAGGCTTCGACTTCCTCGGCTATCGGGTGGCGCAAACAAAGGCGCTCCGCACGGGGCGTCTGGTCGGCAACCTCTTCATCCCGAAGAGCAAGCTGAATGACCTGCGTCACAGGCTCAAGGTCATGGCGAAGGGCATCCCGACCGGGCGCCCGCTCGCTTATGTTATCGGCAAGTTCAACCCTATCCTGCTCGGGTGGCGGAACTATTACCGTTACGCCACACAGGCTTGCCGGGACTTCTCCCGGCTCGATAAATGGATATGGGAGCGCGTAGGGCGTTGGCTCAGGAAGAAGCACCGAAAGACGTCGTGGCGAACGCTGCGGCATCGCTTCACCACCAACGCTCGGGGGCAACGGCTGCGATGGGCCGATGGGTCCAGACGGCTGCGTCTCCTCCGGGAAGGGGGGACGATGCGATACCCACACCGCAGCATCGAGAAACCGAACGGATGGAATGCAGTCCAGAGGCGCGATCAGCGCGAAAGCATGGCGGGCTTCTGGGACGCATTTGGTCGCCTCAACTGGGGTTGACGTCCACCCTCGCGTGGTCAGGCGCGCGGGCATGGAGAGCCGGATGCAGGGAAACTTGCACGTCCGGTTCGGTGAGAGGGATGAAGAGACTCGTCACCGCAAGGTGAGGGAGCGCTTCATCCCTACTCTTCATCTACGCCACCAAGCCTACGTCGGCACGACGTATAAGCGCGCCCTCCTCGAATAAATTCTCGGCAGGGACTAGGCGGTCCCAGATTGTCCCGGCGACTCTACTGCGCTGGCTCCGCGCTTCTTCTATCATGGCTGCGCCATCACTCAATGGAGACTTTGCAATGCGTAAACCACGGGATTTTGATTCGGAACTCAAAGCCCTTGCCGACAAGGCAAAGGTCATCAAGGAACGCCGCGTGCGCCAGCTTGGCGAACTCGTCGCGGCAACCGGGGCCGATGCACTCGACGCTGAACTATTGGCGGGCGCGCTGCTCGATGCGGTCGCCAGTAAGGACGCTGCGACAAGGGAGGGCTGGCGCCGTGCAGGCTTGGCCTTTTTTCAGCGCGCGGCACGCAAGCCTGCGCCGCGATCTGAGCGCGACGCGGAAGGCGCTCTTCCGCTCGAAGGCGGCGCGGCATCGCGTTGAGGCACGAAAGGCTCGAACCGACATGCGCGAATGGGTGGTCAAGCGCCGCGCGCGCACGAAGCAACTGATCGAACTCGGCGGGCTCGTGGTGAAGGCGGGGCTCGTCGATTTCACCGACGACGACCGCGCAACGCTCTACGGCGCGTTCCTCGCTGTCGCCGACAAGCTGCGCGGCGAGGATCGCGACACGGCGCTTGTCCGTTGGCAACGCAGGGGCAGGCGGGCGTTTGAGGCCGAGCAGGAAGCAAGCAATAGTTGACGTCGCGTATCGACTTCGTTGTTTAGCTTTGGCTTCTGGAGTAGATCGGCGCTCGCTCGTCAATGCGCTGGAAGAGGTCAGCCCGCGCGACCCGCAACGCCGAACAAGCCGTCTATATTATGTCTGCACAGTGCGTCATCTTTGCACCACCAACTGGCGATATAAGCCAAGGCCACGTCGCGTTGTGATGCTCAATAACTTGGTGAGCGGACAGGTGTGGACGATCGGCGGTGGTATGCCCATCCTCAGGCACGATCGTTTCAAAGCCATGTGCTAGAGCACTTCGGATTGTCGTATCAACGCAAAACTCAGTGGCGAAGCCCGTGACGATCAACTGGGTAACGCCCAAGTCCTCCAGCGTTGCAGCGAGCGATGTGCTCAGGAAAGCATCGCATGACTCTTTGGCTACACGAATGTCATCGGGTTCAGGCTCAAGTGCCGAAAACAATGCGTGACCGGGCTCAGACGGATGGAGCGTGTCACCTTCTGGCCCACAATGTTGAACATAGATCACCCGACTCCCCTCGGCGCGGAAGCGCGCCGCCAACAGGTTCAGTCGCGCGATCAATGCCTTGCTGTCGTAGCGAGGCGTTGAAAATAAGCCCTCCTGCACATCAATAATAAGGAGACATCGGTTGCTCACGGGTCGCTTCTAAGCGCGTTCGCGGGCATTCGACAAGACGTGACAGGCGGCTTAGAGCTGCGCCATCAGAGATTTCGTCATATCGTGCGTTGAACCCAGCAGCGCGTCAGCATCACAGACTGGAAGGGGTAACGCAATGTCGATTCAAGGAAGCTGCTTATGTCGAGCGGTCCAATACGAAATTGATGAACTGGCGACCCCGATCGGCTTCTGTCATTGCCATACCTGTCAAAAGGCCCATGCGGCGGCGGCTGCACCAACCGCTCGGGTTCGTCGCGAGAATTTCCGGTGGCTTGCTGGCGAGGATGCCGTGAAGGGCTATGAATCCTCACCGGGTAAGGTCCGCCATTTTTGCGGCCGGTGTGGATCGCATCTCGTCGCCATTCGAGAAGGGCAAGATGAGTATATCCTACGCGTTGCCACGCTCGATGCGGACCCTTTGCAACTCCCCGTGATACATATCTGGACATCTCATGATGCCCCTTGGCTTGCGGGCGCCAATCTGCCGACGGTTCCCGAAGGTTTATAGCGTTGGCTGCGAGCCCTTGGTCTCCGATCCGGTGAGGCAGATTACTGCATTCGATAGCGAATGCGTTAGCGGACCTGTCGATGGCATAGCTGATCTTGCCTATCGGCTCGGTTGTGGCGTTCGGTCCTTGTTGCGCTTGTCGGCGACATAGCTCTGCCCATTCTCGACACGGGCTATGTCGAACAGCCCCGTCGCCTCGAAAAGCGCCGTAAAATTCCGCACGCCATAATTGCGCGGATCGATTGGAGCTTGCCGCCGTGCGGCAAGTCCCGCCGCTGACATCGCGGCCCAACCATCCTCGCGGGCTGTGGCCTCGACCGCGCCGCGCAATATGGTGACAAGCTTGGTGTCTTGCGACAGCGGTTTGCCCGCTGGCTTTGCGGCGGGTACCGGTTTTGCCTTATCTTCCGCTTTGGCCTTGGCTTTGGGTTTTGTCGCTGGCTCAATCGCGGCGGCGGCAACAAGCGGTTCGTCCAAGGTGTCGAGATAGAGGAAAGCGGTGCAGGCGTTGACGAACGGCGCGGGCGTCTTGCGTTCGCCGAAACCGTAGACCTCATGTCCGTTGGCCCTGAGTTGCATCACCAACGGCGTGAAATCCGCATCGCTCGACGCGAGGCAGAAGGCGTCCAGTTTCTGCGTGTAGAGCAATTCCATGGCGTCGATCACCAGCGCAATGTCGGTGGCGTTTTTGCCGGTCGAATAGCTGAACTGCTGAATGGGCCGGATCGCAAAATCGTGCAGCTTGTCTTTCCAGTTTTTGAGGCCCGCGCTGGCCCAATCGCCATAGGCACGGCGAATGTTGGCGGTGCCATATTTGGAAAGCTCCGCCAGCATGTCGGCGATCTTGCTATGCGGCACATTGTCCGCGTCGATCAGCAATGCGATCCTGCGATCCGAGCCGTTCCGTGCACGATCATCTATTTCCATTGTTCCGTTTGCCCCCCGTCGCCACGATACCGCGATGATCATTGCGCGGAAGCGAGGCAAACGCCATCGACAATAGCTAGGCGGCGGCCGGCTTCTGCAAGGGCGCGGGCTTTGGTGTCGTGCAATCCGGCAGCTCCCATTCCTGCCGCATCCATGCCTCGTTTGATCTGCGGAATAGGACGTGCGACCCGTGACAGTAATTGATGCCAACGCCCTCCCTCAAATCGATGACGCATAGGCCCGCATCCCCTGCCAGCAGGCGCACGGCATCAAATGGCCTGAACCAGCCGCGCAACGCGCGTGATCGCTTTCCCATCACGGAATCCGTTGCCATGATTATCTCGCGAAAGTGGGGGCCTGCGGCCTGACGTATCCGATCTATTGTTGGGCCGGGCTTTATGTCGAAATAGTGATATTCGGCGGGAGCGTTGGGATCGCATATCTCGCCTGCGAGGCGCGGCGGCTTGCTCGGCGGAGGCGGAAGCTCGTCCAATAGATCGACCGTCAAAGCCTCAATCTCTTTCAGTGGGTCCGCTGACTTCTCCGGCGGCTGCGAAATCGAGCAACCGGGAATCGAGAGCGGCACCAATAGCGCGATGTGCGCCAGCGCCGACAACAGCAGGGGACCGGCCACCTTCTTCCTGCCGTGCCGGTCCTCCGGCATGGCTTTCCTGTCACCTGCGCCTTCCGCGCGGGCGCGGATGGCCGGTTACGTCCCGCACACCGTCCAGCAGGGCGCGGAGCAGCGCATGAACCTGCGGGGCTGTCAGTCCATCGTCATCGGGTTCCGGCTCGCCAAAGAGCCGCACTTGGTTCCATCGCCAATAGGGCGTGAGGACAACCGCCAGCCGCGCCATGTCGGGGCAGACGTGCCCCAATCCGGTCGCATTCGCATAGGCAAGCGACTTGGCGACACGCAGGCCGATATAACGGGCGCACCAGTCATCGGCAAAACCCATGTCCAGCAAATGAGAGGACAAAGCGAGTTGAGCGGTGATCCCGGCCCGATACAGATAGCCGCGCCAATCCGCCCGTTCATGGTCGGCGGGAAAGAATCCTTCTGCGACATGATAGCGGCGGCGGCTCAAGGCTCGCCCCTCTTTAGTTCGGACCATCGCAGCGGGATCGTCGCCATAGTCCGCGTGAAGCGACGCTAGCGCCGCACCCCAGGGCGACACGATCGCCGGAACCATAACCGGCGCTGCCGCCAGCCCCCGCAGCAGGGCGCGACGCGACGCTCCGCCCCCCGAATCACTCAAGAAGGAACCGCGTGAAGTCATGGGCCTGCCTTTCCTCTTCACTGTGCCGGGGCGCCGCAGGACGCTCAGGGGCAATAAGCGGCACCGCTTATATCACTAAAGGCAGGGAATATTCAATAAGCGGTGCCGCTTACTCAGCTTCCGATTGAATGGGCAGGATGCGCGGTTACGACGCGACTATGGGAAGGCCGCCGCTCAACGTGAAATCGACCAACGTCCGTTTGCCGGAAGGTCTGGGCGAACGGATTGACAAGCTCGTCGGGCGTCAACGCCGCGCAGCGTTTATCCGGGACGTGCTGGAGCGTGAAGTCGAGCGGTTGGAGAGCGAACAACCCAAGATAGAAGGCGGGCCGTTTGCACCTTGACGGAAAACCCCCGAAACGGGGTTCTCGTGCCTCGGGCCAATCCGGCGGTGTTTTTCGTGCGTTGGGAGCGCTGGGACAGCGCGGCGGGATAGTGCAGGCCAGCAATCCGCGAGATTGATTTGTTTTCCGGCCTATTCAATTTAGCCGGACGCCTTAAGCTGCTCCGATGGACAGGGCCTCATGCGTAATTTCCATTCTACGCGATGATCCACACCGTTGGCACCTTCTGGATGTGGTCGCTGCGCTAGATTTGCCGGACTGTTGGATCGGCGCAGGCTTTGTAAGGAACGCGGTGTGGGATCATCTCCACCAGCGATCAGCTACGCCGATCGGCGGCGACATTGACATAATTTGGTATGATCCTGTCGTTGCCCCTTAATTTCCGGACAGTTCCTCACTGGTTGATTGGACGATG
>VFQO010002061.1_pt1 | contig 13238 bp, 6 predicted proteins | sample 3512331 | NCBI WGS metagenome assembly VFQO01 (sample SAMN10412371, study PRJNA504923) | tailings metagenome | isolation source: Replicate 3 from Balatoc abandoned mine | place: Philippines: Itogon, Benguet | collected 2017-08-28
CGAATAGAGGTTCATATTGCCATAGGCGTGGCGGGTCTTGCGCGCCATCATCCGGTCATCGGGACGCGGGAACTGGATGTCGCGATCGTTGAGGGTCTCCTCCTTCATGCTCGCCCCGGCGATGTCGATGGTCCAGCGGCGCAAGCTCATCTTGGTTTCGGCATGGGTCAGCCAGTTGCCGTCCTGATCGGGGAACAGCGCGGTGCCATTGGCGGCGGCGACATCGGCGATGATCTTGCCGTCTTCCTCCCAGGCGTTGCATTCGTGGAACATGTGACGTGGATCGAATTCGAACCAGCGCACATCATCCGCCGTGCCTTCACGTGGGAGGATCGCGAGCTTGGTCGGGCGGCCAGTGTTCCACGCGGTCATCGGCCCGCCGCGCATCCCGCGCTGGATATCGGTATCGAGCGGCACCACCGGGATCACCACCCAGTTTTCGGTCAGGAAGAAGGTGTGGATCAGCGCGAAGTGCGGGATCGGCAGCGTCACCGCGTGGCGCACAACGCCTTCCGCCGTGGTGATCGTGTATTGCAGCGCCGCTTCGCCGGTCCAGCCGTTGATGTTCGCGCCGATGTTGACCAGCTCGCCCGTGGCATAGTCGATCTTGGGGTGAGCCGAGAAGGTCGAGGCGATGGTGCCGTCGTAATCATGCACGCCGAGGGTCGTCAGCTCGAACGGGTCCATCGCCACCGGCTGGGATCCCTCCATCAGCGCCAGCAGCTTGCCGCCGTGTAGGATGATGTTGGTGTTGCCGGTGTTGTAGTGCTTGCCCTGCACCGAAGGATCGGCGGTCATCGGGTTGCCGAACATTCCGAACAGGCGTCGACCGGCCGCCTTTTCCAGCTCGAACTTCTCGGTCCGAACCCAGCGGTTGCGTAAAGACACGCGGCCGTTCTGGAAGTGCATGGCATAGACCATGCCGTCACCATCGAACCAGTGATAATCGCCCTCGCGGGTGGGATAGAGCGGCTCTGGTCCGTTGCGGTAGAACACGCCGGCCAGATCATCGGGCAGTTCACCATCGACGATCAGATCGGGCGCGGTCGCTTCGAAGCGCACGGGCTCGTGATGGCCGGAAAGATAGGGGTGGTTGAAGAACGGCTGGGTCATGGTGCGGGCTCTTTCGGTTTAGCCGGAAGCTGCCACAGGGCGGGCAGGCCTTCTGCTAGCATTATGAGGGGCGGTTCAGGTCGCGATCAGGGCGTCCGTCGCGGCGCGGTCGAGCCACAGCGCATGCACCCCGAAGGGCACAGGCAGGGGCAGCGGGATGCGGCATTGCTCGGTCATGGTGGCGGCATCGGCCACAATCAGCACAGCGCGCGTGCCATCGGCGAGCAAGTCGATCAGCCACCCGTCATCTTCCGAACTGGCATCGGCGCGCGGTACGAACACCGGTTCGCCGCCGAGCAGTCCGGCGTAATCGAGATAGCCCGCTTCCTCCTCGGCGAAGAGGTCGTACTTCAGCACGCCCTTGCCCATCACCCCGTCGCTTTCGTCTAGCAGCCAGGTGAAGCGTGTTGGCTGGCCATGGTGCCGCCAGTCGATGCCCGGACGCTCGTAGTGATGATCAAGCAGCACGCGCTCCGTTACCGCGCCGCTCGCCAGATCGAGGCGCCAGTGGACGAATTGCGAATGGGGTTCGGCCGGCGTGTGGATCGGCATGAACGGCGGATAATCGCGAAACACCGGGGCGTAGACGTGGACCGCCCCATCGGCTTCCCAGCCGTTGGCAATGTGCCAGATGTGTCCCGGCAAGGCGGTGTCGAACCAGCGCACCGGATCGCCGTCGCGGTGGTCGCGCGTGATCATGCCGAAGCGCAGGGGTCTGGCGGCATCGAAGCTGGCAACGCTGCCGTCCGGCCCCGCAAGGCCCGCCGGATTGAAGCGCAGCGAGCTGTCGGGGAAGATGATGTGCGTATCGGTCAGGATGTAGTCGTGAATGAAGAAGGCTGCGGGCTTGTCCTTCATCACCGTGCTTGTCGCGATGGTGCCGCCGCAGCCGAGCCTGGTCAGGTGTGTCGTGCCGGAAGTGAAATCCTGCCCGATCGAATAGACCGTGCCTGATGCGCCATCAGTCTTGGGATGGGCACTGAACGGGCAGTCGAGCGCGCCGCCGAAGGTCTCGTTGATGCCGCGCCCGTCGAGCGCCAGCCAGCCCTGCGCATCGCGCTTCACATCGAGCCGGAAGGGCAGGGCGGTTTCCTGCAAGCAGTAGAGCTGGTCGTCATGATGGAGCACGGCGGTGCCATTGCTGCCCGCCTCGATCGGGTTCATGCGTGGGAGCAGGCCCAGCCGCGTCTTCAATCGTTCCAGCATCAGGCCCGCAAGCGCGCCCTTGCCGCCGCTGGTGAGATCGGCAATCCCCATGAAGGGGTTGCGCCCGGCCTGTTCGATCCACGCGGTGCGCGGGGTGCGGACATAGGTGTTGGAATAGCGCGCCTCGCCCCCGCGCAATTCGATCATGTGAAGCATCGCCTCGCCATCGAACATGTGGCGGCGGCGACGCGGCGCGAACCGCGCATTGGTGCCGTTGCGCAGGAACACCCCGTCGAGCTCGGCTGGCAAGTTCCCCTCAATCGTCAGCGGCACGCCGCACAGCTCCTCGTGCACCGGATCAAAGCCGGGGTGGCCATAGGGATCGGTGCCCTGGGGTGCAGCGATCTTGCCCGGTGCATTCATGACGGCAGCCTCTTGTTCGACAACGCGGGAGAGCGTTCGGATTGCAGATATAGCAATCAGGCCGCCAGAAGCCGCCCCCAGAAATATCAGGCAAGGCACCAGCCAAGCTGCCTCGAGTCATGCATTCCGTAACGGTATGACACCTGTCCCGATCTCACGCTCATTTTGATCAGTTGCGGGTCCCAGTGAAATGCGATGCACTAATTGCAATAATGGCTGCTGCGGTCCGAACCATGCCGCTGCGGTAAGCACAACGAAGGTTCAACAGGGGGAGAGTGGCATGACGTTTTTCAAGAGCGCGCGCGTGGCTATCTATCGGGCGGCCCTGCTGGGCACGGCGCTGACCGCCACCACGGCTTTCGCGCAGTCCGAAGATGCCGCGCAGGATCCCGGCAATGCCGACGATTCCATCAAGGAAATTGTGGTGACTGCCCGCTTCCGCACGGAAACCTTGCAGGACACCCCGATCGCGATCAGCGCGGTCGCCGCGGAATCGGTCGAGAAGATCGTCATCACTGACGTCAACAGCCTGCAACGCCTGCTGCCCAACGTGCAGCTGAGCCGCATCAACTTTGCCGGGCAGGCGCTGGGCGCATCGATCCGCGGGATCAGCTTTGCCGACCTTGAAAAGAGCTTCGATCCGGCGATCGGGGTGGTGATCGACGGGGTGTTCCTTGGCACCAACACCGGCGCCAATATCGACTTCGACGATCTGGAATCGATCGAAGTTCTGCGCGGTCCGCAGGGCACCCTGTTTGGCCGCAACACCATTGGTGGCACGATCAGCGTGCGCCACACGCGCCCGACGGGCGAGCTCGGCGGCAAGTTCAAGGCACGCTACGGCAGCTTCAATTCGCTCGATCTCGAAGGCGTGCTCAACCTGCCCCAGATCGGCGATGCGCTGTCGATCAAGCTTGCGGGCCTGCGCCGCACCTCGGATTCGCCGACCATCAACCGCTACACCAACGAGCGCGAAGACGGCCGCGACATCTACAACCTCAGCGCCACGGCCCTCCTGGAGGTCGGCGATTTCACCGCGCTCGGGACAGTTGCCTACAACAAGGATCGTTCGCGCTATCCGACCGCGATCAACCTGACGCGGGCGTCGGGTCTGGCCTTCGGGGCGGGCGGGAACATCTGCGACTATACGCTCGCGGTCGGCCTTGGCGATCTGGGCTGTGACACGCAGGGTTCGGTGCGACAGGCGACGGAGAACTTCCGCCTCGCGAACACCAGTATCCCGTTCGAAAGCTTCTTCGAAGGCTGGGCCGCATCGCTCGAACTGAACGGCAAGGTCGGCGGCTTCAACGTCACCGCGATCACCGGATGGCGCAAGTCGAACGACCAGCTGACCGAGGAAAACACCGGGACGCCGCCGGTCTCCTATACCGGCGTGCCGGGGCAGGGCGTGCCGCTGTTCGTGGCCGCTCGCGATCAGGATTACGAGCAGTTCAGCCAGGAAATCCGTGTCGCCGGCGACATCACTGACTGGATGGATATCGTTGCCGGGGTCTATTACCTCAACACCAAATATTCGATCCGGCCCGGCGAGTTCAACGGATCGCGGGCGGGCCTCGCCTGGCTTGCGGTGCCGCTGTTCCCGCCTGCAGTGCCGGCGCCAACCTTCATCAACGTGCCGATCCAGGGCGCAACCGCATCGCAGGAGCTCGATTCCTTCGCGGTGTTTGCCGAAAGCATCTTCAAGCTCAGCGACAACGTTCGCCTGACCGCCGGCGGCCGCTACACCATCGAGACCAAGGAGTTCGCGCTCAACCAGACGCTTGCCGTGCCCTTTACCGGGCAAGGCAAGGAAACCTGGCGCGATCCGACCTGGCGCGTCATTCTCGACTGGAAGCCGACTGACGATACGATGCTCTATGGTAGCTGGTCGCGTGGCTTCCGTTCGGGCGGCTGGAATGGCCGGGCGACCACGGCTGCGGCGATCGGGCCCTACAATCCCGAAACCGTCGACAGCTACGAAATCGGCGCCAAGACCGAATTTGCCGATGGCAAGATGCAGGTCAATCTCGCTGCCTTCCTCGTCAATTACGACGACAAGCAGGAAGAGATCATCCGTCCTGCCGTGGGCGGCGGGACCGAAACCATCGTCGACAACGCGGCGAACGCGCAGACCAAGGGGATCGAACTGGAGTGGATCGCGCGCCCGACATCGGAACTGACCTTCCGGGCAGCGGGGGCCTATCTTTCGGCCAAGTACAAGGACTTCCTGATCCCCAACCTTGCCGTCCCGGGCCAGTTCATCGACATCACCAACGTCGCCAATTTCCGCCGCGCGCCGAAGTGGACCGGCAATGTCGGGATGGATTACGACAAGCAGTTGGATGATCGCAACAGCATCAACTTCAATGCCAACCTTGCCTATCTGGACGACTTCTTCACCTCGCCGCGGCGCGACCCGACCGGGCGCAACCGTGATACGATCGCGGCGCACACCACGCTCGATGCCTCGCTCGCGTTCCTGCACACGGGCGACACCTTCAAGCGGATGCGGATTGCGGTCTACGGCCGCGATCTGCTCAACAAGGGCAACCGCCTGACCAACACGCTGGATGCCGGTGTGTTCTATTTCGGCGTGGTGAGTGCCAACCGCGAAGGCGGGGTGGAATTCAGCATCGAATTCTGATCCGGATGCGGGCCTGAAGGTCGCGGCTGCACAATCGGCAGCCCGGTCTTCAGGCCCCGCCTTTGTCAGGCCTGATGGATGGCCTTGGTCACCATGTAGCTATCGAGGCCTTCAGAGCCGCCTTCGCTGCCGAAGCCTGAATGCTTGACCCCGCCGAACGGCGCGTCCGCGACCGAGATGGCGAAGCTGTTGATCCCGACCATCCCCGCCTCGATCGCATCGCCCACCAGATTGGCGGTGCGCAGATTATTGGTGAAGGCAAAGGCAGCAAGGCCGAAGGGCAGGCGATTGGCCTCGCTGATGGCATCGTCGAGCGTGGCGAAAGGACGCGTCACCGCAACCGGGCCGAAGGGCTCGGTGTTCATGATCTCGGCATCGTTCGGCACATCGGCGATCAGCGTGGGCTGGAAGAAGAACCCATCGCCATAGGCTTCGCCGCCCACCAACAGCTTTCCGCCCCGCGCGGCGGCATCGCCGATCAGGCCGGCGAGCGCTGCCGGCCGGCGCGGATTGGCGAGGGGCCCCATCTGCACACCGGCCTCGAGACCATTGCCGACCTTAAGTGCTGCGGTGCGCTCGGCAAAGCCCTTGAGGAAGGCGTCGTAGATTCCCTCCTGCACAAAGAAGCGCGTCGGCGAGACGCAGACCTGCCCGGCATTGCGGAACTTCTGGGGCACCAGCACATCGAGCACCCTGGCGAGATCGACATCGTCGAACACCAGCACCGGGGCATGGCCGCCCAGTTCCATGGTGATCCGCTTCACCCCGTCCGCTGCAAGCCGCATCAGATGCTTGCCGACCGCAGTTGATCCGGTGAAGCTGACCTTGCGGATCACCGGAGAGGCGATCAGCGTACGGCTGATAAAGTCGGGATCACCATAGACCATCTGCGCGACATTGGCAGGCACCCCGGCATCGGCGAGGCAGCGGATCAGCGCCGAGGTGGAAGCCGGGCATTCCTCGGCCGGCTTGGCGATCACCGAACAACCCGCTGCCAGCGCCGGCGCGAGCTTCTTGGCAAGCATGTAGACCGGGAAGTTCCACGGCGTGAACACCGCCACCGGGCCGACCGGCTGCTTGATCACCATCGCGCGCTGTCCGGTTGGGCGCACCAGCACCCGGCCATAGGCGCGCTTGGCCTCCTCGGCGTAGAAATCGAACATCGAGGCCGACCCCATGACCTCGCCCAGCGCCTCGGCCTTCGGCTTGCCCTGTTCGGTAGTGAGCAGCACGGCAATCGTCTCGGCCCGCTCGCGCAGGAGATCGGCGGCCTTGCGCAGAATGCCCGCGCGCGTGTCGACATCGACCGCGCGCCACGCCTTGAAGCCATGCTCGGCTGCGGCGAGCGCTTCTTCGAGATCGGCCGCGGTCGCTACCGGAAGATCGGCAATGCCTGCGCCCAGCGCCGGGTTGAGCACCGGCCGGGTCTCGCGCCCCTCGCCGCTGCGCCATACGCCATTGATGAAGAGCGCAAGGTCCGAAGTGTATTGCTGGGTCATAGCCCGTTCCCCTGATTGTGCCTGCTGCCGATAAGCCGCTTCTGCCTAGCCGATGCGGCTTGGCAAGAGACCTGTGCAATTTGCGCGAGCGGACAAGGCAGGACTTGGCATCATCGCTAGCTTGCGGCTCGGATGCCGCCGCGTCTACGATGCCTGGCAAGCGGCAGAAAGGCTTCCCATGACGATTAGCGCATCGACCGGCCCGGGCCGTATTCCACTAGCCGATCCGCCGCACAGCTCCGCCAATCCGCCGCCCATCGCGCCCGAACTTGCCGCGCTGGACAAGAAGCTCGGCAAGCTGGTGGTCAACCGTTTCACCTACCGGCTGCTGCGGGTGGTGGGGCGCTTTCTGCGCCCGCCGTTCGATCCTTCGGGTGTAAGCCTGACGTGGGACGATGCGCGCGGGCAGCGGATGGCGATTGTCACGCCTGATGAACGAAAGGGTGCAGGCGCGCTGATCCTGTTTCACGGCGGCGGCTTCGTGTTCGGACGGCCCGAGGATACCCTGCCCAAGGCCGCGCTGTTCGCCAAGGCGCTGGGCGTGCCGGTCATTTGTCCGGCCTACCGGTTGGCGCCGCAGAACCCGTTTCCTGCGGCACTCGATGATGGACACGCTGCATGGCACCGCGTGCTCGCCCGCGCCGATGCGCTGGGGATCGACCCGGCGAAAATCGTGGTCGGCGGTTACAGCGCGGGCGGAGGGCTGGCTGCCAATCTTGTGCACCGGTTGCACGATGAAGGCGGGCAGCAACCTGCCGCCCAGTTGCTGATCTATCCAATGCTCGATGATCGCACCGCGCAGCGCCGCGAGCTTGATGCGCCGCGCCACTCGATCTGGAGCAATGGCAACAACCGCTTTGCCTGGCCTGCCTATCTCGGCAACACGGCCGATCCGGCGGCGCTGACCTACGCGGTTGGCGCAAGGCGAGCCGATCTGTCCGGATTACCCCCGGCATGGGTCGGGGTGGGAACCTGCGATCTCTTTCTCGATGAAGTGCGGGCCTATGCGCGCCGTCTTGGCGAGGCGGGTGTGGCGGTCAGCTATGACGAGGTGGATGGCGGGATCCACGCTTTCGACATGGACGACAATCCGCTCGCGCACGCCTTCACCGCGTCGCAGATCGCCTTTATCCGGGGCTACGTCGAATAAGAGCAGCCCCGCGCGATCAGAGCGAGGCTGCGGCTTCCTTGATTGCGCGGCGGATGCTCATGTAGGTCGCGCAGCGGCATAGGTTGCCGCTCATCGCCTCATCGATCGCGGCATCGTCGGGCGAAGGGTTGTCGCGCAGAAGCGCTGCCGCCGCCATGATCTGGCCCGATTGGCAATAGCCGCACTGGGGGACGTCATTGGCGATCCATGCCTCGCGAATGGCATCCGCAGCATCACCGGCCACGCCTTCGATGGTGGTGATCTCGGCGCCTTCGAGGGCGTCGTGCGGCGTGATGCAAGCTCGCGTCGGCTCGCCATCGACGTGCACCGTGCAAGCCCCGCACTGGGCGACACCGCAGCCGAATTTGGTGCCGGTCATCCCCAGATGATCGCGCAGCACCCACAGCAGCGGGGTGCCCGGTGCGGCATCGACGTTCGTGGATTTCCCGTTGATTGTCAGGGTAATGGCCATGTTCGTCTCCTCGTCCTACGCGGTCTTTTTGGCAGGCAGTTTGAGCTTGCTGCCCTCCGGCCCGATCAGCGGAAGGCTGCGCAGGCGGTGCCCGGTCGCCGCGAAAATCGCATTGGCGAGCGCGGGGGCGGCGGGCGGGGTCGCAGGTTCGCCCACGCCGCCGGGGACCGCATTGGACGCGATGATTTCGACCTCGAACTCGCGCGGCGCCTCGTTCATCCGCAGCAGTCGCCAGCTGGGGAAGTTGTCCTGCACGACCGCCCCGTTCTTGGCGGTGATCGCGCCATAGAGCGCGTTCGACAATCCGTAGATCGTGCCGCCTTCCATCTGCGCGCGCACGTGGCGCGGATTGATCACGGTGCCGGCATCGACCGCCAGCCACACGCCGGGAATGCTGATCGTCCCGTCAGCACGCACCGCCACTTCGACGACCGTGGCGATATAGCTCAGGAATGAACGGTGTACCGCGATGCCGAGACCGCGTCCCTTGGGCAGTTTGCGGCCCCATCGGGCCATTGCAGCGGCCTTTTCCACCACCGTCCGCAAGCGCCCGGTGTCGATCGGGTATTCCTCGAGCGAGGCACCATAGTTGTCGTATTTCGCGCCTTCGGCATTGGGGTCGACCAAACGGGCTGCGCCGATCAATTCGAGCAGATAGTCCTTCTGATCGCGGCCAGCGGCGTGGGCCAGTTCAGCCGCAAAGCTCTGCGCCGCAAACACGTGGTAGATGTTGGAGACCGAGCGCAGCCAGCCGATCCGCACGTGCCCCTTGGCATTGCCGGATTCGATCTGCAGGTTGGGCATGGCAAAGGGAAGGTCGGTCGCACCCAGACCCATCTCGCCATCGCTCGGCTCGGATACCGTATGGTCAAAGGTCGAGCTGATCGGCGGGAAGACCGTGCGGTGCAGCCACGCGGTGCATTTGCCGTTCTTGTCGAGCCCCGCCTCGCAATATTGCGCGCTGGCCGAATGGTAATAGCCGTGCTGGATGTCGTCCTCGCGCGTCCAGGTCACCTTGACCGGCTTGCCCACCTCGCGGGCGATCAACGCGGCCTCCAGAACGAAATCGGGCTTCGATTTGCGCCCGAAGGCACCGCCCAGCCAGGTGGGCGTGACCTTGATCTTGGTCTTGTCGATCCCGAGCGCCCCGGCGAGCGTATCGCGGGTGCTTTGCGGGTCTTGTACGCAGGCCCAGCATTCGAGCAGATCGCCGTTCCATTCGGCCGTGGCGCTCGGTGGCTCCATCGGCGACTGGTTGAGGTGCGGGGCATAATATTCCGCCGTGATCCGCTTGTCCGCCGCGGCCAGCGCCTTGCCGACATCGCCGCGCGAACGACGCACCTTGCCGCTTCGGCGGGCGGTGGCCTGCATCTGCTTGGCGAAGACGTCGGAATCGTAACCGGCATTGGGGCCATCGCGCCAGGTGATCTCCAGAGCGCGGCGCCCTTCGATCGCAGCCCAGGTATCACGCGCGACCACCGCTACGCCGCCGAGCGGCTGGAACAGGGCCGGGGGCGTGGGATCGGGCAGGCGCACCGTCTCGAGCACTCCGGGAACCGCGAGTGCCTTGGCATCATCCACGCTGCCGATCTTGCCGAACAGCTGCGGCGGGCGGGCGACGACGGCATAGACCATGCCTGGACGCTTCACGTCGATCCCGTAAGTGCTGTCGCCCTTGACGATGCGCGGCACTGTCAGCGAGGGGATTTCCTCATTGATGTAGCGCCATTCCTTGGGGGTCTTGAGCTTGATGTCGGCTTCGGCCGGAATTTCGAGCTTGCCGGCCAGTTCCGCAAGATTGCCGTATGACAGCGTCTCGTCGTTCTGGGTGTTGCTGACGAGGCCGCCCTGCGCCGAGCACTGGTCAACCGGCAGTTTCCAGTAGAGCGCGGCTGCGGCGACCAGCATCTGCCGCATCGCTGCGCCGGCCACCCGCAGGCGATGGAAATTGAACCGCACCGAGCGCGAACCATCGGTGTTCTGGTCGCCATAGCGCTCGTGCCCTTCGGCCTGCACGATGCGGACCTTATCCCACTCGGCCTCGAGTTCGTCGGCAACGATCTGCGCCATCGAGGTCCAGACCTGCTGGCCCATTTCCGAGCGGTGACAGGTGATCTTGACCGTGCCGTCGCGCTCGATTTCGATCCAGAGGGCCGGGGTGGCGTCCCCGCCCTTCACGCCGGTGAGCGGGCTGGGGCCGGGATCCTTGAGCTTGAAGGCATCGGCATCGATCTCGGGCTCGACGTAGCTTGAACAGCCCGCCAGCGCGACGCCGAGCACGAACAGGCCCGTACCGCCGACAAAAGCGCGGCGGCTGAGATTGACGTAGGGGCTAGGATCACCTGCTCCCTCGCGTGTCTTTCTTGCAGGAATGATACCGAGATCGCGGATCAGCATGAGCCTTGCTCCTTCAGCCGGATGCCCACCTCGCGTCCGGCCCGCAGACTGTGCGCCACACGAGATGCGCTGGCAACCATGCTGGGTCAAATACCCCAGCGCGAGTGGCCGAACAGGTCAGGGATGGACGCGAGGGATCTGGTTGATGGTGCCAGCATCGCAAGTGCACAGGCCTTGGCATGGCTGTGAACCCAAAATGGCACATGGGCTCATGGAGTGCCAGAAAATCAAGTAAATACAGCATTGACCCGCCATGGAGCGAGCGATACTTTGGCCCTTTGGGGATCCAGGGTCGACTGCATCCCGGTGTTGAATGGCTCTGCCCGGCAGGTGCCACCTTGGGGGATGTTAGAATGAGTGGTCTGCTAATAGCGACGGCTGGCAACGAAGACTGGACGCTGAGCGCGGACGGTACGCTGATCTTCGTTGCCACCAACAGCGGCATGCTGCGGGTTCACGATTCGGTGACGGGCCAGCTGCTGTTCCAGACCCAGCTCGGCAACAACCTCGGGTCAATTTCGCTATCGCCCGATGGAACGCGTCTCGCGGTTATCGAAGAAGTGGCCGAGAACGTCCGGCAGTTCCAGTCGTGGACCGAGAATTCGGCCGATGTCAGCATCTATGTGGTCGACCTCAACACCTTCGGGGCGAGCGAATTCACTTACACCGTGCGCGGGTCCGACTGGACCTTCGCCGATGTGGCGTGGAGCGATGTGGACACGCTGCAGATCTCGCGCAACATTCTTCCGGGCTGGAGCGGATGGGCCTCGCTGGGTACGCTGGAACTGTCGAACGGCAGCCTGACATATAGCCAGAACTCCTACTATGCGGGGCTCGGATCGGCGGCATCGCTGCTGACCATGCCCGGCTCCACGACTGTGCTGCTTGGCCAGCTCGGCCTGTCCTCGGCGGAATATTACCTCATCTCGCCGTCGGGTACGTCGATGGGTAACAACGGTACCTACCAGAACAATGTCTACGGCTATGCTGCAGGGATAGAGGCGGCTTCGGGCAACACCGCGAACGACCGGATCGTGATCGTCACCGGCGGCGGGGTCCATGTTTACACCGGCACGATGGGTTATCTGACCGATCTGACCTCGCTCTATCCCACCCTCGGAAATGCGGCCGGCGTGGCCTTCAGCCCCGATGGCGATCTGCTCTACTTCATGGATCGCGCCTCGAATTCGATCGTGGTGCTGGATGCCTACACCTATAACCTGGTGGCAACGGTACCATCGCCTGCTGGCAGTTTCCTGACCTTGCAGCGCGGGGCCGAGCTGGTGGTTTCGGCTGATGGTTCGCGGGTGTGGTTCAACACCTCATCGGGTATCGTCACGGTTACGATCGACCTTCCGGATCGCGGCACCGAAGGCAATGACGTGCTCAACGGCACGAACGGCGCTGACGTGATCGACGGGCGCGGCGGATCCGACCAGATCTACGGGCTTGGCGGCGATGACTGGCTGGTCGGCGGCACGGGCGACGATGTGATGGTGGGCGGCGCCGGCTTTGACATTGCCGGCTATGAAACCGCCGTCACTCGGGTCGTGGTCGATCTGGCGATCACCACCGCGCAGGCGACGTCAGGTGCCGGAAGCGACACCCTTTCCGAAATCGAAGGGCTCGGCGGCTCTGCATTCAACGACAGTCTTTCCGGCAATGGCGCCGCCAACCTGCTGATCGGCTTGGCCGGCAACGACGTGCTGCGCGGGCGCGGCGGGGATGATGATCTTTACGGTGACGATGGCGCCGACGAGCTCTACGGCGACGCCGGTATTGATTGGCTGTTCGGCGGCAATGGCAACGATCTGCTGTCTGGCGGCACGGGTGCCGACCGGCTCGAAGGCGGGGATGGCGACGATATCTACGAGATCGACGATGCCGGCGATTCGATCATCGAGACCGCGACCGGCGGCAACGACACGATGCGGGTCTTCGGGATGAACGCGACAATCGTTTCATCGGTTGAAACCCTCGTCATCATGACTGGCGCGTTCAACGCCACCGGTAATTTCATCGCCAACCGGCTGGTCGGATCGAGCGAAGCCAATGTGCTGACCGGCCTTGGCGGCAACGATACGCTAGAGGGCGGCGGCAACGTCGACACCGCCGTGGTGCGCGGCACGCGTTCGCAATACACCGTGACCCAGACTGCGACCGGCGTGTTCCAGGTGGTCGGGCCGGACGGCACCGATGTGCTGACCGCGATCGAGTTCCTGCAATTCGACGACCAAATGCTGCGCCTGCGCCCCGGAACCGGGGTGAGCGTCAACTTCAACACCACCGACCCCTCGGTCTACCAGTCGGCGATGAACGCGATCCGCGACTTTGACGGCAATGCGCTGGGCGGGAACGGCTCGTGGCTGCGGATCGGTTCGGCGGACGTGAACG
>VFQO010002062.1_pt1 | contig 13233 bp, 13 predicted proteins | sample 3512331 | NCBI WGS metagenome assembly VFQO01 (sample SAMN10412371, study PRJNA504923) | tailings metagenome | isolation source: Replicate 3 from Balatoc abandoned mine | place: Philippines: Itogon, Benguet | collected 2017-08-28
ACGCTCACTACCAGTACGGGATTTGCTGAGGACGAGGTCAATTTTGTAACGGATCGTGCCTTCCTCGAAACCGCTGTTTTTGCGGCGTTTTCGACGAATGCAACGATCCGTGGCGTCATCAGCCGAGGGCCGACGGCGTAACGAACGAGCGTCAAAAAACGGAAAGACCACTTTCCGGGCTGTCACTAAGTAGCACCCTTATCCACTATTTGGAGTAACGAATGGCTATTACCAAGTCTTTCCTCGAAAACAAGCGGTATGTTCAGGCGTCGACCAGCTCGACTGAAACTTTTGTTGTCGGTACCGAGGCGGTGCGCGTCTCGTTGGGCAATAAGATTAACGGCGACAAAATCGCCATCGAGGGGTTTGCCACCGACTATCGGGTGCGCATTTCCGGCAACACCGTGACCCTGCAGGGCCTCGAGGAAAACAGCAGCGGCAAGCTGGTGGTTGTGCAAACCATCACCTTCGCTCTGGCCAAGAGCGAAGCAGCGACCTTAGAATTCATGGACGGCTCGCTGCGCCTGGCGCGCGCCGCTGACGGCAAAACCACGCTGGGTGCCCAACCAGTGGGCAAGTCCGCTGTAAGGATTACCGGCGATGGCATGCTTGCGCCAACGTCGGTCGATGAAGTGAGCGAGGCAGTCAATGGTCCGCCCGCTCCGCCCGCTCCGACCCCGACTTATGCGCTCACAGCCGACACCGCAACGGCCAACGAAGGTCGCACTGTTTACTTCACCCTCAACACCACCGGTGTGGCCACCGGCACGCAACTGGTGTACGCGCTGTCGGGCGTAGCCGCTGCCGACATTCTCGGCGGCTCCGTGTCCGGCACGGTCACGATCGGTTCGACCGGCCGGGTGATCATTCCAGTTACGATCCGCGAAGATGCCACCACCGAAGGCGCCGAGACCCTGACGATGACGGTCGGCGGTCAGAGCGCATCGATCGCCATTGCTGACTCGTCGATCACGCCGCCGCCGGCCGCGCAGACGGTGGTATTGAATACCGAGCCGGAAGCCAAGGTGGCGGGTGCGGGCGACGATGTGTTCCGTGGCACCGACAAGACGCTGCTGCTGGACAAGCTCGATGGTGACGCCCATGTCAACGGCGACACGCTGATTTACAACGACACGACCGGCGCGGTCAACATCAATGCGCTGGGCCTGGAAATGACCGGCGTTGAAATCGTCGAAGCGCGTTCGATTGGCGGTGCTGTCGCCAACACCACCAAGTTCGCTGGTGTCACCGCGCTGAAGGCCACCTTCGGAACCTCCACGACGCTGACTGCGGCTACGACCACGGACGTGACGGTCACCGCTGGCATCACCGGTGCAATCACGATCGATGGCGGTAAAAACATCAGCGTCACGGACGAGACTAAAGATACGGATATCACCATCGGAGCGACGACGGTTGGAGCAGGCAGCGTGAACGTAACTGCAACCAAGGCCGGTACGACCACCATTGCGATCGATGGCGGCACCGACGTCACTGTGAATGCCAGTGGCATGGATGTGGGCATCACCGCCGGCGCAACTGACGATGACATCACGGTCGGTAATGGTGGCGCCTCGACCGATTTGCCGTCGGGCGTTGTCCGTATCACCAACACCCATACGGCAGCCGCCGGCGACGATGTGAACCTGAACGACGTCGTCGTTAAGGGCGGTTCCACGGTTACCGTGACCCAAGTGGCTGATACATCGAAAGCAGCCGCCGACACCACCGGTGCAACCCTGACACAGGGCGACGTCGCTGTCACGGCTGGTGCCGCGACGACCACTGTTAATGTCACGCAAGCTGCTTCGACCACCGAGGTGGTCGCTGTCACCGCGATCGCGGGCGTCACCGAGACCGCCAGCGTGAAGTTCGGTGCATTGAAGGCCGGCGACATTCTGATCATCGGTGGCAACGGTGATGCGACACGCGACGCTGGCGAACTGCAGTTTACTGCGGCCGTCGATATGACCGCTGATGAAGTCGCCGCTGCCTTCTCGAACCTGGTCAAAGGCACGGTGCCCGTGTCGGGCGATACCCAAGGTCGTGCTGCGGCCGACAAGGGTACTTTCGCCGGTGCACTGACCGGCTGGACCAGCGGAGCGGTAAGAACTGACACCGTAGTCTTCACCAGCACCACGGCCAACAGCAACGTTACCAACCTGGCGCAGAATCTTGCGGGCACCGGGACCGCACCGACGATCACGACAACCGGTGGCTCTGCTGCGACGGCTGCTGTGACCGGCAAGCTGGGCGTCATTACCGGAGCAGTGACGATCGAGGACAACGCAACCGCTGCAATTAGGAACATCACGCTTGACGGATATGGCACGACCGCCATTGGTGGCACGGCCAACGTCTCGAAGCTCGAAACCCTGAGCCTTGCCAACAGCGGCGGTGCTACTGCAGGCGCCACCAACGCCACTGTGACGGCGAACGTTGGCGGATCGCTGGCAACGCTCGGTTTGACCGTAAACAACGTCCAAGGTGGTGTCACGCTGACCGGTACCGGTCTGACCACGCTCAACATCACTGCCACCGGCGCGGATTCGACCTTTGGTCTGAGCGCTGCCGCCGCTGAGACGCTGACCGTTACCGGTACCAAGGCGCTCGACATCGATACCGGCTCGACGCTGTCGGCACTGAAGACCGTTACCGTCACCGGCTCGGCTGGCTTGAGCATCGATGCGTCGGGCGCTACCGTCACCACGGTGAACACCGCCGGCACGACGGGTTCGGTGACCGCCAAGATCGACGGCTCCAAAGCAACATACACGGGCGGCGCAGGTGTCGATGCGGTCGAGTTTAGTGCAGCCACAATCAGCAAGAACGTGTCGCTCGGTGCGGGCAACGATAGATTGGATGCTGACGCTGCGACGCTGACTGGCACCTTCACCTTTGATGGTGGCAACGACACCGACACGATCGTGCTGACGGCTGCGCAGGCAGCTTCCCTGTCGACTGACGCGCTGTTCGAGGCCAAGATATCGGGTTTCGAGCGTCTGTCGATTGACAGCACCGGTACCACGGCTCGGGTGATCGATTTGTCTAACCTGGACGACATCAGCTATGTGATCAGCGCAGGAACGGGCGCGGCTGGCACGCTGACCGTCAACAAGATGGGCAATGGCGGCACCATCGCGCTCAACGATGCGCTTGCCGGCACCACCGTCTCAATGGCGGACGCCACCGGTGCGTCGGACAGCCTTAATGTGCTGGTGGACGGCTCCGGTGACACGAATGCCAATACGCTGACGGTCGCTGGCGTCGAGACGCTGACCATCGGGGTCGATGACAGTGACAACAATGGGGGCGCAGATCGCGGTGACACGGTCACCCTGACCGTAGCTGCCAACGCGGCCAAGTCGATCACGGTGCGCACGACCGATGGCACCGCGGCAGATAAGGACGGCAACCAGGACTTGACGGAGTTGAACCTGACGGTAACCGGCGCGACTGCACTGGAAACTGTGGACGCCTCGGCGCTTCTGGGTAACTTTACCTTTACCGCGGACCGAGGCACGACCAAGGTCACCGGCGGCAGCGGCAACGATGCGCTGACCGCGTCCGGAACCAGCGACACGCTGATTGGTGGCGCAGGCGACGATACGCTGATCGGCGCGAACCTAAGCACGCTGACCGGTGAAGCGGGAAATGACGTGTTCAAAGTCAACGCCGCGGTTCTGAACGTCAACAGCTACTCGTCGATTACCGACTTTGCAGCCGGTGACTTGATCCAGTTCGTCGGTGCAGATAGCTTCCAGGCAGCGAAAGTGACTCTGGGTGCAACGGCAGTCTTCCAGGACTACGCCAACGCCGCGATGAATGCGATTGGGGCCAATGACGTAGCGTGGTTCCAATTCGGTGGGAACACCTACATCGTTATGGACGAGGGCACTACCAACTCGACGACGTTCATCAACACCGAGGACTACATCATCCAAGTGGCAGGTCTGGTCGATCTGTCCGGCGCGTCGTTCAACGTCACCAACGGCACGATTGCACTGTAATCGTTACCCGGGAGCAAAAAGCACCCGCCCCCGGCGGGTGCCGATTGCTTGCTTGAACAGCCACCCAACACCCCTTTTCAGCGGATGACTAGGGGTGTTTTTTTGGAGATAAAGAATGAGTGTATTTCAAAACCCCGGTTTTGAAGTCGATGCTGATAATAATCGCTTACCAGACGGTTGGGTTATTACTAATCTGCGCATCCAAGGCGGTGACATTTTTGCGATCGGATCCGATAATTTCACCGTTCCGACCGATACGACTTATCCGACACCAGCGAACGGTAGCACGCATCCCGGTGACGACGACGCGATCTCTGGTTTCCAATTTTCGTCGGAGCTCAGTAGCGACAGCACAGTTGGAAGCTACTCCTTAGAGCTATCTTCGTCTGGGACGAGCGTTCCCTACGGTGTCGTGCGCGGGCCATGGGTCTACTCGTCTGCTTTTGCGGCAACCAATGGTCAAACACTGACGTTCGACTGGAAAGCCGAAGGCGGCGGCGATGCTTTCGATGTTTTTGGTTTCTTGATTAACACCACGGATACCACAGCATCGCCGGTAATCGTTCTGGATGAAACCGGCGGCTCCCCAAAAGTAAACACCACAGCGTACGGCAGCGGTAGCTGGGGCCAAACCACTAATTGGGAAACAGCAACGGTCACCATACCAGCGGACGGCACCTATCGGTTCGTGTTCCTGTCAGGAACATATGACCTTTCTGGTGGCCGAGCTCTTGGTGCAACACTCTATCTCGATAACTTTGGTGGCGGCGCGATTGCCGGTTTCAACAAGGGCGCCAACCAAACGGTCGTTGAAGATGCTGGTGCGCAAACGGTCACTGGCTGGATGACGCAATTTGGAAGCCAGACTTTCACCGCAACTACCAACAACAATGCCCTCTTCTCCGTTCTGCCAACGATCGCAGCCAACGGAACGCTGACCTTTACCCCTGCGGCCAATGCGTCAGGTGTGGCAACGGTCACGCTAACGTCTTCTAACGGTAATCAAGACACTTTCCGTATCACGATTACCGGCGTTAACGATGCACCGGAGGTGACGAATGCCGCTTCGGGTGCCATGGTCTCCAAAGCCGGCGTCGGCACCTTCCTGGCGCCACCGAATAGCCTCACCGTCGCCGACTCCGACTCGTCAAATTTTGCGAGTGGCTCGCTGACCATTTCCAAGACGGCGGGATCCAAGTCCGGCTCCTTCACGGTTGACGGGGTCACAGTCAAGTCGGGTGCTGACGGCACTCTCGCGGCTGGAGAAACAGTCACCGTTAACAATACGTCCATCGGCACGGTTGGAACTACTGGGCAGGACAGCGCTAACCTCGTGATCAACCTGAACTCGGGTGCCACCCCGGCGCTTATCACGACACTGCTTCGTAACTTGATTTACCAAGGCAGTGATGCGGGAACCGTACAGTTGCAGATTGTCCTTACTGATGGCGATGGCGGCACGTCCTCGGCGTTGAACATCAATTTGGATTTTTCTCGCAGTGGAGAGCTTGTCGAGGGCGCGCAGGTCATCAGCGGCGTGGTGAGCTCATTGGGGAGCGGGGCTTCTGACCTGACTGAGCGGAAAGTGATTTCCACCGGCGGCCAAAACGACAATCTCGCCGATGGACCGTCGCCGACCTTGATCGATGTGAAGTTCGCCGACACGCCCGGTGAGACCGTGTTTGCCCAGTTCAGCAACGGCCTCAGTGGATTTATCGGGGCCTCCAGCGACTTGCTGAGCACGAACGAGATGATCGACATGTCCCGCTGGTCGACCGTGCTGCAAGGCACCGACGCGGGTCGTGCCCACCAGTCGTTCGTGATGGATACGCAATCGACCACGGCGGTGCTGAGGGAATTTGGTGAGGGCAACGCGATTCGCTTCCTGTATGCGGGCGACTTCGAGGTCAGCGGAGGAGATGGCCGACCGATGGTCTTCTCGATTGCCAACACGGCCACCGAGGGCATCACTGACGTGATCAACATCTCGCGTCCGGGTACCGATCAGATCGTGCTGGATCTGGATGGTTTCACCGGCATGGCGATCACCGGGCGTGGTGTGGATGTGATCGGTTCGTCCGAGAACAACTACATCGTCACCGATGGCGACGGTACCATTGAGATGGGCAATGGACGCGATGTGATCGTGTTGAACAACATGAGCACGGTCGTCAATGGCGGCTCCGACCTCGATATCGCGCGCGTGTTCGGCAACTCGTTCTCGGTGACCGTCGTCGAGAACGGTGGCATCTTGTACGTAACCAATGGCTTGGGCACCACCACGATGTCGGAAGTCGAGATCGTCGTGCTGGAAAACGGTTTCTACAAGAAGAACCTGGGCAGTGGCGCATGGGAATGGGTTGACGAGATTGCCGCCGAGCTCGATGCGGCGGCGTTGATTGGTGTACCGGGCATCGAGGTGACGCTGTGACGGACGCCAGCGCAGCCCATGTCATGATCGATGGCCAGGAGTACAAGGTCGCCGACTTGAGTGAGCAGGCCAAAGCGCAAATTACCCATCTGCGCGCGGCCGAGGCCGAGCTTAACCGGCTGAACATGCTCACGGCGATGATTCGCACCGCGCACGCCGGCTATGCGCTGGCGTTGAAGCAGGAGATCGAGAAGGCCGGCAAGTAAACGGCTACCGCCGTTGCCAACACAGCCCCACTGCTCACGAGGCGGTGGGGTTTTTGTTTTCCGCTCCCGCCTTCTTACGCAACGCCTAGTCCACCAGCGTCTTCGCCACCCGCTCCGCCAACTCCCGCAGCTTCACGTCGGTTGCGTCGAGCAGGTTCACCAGCAGTTGTGCCGTGACCGGATGAATGCCAGTCCGTATCTTCGAGATCTGCGGTGCGCTCACCTCCAGTAGTTTGGCTAGTTCACGGTCGGTCCGCGCATGCAGTGTCCAGCGTGCCCAGTTCAGCAGGGCGTTCGGATCGACGGGCGTCAGTGGCGGATGAGAGGTGTTGGGCACGGCGGTTCAAGGTGTGAATTAAGGGCGGAATCGTATCGCGAGGCACCATCGGTAGGGGGCTAGAGCCACCTGTCCTGGGTGCGGACCGAGCCGAGCCGCTCTTTATAGTTTTTGCAATGATGATGATTCATGGTACTTCACGGTTGCGCATGGTGTTTCTTTGTGGTTAAAATGACATCAGCTGCTGTAGTAGGGCGAGCTGGCGCTAAGTCACCACATGAATCTCATGGGCCGGATTGAGCAGACCATAGCCCCGCGACCTGCAGGTTCTCAGCTGTGATCCATACCGAAGACGCCGCGTTTTTTCGCGGTGCGGCCCATCTTGTTCGGCGGAGCACTTTGTCAATGCAGTTTGTTGATGAGGATGCTCATGTCGACCCTTAAAAGTTTGCCGGCAATGCCGGTCGCACCTGCCGGTGCACACCAACCAACTCTCCGCCCTGTACTGCGCACTGACCAAGTGCTGGCCCTGACGGGCACGTCGCGCACGACGCTGGCGCGCTGGATCCGTGCGGGATTGTTCCCGAAACCGATGAAGCTGGGGCCGCGGTTGAACGGCTGGCGGTTCGATGACCTTCAGGCCTGGTGCGCCGCCCGCATGTCGGGCAAGGAGGGCGTATGAGCTTCGTCACCGCTATCCCTTCTGTAAAGGCAGATGCGGCACTGCCAGCCTTCGGTTTTGTGATTTTCGCCAACGAGAAAGCACGCTACCCCAAGCGGATAGATACGACATCTGGGTGGCGAGGTCTGCGCGAGCTGCTGTCGGCGCATGCTGTGCGTCCGTCCAAAAGTGGGCCGGCCTTTTCGCCGATCGCGATGCGGCCTGAAGCAGAGCGTGGGAACCACAGTGTGCTAGCGCTGTATGCGTTGGTCATCGACAGCGACAGCGGGCTTCCGCCAAAAGAGGCACTGAAGCGCCTTGATGGCTACGAGTATTTCATTTATTCGACTCACTCCGATACGCCCGAGCAACCTCGTTACCGGATCGTCCTCCCACTGCAGACGCCGGTGCTGGCAGCGGACTGGAAGCTGTTTTATGCGGCGGCAGTCGCCAGGTTCGGGGTCGATCTGATCGATACGCAGTGCAGCGACGTCGCTCGGTTATATTACTTGCCCTCGTGCCCCGTCGAAGAAAAATTCCGTTGCTGGGACGCCTATCGCCCGGGGCAGTTGCTCGACCCAGTGCCCCTGATAGCGTCGGAGCAGGCGCGGCAGCAAGCAGCGCGAACGGTCTCGATCAGTCCTTTGTCGGCCAACGATACGCTGAACGACGATTTGACAGCGCACCTAGAGCGCCCACCGCTGGCCGATATTGAAAGCGCGCTGACCTATCTTGACCCTGACGAAGATTACGACCTGTGGCTTCGCATTGGCTGGGGCATTGCGCACGGTACCGGCCAGTCCGACGAAGGCAAGGCGTTGTTCGACCGCTTCAGTGCGGGCGACCTGTGCGGCAATCCAGCCGCGAAGTACAAAGGCGGTACCGACATCGACCGCGTATGGGACAGCTACGACCCCCTGCGACGGCCGAGGGTCACGGTTGGGACGCTGTTTCACATGGCGTCCCAGCGAGGCTGGCGCCCGGTCAACCGAACCACGCCGCTCACGCCAGCCGAGCTACTGGCCTATCCCCCGGGTGACAGCACGAATGCCAAGCTGTTTGCCGGGCGGGTCTGCGATCACCTGCTGTTCAACTGTTCGCAAGGCGTGTGGATGGCCTATGACGGCGTAATCTGGCGAAAGGCCGAGCATGGAGAGGAAATGGCGGCAGCGAAGAAATTCGCGTACGACGTGATGGCGTCGGTGGCCGACCTGCTGCGGCTGGCGGGCGAGCAGCCACGGGCGCGGGAGTGGTTCAGGGCGGCGCAGCAGTTGCTTAACCGACCGCGGCTCGAGGCAATGCTGGAATTGGCCAAGTCCGAGCCGGGGATGACGGCGGTGCAATCGGAATTTGACGCCGACCCCTATCTGCTGGCCACCCCTGTCGGGGTCGTGGACTTGCGCAGCGGCGAGTTGCGGACAGCGTTGCCGGGCCTGCGACTGTCGCGGATGACGGGGGCAGGGTTCGACCGGCGCGTGCAGTGCCCGCGGTTCCTGCAGTTCCTCGACGAGATCACCGGCGGGGATCGGGCGTTGCAGGAATCGATGCAGCGCATGTGCGGCTATTGGCTGACCGGCGACGTGTCCGAAGAAAAGATGGTCTTTGCGTTTGGTGTCGGCGCCAACGGCAAGTCGGTGTTCGTGAACACGCTCTTCACCCTGCTCGGGGACTACGCCGCCAACGCGCCCATGGACACCTTCATGGAAACGCGCGGGGATCGGCACCCGACCGATCTGGCCGGGCTGCGGGGTTCGCGCTTCGTGGGGGCGACCGAAACCGAACAGGGCCGGCGCTGGAACGAGTCGAAGATCAAGGAGATCACCGGTGGCGACCGGGTCTCGGCGCGCTTCATGCGCCAGGACTTCTTCACCTACTTGCCGCAGTTCAAGTTGGTGATCGCTGGCAACCACAAGCCAGCGATCCGCAACATCGACGAGGCCATGCGCCGGCGTCTGCACCTGATCCCCTTCACGATCACCGTGCCCCCGGAAAAGCGCGACAAGCAGCTGCAGACCAAGTTACTGGCCGAGGCCAATGGCATCTTCAGCTGGGGTGTCGAGGGGTGTCTGGCTTGGCAGCGCGAGGGGCTGCGCCAGCCTCAATCGGTGCTGGATGCGACAGACGAGTACTTCGAGGCGGAAGACGCGCTGGGCCGCTGGCTCGAGGAGCGCTGCGTGCGCCACCCCAATGCCAAGGCGCTGACCGCCGAACTCTTCACCGACTGGAAGCAGTGGGCGGAGGCGGCTGGGGAGTTCGTGGGCTCGCAAAAGCGCTTTGCCGATCTGCTGCTCACCCGAGGCCTGGAGAAGTGGCGCAACGGCATGGGACTGCGGGGATTCCAGGGGGTTGGCCTCAAGGAGACCCCGAAGGACCGCTTCACGCCCTATGCCGACAACTGACCCAAACCATGAATCGACGCGGTTCTGACGGATCGGACAGACTCACTGATTTACGCCTACACGCGCGCACGCGTGAAGAGGGTAACCGGCAGACCTGTCCGATCCGTCAGACCGCCCAAAACACAGGACTGACGAACATGACGACAACGATTTTGGCCCTTGATCTGGGCACACAACTTGGGTGGGCCTTGTCTGCCCGTGACGGACTCATCAACGGCGGCAGCGAGAATTTTCGCCCGCAGCGGTTTGAAGGCGGCGGCTTTCGGTTCTTGCGCTTCAAGCGCTGGCTCACCGAAATCAAGCAATGCGCTGATGGCATTGATCTGGTGGTGTACGAAGAGGTCAGGAACCACAAGGGTGTGGATGCAGCGCATATCTACGGTGGCTTCATGGCGCACCTGACGGCCTGGTGCGAACACCACCAGATCCCGTACCAGGGTGTGCCGGTGGGTACGATCAAGAAGCACGCCACCGGTAAGGGCAACGCCGGCAAGGCCGAGATGATCGCGGCCGCCAAGGCGCGTGGCTTTGATCCGGTCGACGACAACCACGCCGATGCGCTGGCGCTGTTGGACTGGGCGATGGCCCAAGGGGGTGTGGCATGCGCATGAGCACACCCTCGATTCCCTGCCCATTGGGCAGGATGGCACCGCAGTCACCGGCCAACGCCGAAGAGATCCGGGCGATGCGCGCCGCCGCCTGGCACAAGCAAGGCATCGTGGTCGTGCCGCTCGACGAAATTTACGACGACTGGGACCGGGCGTTTCTGAACGGCATCGCCACCAAGCTCTACGGCGCGCGCACCGTCGCTTCCTGCAAGAGCACACCTTGGGCCGAGGGCGATGTCATTGACCGGGGCGATGGTGAGACCTGGACGGTGGTGGCGACTACCGGGAAGTCAGTGACGCTTCAGCGCAGCCGCGATGGTGCGCTGGCGACCCTCGGACAACTCGGGGAGGTACGGCCATGACCAAGAAGACGCAACGCGCCAAGGCCCGGGCCGAGCGCAAACCGCCAATCGGCCATGAACTGATCCGCCCGGACGGCAGCGTGATCCGCTATGTGCGGGAAGAGGACGAGGACCGGAAGCCGGTCGACCACTACCGCACCGTGGATACGCTGGCGCTGATGCTCAGGAACGGCAGCATCACCGGCGCCATGCACGACGCGGGGCAACAGTTTTCGCAGGACTTCGCCCGGGCGTTCGGCAGTGGTGTCGCCAGTCCCAAGCTCGATGGTCTGCCGGGCGGGACAGCGCCTGGGCAGATGATGGTCGAGAGGAATGCTGGCGCTGCCCGTGCGGTAAGGGATGCGCTGGAGGCGGTGGGCGGCAGCGGCTCTCCGGCCGGATCGGCGCTCTGGTACGTGGCTGGATTGGGACAATCGGTCCGAGAGTGGGCGCTTCGCCAGGGCTGGGCCGGCAAGGCAATCTCCCTGCACGAGGCCAAGGGCATCCTGGTCGCAGGACTTGGGGTGTTGGCGCGGTACTACGGCTATGACCGCAGCATCAGTTCGCGCAGCAGACGCCCTCAACAGACCGAGGCCGTTCCTTGACAAGAGACGCGGGGCTGAGTTTAATAACTGTTATTAACCAGCAGGAGGAACAGCGATGCCAACCAGTGTTGCTCTCAGCCCCCATTTTGAGACCTTCATTCGCCAGCAGGTCGACTCGGGTCGCTTCAACAACGTCAGCGAGGTAGTCCGCGCCGGACTGCGTCTGCTTGAAGAGCGCGAAGCCGAACAGGCCACCAAGCTGCAGGCCCTGCGCGAAGCGATTGCGGTGGGCCTGGCCAGCGGTCCTGGGATTCCGGAAGAGGAAGTCTTTGATCGCCTGGAGGCGAAATATCGCGCGATGGCTGAGAAAGCGGTCTGATGCGGTTGGAGTTCCAGCCGCAGGCCGAACGCGATCTCGAAGGCATCGGTGACTACATCGCTCAGGATAATCCGCGACGGGCCATCTCTTTCCTGCATGAACTGCGCGCGCAGTGCCGCAAGATTCTGGTGGCGCCCCAAGCTTACCGGCCAAGGCCAGAACTTGGCGAAGGCATCCGCTCCTGCGCTTACGGCAACTACGTGATCTTTTTCACGGAAGATGGTCGGTTGCTGCGGATCATCCGCGTGTTGCACGGTGCCATGGACGTCGAAGCGCAGTTCGCCGAAAAAAATTCTGCTCCCGACGACAAAACCTAGTTGAATGTTTGATCACACAAGATAAGCTATTCATGTACTGCTGATTACTGCGCCCACCGGGGAGACCTTGGTGGGCGTTGTCGTTTCTGGGCCTGGCGTTCGCCTTCCTGCCCAGCGCTGGAGACTCCCCCATGAAACTCCTCATCACCCGCCCGGTGGTCATCACCGGCGACGGTGGCACGCGCTCGTTCGCTCCGGGCCTGACCGTCGAGGTCGATGCGGCCACGGCTGAACAGATCCTGACCCAGCAGGCAGGCATCGTTGCCGAACCTGTTGTCCCCGCTGAAGCGCCTGCCCCTCGCCGCCGGAAGCCTGCCGATGCTGAAACTTGACGTCACTGCCGATGTGGCCAAGGCGACCGAACACCTCTCGGAACTGGCACAGCAGCACGTACCGAACGCCGCAGCCAAGGCACTGACCCGCACGGCGTTCGACGCCCGCGATGCGGTGCGTGATGGTCTACCCGAGCGCTTCAACCTGCGCCGCCCGTGGATCAGTCGGGGCATTGGCGTGACGCCGGCCAAGCCCCGCACGCTGATGGCGGAAGTTTGGTCGCGTGATCGCTTCATGGCGTTGCAGGAAACCGGTGGCATCAAGACCGGCAAGCTGGCGATTCCCGTCGGCCCGATGGCCCAGACCGCCCAGAGCCGCGTCATCCCCAAGAGCCAGTGGCCGGGCCCGATGCTGGCGAAGAAGAACGTGTTCTACCGTGCCGGTGCCGTGTTCGAGCGCCGTGACGAGAAGCGCATCCTGGCCTTGTACCTGCTGCGCCGTCAGCAGAAGGTCGAGCCGCGCTTTGGTATGGCCGACACGGTGCGCAGCGTGGCACTGCGGGAGTACCAGCGGCAGATGGAGCGGGCGCTGCGGGAAGAACTGACGAAGGGCTGAATCGAGCGTCGGAACACTGAAAGTCGATAGCCCTAAGACGCGACAGGAAGCGTTTTGAGCGACTTTGCGCTGCAGGCATCACCGAGTATTGCCAAGGCCGCAATCGCGCCTCTGGCGACGATTAACGGGTCCTCCCGGGCCATCTGAAGCGCGGGGGCCGCGCGCAGCGCG
>VFQO010002064.1_pt1 | contig 13206 bp, 11 predicted proteins | sample 3512331 | NCBI WGS metagenome assembly VFQO01 (sample SAMN10412371, study PRJNA504923) | tailings metagenome | isolation source: Replicate 3 from Balatoc abandoned mine | place: Philippines: Itogon, Benguet | collected 2017-08-28
TGGAAAAACCAAATGGCGGGAGGAATCGCTTGGGGTTAGGTACTTTTAGTAACGTGTTGCAGATTGGCGATGGGCGGGCTTTTCAGCACAAAAGTTAGTTCGGAGAACTGAACTTTCGGCTACCACAAAACTGTCAAACGGAGACGAAACCCCGCCTATTGCCAATGTGCTGTTATGGGCTGGCCTTCTTTTCACGCTAATGTTTTTACGTCATTATACAATGTTTTTAAATGGTCGTCTGTTAAGTCCATTAGAGGCTCATACATAAATGAATTAATGTGTATGTTCTCCGCTGTCATTAGATTTACTCTGTCTAAAATGGCAATGTTATCAGTTTCGGTCGGAAATTCAGTTCTATACTTCTCAACAACTTGTCCTGTAACCTTTTTTAAAATGTGATTATGAAAATTGGGGTCAGTTATTTTTGTTATCATAAATTTCTCTGCAAGAAGTCTTATGCCAATTGAGATACAGATTTTATACTTTATGTCCAACGGATTTCCATCTGCTAGATTGGATATTTCTTCTGCTTTGACAAGAATTAGGTCATAAACTTTGTCGGCAGAATTTGCTTTTGTCTTAGTCTGTTGAAATGTAGAGTTAAAAATATCTAATACAGATTGAATTGTTAAGTCTTCAGTTTTGTCAATTCCTTTATCAGCTCTTTCAGGCTTCATATGAAGCAATGAAGTTAAAAGTAGATATTGATTATTTTCATCACCAATAGTAAATTCAATTAAGTTTCTAACGAATGGAATACAAGCAATAAAGGTAAAATCACAACTGTCATAATTGCTTCTTAGATTTGGAAATACATCTCGCTTTTCACCAATAGTTAGTTCTATTTCACCTGCTTTTCTAATTGAAGTCCAATTTCCTTGGTGGTTAATTTTTGCACCTAATCTGCTTTTGATAGTTTTGTAAAAATCAAAATTGTGAGTAAGAACAATCATAAAAAAATGCGGGTCGTCCAAAACATCTTTTAAATACTCAATTATTGCATATTTATTCTTGTAATCGAATGAGTCTGCAATATCATCCACAATTACAAGTTGGTTTTTATTTAGCTTCCTTCTTGTTTCAATTTGAAAAATAATGTTTAGCAAATAGAATACACGCTGTTCTCCGGTGCTAAGTGATTCTTGTAATTCTGCTCCGCCTAAAAGTTTTGTGTCGTCAGGGCCATTACCGTCTGTGTATTTGAATAATAATGACGCTGGCTCACTATTAAGAATAACATCTTCTTGGTTTTTTATATGAACTTCAAAGGGAATGGTAAATCTTCTCTTAAAAATATCTATTACTTTTTTCCAATCTTCTTGCTCCTTTTTTGCTTCTAAGATTATTTTGTTACGTTGTTCAGAAGTGTCCTTGTGGAGTTTTAATAGAACATTGAATTCGCTTTTAAACTTTGCCAAGTAGTTTAGAATGAGTTTTTTCTTGAAATTAGATAAATCTGCAAATTCTTTGATGATTTCTTGATTCTCTTCAATGTAGCTTCTAAACTTTCTTAATTCTGCATTGCTATTTAATGATTTATCAATTTCATTAAACTTGTTTGCTAACTCTGGGTCTTTAAGAACCTTTTCTTTCTCGCTAAAGATTAAATCTTCAAGTTCTTTGGCATTTGTTATTTCCTGCTCTTTGATTTTTACTTTATGATTTGCAGAAAAGAAATTATTGTCTTTAAGTGATTTTGTTACCGTGTCAGCATTGTAATGATTGAAAGTCCCTTTCATAAAAAGAGAGTTGTTCTCATTAACAAGGCTGTCATAGACTTTTATGTATTCTTTAATTTTTGATTTGAAATCTTTACTCTCAAGGAACTTTATGGATTTGTCATTGAATACTTCCGAATACTGGATATTTGAGTAGATTGGTTCTTTTATGTCATTAATTTCCGTGTCATAGGTTTCAAACATTTTAAAAATGTCTTGCTTAAAAACCGATGTAATTTCACTTTCGACTTGGTTAGTTTTAATTCCAAATAATGGCTGAATTTGTTTTAAAAATTCATTTTTAGACTCGTTCAGTTTTAAGTTAATCGAGTCGTATTCATTTTTGAGTTTTTCATTTGCTAGAATTGTTGAAGCTTCTTTGAACTCTGCCGATTTCATTCTTTGTATTACAAATATTTCATCTTTGTCGATATCAGTGCCATCAACTTTTACTTCTCTGTGATTAACTCTATGAGAGAATATTCTGTCCTTAGAAACTCTTCCTTCTGCAATATCTTCCAACGTCAAGGCAAGAGAAGATTTCATAACACCGTTTGGAGCATAAACAAGTTGTGTTTTGGATTGCCCAAAGTTGAATTTGTGTTTAAATCGTCTTATGCCGTAGCAGTTTTCTAAGTGGATTTCTAATTCAGTCATTTAGTTTGATTTTGTCTGTTGATGTGTCCTTTAGGCTTGCCCATAACGTTTTGGCGCTTGGCGAAGAAGCGGATTTCGAAGCACTAAACTGTCTACCAGCACTGAACTTGATACGAAGTACAAAGCTTCATTTAAGCACTGAACCCGCTTTTTTGCCAAACGCCTGTTACCTGCTGTGTTGTTAGTCGATGTCGTTAAATATTGGTTCTTCTTCGTCCTCAATTATGTCGTCTGTCGGTGCTTGAAAATGTCTTTCAATGCCCCAGTTTGCTATAATCCAACTTGTTAATTCTAATCTTCTTTTATTTCGGTTTTCAGGTGTCCAATCGTCAAAGTCTTGAGCAATTTTACGTTCTTGTTTAATATCAGAATTTGAATAATAATATTCGTAAACTTTTTCTCCGTTGTTGTTAATTCCCTTACTTTTTCTATTAAACTCAAAATTACTATAACGTGAATTATCCTTTGTCAATACTAAATTTGAAATGTCGTGAATAAATTTCTTTCGTTCATCGTCTGTCCATTTAGAAATCCAATTTGAATTTATGTCTGGATTTTGCGGTAAAATATGTTCGATTGTAGAGTCAGTTAAATCCTCCCAATTCAATTTTGGCTTATTTTTGCCTTTCAATAAAAAGAGTTCATACTCGAAAAGTGTATATTTCAATAATCGTCTGAAATGATACCACTCGAAAAAGTCTTCATTCAAGGATTTTCTAAAACCATTTTCGGGTGAATACCAATTTATCGTTCCATATATCCATTCTGTAACAGATTGAATTGAATGTTTTGATGAAAATATATCATCTGCCCAACGATAGAATTTTGACAAACCTGCATTGCTTCGTTTTCCTTCCCAAAGAAACACTCTGTATGAAAATATTTCAAGTGACTTTAAAAGTCCAATATATTCATCATTTAAAGCTTCATTATTTTCACGTTTAATTCTTGAAGCAACCATTAATGGAAGATAATTGGCAATATTTCCTGCATTTCGGATTTTAGTCAATAGATTTTGTTCGGTTTCATTAAATGAACTATTGTTTGATTTAAGAATTGCCGAATAATGTTTAGAAATTAAAGCAAGTCCATCCACAAATTGTAAAAGAAAACTCTTTACTTCCACTTTACTTTTAACTGAAAAATTTCGTAAAGGAATTACATCATCTGATTTAAAACCGCTGTAACCATCCCAATTTTTAGGTGTATAATTAACGAACAAAGTCCAAGCAATTCTTAAACATTGACTTTCACTACCATTACATTTTGCTATGTTTACATAAACTTCTTTCCAAGTTTTGTTAATTGTTTTGGTGAAATCTTCTTTTTCTGAAATATCTTGAATGTTTCTGTAAACCCAATACATCAAATAGTTTTTGAGCAGTTCCATAGATGATAAATCCTTTCCTCTTGAGTTCATTAATTCAAAAGTCATACCTATTTCACTTTCTACTTCAATTGGATAAAATGAAAAATTTAATTTTCGAATAATAGCATCAAACAAATCTTTCAAATATTCTTCCCCTTTCTCTGCTCTTATTTCTAATTGTTCTTCGATATGCTTTTTCAAAAAACAATATGCTTCGTAAATTCTCTTTTGATGAACCGAGTTCGGTTCAATATTGCTAACGCCTTTAGAAACTAAATCTAAATAAAAATCAGCAGTATCATTGTTTAGCCTAAGCTTGCTTTTACTTCCCGAATGTAAATAAATTGGTATTTCGGTTGTAAAATCTTCCTCGCTAACATTTATTAGTTCTTTTAGAATAATTGATAAATAAAGACTGCAAGTTGTTAGTCGTTGCTGTCCATCGACAATATCAACTATTTCAAGTTTTTTTGTGCCATAGTTTTCTGTCGGTTTGTCAATTGGCTGATAAATAACAATTGTCCCAGTATAATGGCTAATTATTTTGTCATCAATTAATGCGTCAATATCTTGTACAAAATCTTTCCATTGTTTTGCTTCCCAGGCATAACCTCTTTGATAATCGGGAATTTGAAAAATTTTCCCTTCTAAAATATTTGATAGTGTTTTCTTCTCCATTTGTCTAAACTTAAAAATATCGGAGGTGGCTCCGCCACCTCCGATAAAAGATTTTTTACATTACAGGTTGATGTTTTTTTGTCGGACTTTTTGAGCAAGAAAAAGATGTCAACGTAGATAGACTTGAATATTTACTACCACAACATTTACAAGTGTATTGAGATTTTTCACTTCCTTCATAAAGTTCGTGTTTTTTGCCGTCAGGATTTTTTGAACAAGAGAAAGAGGTTAAAGTCGACACACTTGAATACTTACTTCCGCACCATTTGCAATAAAAGTTAGCCATATTAATTTTGGTTTTTGTTAGTGCTTACTCTGTTCGGCTTTCAGCTTTCCCCGTTAGTTCTGCAAAGTTAATTTGTCTGTCCGCCAAAGTATGTCGTGGTGAACGGTCGTCCTAACATAGCAGGCAACGGCCCGCGGCTTGGCGAAGTTGGCGATTTTCAGCACCAAAGTTCATTCGAAGCACTAAAGTTTGTTTACCCACAAAACTGTCATACGAAGCACTGAACCGCCAATTTTGCCAAACCGCTGTTATAGGCTGGCGTTCTTTTCTGTCGTGGGTTACAACCATTTTTATGTCGTCCGTTCGTGTCATTTGTCGAGTGCTTTTTTGTCTGGCTTGTGTGTCGGGTTTTTTATTTTTTTTGAAGCGTTGGAAAAAATATTTTGAAATTCTTTAGGGTGCTAAAGTGAAAGCTCTTTTGCAATTTTGGGCCTGTGCGTTGGCTTGTGCGAATTGCAAATGTGCTTGCACCTGAGTCTACGGCAATTTACTTTTTAAGTCAATAATGTTTTGTTTGTGCTTTGAAATATTGATTCTTATTTCTTTACATTTTTCTTCATTAAAATCAATTCCATCCTTTTTGTCAAGAAAATATTCACGACCTGTTTCTTTGTCTTTTACATACACAGCATGTGCAAAGTCATTTCGTACCTTAATAATATTTACTTTTAAATCCTCGATGAAATTATCTGTTCCTAAAAGTTTAATTATTTCTTCAATTGCATTAGCTCTTTGAGAAGAGGAGATTAATAATGGGTCTTTCAAGACACTGTCTATTCTATCATTTTTCTTAAACTTTTCAGAATCACCTAATTTTCGAGAATGGAATCCAATTAATTCATCGTATATTCTATTTTTTACTTCAGTACTGTTTGTTTTTTGAATGAAATCTGTTACAATCTCAAGCATATCAGCATCAATAGTGCTGGTTTCATTCATAATCATTCCTCTCATTGCAACAACATGTTGAAATTTTTTGAGTGTCAAATCGATGAGTTTTATTGCCCTGTCAATTACCGCTTCATTGTGATCTCTAATAGTGCTTTTACGAGTATCAACAAATGTAATTCTATCCAGTTTAACAGTGTCAACAACTTCTCCCTGTGCTGAATAAAACATGATTTCAGTAAAAATCGAATTCTTTTCTCGAACTTCTTTAATAATTAAATCTCCATCACGAGTGTTGTTGGCAGTATCATTTAAGTGGTAATCTGTAAGGATTAAGTCGAAGGAATCGTCAAGATTTTGAAAGAATTCTTTTTCATCTTTTACTGTAATTACAATTGGATTAAAACCTTGTTCAAATAAGTGTTTCTTAATTTCCGAATCATATTGACCGTCAATAATGACATCCATTTTGTCATCTAACCAAAGTATTTTATAATCTAGTTTCATACTACAATGTTATTTTAAATGTTGTTCCAACTCCTTTGGTTGATTCAGCAACAATTTCTCCACTTAATTTTTCAATTATATCTTTTGCTTGATAAAGTCCTATTCCTGAGCCACCAGTTGTTGTATAGCCTAGTTCAAATATTTTTTTTAGATTTTCCTTCTCAATCCCTTTTTTGCCATCATCTGAAACTTCTATAAGCAGATTATCTTTTTTCTTTGAAAAAGTAAATGAAATTTTACTAGCCCCGGCCTTTTCTGAATTTGAAATTAAATTATCAATTAGAGTTGTTATTTCTAATGGACGAATTTCTTTTACAAACTCAATCTCACCTTTTGTTTTTATTTCAATTTTTAATTGTGAATCGATAATTCTATCATCGGCAATATATATTTCATTTAAATAGCCAATCATAAACTCAACAATATCCCTTTCTATTTCACTTGCCTTCAGATTAAAGTTTGCTTTGGTAACGAAATTTGCAATTGAATTAATTTTTGCAGACTCAAGAGCCATAACAGTAAGGTGCTTCCTTGTTGTATCGTCTATTGAATTTGGATTTAAATGTTTCAATAGCAATTTGATATTCCTGTTTATTCTACTCGATGAATGAAATATTTGGTGCTGAAGTCCGATTATTCTCTCTTTGTCTGTTCCAATCAATGCCCCTTGCCATGAACCTTTTTTCTTTTCTGCCTCTAATTCATTTGATATACTTTCATTTTCAACAAGCTTTTCAAATGCTTCATCTTCCGCCTCGTCTTTAATTTTTTCGAGATTAGAGATTTTCTTTTCAGCCTTTTCTATCCCTTTTAAAATTTCCTGTTTGTCAAAATTATCTTCTGCAACCTTCTTTTTTATTTCTGAAAGAACGCTTCTGGCAGAGCCTTCTTGTTTACTTTCTAAAATTTGAAACAAATCATCTGCATACTCAATGGAAATTAAATTTTTACTCTTTGATAGTTTTGAAACAATGTTTTGAAGAGCAATAACTCGTTCATGCTCATCTAAATTAATATAATCTTCTTCTGATAAATCTTTGCCCCAATCAGAAACCTCAACAATATACTTTTCGAGTCTTTTTAAAGTTGTGTAAAACCATTCATATAACTCATTGTATGTATCAGTTTTTATTAGCCCATCGCCTCTACTTGATGTTTCCCTAAGTTCATCATTTTCTCCATGAATATCAATATAGCCAATAGAATCTCTTGTGCCTATATACCTATTAGTACCTTGTGTTTTACGATTATCCATTTTTAGAGGATCTTCGCCTCTTTCTCCGTAAGGAAAAATTCTTAGACCATTTTTATAAACGAAAATATGTCCGTATTCAACAGGAGCAATCCCCATTCTTCTTGAGAAGGTTGATTTTGCCGATTGATTTAAAAAGTAAATTGTAAAATCAATTTCCCTCAGGTTGGGTAATAAATTTTCTTCTTGGATTTTATAAACAACTTTGCCTCCTTCAAAAAGAGTCGTTGTAATAATGTTTTTATCTTTTGAAGAAACCTCAGAAGTTATTTTTGTAGTTTTCAAGTCTAATGTTTCAAAGATGAAGTTTTCTACATCTCCGTTAACAATATCCTTATAGATGGCTTCTTTAGATAATTTTTTCTTATTACCAGTCTCTTTTATTTTTTCATCTTCTTCCTTTTCTGATTCGACTATTAGATTTATTCTAAATGAATCTGCAGAACTTTTTGTGTTTGGGTTAACCAATTTAGCTAAGGCACTTTTTAGTTTAAGGAGTTTTTCCCTATCCCATTCACTTCTAAGGTTTGTAATTTCAAGAACAGTACCTTTTACTTTTTCATAGGTGCTTTTTTGAATTGTGTCATGAAGTACACTTATATTTACAAATTCATCATTTAAATTACCTTCGAATTTTTCCCAATCAGTTATTAAGACTTCAACTTTAGCCTTTGGTTCATCTTTTATTGTTTCTAAATAAAGGTTTGTTCCAAGTCTATCACAAGAGAATCTTCCAATTCCTTTAGCACCAGCATAAGCCCTTTTAACTTTTATCTTATCTCGATAATCGTAATTATCTTCTTCTGTGCCTTCTTTTTTAGCTGAATAAGCAACGAATAACCACTTATTGATTAGGTCATCATAGTTCATCCCTTTACCATCATCTAATATTGTAATCTTCGTGAATTTATCTCCCGTTTTATCAAAGATTATATCAACATTAGAAGCGTGTGCATCGTAAGAATTTTTCACAAGCTCGAAAACGGCAATAAAATCATCATTGATTAAATCACGTCCAATAATGTTTTTTAACGCAGCACTTATTTTAAACTGTAGTTGTTGTTCCATTAGCTTATCAGTTGTTTTAAAACCAAGCCGCTTTGTTCACCAAAAAGAGGTGGTATTGCATTTCCAATTTGTGAATATCTTGGCACTTCTTGCGTTCTACGTTTACCTCCTGTGGTGTATTTTCCTTGAAAGTGGTACCAATCAGGAAAAGATTGAATTCTTGCATATTCTCTTACAGTCAAAATTCTTGGTTCTGAATAATGAATGTAATCGTCAGGCAAAGTTGTTATTGTTGGGCTTTTATCGTTTTTGTCTAAAGGAATTACTGTATGCTTTTTAATATTAAAACGTTCTCTTGTTTTAGCATCAATGTCTTTGTTCTTTCTACAAGTTTTAAGAATTACATCAAACTTTTCAATTATATCAGGTCTATGTTTTGGAAAACGATGGCTGTCTGCAATTTTATTTTTAACACCTTCTCTCATTAATATTTGGTAAGGGCTCTGAACTTTCGAATATGTTCCTGCTTGAAAACTCTTTGTGTCGGGTGATTCTTTTAGTCCATTTGCTTTTAGCAAATCAGAAATTGCATCTTTTAGATTTGTATTAACTGTCAGGTTCTTTTCTGAAAGGAAAGAATGTCTATTTTCTTTAATTGTCGAGAAAAATGTTTCAGCTAATTCTTTTGAAGCATTTGCTAAATCCTTCCTGACTCCAACCAAAATAAATCGTGTTCTTTTTTGCGGAATTCCATATTCTCCAAAATTTACTAATTCGCCTTTCACATAATACCCTGCTCTGTTTAAAGCATTTTCAACATAAGATGAATACTCTTTCCCTTTGTCTTTGTTTTTTTTGAACTCCATTGTAAAGCCTTTAACATTCTCAAAAAACAAAATTTTAGGCTTTATTATTTTTATGAAATCGATGTATGATTTGATTAGGTTATTTCTTTGGTCGTTTTCATTTCTTCTGCCTGCCATTGAAAATCCTTGACAAGGCGGTCCGCCTGCCACAAGGTCAACCTTGTTTTTTAACTTTTCTAAATTGTCTTTATATAACTTAATAGCTTTATCAATTTCAATGCTTTCTTTTGGCAACCAGGTCGGCCAATTGAAATGGTTTTTGTTATCAATAAGATTGTGTTTTAAAGTCTTAAAAGCATCAGGACTTTTTTCAATTGCAAACAATCCTTTCCAGCCTGCATTGTACAGCCCTAAAGAAAGTCCGCCACATCCGGCAAACAAATCAATGTATGTAGGTTGTTTTCCCATTACTTAACTTTTTTTAGTTTCAGGTGTCCACATACTTTATTCAGAATTTCAGTAGGCTCAACATCAATGGCTAGAGCAATTAGAAACAATTCTTCCGCTTTAAGTTTTGTTGTTTCATTCCTGCTCAATTCACTCAAACGAGAAGTGCTGATACCTGTCTTGCGTGACACATCAGCTTTCTTGATTGATTTTTTTGATAAAAATTCACCTAGTACGGTCATCTTTCAATTTGCTTGTTTGTTTAGCAAAGATATATTTTTATTTAGAAAATCTATATAAAAATACCGAATATCCAAAGTGCGTTGGGAAATTGGCTCTTTTGGATTTGCCCTTGTGCCGGCTTGTGGGTAGGGGCAAAACCAAATGTGCCAATGTGGGATGGCTGAATTTCAAAATATTTTGTGCGGTGGCAAAAAAAATAAAACACGAAGCGTTGGGCTGTAGTGTCGGAAAAAAGTCCGCTTTTAAGTTTATATGTCGTCCTGTTGTTTCTATTTTGTCATTCAGTTTAATGGTTGTTGTGTCGTCAGCTACGCTTGCCTATAACGTTTTGGCGCTTGGCGCAGTGGCGGATTTCGGAGCACTTCACTGTCAATACACGACAAAAGTTGATGCGAGGTGGAATGTTCAATTAACCACATCACCCGCCATTGAGCCAAACGCCTGTTAGTGGCAGTTTTATTTCTTTTCGTAATTCTTCGTTTATATTTTCTTGGGTCAAACCTACTAAATTTAAAGTCTGCCAAAACTCTTTTTCTGATTTTAATAACTCAATAATTTTTTTGTCACCGTAAACCCTTTTTGTACGTTCTAAGATTAAAGCGGCAGTCAAATAAGGAATTGAAGTTTCTCCTTCAAAGTACAGTCGTTCATATGGGTCTATATGTTCCTTAAAATCAAAATCCTTGTTTTCTGTTAGAAACTTGTCAAACTTTTCTCTATGCCACGCATAATCGAACTTTCCACTTCCTGCAATGTAAGTGGCTATTCCTTCGTCAAAGAATTTATTGATATTTGGAAATAAGGTATTAGTATAAATGTGTACTATTTCGTGAGTATAGATTTCTGAGTTATTTCCTGAAAAAATAATATTTCCGTAATCAGCAAGTCCACCAGTTTTATCTACATACATCATTGGATTGTAGTCAAATCCTTTGATTTCAAAAAGTTCTTTTGGGTTTATACAAGAATAATAGGTTATTGATATTGGTTTGCATTGAAAGAAATTACAAATCTTGTCAATATCTTTTTCCTGGTCAGTGATTTCAGTATCGTTTATGATTTTATTGGGTGATATTTTATAGGTTAAACTTCCTTTTGTAACAGTTTTCCATTTTTGGGTTGTGAAGTCAAGGTATCTGCTGAAAAAAACTTTGTCTTGGTGAATATTTGCAATAATGTTATATATTGATTTTAGCTGATTTTCTTTCGTTTCATTGTTATGTCCAATAAAAGCAATTTTCACAACTTTTTGACTTGGTTTTTCTGTCGAAATAATTTCCATTAAAGTCGGTCTAAAAAAATCGCTTCCGTACTTTGAGTTTTCTATGTTATAAATGTCAAGATAAGGATAAATGAATTTTTGAAAATCGGATTGAAGCCAATTTTTATTTTCAGTCAAAGAACTGTTTTTAGTTTTTAGAAACTCTGTCAAAGTTTCAATAATTGTCTTATTGGTTTTGTCAGTCTTGTCTATAATTGGCGAAACGGTCAATGCAAATTGACTTTGCTTAGGTTCTTGTCCGTTACAAGCCAATGTCAAAAAAGTCGTTAATATGAATAAAATATGTTTCATTGTTCGGTTTTCAAAAATTGCCACTAACGGTTCGGGGCTTTGCGAGGGAGCGGATTTTTAGCACTACCTTTGATACGAAGCACGAATGTTCAAATTTACGAAAAAGTTTGATACGAAGCACTTAACCCGCTCTCTTGCAAAACCCTTGTTAGTGGCTGTGGCTATTGGTTGTCCGTTGTTTACTGGGTTGCGTGTCGGCTAAAAAAAATAAAAAAAAGTGGGAGAAGGGGAATTTTTATTGGTTGAAAAGGTAAGCTCTTTACGCATTTTTTGTTGGCTTTGTGCGGTTGCCAAAATGCGTAATGTGCTTACCTTTGTGTTAGCCTAATTAGTACTGATACTCATTTCCGTTCAATAGTACCCTTGTGTATTTGCAAAAAACAGAAAAGGATAGAAAGGAGATGATTCTGATGTTTTAAAAATCAATCTCTATTTCATTGGTTACAATTTTAATAGTTAGTGTCATAATTGTTTATCGTCGTACTTCACAAAGAAGTATAAATAAATAACCCTTGCATAACGCATCATTACCGGTTGGCACAAAATCAATATGAAAATATTAACTCCCAAATACCAAAAAAGGCTGTTGTCAGAAAAGTGAATTCCAAATATCAAAGCGTACCAAATAAGGTTAAATACCGTTAGTACGATTGATAATCCGTAGCTTACATACCCCGTTCCATAATAAAAGCCGGGTTCGGGTTCCATTCTTTGTCCGCAATGCGAACACCGCTCGGGCATTTTCATCATAGTCCTCAACGGGAAAATTGTTTTTTGGCTGTACATATTGCCCTTTCTGCATTTGGGACATTTTTCAGCTAAAATGTTCTTTAAGAGAGTTGGTTTGTTTTTCATTATTCTGATGTTTAAAAAATTGAATTTTGATTGTTTATTGTAATGCTCTCAACTTTCCGTAACTCTCCTTATTCTCAATAATTTGTTCTAATTATCCATGCCAATCTTCTGTGTCCTCCGTATTGATTGGGATTTGGTCAAGAATAGCCGTAGCTTCTTCGTCCGTGTAAATTCCGTAGCCGTTTACAAATACGCCTTTTGAACCGTCTATTCGGTTACTTATTGCGTATAATATGGCTTCGTCCGATACGTCGTTCTGACTTGCAAAACGATAAACCCTGTCAACAATCAAGTCCTCTATTTTTACTTTGCCGCCGTCTTTGTCGTGCATATCCTTTACTTCAAGTAAATTAAAGTCCTCTGTGTAACCTCTGCCTTTCAGCACTTCCAATACTTCGGTTAATGTTTTTTCTGTGTGTATCATCGCCTAATTTTTAGTGCTACAAAAATTATTGTTCTCCGCTTAATCTCTATTTCACTGCTTTGAAATTTTGATAATTAGTTTCATTCTCAAAGTAAGCTACCTCGCCGTTATCTCCGATAAGAACGATATAAGCGGTCGCCTTATCCACTTTATCCAATGTATGAGGGTCTATTGCATAGCGTACAGTACCGTCTGTTGGTATTCTTTCCTGACACATTTTACAACAACCGTAATACATTTTCCCCTCAAACGGTACTTCCAACTGCTGTTTGCCCATATAAGCATCATTAACCATACAAACCAAATTACTCGGTACGTGGTCGCCCTTTGTAGGCGTGTTGTTTTTTACCACTGACGAAGTTTGGTTATCAGAATTTGTTTCGTTATTTTTTTGATTACAACCAATGAAAAGTACCGTGGCAAGTGCCACGATACTCAAAAATTTGAACTGTACTTTCATTTTGATTATTTTTTATTAGGATTATTTGGTTTGTT
>VFQO010002065.1_pt1 | contig 13205 bp, 10 predicted proteins | sample 3512331 | NCBI WGS metagenome assembly VFQO01 (sample SAMN10412371, study PRJNA504923) | tailings metagenome | isolation source: Replicate 3 from Balatoc abandoned mine | place: Philippines: Itogon, Benguet | collected 2017-08-28
TCAGGTGCTTCTTGACCGTCATCGGGTAGTAGGTGCCGCCCTTCACGGTCGCGTCGTTGCACACGATCATGCACTGCCGACCCGAGACCCGGCCCACGCCGGTGATGATCGAGGCGCCGTTGACGTCGCCCTCATACATCCCGTTCGCGGCAAGTTGCCCCACTTCGAGGAAGGGCGAACCCGGATCGAGAAGCCGCTCCACCCGCTCGCGGGGCAGCAGCTTGCCGCGCGAGACATGCCGCTCGCGGTGCTTCTCCGGCCCGCCGAGCGCGGCCTCGGCGACGCGCGCGCGCAACTCCTGCGCAAGGGCATGGTTGTGCGCAAAACGGGCCTTGGCCTCAGGGCTCTCGCGGTCGAGTTTGGTGGTGAGGGTGGGGGCGGTCATTTCAGCGCTTCCTGACGAATTCGGCCCTGAGCACGAGGCCCTTGATGCCGGGGTATTTGCAGTCGATCTCCTGTGCGTCGCCGGTCAGGCGGATCGATTTGATCAGGGTGCCCTGCTTGAGGGTTTGCCCGGCGCCCTTGACCTCGAGGTCCTTGATCAGCGTCACCGCATCGCCATCAGCGAGGATGTTGCCGACCGCGTCGCGCACCTCGACCGCGTCCTCCGCCGCCTGCTTGGCGGCCAGTTCGGAGGCAGGCAGCCACTCGCCGCTCGCCTCGTCATAGACGTAGTCTTCGTCAGTGCTCATTGCATCAAACTCCGCATTGCGATCACTTGCTCACATTCGGCCAAATCTTCTAGGAACCGCGACGCTGCGCTTCGGACATTGCTGCTCGGATCGACCAATGCCTGCTTGAAGAAGGGTGCGGCTTCCTCCGGGGTGATCGCTTCCTGCATCACAAGTAGCTGGTCAAGGATGCCAAGCGTCCAAATTCTGACGGCGTCGTTGTCGCTTGCCAGGAATTCGGGAAGCCAAGCGAGGACGCGGCGGTCCGCAACCATTCTAAGAAGTTCTATCGCGTCAGCTGCTTGCTGCGGATCGGCGGGATCGCGAAAGATCTCGCGGCAGCGTTCCATTGAAGCGGACGGCTTCAGCAACATGAGAACAGACTTGGCGACTTCGAACCCGGGTTCGCCCGAGACGTAGAAATCTACCGCTTCGCGAAGCACCGAGTCACCGAGTATCTCAGCAATCGCATCGCAAGCGACATGCGTCCCGCCACGTTCGCTCCAGCCGTGCTCAGTCCTCGTGATGGTGCCAAGCTTTTCGGCAATGGCCCGCCAATCGACCGACAAACTCACCCCGCCGCTCCGATCAGCTCGCGCCCGATCAGCATCCGGCGGATTTCGTTCGTGCCTGCGCCGATGTCGAGCAGCTTGGCGTCGCGCATATAGCGTTCCACCGGCCAGTCGGTGGTGTAGCCCGCGCCGCCCAGCGCCTGCACACTTTCCGCCGCCACCTTGAAGGCGTTCTCCGAGGCCAGCAAGATAACCCCCGCCGCATCGAAGCGCGTCGTCTGCCCGGCGTCGCAGGCCTTGGCGACCGCATATGTGTAGGCGCGGGCCGATTGCAGGGCGACATACATATCGGCGACCTTGGCCTGCATCAGCTGGAACGAGCCAATCGGCTTTCCGAACTGCTTGCGCTCGCGCAGGTAGGGGATCACCGTGTCGAGGCACGCCTGCATGATGCCGAGCTGCAATCCGGCGAGCACCACGCGCTCGTAATCGAGCCCGCTCATCAGCACGCCGACGCCGCCGTTGACCGGGCCCATCACGCGATCTTCGGGCACGAAGCAGTCGGTGAACACCAGCTCGGCGGTGGGCGAGCCCTTCATGCCGACCTTCGAAATCTTCTGGCCGATCGAAAAACCCTCGTCGCCCTTCTCGATCAGGAAGGCGGTGATGCCGCGGCTGCCTGCGTGGCCGTCGGTCTTGGCATAGACCACCAGCGTGTCGGCTTCCGGCGCGTTGGTGATCCAGAACTTGGTGCCGTTGAGGACATAGCCGCCCTGCACCGCATCGGCCTTGAGCTTCATCGAGACCACATCCGACCCTGCGCCCGCCTCGGACATGGCGAGGCTGCCGACGTGTTCGCCCGAGATGAGCTTGGGGAGATATTTCGCCTTCTGCTCGTCATTCCCCCAGCGGCGGATCTGGTTGAGGCAGAGGTTCGAATGCGCGCCATAGCTGAGACCCACGCTGGCGCTCGCCCGCGACACTTCCTCGACCGCGATCACGTGTTCGAGATAGCCGAGGCCCAGCCCGCCCCACTCTTCCTCGACCGTGATGCCGTGCAGGCCCAGCGCGCCCATCGGCTCCCACAGCTCGCGCGGGAAGCGGTCTTCGCGGTCAGTGCGGTCGGCCAGCGGCATGATCTGCTCGTCGGCAAAGCGCGCGGCGCTGTCGCGGATCATCTCGGCCGCTTCGCCAAGCTGGAAGTCGAAATCGGGGGTGGCGCGCATTTTATGTCCTGCGAGTGAAATGATGTTCTGCGCTCTCGCATAGCAAGGCGCGGTGCAAAGGCCAATCGCCCGCGCTGGCTCTGCGCGGATTTGGCGTTTAGGAGTTAAGGCGATGACCAGCCCCCAACCCCTGCTCGTGTTCGAGCGCGCGGCGCGCGCCTATGGCGAGACCGTGGCGGTGGCGGGCGTTGACTGTGCGATTGCGCCGGGCAGCTTCGTCGCGCTGGTTGGCGCCTCGGGCTCGGGCAAGTCGACGCTGCTCAAGATGGTCAATACTCTGGTCGAGCCGACCGGCGGGCGGGTGCTGTTCGCGGGCGACGATGTGACCAGCCTGAGCCCCTCACGCCTGCGCCGCCGGGTGGGCTACGTATTCCAGGGCATCGGCCTGTTCCCGCATTTCTCGGTGGCCGAGAACATCGCCATCGGCCCGCGCCTGACAGGCGAGAAGCTCGCGCCCGAACGCATCGCGCAGCTGCTGCAACTGGTCGAACTCGATCCCGCACTCGCGAGCCGGATGCCCGACGAACTCTCGGGCGGGCAGCGCCAGCGGGTCGGCGTGGCGCGGGCGCTGGCGGGCGAGCCGGAGCTGCTGCTGATGGACGAGCCTTTCGGTGCGCTCGATCCGGTCACCCGCGATGCGCTGGGCCGCAAGGTGCGCGAGCTGCACGAGCGCCTGGGCCTCACCACGGTGATGGTCACCCACGACATGGCCGAGGCGCTGCTGCTGGCTGACCGCGTGCTGGTGATGGACAAGGGCGAACTGGTTGCCGATGCGACCCCCCGCGCGCTGCTGGCGGGCGAGGGCGGCGCAGTGGCGCAGCGGCTCGTCGCGGTCCCGCGCGAACAGGCCGAACGCCTCGCCGCGATGGAAGGCCCTGGGGAGAAACGGGGCTGATGGGCGAGATCTGGGACATCCTCCCCGGCCTCGGCGACAAGCTGGCGGCGCACGTGGTGCTCTCGGCCAGCGCGATCGGGCTCGCCATGCTGATCGCGCTGCCGATGGCGGTGTGGGCGAGCCGTTCGCAGGTGGTCGCACGCCTTTCGCTGAGCCTTGCGAGCCTCGTCCAGACCATCCCCGCGCTGGCGCTGCTGGCGCTGTTCTTCCCGCTGCTGCTGTCCTTGCGCGCGGTGTTCGGAGAAGGCCTGCCGACCTTGGGCTTCCTGCCCGCGCTGATGGCGCTGACGCTCTATGCCCTGCTGCCGATCCTGCGCAATGCCGTGACCGCGCAGGCCAATCTCGATCCCGGCGTGCTCGAGGCCGCCGACGGTGTGGGCATGACCAAGTGGCAGAAGCTGGTGCTGGTCGAAGCGCCGCTCGCCGCCCCCTTCATCATGGCCGGGATCCGCACTGCGAGCGTTTGGACCATCGGCGCCGCGACGCTCGCCACCACCATCGGCCAGCCGAGCCTTGGCGATCCGATCTTCGCGGGCCTTCAGACCCAGAACTGGGCGCTGGTCGTCGCCGGTTGTCTGGTCAGCGCGGGGCTGGCGCTGGTGGCCGACTGGCTGTTGTGGTGGGTTGAACGCGGCATCGACGAGCGCAGGCGCTGGAAATGGGCGGGAGCCTCGTTGGCGGTGGTGGCGGGCGTGACCGCCGCGCTGTGGGCGCAGAGCACCGGCTCAGAGGAACGCCGCATCGTCATCGCGGCCAAGCAGTTTTCCGAGCAATATATCCTCGCCCAGCTGATCGGATCGCGGCTGGAGGCAGCGGGCTACGAGGTCGAATATCGCGATGGCCTCGGCAGCGCGGTGGTGCACGGGGCGGTCGCCTCCTCCAGCATCGACATCTCGGTCGACTATACCGGCACGATCTGGACCAACTACCTCGGGCGCAAGGACAATCCGGGGCGCGAGGTGATGTATGAAACGATCCGCGAGTGGGAATGGCGCACCAACGGAGTGAAGGTGCTCGGACGGCTCGGGTTCGAGAACGCCTATGCCTTTGCCATGCGCGAGGACCGGGCGCGCGAACTGGGCGTCACCTCGCTGACCGATCTCGCCGCGGTCGCCCCGAACCTGACGGTGGGCGGGGATCCCGAATTCTTCGAGCGGCCCGAATGGATCGCGGTGCGCGACGCCTATGGCCTCGCCTTCACGAAAAGCCGCAATTTCGCGCCGACCTTCATGTACAGCGCGCTTGCCTCGGGCGAGGCAGACGTGATCAGCGCCTATACTTCCGACGGCCGGATCGCGGCCGACCGGCTGGTGGTGCTCGAAGACCCGGAAGGCGCGCTGCCGAGCTATGACGCGATGATCATGCTCTCGCCCCGGATCGCCGGGAACGACGGCGTGGCGGCCGCGCTCAAACCCCTGCTCGGCGCGATCAGCGTCGAGGCGATGCGCGAAGCCAACCTCGCGGTCGACCGCGAGGACGCGCAGAAATTGACGCCGAAGCAGGCGGCGGAAGGGCTGGCGAAGGCCGCGGGATTGGCGAAGTAGGCCTACCCCGCCTTCTTCCACACCTGCGTCTGGCACAAAGGGCCGAAGCAGCCCTTCACTTCCAGCGTGCCCGAACCGTTGCGGCGCACTTCGGAGGTGTAGGTGCGACCGGTCTTGGGATCATAGACCTGCCCGCGCCACACGCCTTCCTGTGCTGTCAGACCATACAGGATCGCGGTGCCGATCAGCTTGCGGTTGCGCTTGGCCGGGTCGGAATTGTTGACGTCGCGCTGGTCGTTGCCGCCCGGCGGGGGGATCAGGAACTTCTCGATCCGGCCGCACAGCGACTTGCCGCACTTGGCGATCGCCACCACCGCGTCCTTTTCTGCGGTAACCCAGCGGCCGGTGATCGGCTCGGCCGCCAGCGCCGGCGCGATTGCCACACCCACCGCGGCCAGCATCGCCGCACCCGGAATCATCCATCTTGCCATCATCTGCGCCCTCATCCTGTCACGCCAAACCACGCCATCGTCACGCGAAGCCTACCCCGAACGGCCAGCGCCGCCCGCAGATCCCGAGCACCTTGAACAGCGTGCCCATCTGGTTGTCCTCCACCAGCCGGTCGCGCTGGCGCTGGAGCTTGTCCTTCTCGCCCGGATTGCGCCGCTGGAGCGCCTCGGTGCGCACGTCGATCCCCATCTGGCGCAGCCATTCGCCCTGATATTGCAGCCCCATCACGTCGACACCCTGCGTCTGCGCGACATGGGCGAGCAGTTCGAAATCGACATGGGCGGTGATGTCGGCCTCGCCGGGGTGCTCGAACACGTCGACCTTCTTGTGCGCCTTCAGGGCCTGCAGGGTGGTGCCCGAGGCCAGCTCCTTGTGGCCATAGTCGATGATCAGCGCCGCGCCGCCCTGTTCCTTCAGGCGCCGGGCAATCTCGGTCATCACCGCGACCGCCGCCGGGCTGGTCTCGATCGTCGCGCCCTGCGGGCCGGTGCGCCAGCTGGGAGGGACGATGTGATCCATCCGCTCCTTGCCCGGCTTGAAGGCGAACTTGTCGCCCTCCAGCCCGACCATGCGTTCGAACCAGCCGTCGGCGGAACGCACCAGCTGATGGATCGGCAGCGCGTCGAAGAACTCGTTGGCGATGATCAGCAGCGGGGCATCGTCGGGCAGGGTCGAAAGATCGTGGTGGTGGTGGCAATCGGGAAAGGCCTCGCGCTGGATCGCGCGCAGCGTCGGCGAGGTCTCGACGAAATGCACCTGCGGCGCGAATTCGTAGCGCGCAGCGGTTGTCAGCGCATCTCTCGCAAGCGTCCCGCGACCCGGCCCCAGCTCGACATAGTGGATCCGCTTGCGGCTGCCCATGCGCACCCACAGATCGGCGAACCACAAGCCGATCAGCTCGCCGAACATCTGGCTGATTTCGGGCGCGGTGATGAAATCGCCCTGATCGCCGAGCGGATCGCGGCTGGCATAGTAGCGCGCGTTGCTTTCGGCGATGTAGTGGGCAAGGCTGATCGGGCCGGTCTGCTTGATCAATCGGCGGAAGCTCTTGCCGAGATCGATCTTGGCGCGGGCGGCGGCCTCGGCCTCGATCCGGGCCTGCTCCTCGGCCTTGGCGCGTTCGGCAGCCTGGGCGGCGGCTTCGGCTTCGGCGCGGGCCTGCTCCTCGGCGGCAAGACGCGCCTGTTCCTCGGCTTCGGCCTTGGCCTTGGCAGCCGCTTCGGCTTCGAGCCGCGCCTGCTCGGCAGCAGCAGCCTTGGCCGCGGCGGCGGCTTCGGCCCTGGCTTTCTTCTCCGCTTCGGCCTTAGCCTTGGCTTCAGCCGCCAGACGGGCCTTTTCTTCGGCCTCGGCCTTCTTGCGGGCTTCGGCCTCGGCCTTTGCCTTGGCTTCCGCTTCCTTGCGCGCCTTTTCCTCGGCCTTGGCGCGGGCTTCGGCCTCGCGGCGGGCCTTTTCCTCGGCCAGCGCCTTTTCCTTGGCTTCCTTGCGAGCACGCGCCTCGGCTTCCGCCTTGGCCTTGGCCTCGGCGGCGAGACGCGCGCGTTCGGCGGCTTCGGCCTCGCGCCGGGCGCGGGCTTCGGCAGCGGCTTTCTCGCGGGCGTCGCGCTCGGCAGCGGCGCGGGCTTCGGCTTCGGCCTTGGCGCGTTCGCGCTCCTCGCGCATGGCCCGCGCGCGTTCCTCGGCCTCGGCCTTGGCCTTTGCGAGGGCTTCGGCCTTGGCGGCGGCTTCGGCTTCGGCACGGGCCTTGGCCTCGGCGCGGGCGCGCTCGCGGGCTTCGGCTTCGGCTCTTGCCTTTTCCTCGGCTTCGGCCCTGGCGCGAGCGGCGGCCTCGGCGCGCGCCTTGGCCTCGGCAGCGGCCTGTTCGCGCGCAGCCTGCGCTTCGGCGGCAGCCTTTGCGGCAGCGGCGGCCTCTGCCCCGCTGCGCGCCTCGTCTTCCTTGTCGTCCTCGGGATCGATCAGCCGCAGCGCCGGGCGCCAGACGGCTGCGCCGTTCAGGCCGGCTGCGTCGCCTGCGCCCCCAGCGGCTTCTTCCGCAAGGCGTAGAGCACGACAATCAATCCAGTCAGGATAAGCGGTATGGTCAGCCATTGGCCCATCGATAGCCCGGTCCGGGCCGCAAAGTCAGCCAGCTGTGCGTCGGGCTGACGGAAAAATTCGTTAACGAAGCGCGAAATGCCGATGCCGAGCGTGAACACCCCCGCCAGAAGCCCGGGCCGATAACGCGCGCGGGTTTTCCAGAACAGCAGCATCATCACGATCAGCAGCGCCAGCCCTTCGAGCCCGGCCTGGTAGAGCTGGCTGGGGTGGCGCGGCAGTTCGTCGGCACCGGGGAACACCATCGCCCAAGGCACGTCGGTCGTCCGCCCCCAGAGCTCGCCGTTGACGAAGTTAGCGAGCCGCCCGAGCAGCATCCCCATCGGCACGCCGACGCTGACATAGTCCACCACGCGGATGAAGTTCAGCTTGTCGCGCCAGGCGACCCACGCCATCGCCACTGTCACCCCGATCAGCCCGCCATGGAACGCCATGCCGCCGTCCCACAGCCTGAGCAGCTTCCACGAGACGAGGCCATCGCCCGAGAAATCGGTGAAAGCCGAGGGAATGCCGGTCTCGCCCCCGGTGTAGAACGCGGCGTAGCCCAGCCGACCGCCGATGATCACGCCCAGCGTGCAGTAGAAGAACAGATCGTCGGCGTGGCGCTGCGCCATCGGCGCGCCGGGTGCCTTCAGCATCTTCGAGGTGTGCCAATAGGCAAAGATCACCCCGATCAGATAGGCGAGCGAATAGAACCGCAGCGTGAAGAAGCCGAGCTCGATGCCGGGTCTGAGGCCGAGATCGACCCAGTGGATCGGATCGGCAGCGCCGCTTGCGGCAAGTAGTGACAGCACGGGGCGAACCTCTTATTGACAATGAGATGCCGTATCGGCGGGCCTGATTTGGCCGTGTCGCGTGGGTGCTTCTGGCACAGCGCGCCGGTCAGGGGAAGGGGCGCGGGACTGCCGAATGGGCTTGGGATCGGATGACCGGCAGCGCGAAACGCGCGATGGTCTTCCAGAACAGAGAGAGGAAAGGATACCGCATGCCCACCCAGCTGGACAATGCGCTCGAAGCGATCATCACCGCGCTGACCGCCGAAGGGCAGCCCTTCGCCACCGTGCCCTTCACCCGTGACGGGGTGGAAATGCCCGCCTTTGCCGGCGCCCCGCCGAGCCTGGCGCATTACTTCGCGCATTTCTGCAACGAACACCGCGACGTGCCCTTCCTCGTCGATGGCGAGATTCGGCTGACCTTCTCCGAAGCCTATTCCGCCGCGACCTGCGTGGCCGAAAGCCTCGTCCACGATCACGCCGTCGCCAAGGGCGACCGCATCGGCATCGCCGCGCGCAACTCCGCCAACTGGATGATCGCCTATATGGGTGTCATCATGGCGGGCGGCTGCGCCACGCTGCTCAACGGCTTTTCCAGCGGCGAGGAGCTCGCCTACGGGCTCGATCTCGCTGAAGCGAAGCTGGTGCTGGCCGACGCCGGTCGCGCAGCGCGGCTCGAAGGCCATGCCCATCCCGCCAAGGTGGTGCTGTTCGATCACGGCAACGCGCCCTCGGCCGGGCTCGCCAATGTCTGGCGCGTGCCGCAGGGCACCAGCGCGGCAATGGCGATGCTCGGGCAGATCGGGCCGGACGATATTGCCACCATCCTCTACACCTCGGGTTCGACCGGCAAATCCAAGGGCGCGTGGTCGGATCACCGCGGCGTGGTTCACGGGGTGATGAGCTACATTGCCCAGAGTGCGATGGCCAAGGTCCACATCGAGAAGAGCGAAGGTCCGATGACCGATCAGCCCTGCGCGCTCGTCGCGGTGCCGCTGTTCCATGTGACCGGCGAGGTGCCGCTGTTCCTCCAGAGCTTCGCGATCGCGCGCAAGCTGGTGCTGATGCCCAAGTGGGATGCCGGCCTTGCGATCCGCCTGATGGCCGAGGAAGGCGTCACCTATTTCGTCGGCGTCCCGCTGATGAGCTACGAGATCGCCAATCACCCCGACCGCGCGAACTACGACCTGTCGAAGTGCAAGAGCTTCGCTGCCGGCGGTGCGCCGCGTCCGGTGGAGCACGTCACCCGCATCAAGGAAGCTTTCCCCGGCGGCTTTCCGCTGCTCGGCTACGGCCTGACCGAGACCAACGCGGTGGGCTGCGGCAACTTCAACGAGAACTACCTCGCCAAGCCCGGCTCGACGGGTCGCGCATCGAAGCCGCTGGTCGATCTGCGCATTCTCGACGATGCCGGAAACGAACTGCCTCAGGGTCAGGTGGGCGAGGTCTGCATCCGCTCGGTCGCCAATTTCCGCGGCTACTGGAAGAACGAGGAGGCAACCAAGGCCGCCTTCACCGACACCGGATTCTTCCGCACGGGAGATCTCGGCTATCTCGACGAGGACGACTACCTGTTCATCGTCGATCGCAAGAAGGACATCATCATCCGCGGCGGCGAGAACATCTCGTGCATCGAGGTGGAGGACGCGATCTATGCGCATGACGATGTCGGCGAATGTTCGGTGTTCGGCCTCACCGATGAACGCTTCGGCGAAGTCCCGGCGGCGGTCTACCGCATGAAGGAAGGCCGCTCGCCCATCACCCCGGGCGAGCTGCGCGCCTTCCTGCTGGAGCGGATCGCGCCGTTCAAGGTGCCGCTCGAACACCAGATCTGGATCACCGAGGAAGCCCTGCCGCGCCTCGGCACCCAGAAGATCGACAAGCGCACCGTCAAGGCGCGCTACGCCAGCGAGGCGGTCGCGGCGTGATCCGTCCGTGAGCCCGCTCCATGTCGCCTAGGCGCGTCCCCGGCCAGCGCGCGATCATCGACCGGCGCGCGCTGGCCGACGAGGTCGCCGCGCTGCATGCCGCGCAGGGGACAGGTGCGCGCGGCGCGATCGTCAAGGCGCTGCGGGCGGCGCTCGACGAGGGCCGGGCCGAGCTGGCACGGCGGCTGGCCCAGGCACCGTCTGCCGGGCACGAGGTGACGGGGGGCTATTCCTTCCTCACCGACCAGTTGCTGCGGGTGATCCACGATCATGTCACCACCGATCTCTACCCCGTGCCGAACCGCACCCAGGCCGAACGGCTCGCGATCCTTGCGGTAGGTGGCTACGGGCGGGCCGAGATGGCGCCGCATTCTGACATCGACATCGCCTTCATCACCCCGATGCGGCGCTCGCCGTGGTGCGAGCAGGTGATCGAGGCGATGCTCTACATCCTGTGGGATCTCGGCCTCAAGGTCGGCCATTCGAGCCGCACCGTGTCCGACACCATGCGGATGGCGAAGGAGGATCTCACGATCCGCACCGCGCTGCTCGAAAGCCGGCTGGTGTGGGGTGACCAGCAGCTTTACGACGAGCTGCGCCAGCGCTTCTGGAGCGAGGTGGCCAAGGGCTCCGAACGCCAGTTCCTGACCCAGAAGCTCGCCGAACGCGACGCGCGGCACAAGCGCATGGGCGACAGCCGCTATGTCGTCGAGCCCAATATCAAGGACGGCAAGGGGGGCCTGCGCGATCTCCAGACGCTCTACTGGATCGGCAAGTATGTCCACCGCGTCGGCAGCGCCAGCGAGCTGGTCGATGTCGGGCTGCTGACCGCTAACGAATATCGCAGCTTCCGCCGCGCCGAAGGCTTCCTGCTAGCGGTGCGCTGCCACATGCACATCATCACCGACCGCGCAGAGGACCGGCTGACCTTCGATCTCCAGCGGCGCGTGGCCGAACGGATGCAGTTCGCCGACCGTCCGGGCAAGAGCGCGGTCGAGCGGTTCATGCAGTATTACTTCCTCCAGGCGAAGCGCGTCGGCAGCCTGACCGGCGTGTTCCTTGCCCACCTCGACGAGGAATTCGCTCGCAAGCGCACCCGCAGCGGGTTCTTCGCCGGGTGGACCCAGCGTCCGCGGGCCTTCAAAGGCTACATGGTCGAAGGCGGGCGCCTGCGCGCGCCGGGAGACGACTGGTTCCGCGCCGATCCGGTGCGGCTGATCGAGGTGTTCCGGCTGGCCGAGGCCGAGGGGCTGGAGGTCCACCCCGAAACCATGCGCCAGGTCGGGCGCGATGCGCGCCTCATCGACATCGGCGTACGCCGCGACAAGCGCGCCAACGCGCTGTTCCTCGATCTGCTGGCGGGGCGCAAGGACCCGGAAACCGCGCTGCGCTGGATGAACGAGGCGGGCGTGTTCGGCCGCTTCGTGCCGGACTTCGGGCGGGTCAATGCGCAGATGCAGTTCGACATGTATCACCACTACACCGTCGATGAGCACACCATTCGCGCGATCGGCCTGCTCAGCCAGATCGAGCGCGGGCTGCTGGCCGCCGATCACCCGCGCGCCACCCGCGAGATCGGGCGGGTCGCCTCGCGCCGGGCGCTCTATGTCGCGGTGCTGCTCCACGATATCGCCAAGGGGCGCGGGGGCGATCATTCGGTGCTCGGCGCCGATGTCGCCCACCGGCTCGGCCCGCGCTTCGGGCTCGACGAGAAGGAGACCGATCTGGTCGCCTGGCTGGTGCTGCATCACCTGCTCATGAGCCGCACCGCGCAGAAGCGCGATCTCACCGATCCCAAGACGATCGAGGATTTCGTGGGCGAGGTGCAAAGCCTCGAACGCCTGCGCAATCTCGCGATCCTGACCGCGGTCGATATCCGCGCGGTCGGGCCGGGAACCTGGAACAGCTGGAAGGGCCAGCTGCTGGGCGAGCTTTACGATGCTGCCGAGGAACGCCTGAGGCTCGGCCACAAGGGCCATGGCCGGGCACAGCGGGTGGCGGCAAAGAAGGACGCGGTGGCCCGCCTGCTGGGCGACAAGGAGCATCTGGTCGATGCCGCAGGCGCGCTGCTGGGCGATGCCTACTGGATTGCCGAGCCCGAGGACATCATCGCCAGCAACCTGCTGCAATATGATGCCGCGCTGGCGGCGGGCGAACAGCTGGCAATCCACTGCGAGCCCGACGAGGTGCGCGGCGCAACCCGCGTCAATGTCATCGCTGCCGACCATCCGGGCCTGTTCTACCGCATGGCGGGCGGCATCCATCTCGCCGGCGGCAACATCATCGACGCGCGCATCCACACCGCCAAAAGCGGCTATGCGGTCGACAACTTCCTCGTGCAGGACCAGCACGGCCAGCCGATGGGCGAGGAGGCGCAGATCGCGCGCATCCACAAGGGCATCCGCGATGCGCTGCTGGCCAAGGTCGAACTGGTGCCGAAACTGGCGGCACGCCCGCTTGCCCATTCGCGCGCCAAGGCCTTCGACGTTGCCCCGCGGGTCGGCTTCGACAATGACGCCTCGAACAACTTCACCGTGATCGAGGTCACCGCGCGCGACCGGCCGGCACTGCTCAACCGGCTGGCGCACGCGCTCTACAAGGCTAACCTGATCGTCCATTCGGCGCACATCACCGCCTATGGCGAGGCGGCGGCGGACACCTTCTACGTGACCGACCTCACCGGCGCCAAGGTCAAGGCGCCCGACCGGCTCGCGGAAATCGAGGCCGCGCTGCTGGCTGCCGCGAGCGATCACCGCCAGCAGCAGCTCGAACAGGCCTAGCTGCAAGACGCTGAAGATAGGGCGGATTGAAGGTTCACCGCGGGGCGGCACGATAGGTTGCAATTGCGTGACGTATTGCTATTGCGGCGCCCCTCAACTCAGGGAGAGTTATAACATGACCACCGCACCCCCCCTGCGGAGCCCCCTCCGGCTCGGCAAGCTTGCACTCCTCCTCGGCACGGCAGCCCTCACCCCGTTCGCTGCCGCGGCACAGGACAGCGAAGAACCCGCCAGCGAAGAACGCACCAGCACGCTTGATGCGATCAACGAAATCCTCGTCACCGGCACCAAGACCCGCGACGCGGAAAACGTGCAGGACATCCCGCTGGCTGTGA
>VFQO010002066.1_pt1 | contig 13205 bp, 10 predicted proteins | sample 3512331 | NCBI WGS metagenome assembly VFQO01 (sample SAMN10412371, study PRJNA504923) | tailings metagenome | isolation source: Replicate 3 from Balatoc abandoned mine | place: Philippines: Itogon, Benguet | collected 2017-08-28
CCTCTACTTGACGCGCTTTGCGCGCGTCTTGCCATAGGCGGAAGGTCGTAGAGGCTGTTGTGACAACCGGCGTCAGTCGTCCAGGCGCACCCCCAGCGTGGCAAGCAGGGTATCGACCAGCGCAGCGAGGGGTGACAACGCCGGCTGCAGCAGCTGATCAAGGCGATAGGTGATTTCTCGCGAGACCAGGAGGACGGCACCGGAGAGCGCGACGGGAACGGCCGTCACGCCATCCACGACCAGGGCCGGCGCGAAGGTGCGCAGCGGCACCACATCCAGCGCCACGTCCCTGAGCAGGCGATCCACCGTGCCCAGCAGGGTGTCGTTGATGGCCGAGGTATGGGTGCTTCCCGTTGCCACGACCAATGAGGAGACATTGCCCAGCACCCCGGCGAGCAGGCGCGTGGCACCGCCCAGCACCGGCACCTCGGCCGAGGCACGCTCGGCGCCTTCCGCGACATTGGCGAGGTTGCGCGACAACCGCACCAGCGGGGCAACCACCGCCCCCAGATCCCCGGACGGGCAGGCACTGTCCGCCTCGGTGGCCGCCACCTCACCCTGGTAGCGACTGACCATCTGCGGCAGGCTGCGCAGCGGTTCCGGCAGGCTGCTCGACGCCGGCAACCCGGCCTGCAGGCTGCTGCCCAGGGCACTCATGCGGCGCAGCACGTCACGTGCGGCGGCCTGCTGCAAGGCAGCCGCCTGATCCGGGCTGGAGGCGCTGTCGATGGCCGCCTGCAGCAGGACATCCGCCATGTCCAGACCGGCCAGGCTGGCATCCGCCAGGGCGCTCAGCAGCTGCCGTCCCTCTGCAGTGGGCTGTGCCGAGGCCGCTGCCTGCAGACCGGGCTGCAAAACAGCCTGCAGCGGATCCAGGGGACCGGCTGCCGGCGTCACCGTCGATTCACGGCGCAGAGCGGCCGTGGCTGGCGCCGCGCCGTTGCACTGGTTGAATGGCGACTGCGCCGAAAACGCGGACGAGGGCGGCAGGCCTGCCTGCGGGCGCTGACGCAGCCTGAACAGGGTGTTCTGCTCCCCGAAACGGCTCAGGTAGTCATGCAGGGCCGTGCCGGCGACCGGTGCCGGCTCCGATTCGCGGCGGTAGCGATAGGCCAGCGTGCGCTCGACGCTGCCGTCGATGCGCTTCAGGGTCACGCTGCCGCTGCGTGTCGCGGCATCGGACGCACTGGCGCCGTCGCTGGCGGGCGTCACCGTGTAGAGCTCGCTGACCAGCTCCGGCCGGTTGCTGACACGGTCCAGCCGCACTTCCATCCAGAAGAAGCCGTAGCGGTCATAGCGCTGCAGGCGGGCCAGATTGCGCTGGGCATCCCCCACCGAGCGCATCTTGCCGGCCGCACCGGAAACCACGAACTCGGTACGACCGCAGGACGGTACTGCCGTCAGCCACTGCAGGTCGTGGTCATGGCCGTTGACGTAGAGGTCGGTGACGTCGCACATGGCCTCCTCGAGGAAGTCCTTGTAGCGCTGGCCGGCCAGCACCGGCAGCAGCGCTGCCTGCAGCGACGGTGCCGCGGGCGATGCCGTGGCGACACCCGCTTCGGCGGCAATCAGGTCGTCGTAGTTGCCGGCGTTGCCATGATCTCCGTTGGACAGGTAGGGATGATGGGCAAAGGCGATCTTGAAGCGTGCGCGGCTCTCGCGTAGGCCGCGCTTGAGCCAGTCGAGCTGACGCAGGCCGTAGGTGCTGTAGCGGTAGTCGGCCGAGGCATCCGGGAAGCCACCGGCAATCTGGTTGGAATCGATGGCGAACAGGTGCACCAGCGGCTCGCTGCGGGTGCCGCCGGCACTGACATCGTAGTAGCGGGCAGGCATGCGCCAGCGCGGGGTCTTGCGCGGGTTGGCGGCATCGCTGCCGGTGCCGTCGACGGACTGATAGGTGTATTGCACCTGGGTCTCGCCACGCGCGTTGCCGGCACCGTCGCCGCCGAACAGCGCGGTGTTGTCGTGATTGCCGGAGACCATGTAGAACGGCAGCTCGGCCGGGAAGGTCAGGTAGGCCTTCTCGAACTTCTCGAAGAACTGCGGATCGCGGGCCGTGGTGGTACCGGACTCGTAGATGTTGTCGCCGAGACCGAGCACGAACTGGCAGCCCTGGCGTATCGCCTGCTCGCGGCTGAGCGCGCGCACGGCCGTCTCGCGGCCCTTGGCCTCGCAGACGTCGGCCATGGCGGCACCCGTGGCCATCTGGCCATCCGAGCCGGAGCCGCTGTCGCCCATCACCAGGAAGCGCACGATGTCCGGGGACACGCCGGGCGTGGTCGGGACATGCCCGCTGGGCGGATTGCCGTTCCCGGCACCCGGGCCGCTGCCATTGCCGGCATCGATGTCCGGCGAGGGGCTGCCACCACCCGCCGTGTCGTCGGGGTCGGTGATGACCTCGTTGCCGACGCCGCCCATGCCATCACCCTGCACGCGACGTTCGTCATCGCCGCAGGCGCTCAGCAGCAGGGCCATCGTCACGGCCGAGAAGGCAATCTTGAGCGGCTTCATGCGCGTGTCTCCACCTGGCCGGGAATGAATTCGCCGCTCAGCGGCGTGCTCGGGGCGCCCGTGATCTCGTTCAGGCGATTGCTGCCGGAACGCACCTCGAAGACGCGGCGCTTGCCGACATCCTCCTCGCCGATGCGTGCCGGATCACGAATGTCGCTGACATAGCGCCAGGTGGCACGCAGCTGCTCGCGGGTGACCTCGACCTGGACATAACCACGGGTCTTGAGCTCGCTGTAGCGGATATGCGGGTTGGCAGCCGGAATCACTGCCGACACCAGCTCGGCCACCCCGTCCGGGAAGCCTGGCGAGGTCACGGACGGTGCCACCAGCTCGACACCGAAGGGCTTCTCGAGCACGCCGCCCGCCAGCACGAAGGGATTTTCGTAGAGCTCGATGGCCCAGCTGGTGTGGATGTCGCCGGTCAGCACCACCAGGTTCTGCAGGCCGATGGCCTTGACGAAGTCACGCACCCGGTCGCGCTCGGCGGTGTATCCGTCCCACTGGTCCATGTTCACAGCCACCAGATTGCCCAGCAGCTTCTGGTCCATGGCACGGATCTGCGGCAACTCGACCAGGTTGAGCTGGCCGAACATGACCTGCTGCCCCAGGAAGGTCCAGTGCGCGCCTTCGTTGCGCGCCAGCAGCAGCTGCAGCTGCAGCCACTGGCGCTGTGCCGGACCGAGCAGGGAGCGCTGCGGGTCGTGACGGGACGGATCAATGGCCGGCACGGCCGGCTGCGGATCACGCCCGACGATGCGGGTGTCGAGCAGAATCAGGTCCATCAGGTCGCCGACACGCAGACGCCGGTAGATGACCTCGCGGGCATCCGGGGCCAGGGTGCCGACATCACGCGGGAACTGCTCGCGCAGGGGCATCCAGTTGAAGTAGGCACGGATGGCGGCAGCCTTGCGCTCGGCATAGCTGCCCTCCTCGCCCTCGGTATGGTTTTCGGCACCATCACGGTTGCTGTCGTTGGTGATCTCGTGATCATCCCAGATGGCAATCACCGGAAACTGTGCGTGCAGACGCTGCAGCTCGCGATCGCGCTTGTACTGGGCATGGCGCTGCACGTAATCGGCTGCAGTGATCATCTCGGTGGCCGGCTGCGGCACGCGGCTCTCGCCATCCCGCACCAGATCGGCACCGGTACCGTATTCACCCTCGCCGTATTCGTAGAGGTAGTCGCCGAGGTGAACCACGAAGTCCAGGGCGTCATCCTGGCTGATCAGGTCATAGACACTGAAAAAGCCTTCCGGCAGGTTGGAACAGCTGGCCACGGCAAAGCGCGCGAGTTCGGTACGACCGGCGGGCTGGGTGCGGGCACGGCCTGTGCGCGAGACCTGGTCACCGGCCCGGAAACGGTAGTAGATGAAGCTGGCGGCCGGCAGTGCGGCCATGCTGCCCTCGGCAAAGCGGATGTCGCGATACAGGTCGACGTCACCGAGGTCGATCTTGATGGTCCAGTCGCGTTCCTTGAGCGCCATGAAGGCGCCCAGACGGCGCACCGGCTGCGTGGCAAAGAGATCGGTCCACGCCGTCTCGGACGCCAGGCGCAAAGGACTGACCACGTACTCGAGGCTGACCGGAATGGCGGCCACCTCGCTGTCACGCGGCGCCACCGCTGTCCACAGGATCACGCTGGCAGCCGTGGGATCACCGCTGGCAACCCCGTAGGGAAAGGCCTGGCTGGCGAGCAGCGGATTGACCTGCCCGGGCTGCAGCTGTCGGGTGGAGACCACGCCTTGCGCGCTGGCGCCGAGGCGGTTGCCGGCCTGCTCGTCGGTGCAGGCCACGAGGGTGGGCAATGACAGGCTGAGCAGCAGGCTGTCACGAACAAAGTCACGTCGTTTCATGGAGGCATCCGGCTCGCGTCGCGAAGTGACCGCGACACTAGTCAGATGTCATGACAGCCGGATGACGGTTGCGTGAAACCCGACATCCATCAGCAGCTGCCCTCCCCGAGCGACGCGATGCCGCCCGGGGCAGACCGACCTGACCTCAGCCCAGCACCGCCTCCAGATCCGCCTCGGCCTGGGCAAAACCGCGCTCGGCCGCTTCCGGCCCCATGTTCAGGCCTTCGGCGTAGATGAAACGCACGTCAGAGAGACCGAGGAAGCCCAGCACCGCCTTCAGGTAGGGCACCTGGGAGTCGTTCGGCGTGTCGCGGTAGATGCCGCCACGCGCCAGCGCGACATAGACGGTCTTGCCCTGCAACAGGCCGACCGGGCCGGTCTCGGTGTAACGGAAGGTCACGCCGACACGCGCAATCGCGTCAATCCAGGCCTTGAGCTGCACCGGCACGCCGAAGTTGTACATGGGCACGCCGAGCACGATCACGTCGTGGGCCTGCACCTCGGCGATCAGGGCATCGTCAAGCGCGACGCGGGCCTGCTGCTCTGCCGTGCGCTGATCGGCGGGCGTGAACAGCGCGCCCAGGGCGGCCTCGTCAAGCACCGGATGCGGGTTGCTGGCAAAGTCGCGACGGGTCACGACGGCATCGGCATGTGCCGCCTGCAGACGCTCGACCACACGATTGGCGACACGGGTGGAGTTGGCGCCGTCACGGCGGGCACTGGCATTGATCTGGAGAATCTTCATGGTGAGGCACCTGCGGGTCTTGGTGAGTACAGGGCCAGTGTATTTTTCGGCATTGCACTCATAAATACCGAAAAAAGCACCGATCTGTTCCCCAAAAACAACAATGCCGGTCACCTGTCATCAGGTGCCGGCACGGTCATCACGCTCGGAGCAGACTCCGCGTCATCACGCTCAGAACGTGGCCTCCGCCATCAGCCAGACCTTCTGCGTATCCTTGGCAAAGGTCTCGGCACGGTAGTCCGCGTACTTCGCGGTCAGCGTGTAGCGCTTGGCAAAGGTGTGGCTGGCCTGCAGATTCCATTCGCTGCCCAGCTCGGCAGAGCCGGCATCGGCCTCGTAGTCATGCCAGACCGCCGTCAGCGCGGTGCCCTTGAGCGTGGTGCTGGCACCGACATAGCGATCACGCATACCGCTCTTGGGGGTTGTCATCAGCTTGTCCGCCCAGCCCTGGAAGGCGTGCAGAGTTGCCAGCGGCGTTTGCAGGGCAACTCCCGCATCCTTGTCGGCTCCAAGGCGCTCCTCGGCCACGAAGGCACGCACACCGGCGACCTTGGCGCCAAGCACGACGTGGTGGTAGCTGGCCTCGAAGTCCTTGGCGTTGTCACCATAGTCATCCTGATGTGCTGCCTCGACACGGTAATCCAGAGTCACCGGCTTCAGCGCCACGGCACCGGTGGCCAGCGCGCCGACGGTGCGCGAGGACATCTCGGGCATCTCATCGAAATCGAGCAGATAGGCATAGCTGCCCAGGGTCACCGCCTTCAGCGGCTGCCAGTTCACGGTGACCAGGTGGTGGTCGCTGTCGAGATCGGCTGGCGGCACACCGTCCTGCGGCCCGAAGACACGCCGGGACTTGCCGACATAGGCGTAGTCGATGTCGACCGTGTCGATGGCCTTGCTTTGCAGGCGCAGGGCATCGAAGGTCTGCTCGTTCTGGCGCCAGGCCACGCCACCGACCCAGCGCTGGTTGCCCAGGTTCAGGCGCTGGCGCCCTGCGGTCAGCGTCGACTTGGCGACCTTGTAGGTCACGAAAGCCTGGTTGAGGTCGGTGCCATCCGGGTCAACCACCATGGGAAACTCGACTTCCTTGTTGCGCGTGTCATTGAAGCGCTGACCACCGAGGTGCTGGACATGATCCAGCTCGACACCGAAGCCGATGCCATGCCAGTCCTTGCTCAGGTAGCCGAGGCGGGCACGCAGGGTGCTGGCCTGGGCAGTCTTGTCGAACTGGTCATCATCAACCTGCTCGTGACGCAGACGCAGGTTCAGGGTGGTCTTGCCGTCGGCAATGGCCGACACCAGGCTGTCTCCGGCAAGGGCCGAGGCTGGCGCCAGCAGGCCGGCACACAGCGGCAGAACGACAGGGGTCAATCGCTTCATGGCGGTCATCCTCGAACGTTCACTGGGGGTGGAAACTACAGAACTCACGTCAACTGCCATCGGCATCAGGGGTTGCAGCACACTCACCTCTCCGGCCGGCATCCGGCCCTGAAAAAAAAGCGCCCACGACATGGTGTGATCCATGTGGTGAGCGCCATTGCCCTGTCATCGGATTGTTTCGGCAGCCCCTCGTCGGGCTGCGCACACAACACATTAGCCCCTGGGCACTGCTCAGGCGGGCAACCACGACGAAGCCCTGGTCAGTCAGCGCCTGCGCCAGCAGGGCCGCACGAGGGGCCTGATCATCAACCAGCATGACCGCCAGCGCAGTCGCCACCGGTGGCCGTGCCGACCGGGATTCGGCGGACACGGGTCGGGATGCGGGCGGGACGAACGCTTTGCGCACGGAGTCACTCCTTGGGTCCGTCAATGCAAAGCAAGGGACATGCCATCGCCCCGACACCTGTGCATCCGCCCGGGCGCATCGCGCAGCGCACCAGCACGGCGCAGCTCGCGCTCGCCTGCCCTGCACCGGAGCAGGCATACTGTGAAGAGATCCGCGCCTGACAGCACGGATGCAGGCCTTGTCGGCATGTCGCCTGCCTGACCACACTGGCACGCTTCCTGCTCTGCAGGCGAACCGGCAGCGTGCGTCGTGCTCCGCTGCCAGCGGCGCATGGGCCTGTACCGTGTCATGCCGACCATCAGGAGTCTGACCGACATGACCTCGCGGCATCTGCCGAGCCACCCGGAACCTGCCCTAGTCGACGGACTGGGCCGCCACATCGACTATCTGCGCCTGTCGGTGACCGACCGCTGCGATTTCCGCTGCATCTACTGCATGGCCGACGACATGACCTTCATGCCCCGGCAGGCACTGCTGAGCGCGGATGAGCTGTACCGGACCGCCGCACTGTTCGTGCGTGCCGGCATCCGCAAGATCCGTCTCACCGGCGGCGAACCGCTGATCCGTCCTGACATCGTCACGCTCTGCCAGCGCATTTCCGCCCTGCCCGGCTTGCACGAGCTGGTGCTGACCAGCAACGGGTCGCAGCTGGAGCAGCTCGCCTCCCCCCTGGCTGCCGCTGGCGTCAGCCGCATCAATGTCAGTCTCGACAGCCTGCAGCCGGAACGTTTTCGGCAACTGACACGACACGGTCGCCTGGAGCGCGTTCTGGCCGGTCTCGACGCCGCGCGCCATGCCGGCTTTGCCGGCATCAAGCTGAACACGGTGCTCATGGCCGGACGCAACGACGACGAAATCGTCCCCCTGGTGCGCTATGCCATCACGCAGGGTTTTGACATCAGCTTCATCGAGGAGATGCCGCTGGGCGAGGTTGGTCGCGCCCGTGGCGAGAACTTCATGGCCAGTGCCGACATACGCCGGCAGCTGGAGCGGCACTTCCGTCTCGAAGACAGCGATCACCGCAGTGGCGGGCCGGCACGCTATGTGCGCCTGAGCGACCACCCGGGCACTCGCGTGGGCTTCATATCGCCGCATTCGCAGAATTTCTGCGGCAGCTGCAACCGCCTGCGCATGACCGCCGACGGCCGCCTGCTGCTCTGCCTCGGTCACGAGCAGGGACTGGATATGCGTGCCCTGCTGCGTGAGCATCCCCGGGATGACCAGCCGCTGCTGCACGCGCTGCACACAGCGCTGCAGAGCAAGCCGGCACGCCACGAATTCGAGACTGATCAGGTGCAGCTGGTGCGCTTCATGAATGTCACGGGGGGCTGATTGGTTTCTTGAAAGCAACAATCTGTCCCGAAAAGATGGACTAGTGCTCCCTCATCACTCCCCATAGGATGTGCTTCAGGGACAACGCCCCCACACCCCCGAATCGCCAGGAGTAACACCATGAATCTTTTCCGTCAGATCAACCAGACTGTTGCCGATGTGGTTGCCCAGCCCGCCCTCAACAGCGTCCTGATTCTCGCCGCCCGCATCCTGATGGCTGCCATCTTCATCAGCGCCGGCGTCAGCAAGCTCGGTGACGGCTATGCCGGCACCGCCGGCTACATGGAATCCATGGGCCTGCCCGGCGCCTTGCTGCCGCTGGTCATCCTGCTCGAGATCGGTGGCGGCCTGGCCCTGGTGGCCGGCTTCCAGACCCGTCTGGCTGCACTCGCGCTGGCCGTGTTCAGCATCGTCTCCGGCGTGATCTTCCACGGCGGTGCCGACCAGATGCAGCAGATCCTGTTCATGAAGAACCTGGCCATGGCCGGTGGTCTGCTTGCATTCACCGTGTTCGGTGGCGGTCGCCTCAGCCTCGACGGCGAAACGCGCTGACGCTGACCGGCAGCGGGTACTTCGGTATCCGCTGCCGAACCGCTGTCAGGTCCGGCAACATCAGGATCTGAATCGCGAGCATAAAAAAAGGACCTTACGGTCCTTTTTTCATTTTCATCGCCATCCTTGGCGAGGAATCGTCCTTGATGCTCCATCCCTGAGCATGGGCACTCCGGCCCTCTTCCCTGTCTGCAGCGTCCTGCTGCGTGACCGCTTCCTGCGATCTGCCTCCTTGGCATGGGTCCAATTTTACGGTTGCAGAAACGCAACACAACCTCACCGAAATGCATCACGCTGGAAAACTTGCTTACGATCAAAAAATTAGTTCATTAATAACAGTCACTTGAAAAGTGACTATCCAGTTTCGTCAGCTTGATCCACGGCCATATTCAGGATATGACTACAGCTCTTGTAGGAAATTCCCTACAACCAAGATGGTGCTCATGCAACACGCACTCGGTCTCGCAGAAAGTGTTTCGCAACATCCGCTGGAATGGCTGCTGCTCGGAGTGCTGCTGTCGCTGCTGCTCTGGCGCCTGCTGCCGCTGCTGCATGGCCGGGGACGCCTCAGCCGCATCGACTACCTGGTCCGGCTCAGCTTCTCGTTGGTGATCCTTGTGCTCGGCTACGGCTTGCTGGCATCGAAGCTGTTCCTGGCACTGGGCGTGTCGCTGGATCTGGAATGGCCGCTGTTCGTTTGCAGCATGCTGCTCTGGCTGTCCTACATCGCCGGTCTCGCCATCAGGCGTCATCATGACATCGGCCAATCCGGCGTCTGGGCGCTGCTGCTGCTGGTGCCTGGCCTCAATGTGCTGCACATCGGCGTGTACCTGACCCTGCGGCGTGGTCAGACCGGACGCAATCGCTGGGGCGCCGTGCCGCATCAGCCGGTCAATGGGGTGACGAAGACAGAGGCTCCCAGCCTGGAACCCCAACCCGGATCAGGCGTGAAAAATCCGCTGATCGATCCGCAGCCAGAGCCCGGTCATTGATCGCTCCGCGCCGGGACAGCTCGGACAGCGTGTAGCCCGGCATCAAGCCGCCGATCTCCTGGACGTAACCGGGCAGGTATCCGGTCAGCAGAATCCGGTAGTCCGCCGGCAGGTCACCGAGAATCTGCCGTGCCATGGCAAACACCACGGTCGTGCAGTTCGCCGTCAGGGCATGATAGAAGCGTGGCGTGCGCGCCAGCGCATTGGCGGTCGCCACGTATTCCAGCAGCAAGGCACGCTGTTGCTGCGGACTCAGGGCCAGCCGGTAGAGCGAGACCTGCTCATGACGGACATTGGTGCGCAGACGAATGACATCCCGCTCGTCAGCCCCCAGCACACTCAGCTCGTATTCCTTGAAGAAACCGGCCAGCTCGTCATAGGCCTCGCCACGCTGCTTGCGCGTTTCCACCGAGAACGCCAGAAAACGGCCATCGGCAAAGCCGAACGACACCATGATGTGAGCAATCGCCGGCATGCCCCAAGTGGTCACTGTCAGGTCGGCGGACTGCAGCTGGCGCAGATCATGACGCCGGGTCTCCCAGCGGATGTCGTAGTCGGTTTCGCTGCGCCAGTGAAAATTGCGCACGTTGTGCAACAGCAGCTCGTCAGCACGCACCTCCCCGGTCAGGGTATGCGCAACTTCATCCATCCAGTCACGCTGGTTGGAGGGCTGCACCGTCTGCCACCAGAGACCGGTCACGGACAGAACCAGAAGCCCGCCGCCCAGCAGGACACGGCGCCGGCGCGACCAGAAGACGCCCGTGCAGGCTGCCACGCCGGACAGGCCGACCAGCACCATGGCCAGCTGCAACCAGGGCGAATCAAGAGGCAGACGAAATTGCACCGCAAGCACGGACCAGGCCGTCACCGCCAGCAGCAGCAGACAGATCAGTCCTCGCAGAGGCCAGCGCAGCCAGCGGCTCACTGAGGATCAACGCGGCACGAGCTGAATGCTGATTTCCATGCGGCGATTGGCGGCTCGCCCGGCCTCGGTCGCGTTGTCCGCCACCGGGAACAGCTTGCCGTTGCCGATGGCCAGCATGTGACTGCGCGGCAGACCGCGCTGGCTCAGGTAATCCAGCATCATGCGGGCGCGATCGCGCGAAAGCTCGGCATTGTAGCTCTGGCTGCCGATGTCATCGGTATGACCGGTGATCAGCACCTGGCTGTACTCCACCTGGTTGAGCACCCGTGCGATCTTGTCCAGCGATGCCTGCATGACCGGCGTCAGGGTGGTCTGCCCGAGCGGGAACCCCTGCACCCCGTTCATGACCACCAGAACCTGATGACTCGGGTCGATGTGTCGCACCTCGATGCCGTTCGGGCCCAGCACCCGAGTCAGGGCACGCGCCACGGCCAGCGCACTGTGGCGCTTCTTTTCCTGCGCCACGGCCGGCACCGACGACTGGAAACTGGTGTCAATTCCGCCCAGGCAGCCACCCAGCAGAACAGACACCATCAGGATCACGCCATGTGCGAGCGGTTTGCGCATCTTGAATACCCAGACATCCCCAACCTCTTTCGAGGGTAGCACTGTTGCCCGCACAGGCACAGACGCCGGTCAATGTTCCCGACGCAGCATGTCGGCCAGCTTCTCGCCGATCATGATGATGGGGGCGTTGGTGTTGCCGCCAACCAGACGGGGCATGATGGAACCGTCGGCAACACGCAGATTGCGCAAACCATGCACGCGCAACGCGTGGTCGACCACGGCCATGCCGTCGCTGGCCGGCCCCATCTTGCAGGTGCCTACCGGGTGGTACTGGGTATCGGCACGGTTGCGGATGTCGCGCTTCATGTCCTCGAGGTCATCGGCCTTGACGTCGTAGAGCAGCTTGCCGCGAATGGCATCGAAGGCGCTGTCCTCGAGAATGCGTCGCATCTTCTGGCCGGCCCGCGCCAGATCTTCCAGGTCCTCGGGTTCGACGAGGAAGCCGGGATCGATGGCAGGAGCCGTCGCCGGGTTGCTGTCGACCAGGGTCACCGAGCCGCGGCTGCGCGGACGCAGCAGCGTCAGGTGACAGCTGTAGCCATGACCGAGATGGAACTTGCGGGCATGGTCATCGACGATGGCCGGGATGAAGATCAGCTGCATGTCCGGCACATCAAGACCGGGCTTGCTCATGAAGAAGGCACCGGACTCGGCGAAATTGCTGGTGATGATGCCGCGCCGCTCGTTGCGCCACTGCAGGATGCCCTTGGTCACCGCCACGGCACCGCGCAGAGACAAGCCGAAGCTTTCGGTGTCGCTGGGGATGCGGTAGGTCATCACGTAATCGATGTGATCCTGCAGGTTGCGACCCACGCCGGGCAGGTCATGAACAACGGCGATTCCCTTCTGCTGCAGGTGCGCGGCCGGGCCGACGCCGGACAGCATGAGCAGCTGCGGCGAGCCGAAGGCGCCGGCACTGACGATGACTTCGGCGGTGGCGATGAAGTCCTGCACACCATCCTTCAGACGCACCCTGACACCGGTGGCAGTCCCGTTCTCGACGAGGATGCGTTCGGTCAGGGCATGCGTCAGCACGGTCAGGTTGGGGCGGCCGAGATGCGGGGTGATGAAGGCCTTGGCGGTGCTGACACGCTCGCCATCCTTGATGGTGCGCTGGTACATGAAGGCGCCGAACTGGTCGGCCCCGTTGCAGTCGGCAATGGTCGGAATGCCCTGGTTGGCACAGGCCTGCAGGAAGGTCTGGTTGAGGTCGCTGGCATCGCTGGGCAGCGTCACGCCCTGCGGGCCACCCTTGCCATGGAACTCGTCATCGAAGGTGTCGTTGTCTTCGGACTTGCGGAAATACGGCAGCACGTCCTTGAATGACCAGCCCGGGTTGCCGAGCACGGCCCAGTGGTCGTAGTCCCAGGCATTGCCACGCACGTAGCACATGGCATTGACCGAGGAGCTGCCGCCCATGACCTTGCCGCGCGGCTGGTAGCCGCGACGGTTGTTGAGACCGGGTTGCGGCACGGTCTCGTAGCCGGCGACGTTGAGCTTGGTCGGCACCATGCCGACCACCCCCGCCGGCGCATGGATGAGCACGCTGGTGTCCGGGCCGCCCGCTTCGAGCAGCAGAACGCGAACATTGGCGTCCTCGGTCAGGCGCGAGGCCACCACGCAGCCGGCGGAACCGGCACCCACCACGATGTAATCAAAGACATTGTTGCTCATGAGGCCCGCTCTTGTTGTGTTGTTGGCCATGTCTGCGGCGTGCGCAAGCAAAGCATCCGAGGCGGGATATTACAAGGCACCCGGCGATACCGAGACAAAATCCGACGAAAGACGGAAAATAGCGGGCAGCCGGGAATCTGCCAGAAAAAAGCCCGGCCAGGGCCGGGCTCCGGGACATCTCCGTACGGCGTGCGTCGCGATCAGCCCTTCCTGGCGTAGGCGTTGCACCAGGCACCGGCAGCCACGAGCTTGCCGGCAAAAATGCCGC
>VFQO010002067.1_pt1 | contig 13196 bp, 11 predicted proteins | sample 3512331 | NCBI WGS metagenome assembly VFQO01 (sample SAMN10412371, study PRJNA504923) | tailings metagenome | isolation source: Replicate 3 from Balatoc abandoned mine | place: Philippines: Itogon, Benguet | collected 2017-08-28
TCGACGAGGACGGCGTGATCGCCGCGGTCGAGAAGGTCACCGACGTCTATCTCGCCCAGCGCAGCGATGGCGAGCGCTTCCTCGATACCTATCGCCGCATCGGCATGGAGCCGTTCAAGGAGGCATTGTATGGTTGATACCAGCAATCTCGGCACGTCCCCTGACGAGGTGCAGTTCCGCTTCCGCGATGACGAGCCGGTCGATCACGGCACGGTGACAGTCGATTCCGCGCTGGAGCAGACCAATGCCAACGCCGTGCGGATCGAGCCGGGCGACGATACGCGCCTGCTGCTGCCATTCCTCGATCGCCTCGCGCTGGTGGAGGTGAACTTTCCGGCCTTCGGCGACGGGCGCGGCTATTCGGCGGCCCGCATCCTGCGCGAGGCGGGCTATACGGGCGAATTGCGCGCGGTCGGCCAGGTGCTGATCGACCAATTGAGCCACATGCGCCGCTGCGGCTTCGACAGCTTCGCCCCGGACAAGCGCCTCGACGAGGACGACGCGGCCCGCGCCTTTGCGACGTGGGAAAACGTCTACCAGCGCGCGGCAGATGGCCGCCGCACCATCGCGGACAAGCGCCATGAAGCCTGACACCGCCGCCGCAACCTCGGCGGATCGCACCCGCGACACGCTCGACCTCGCGCCGCGCTTCACCGAGCATGACGCGGTGCGCCTGAACCGGATGTTCCGCGGCGCCTCGACGCAGGAAATGCTTGCAAGCGTGATCCGCGATGGCCTCGCGGGCGAACTCGCAGTGGTCTCCAGCTTCGGGGCGGAGAGCGCGGTGCTGCTGCACCTCGTCGCCAGCGTCGACCGGCAAGTGCCGGTGCTGTTTCTCGACACCGGCAAGCATTTTCCCGAAACGCTCGCCTACCGCGATCTTCTGGTGGAGCGGCTCGGGCTCAATCTGGTGGTGCTGACCCCCGACCGGGAAGATCTGGCCGCGAAGGACGAAACCGGCCTCAGGTGGTCCTACGATCCCGACGGCTGCTGCGAGATCCGCAAGGTGCGTCCGCTGGAGAAGGCGCTGGCGGGCTACGATGCCAGCTTCACGGGGCGCAAGGCGTTCCAGGCCGCGACCCGCGCGAACCTGCCGCGCTTCGAGGTGGACACTGCCGATGCGCAGGGGCGGCTCAAGATCAATCCGCTGATCGACTGGGATGCAAGCCAGATCGAAGGCTATTTCATCCAGCATGACCTACCGCGCCACCCGCTGATCGCGCAGGGCTACCCCTCGATCGGCTGCTCGCCCTGCACCTCGCAGGTTCTGCCGGGCGAAGACCCGCGCTCGGGCCGGTGGAAGGGCTGGGACAAGACCGAATGCGGCATCCACAAGCCGGGCGAGGAACCGTTCCTGTAACGGCCTAAAGCCACCCCTCGCGGGCATACCACTCGGCGGTGGAGCGTAGCCCCTCCTCGCCTGCGATCTGCGGCTGCCACAGACCCGGCGGGGGCTTGCGGTCGAAGCGGGCGACCCAGTTGGGGTGGCACATATAGCCCACCCGGTCGGCCGTGAGTTTCGCGCCGTCACCGCGCAGCAAGCGGTCGGCGGCGGCAGCAGCTTCAAGCACCCTGCGCGGCAGATGCGGCGCGAACACCCTGCCCCGCCCGACCGCCCGGCCGATCGCGGCGGCCAGTTCCTTGTGGCTCCACCCGCCCTCGCGCCCGTCATCGGGCTCATAGACCTTCTTCTTCGTCGGCGCGGCATTGCCGGCGGCCAGCACCACCAGCAGCTGCGCCAGATCATCGGCGTGGATGATCGAACTCGCCCCGCTCGGGGGCAGCGGGACAAAACCCCACCTGGCGGTACGGAACATCTCCAGATAGTCGACATCGCGCGGGCCATAGACGCCCGGCGGGCGCACCGTGGTCCAGTCGAGCCGCGAGGCCTCGACCAGCGCCTCGGCCTTGGCCTTGGAGGCGCCATAGACCGACAGGCCGGGCTGGCGCGCCGAAAGCGAGGAGACGAACACCAGCCGCCGCACTCCGGCCGCCTCCATCGCGGCCATGACATTGGCGGTGCCGGTCACGTTCGCGACGTCGAACTGCGCCGGGTCGGGGGTGTTGGTCAGCCCCGCCACATGGATCACCGCGTCCGCGCCTGCGACCAGCTCGGCAAGCGCAGCCCTGTCACCCAGATCGCCGCGCACCCATTCGACGCCCACGCGCCCGGCCTGTTCGCGCCGGGCGAGCGCCCTCACCCGATGCCCCCCGGCGAGCGCCGCATTCAGCACCGCCGAGCCGACAAAGCCGGTCGCGCCGGTGATCGCCAGAAGACTCACGGGCGCACGCTCACAGCAGCACCATGTGATCGCGGTGGATCACGCAGGAGCGCGGCGCATAGCCCAGCCGTTCGGCCTGATCCTCGGCGCGCTTGCCGGCGATCAGCTGCACTTCGTGCGAATCATATTCGGCCAGCCCCTGCGCCAGCCGCTCGCCCTTGAGGCTGAGCACGCTGACGAGATCGCCGCGGCGGAACTGGCCCGACACCCCCACGACCCCCGCTGCCAGCAGGCTCGCCCCGCCCTTCAAGGCCTCGGCGCAGCCCTTGTCGACGCGCAGCTCGCCCAGCGGCGCGAGCCTGCCGCCAAGCCATGCCTTGCGGGCCGAGGCGGCGCTGACGGGCAGGAACAGCGTCCCCGTTCCCGCCGCCAGCGCATGGGCAATCGGCGCGTCATGCGTGCCGTTGAGAATGGCGAGCGCAATGCCCGCCCGCGTGGCGATCTGCGCGGCCTGGAGCTTGGACACCATCCCGCCCGAGCCGAGCCCGGAGGAGGACGCGCCGCTCGCCATCGCCATCACCTCGGGCGTCACCGCCTCGACCACCGGCACCAGCGCCGCACCAGCCTCACGCGGGTCGCGATCATAGAGGCCGTCGACATCCGAGAGCAGCAGCACCAGATCGGCATTGGCCGCCTGCGCCACCCGCGCGGCCAGCCGATCATTGTCGCCGAAGCGGATTTCCTCGGTGGCGACCGAATCGTTTTCGTTGATGACGGGGATCGTGCCCGCTTCCAGCAGTCGGTCGAGCGTGGCTGCAGCGTTCAGGTAGCGACGCCGGTCTTCGAGATCGCCGAGCGTCAGCAGCATCTGCGCGGCGGTGATGCCCTGCGCGGCGAGCGCACGGCTCCACAGGTCGGCAAGCGCAATCTGCCCCACCGCGGCGGCAGCCTGCGCATCGGCGAGGCTCCCGCGCCCGCCCTTGGGCAGGGCGAGCCGCGCCGCGCCCAGTGCAATCGCGCCCGAACTCACCACGATCACCTGCGCCCCTGCCTGCCGCAGCGTCGCCAGATCGCCCGCCATGCGCGTCAGCCAGGCCTCGCGCGGTTGCCCGCCGCCGACCAGCAACGCCGATCCGATCTTAACGACGATCCGCCGCGCGGCGGTGATATCGGCCAATTGCGTCAGCATCGGCAAGCTCAGAGCGGCGACCACTCGCCCGCGCTGCCGCCTTCGTCACCGGCCTCCTCGACGGCGGCCGCCTTGGTCTCGGTGGCGGTGCGTTCAGGCAGATAGGCGATCACTGCATCGAGCAGTTCGGGGATGCCTGCGCCGGTTGCGCCGGAGATCGCGAAAACCTTGTCCGCGCCCGCTGCGAGCAGTTCCGTCCGGAACGCCTCGACCAGTTCGGCATCGGCCAGATCGAGCTTGTTGAGCGCGACCAGCCGCGGCTTGTCTTCCAGATCGGCCCCGTAGGCGGCGAGTTCTTCCTCGACGATGCGCATCGCTTCGGCGGGGTCGGCATCGCCGGTGCCGGTGATGTCGATCAGGTGGATCAGCACCCGGCAGCGCTCGATATGGCCGAGGAAGCGGTCACCGATCCCCGCCCCGTCCGCCGCGCCTTCGATCAGGCCGGGAATGTCGGCCAGCACGAATTCGCGCCCCTTGTGGCGCACCACGCCCAGCTTGGGCACCAGCGTGGTGAAGGCATAGTCACCCACCTTCGCCTGCGCGTTGGACACGGCGTTGATGAAGGTGGATTTGCCCGCGTTGGGCAGGCCGACAAGGCCCACGTCGGCCAGCAGCTTCAGCCGCAGCCACACCCACATTTCCTCGCCCGGCATCCCCGGCTGATGCTGGCGTGGGGCGCGGTTGGTGGAGGTCTTGTAAGAGGCATTGCCGCGCCCGCCCATGCCGCCTTCGAGCAGCACCACGCGCTGCCCGATTTCGGTGAGATCGGCGAGCACCTCTTCCTTGTCTTCCGAGAGGATCTGCGTGCCGACCGGCACTTCGATCACCAGCGGCTTGGCGCTGGCCCCGGTGCGGTCCCGGCCCATCCCGTGCCCGCCGCGCGGCGCCTTGAAGTGCTGGGTGTAACGGAAGTCGATCAGGGTGTTGAGCCCCGCCACCGCTTCGAACACGATATCGCCGCCGCGCCCGCCGTTACCGCCGTCGGGCCCGCCATATTCGACATACTTCTCGCGCCGGAAAGAGACGGCCCCGGGGCCACCTCCGCCGGATTTCAGATAGATCTTGGCCTGGTCAAGGAAATGCATGGGGGCCGCATAGGGAATTCTCGCCGGGAATGCGAGGGCTTTGGGCGGCAGTGACCTCGGCCCGAAGGGCCGCAAGGCCGAACGGCCGCCCGCAGTGACGCGACCTTCAGGTCGCATGAGCGAGGATTTCGCACCCCGGACGGGGTGCAGAACTCAAAAACGCGCTTCAACACCCACCACGGCCGACCGCCCCGGCGAGACGAAGCTGAACACCTGCTCGTAATCCTCGTCCAGCAGGTTCTCGATCCGGGCAAAGGCGGCGATGCCATCAGCCAGCCGCGCGCGGGCGTTGACGCCCACAAGCGTGTAATCGTCGAGCGTCACCCGCACCGGCACGAAGCTGGGATCGGTGAAGGCATCGTCGAGGCTCGCGCCATTGTGGCGCACAACCAGCGTGGCCGAGGCGGCATCGCCCGGGGCTTCCCATGTCAGCGCCATGCTGGCGATATGGCGCGCCCGGCGCACTTCCTCGCGGCCGTTCTCCTCGGCATCGACATAGCTGTAGGCCGCATCGAGGCTCCATTGCGGGCCGAAACGGGCATTGAGCGCGACTTCCACCCCGCGCTGCTCGCTGGTGGTGGTGCGGTTGGCAGGCGTGGCGATGAAGGTCGGGGGCGGGAAGGTGGTGAAGATCTCGCCCTCCAGCTCGCTGTCGAAATAGGTCACCGACAGCCGGGCGCTGTCGCTCAAGTCCTGATCGATGCCGACTTCCCACCCGGTCGACTTCTCGGGCCGCAGCGCGTCGTTGCCGATGAACCGGCCATCGACGAAGCCGTAAAGCTCGAAGAAGCCGGGGTTCTTCACGCCCGATCCCGCCGCAGCGCGCAGACGGGTGCTGCCGCTGACATTATAGCCCGCACCCACGCGGAAGGTCGTGGCATCGCGGAAGCGATCATTGATGTCGTGACGCAGCGCCGCCGACAGGTCGAAGGCCTCACCCGCAAAGCGATATTCGCCGACAAAGCCGATCTGTTCGATCTCGCGCCGCCCGTTGAAGGCAAAGCCGCCAGGCGTGGCGTTGCGGAAGCCCTCAACCTCGTAGTCGGCGGCAAAGGTCAGGTTGTGCGCGTCCGCCAGCCTGAAGGCGCTGACATAGGAGGCCTTGATCCGGTCGCCTTCCGAGGAGTTGGAACGGCCGAACGGCCCGAAGGTGTCGCGGCTGATATCCGCCACCTGGGCCGACAGGTCATGCGTCCAGCGCCCGTCCAGCGCCTCGATCCGCGCCCCGACGAGAGCATAGACCGCCTCGTTGACGAAGCGGGTTTGCGGCGAATCGATCACGAAGCCGAAGGTCGGGCTGGCCGGGTCGAAATCCTGGTCGTTGAACTGGCCCTCGGTGCGGATGAAGCGGGCCGCGGCGCGCAGGACGAACCCTTCTGCCAGATCGGCGCTGCCCTTGCCCGAGAGCGTGTAGCTGTCGCGCCCGATGTCGCGCGTGCCGTTGCGGGCGTTGGGCTGGCCGTCGGTGCTGACCACCACTGCGGAGAGCGCGGCGTCCCACGTGTCGCCTGCCACGCCATAGCGCAGCGCACCATTGGCAGTGCCCTGCGTGCCGCCCTCGATCCTTGCCGCAAACCCTGGCACAGCGCGCCCGCTGGCGCTGTGGTAGGCGATCACGCCGCCGATCGCGTCCGGGCCATAGAGCGCCGACTGCGGGCCGCGCAGCACCTCGACCCGCGCGCCGGGGTCAGCCTGCAACGTGCCGATGTCGAATTCGCCGGCGAAGGGATCGGACACCTCGATCCCGTCGACCAGCACCAGCACATGATTGGCTTCCGCGCCGCGCAGGCGGACCTGGATCTGCCCGGCCACGCCTGCGACCGCCACGCCCGGCACATCGCGCAGCACATCGGCAATATCGCGGGTCTGGCGCTGTTCCAGCTGTTCGGCGGTGATGACGAGGGCCGAGCCGGTGAAGCTCTTGCGCGTCAGCGATCCGTCGCGGCTGGCGGAGACGAGGATTTCAGGTGGCAGGCGATAATCGGCAAATGTGATCGTCTCTTCGCGCGCGCCTTCATCCTGCGCCGCAACCGGCGCAGCCGAAACCAGCGCCGCCCCGGCGACGCTGCACAACAATGTCAAATTCTTCACGGATTCCTCCCGTCATCAGCAACATGGTGGCTGCGAGAAAGCGATCCCTCCTCCCCGCGGCCCAGCGATGTCGCTCACAACGAAAGTCTTTTCCGCGCCTGGCCAACCCCTGAACCTAGGCATAGAGCGACACGCCCCGGTCGGTCTCCTGGCTCACGGATCGCCGCATGGGATGCTCGCCTTCCCGGATGGCCCGAAGACCCCCAGTGGCTGCCCTTCGAAAAGGGAGCGCACCCCACACTCACCGCTTACAGTTGCAGGGACAGCTGCGGATTTGCACCGCATTCCCGTTACCGAAACGCGGGCAGACGGATAGCGTCAAGCGAGGCTGACGGCAAGCGATGTAAGGCATAGCAAGATTGGGGCGCTGTAACGGCCCGAAGGGCCGCAAGGCCGACCGGCCGCCCGCAGCGACGCGGCCTTCAGGCCGCATGAGCGAGGATTTCGCGCGCCGGAGGCGTGCGGAACACAAAAAACCCACCAGTTAAATGCAAAAGGCCTTCCCCCGACAGGGAAGGCCTTTTTGCGTTTAACTGGTGGAGCCGAGGGGGATCGAACCCCTGACCTCGTCATTGCGAACGACGCGCTCTCCCATCTGAGCTACGGCCCCGTTCCAGCTTTCGCGCCCGCCGCATAGGACCGGACGAGCGCGCGCATTAGCGGGAAGCATCGGCCCATGCAACGGCGATTTTACCGCTGCCGGGCACGGGCTCTCACCGCTTGGGCGTGCGCGGCGGATCAGCGGACAGCGGCTGCACCACCGGCTGCGAGGTGACGCCTTCCTTGACCGGAACGACCGGCACAGCCACGCCCGTCGCCGGGTCGGTAACGCTCGTCACCTGCACGCCCTGTGCCGACAGATCGGCCACGCTCGGCACCGGCTGACCGCTGGCGCGGGCCTGCTGCACCACCACCCAGCCGGGCTGCGAGGGGCCGTATTGCGCCCCCCATTTCGCATCCCATTCCGCCGAAGCGCGCTGATAGGCCTCGTATTCGTCGAAGAAGGTCTCGAACGGTGCCAGCAGCCCGTCGAAATTGGCGCGGGCAAAGCTCAGCGGATCGCCCGAAGGGGCTGCCAGCGCGCGGCTCGACATGTCGAGCGCCGCGCGGCAGAAACCCGAGCGCGCCGCGGGCAGCGCGAAGAAGTTGTAGACCTGCGTCACCAGCCCGTCGCGCGCCACCATTGCGGCACGCTTGGTCTTGTGCTTGCGGGAATACTCCGCCTCGATCCGGTCGTTCACGGCCTTCAGCGAGCGGGCATTCTGCGTCAGGAAATTGCGGTAGCCCTGCAGGATCGGCTCGTATTCGGGCGCAAGGCAGTTGAGCGCGGCGACATTCCATGCCGAGCGCAGGTGCCAGACGAGGTGATCGTCATTGATCCCGCTGTTGACCGTCAGGCGTCTGCCGTCAGGCCCGCGCGCTGGGATGTCCATGATGTAATGCGCCCCGCCCGGGGGGAGCGGGCGATAGGGCACCGCCTGCACCACCGGCGGCGGCGGGGGCGGCGGCGGCGGCTTGACCGGCGCCGGAGTGGCGCAGGCGGCCAGCACGGCCGAGGTGGCCGCGAGCGTGGTGATGGTCAGGCCGAACGGAGTGCGGCGAACGCCTTTGCCTGCGGGCGCAGACGATGATGATGCTTGGTGCGGGGCCACGGACATCTGAACTCTCAACCTCTCATGCTGCCGGTGTGCCGCGACCATGTCAGTGCGCGGCTTGCTCCAGCATTAAGCAGCGCGATAGCGGCCCTATCCTGCAAAGCAAATGCCCGGAACCTCCGCAAAGGCCCCGGGCATCCGATCTTTCAACATCTGCATCGGGCAAGCGCCCCGAAGGTTACTCGCGGTTGCCGAGGAAACGCAGCAGATACATGAACATGTTGACGAAATCGAGGTACAGGCTGAGCGCGCCCATGATCACGGCCTTGCCCACATACTCGGTCCCGCGCAGGTAGGCATATTCATCCTTCAGGCGCTGCGTATCGTAGGCGGTAAGGCCGGCGAAGATCAGCACACCCAGCGCGCTGATCACGAAGGACATCGCGCTCGACTGCAGGAACAGGTTGACGAGGCTGGCAATGATCAGGCCGATCACGCCCATGATCAGGAAGCTGCCCATGCCCGACAGGTTCTTCTTGGTGGTGTAGCCATAGAGGCTCAGCCCCGCGAAGGCACCGGCCGTGGCGAAGAAGGTCGTGGCGATCGATTCGTTCGTGTAGACGAGGAAGATCGTCGACATCGACACGCCCATCACTGTGGCATAGGCCCAGAACAGCACGTTCAGCGTGCCCTGGCTCATCTTGTGCAGGCCGAAGCTCATCGCCAGCACGAAGCCGAGCGGCGCGAGCATGACAACCCAGATCAGCGGCGTGCCGACCAGCGCCTGCGTGATGCCGCTGCTGGCGGAAACCAGCGCGACGATCCCGGTCAGCAGCACGGCCGAGGCCATGTAGTTGTAGATCGAGAGCATGTGCTTGCGCAGGCCCTCGTCATAACGGCCGGCGACATCGCCACCGGCGCGCGGCACCGAGCCGAGGCGCTGAGCGCTTTGCGAAGTGTCTTTCCAGTCAGCCATTGCGAAACCTTTGTTCCTTTTCAAGGAGCGCGAAACGCCGCGCTCTCCATCTGCACGAATATCGGGGTTTCGTTACGGCATTTCAAGCGAAACCGGATTGCAAAGCGCGCAATTCGTTCAGCTTAACCGTTGTTAATATTAGGCACCCTTGGAAAGCGCCGCGCCCTTTTCGGCGGTGGCGCGCAGGGTCTCGACCAGCAGCCGGTGCAGCGCCGCGCCTTCATCGAGCACGTTCAGCCCCTCGCGGGTCATGCCGCCGGGGCTTGCCACGCGGTCGGCCAGCACTGCCGGAGGCGCGTCGGCGCGGGCGGCGAGCATCGCTGCCCCTTCGACCGTCGCGAGCGCGAGGCTGGCGGCGGTCTCCGGCTCCAGCCCGAGTTCCACCGCCGCGCCCGCGAGCGCATCGATGAAGCGATAGACGAAGCCCGGCCCCGATCCGGCCAGCGCGGTGACGAGATCGAAGCGGGTCTCGTCCGCGAGCCACACCGCAGTGCCCAGCCGATCGAACAGCGCCAGCGCGGCGGCACGGCCTGCCTCGTCCAGTCCGGTCTCGGCGAGAATCACCGGCGACTTGTTGATGCGCGCGGCAAGGTTGGGCATCACCCGCACCTGCGCAGCGGCATCGGGAAAGGCCGCCCCCAGCTGGGCGAGCGTGATCCCGGCGAGCAGCGAGCACACCGCCCGGCCCTGCGTCAGCGCTTGCAGCCCCGGCCCCAAGGCGCGCAATTGCTGCGGCTTGAACCCGAGCAGCACCGCATCATGCCCGCCCGGCACCTCGGCTGCATCGCGATAGAGCGCCACGCCCGCGGGCGCCTGTGGCAAGGCGGGATCGAGCACGGCAAAGCGCGACGGAGGTTCGCCTGCGGCGAGCCAGCCGGCGAGCATCGCTCCGCCCATGTTGCCGCAACCGATGATGAGGAGGTGATCGAACATCGCGGGATGCAGGCTCTCAGGCCTCGCCCGCCGCGTCAACCATCGCCGCTTCCAGCGCGGCGCGCGGGCTCTTGTCGCCCCACAGCACGAACTGGAACGCGGGGTAGAAACGGTCGCACTCGTCGATCGCGATCTCGACCAGCGACTGCGCCATGTCGAGCGTCAGGCGCCCCTCTTCGCCCAGCAGCGCGCCGTGGCGGTAGAGCAGCACGTCGCCGTTCGACCAGATGTCGAAATGGCCGAGCCACATCTGCTCGTTGACGAGACACAGCAATTCATAGGCAGCGCCCCGCTTGTCGTCGGTGACGCGGATGTCGGGCAGGCACAGGAACTGCAGCACCCGGTCTTCCGAGCGCCAGATCGCGCGCAGCTGGTAATTGGCCCAGCTGCCCTGCACCTCGCCGCTCATCTCGTCGTCGGAGACCATTTCGCACGGCCAGCCGCGCGCCTCGAACAGCGCCGCGAGCATTTCGACCGGCGCGGCGTCATCGTCGGCGGAATAGTCCATCGCGCGCGGCCTCATCGAGCGAAATCCCGGCAACCGGGCCGGAGGGCGAAGCAAAGGGGCGCTGATGCAGTCATCGGCGGCACGAATGAACGCCCAAGGGGCAGCTTGGCAATCGCCGGAACAGGGGCAGTTGGGGAGAACCCACCTTGCTTGTTCAAAGCCTGTGCAAAGATTGTGGGGGAGAGCCTGAAAAAATCACTTAACAGGCTGTATTTCTTCGCCTTCCGGGCTGACGTAGAGGAAGCTATCGAGCCCCTTGGCCTTGAGCTCGCGCACCAGCGCCTGGGCCTTCTCGCGGCTGTCGACCGGTCCGGCGAGCAGGCGATGCGCCTCGCCCCACGGGGTGGTGTGGGGCTTGAGCTTGCCGAGCACGTCGCCGCCGGTGCGCGACAGACGCCGCCAGTCGAAGCCGAGCGCGCTCGCGTTCTTGCCCGTCGCCAGCTGCACCCAGATGCGGCTCGGATGCACCGGCTTGGGCGGCTCCTTGGGCTTGGGCTTGGGCGGCGGGGGCGGCGCCTCGCGCTTGATGGTGATTCGCGACAGATCGACCGCCTCGCCGCTGACGGCAGCATCGGGCAGCGGATCGTCGAGAAAATCGGCAAAGGCGTCGGCAACGCGCTCGGGCTTGGCGGGCTGCGGAGCGGGGGCAAGCTGCGGCGCTGGCGCTGGCGTGGGCAGCGGTGTCGCTGCTGCGACCCGCGTCGGCGCTGGAGCGGGCGCTGGAGCGGGCGCGGGGGGCGGAGCCGCGGCGGGGCGGCTACCGAGCGGAGCACCCGAAGGCTCCAGCCGGTTGTCGACCTTGCTCTCGGTGGCAAGCCGGGCGAGGCGCGGGTCGTCCCGGCCGATATCGGCGGCGCGCGGGAAGATCCCGAGATTGGCCGCCGCCGCCTGCTGCGACGGGGTCAGGCGCGGCATATAGGCGAGGTAGGGAATGATGCGGCCCGAAAGATCGCGCGGCATCACCTGATCGACGATGCTCGCCGCACGCTCCTGATCGCCGAGAATCGCGAGGCCGAAGGCGCGGGCGCGGAACGCAGCCATGTCGCGCTTGTCGAGCAGCGGCCGCAGCGCCTCCTCGAAGCGCGCGCGGTTGCCGCTGATGGCATGGCTGACAGCGAGCCGGCGGCGCGCCTCGTCATTGCCCGGATCCAGCTCCAGTGCGCGGGTGTAGGCTGCCTGCGCCGGGCCCTGTTCGCCGACCAGATCGAAGGCCAGCGCCTGATCGGACAGCACCTCGCGCTCGGGCACCCCAGCGGCGCGGGCGCGATCGAATTGCGGGATCGCCTCGCCCGGGCGGCCCGAACGCAGATAGACCGCGCCCAGGCCCAGCGCGACGCGGGGATGATTCGGATCGACGTCGGCCGCCCGCCCGAAAAAGCCGACAGCAGCTTCCAGATCGTCGACACCCATCGCCGCGGTCCCGGCCTCGACCAGCGCATCGAGATCGCGCGGAGCCTTGGCGAGCGCGATCAATGCACGATTGAGCCGCTGGACTTCCTCGCTCGGCAGGGGCTGCACCACCTCGCGCGAGACCACGTCCTGCGCGGCGACGGGCACGCAAGCGAGGCCGGCGACACCAGCCAAGGCAAGCAGCGGCAGAGCTGAAAGAGGCAATCTCACGATGGCTCACCTAACGCAGGACAGCCGCTTTGCCAGTGCCCCGACGCGCAGGCGCGGCGAATGGCACCACGCGCGCGCCGGATGGCCTGATCCTGGCTTTACGACCTACCGGGCGACCTGCCGCACGGCTTACTGGTTGCGGTTGCGATCGAGGAAGCGCGGGATGCTGAGCGCGGGGCCTTCATCACCCTCGTCCTCGTCATCATCGTCACGGCCGGTGCTGCGCGAAAGGTTGGCCATGCGCTCGAACAGCGTGCTGCCGCCCGTGCCACCTTCATCGCCGCCGCCGAGCAACCCGCGACGACGCCCACCGAGCCGGGCAGTGACCGGCTGGTCATCGGCTGCGAGACGGTCCGCACTCGCGAGCAGATCGTCCTGCACCGCAGGCTGCACCGGGGCGGGATCGTAATCGGCATAGTCGCCGGTCAGATCGAGCGTGTCGTCGCCCTCGTCCGCATCGTCTTCGGCATTGCGCAGCCCGGCGAGCGGATCGACGATGCCGTCGACATCGTCCTCGTATTCGTCACCCAGCTCGTCACCGGCCTGCATGCCGCTGAGATCGAACGGCGCGGCGACATCGTAATCGTCCTCGTCATCGGCGGCGGCGACATCGCTGGCCATGTCCGGCGGAGTCAGCGTGAAGGCCGGCGCAGCCACGGCAGCCGCGGCGACGGGCGGAGCCACCGGCGCTTCGGCCGGCAGTTCGCTCAAGCCATCGTCTTCCGACAGTTCGAGCACCGGACGTTTGGGCGCACGCGAGGCGCCGAGCGAGACCGGCTGCGGCCGCTCGATCTGGCCGACCGCGCCCTGCTCGATCCCGGTGGCAACCACCGAGACGCGGATCTTGCCCTTGAGATCGGGATTGAAGGCGCTGCCCCAGATGATGTTGGCGTCTTCGTCGACCAGCTCGCGGATGTGATTGGCGGCCTCGTCGACTTCGAGCAGGCGCATGTCCTCGCCGCCGATGATCGAGATGA
>VFQO010002069.1_pt1 | contig 13185 bp, 12 predicted proteins | sample 3512331 | NCBI WGS metagenome assembly VFQO01 (sample SAMN10412371, study PRJNA504923) | tailings metagenome | isolation source: Replicate 3 from Balatoc abandoned mine | place: Philippines: Itogon, Benguet | collected 2017-08-28
CAGTTCACCGCCAACACCATGGCCTGCGTCGGCGAGGCGATCGGCTTGTCCTTGCCGAACAGCAACATGGCACCCGCTCCTTACAGGTCGCGCGATGACATCGCGGTGGCTGCGGGCAAGCAGGTGATGGAGCTCGTCGCCCGGAATCTGCGTCCGCGCGACATCTGCACCCGCGAGGCTTTCGTGAACGCGGCGCGCGTGGTCGCGGCGACCGGCGGTTCGACCAATGCCGCGCTGCACCTGCCCGCAATGGCCAATGAAGCGGGCATCGATTTCGACCTGTTCGATGTCGCCGAAATTTTCAAGTCAACCCCTTACATTGCGGACCTGAAGCCGGGTGGTAAGTACGTCGCTAAGGATATGCATGAAGCAGGCGGGGTCTATATGGCGATGAAAACGCTGCTCGACGGCGGCTTTATCGATCCCAACCCGATCACTGTCACCGGCAAGACCATCGGAGAGAACCTCGAGGAGATCACCTGGAACCCCGACCAGAAGGTGTTCTACGATGTGAAGACCCCGATCACGCCCACTGGCGGGGTCGTCGGCCTCAAAGGCAGCCTCGCGCCTGACGGGGCGATCGTGAAGGTCGCCGGCATGGCGCGCCTCCAGTTCTCCGGGCCGGCCCGCGTGTTCGACTGCGAGGAGGACGCCTTCGCCGCGGTCGAGAAGCGCGACATTGCCGAGGGCTGCGTGATCGTCATCCGCTACGAAGGCCCCAAGGGCGGTCCCGGCATGCGCGAGATGCTCTCCACCACCGCCGCGCTCTACGGGCAGGGCATGGGCGAAAAGGTCGCGCTGATCACCGACGGGCGCTTTTCGGGCGCGACGCGCGGCTTCTGCATCGGCCATGTCTGTCCCGAAGCCGCCGATGGTGGCCCGATCGCGCTGATCGAGGATGGCGACATCATCTCCATCGACGCCGAGACCGGCAGCATCGAGCTCGAAGTGCCCGAGGCCATTCTGGCAGAGCGTCGCAAAACGTGGCAGCCTCGCACAAACGACTATCAGTCGGGGGCGCTGTGGCGCTATCAACAGGTCGTCGGAAAGGCGCGTTACGGGGCGATCACGCACCCGGGCGCCAAGGCGGAGACCCATGTGTTTGCGGACATCTAGCGCGCTTATCCTGCTTGCCGCCGCCGCCGGGCTGGCGGGCTGCGGCTCGGACGGCGGATCCTCGCCTTCGCCCAACGCCTCGGCTTCGGCGTCGCCTGCGGGTGCGGTGATGACCTGCGCGATCGGGGCGGGGGCGGCGCTGTCACCCGGCTGCTTCATCGAGAAGATCGCCGGGACGGGCGAGATCATTCTCTATCACCCGGACGGCGGCTTCCGCCGGCTGATCCGCAATCCGGCGGATGGGGCGCTGTCGACGCGCGACGGGGCCGAACCGTTGTTGATGGAGGCCAGCGCGCAGGACGTGGTGCAGTTCACCATCGGCCCCGACCGCTACCGCATCCCGCTCGCCCTCCTTAACGGCGCATCGTGAGCGCGCGGCAGGTCCTCACCGCGGACCAGATGCGCGCCGCCGAGCAGGCGTTGTTCGATGCGGGGACAAGCGTCTCCGAGCTGATGGAGGTTGCCGCAGGCGGCGCGGCCGAGTGGATCCGGCGGGTGGCGGCGGGACGCGCTGTGACGGTGCTGTGCGGCCCCGGCAACAATGGCGGCGATGGCTATGTCATCGCCCGGCGGCTGCGCGAGGCGGGCAATGCCGTTGCCGTGATCGCCCCGCTTCCGCCTGCCACCGACGCCGCGAAAGAGGCCAGGCGGCGCTGGGGCGGGGCGGTGGCCACCTCGGGCGGGGCAGGGGGCGATGTGTTTGTCGACTGCCTGTTCGGCTCGGGCCTTGCGCGCCCGCTGGTGGCCGAACATGCGCTGGGCTTGCGCGATCTCGCCGCGCGGCACCGCTACAAGGTGGCGGTCGATGTGCCCTCGGGCGTGGCGAGCGACACGGGCGCGGTGCTCAACGAAAAGCTGCCCGCCTATGATCTGACGCTGGCGCTGGGCGCGTGGAAGTTTGCGCACTGGAGCCAGCCGGGCCGTGCGCTGATGGGGCAGATGCGGCTTGTGCCGATCGGAATTGCCGAGGTCGAGGGCGCGGCGCAGCTTGTCGAGCGTCCGAGGATCGTCGCCCCAGCTGCCGACAGCCACAAATATGTCCGCGGGCTGCTCGGGATTGTCGCAGGCGCCATGCCCGGGGCGAGCCTGCTTGCCGCGGCCGCCGCGCAGCACTCCGGCGCGGGCTATGTCAAGCTCCTCGCCCGCGAGGCCGACCCGCGCACGCCCCCCGATGTGGTGACCGAAACCGCCCCGCTGGCAGAGGCGCTGGCAGACAGGCGCATGGCCGCGGTGCTGATCGGGCCGGGCCTCGGGCGTGACGATGCGGCGCGCACGGCGCTGGGCAATGCGCTGGCCCATGCCAAGGCGCTGGTGCTCGATGCCGATGCGCTGATGCTGCTCGCGCCGGCCATGCTCCTGCGCAAACTGCCGATGCTTGCCACGCCGCACGACGGTGAGCTCGAATCCCTGTGCCGTGCCTTCGGGGTGATCGCCGAGGGCCGCCGCGCCCGCGCGGCTGCGCTGGCCAAGGTCAGCGGCATGGTGGTGCTCGCCAAGGGGCCGGACAGCGTGATCGCCGCGCCCGACGGCAGGCTGGCGCTGGGCCTGCCCGCGCCGAGCTGGCTGTCGGTGGCAGGCACAGGCGACGTGCTCGCCGGGATCGCCGCAAGCCGGATGGCGAATGGCAGCGATCCCTTCACCGCCGCCTGCCAGGCGCTTTGGCTTCACGGCGAGGCCGCGCGGCGTGCCGGCCCCGCCTTTACGCCTTCGCAGCTTGCCGAAAGGGTGACAGACGCGCTAGCGGCCTGCCGGTGAGCTGTTCCGAACCCATCATCCGCCTCGCCGCCAAGGGCGACGGGGTCACCGCCTCGGGCCGCCATGTCGCAGGCGCGGTGCCGGGCGACGTGGTGGGCGAGGGCGGAGTGATCACGTCCGGGCCGCATCACATTGCGCCCGCCTGCCGCCATTTCACGCCGTGTGGCGGGTGTCAGCTGCAACATGCTGATGATGAAGCTCTTGCTTCGTTCGTCCATGACCGCGTGGTCAATGCGGCGAAGGGGCAGGGGCTGGAGCCGGAAGCGCTGCTCCCCGTCCACCTCTCGCCGCCGCACACCCGCCGCCGTGCGGGCCTTCACGGGCTCCGCACCGCCAAGGGCGCGGTGCTGGGCTACCGCGAGGGCGGATCGCACCGGGTGGTCGATCTAGCCGAATGCCCGGTGCTCCACCCCGCGCTCGTCGCGCTGATCGCGCCCTTGCGTGCCTTTGTCGCCGCGCATGGCCCCAAGGGCATGGTCGGCATCGACCTGACCCTGGCCGATCAGGGCGTCGAGGCGAATCTCACCCACTTCCCGCTCGAAGGGCTGGGGCCGACCGAGGCCGCGCTCGATTTCGCCCGCGAACACGCGCTGGCCCGCCTCACCATCGATCAGGGCTATGGCCCCGAGACGCTGTGGGAGCCCGAGCCGGTGACGGTCACCCTGGCAGGCGTGCCGGTCAGCCTGCCGCCGGGGGCCTTCCTTCAGGCGACGCAGGATGCCGAAAGCCGCATGGCTGCCGATGCTGCCTCATGGCTGGGCGATGCGCGGATTATCGCCGATCTGTTTGCAGGCCTCGGCACTTTCGCCTTCGCTCTGAGGCAGGGGCGCAAGGTGCTGGCGGTCGAGGCCGAGCGCGCCGCGCACCTTGCCTGCAAGACCGCCGGAGCGCGGACCGGCGGGAGCGTGCTCGCGCTCCACCGCGACCTGTTCCGCTTGCCGCTCCAGCCGGCCGAACTCAACCGCTTCGATGCCGTGCTGCTCGATCCCCCCCGCGCCGGTGCACGAGCGCAGGTGGCCGAGATTGCCGCGAGTACATTGACCCGCGTGGTCTATGTCAGCTGCAATCCGTCAAGCTGGGCACGCGATGCGGCGACGCTGACGCAAGCGGGTTTCCGGCTGACCAGACTGCGCCCCGTGGGCCAGTTCCGCTGGTCCACCCATGTCGAGCTGGTGAGCCTGTTCGAGCGCTAGGCCCGCAGCGCGGCAAGGATCTGGGCCTCCAGCCACGCCTGATGTTCCGGCTCGACATAGGCATGGCCCGCGCCCTCGCAGCGGCGGATGCGCGAATCGGACCTGTCCCAAGCGCTCTCGAACACCTGCGCGGTGCGATCGGCGGTGGCGAGGAGGATGCGCACTTCGCCGGCAAAGCCTGCAAGCCCCTCGCGCATTTCCTGCGCGAGGCTCGACGGTGCCGGGGCGGGGCTGAGCGAGCGCATCAATCCGCGCGCAAGCTTGCCGAGATCGACCCCGCCGCCGAGCAGCCGCGCCACCTCGCGCGGGTTTCTGAGCTTTTCGAGATAGCGTGCCCGGATCGCGGCAGGGGGCGGCGCGGCATCGGCCTCGGCCTCGCTCTCGTCCTGCTCGATCGTCCAGGGGTTCGACAGCACCAGCGCATCACATCCCGCACCGCCTGCCAGCATCAGCGCCGAGGCCGCATCGCAATTGCCGAAAGCGACCACGCGCTCGATCTGCGGGGCGATGGCGCGGAAGGCCTCGATCGCGGCGGCAATGTCCTTGGCCGAGCGGCGGAAACCGCGATTTTCGCCTTCGCTGTCGCCGATGCCGCGGCGGTCGAAACGGAACACCGGAAACCCGGCCTTGGCGATCCGTGCGGCAAGCCGGGCCTGACCCGAGAAAGCCCCTGCGCGCAACTCGTTGCCACCGGTGACGATCAGCAGACCGGCGGTGCCGGGCGCGGTATCGAGCGTGGCGGCAAGGCGGAAGTCCTTGCAGGCGAAGGAGAGCGGCAGGCGGCTCATGCCACGCTCGCTGCGATGATCGCGGCCAGAGCATCGCTCTGGCGCGGGTCCTCGTCCGGTTCGGCGCGCAGCCACAGGCCGGCGCCGCCGAGCGCGGATTGGGCTATCTCGCTCTGGCCGTCGGCCCGCTGCGGTTCGGCATCGGCAAGGCCGCGGATCATGCCTGCGCCGAGCGGCCAGCCGCCAAGCACCAGCCCTTCGGAGCGCCCCAAGGCGAGCAGCGCATCGGCCTTCTCCTCGCGTCCCGCCTCGCGCGCGGCGATTGTGCGTGCGCGGATCATGCTGCGCAGGGTTTTCGGGCCGGACTGGGCGGCGTAGTGCCAGCCGGGAAGATGCGAGGGGGCGAGCAGCGCGCCGGCCCGGATCGCCAGCACATGGGTCGCGCGAAAGAAATCCGCAGCGCTGGTCATGCCCGCTTTCCATCCGTCCAGCGTCTGCACTTCCAGCGGGGCGAGGCTGTCGTTGCAGCCGGGCAGATCGGGCAGGAAACTGTCGATCCCCGCCTTGTCGAGCCGCCGCATCACCTCGACGGTGAAGCGCCGCAGCTTGTTGGCCTCGTCGAACCACGCAGGGCAGACCAGCACGCGGGTGGCCCGGGACTGATCGAAGGTGACCAACAGTTCCTCGGCCGTCGCGCCGTCCGCGCCGGTGATGGTCCAGGAGGCAATCACGTTCGCGCGGGCCTAGCCGCCGGCAAGCTTGGCCTTGGCGAAAGCCAGCAGGCCGCCATAGGTTTCCAGCATCTCGCCATCGACGTCATCATCCTCGATCACGATGCCGAGCCGGTCTTCCATTTCGGTCAGCAGGCCCGCCACCGCCATCGAATCCAGTTCGGGCAGGTGGCCGAACAGGCCCGATTCCGGCCCGAAGGCGGCCGCCTGCGCGGGATCGATCCCGAGCACGTCGGCGATCAAGCCCTTGAGTTCGGTATCAAGCGCGGCCGCGGCAGCCTCGCTCGGGATGGTCGGATTAGCATTCATCGGATCGCCCAAATCCCTGTCATCGGCGGATGGCCGCGGGGCTTAGCCATGCCGGTCCATGCGTGCAAGCGTTGCGGCGGCTCAGGCGCGAAGCCCGCGCAGCATCCGCTTGGCCAGCGGCGCCCAGGCGGCCGGCTGACCCATGTCGAGACAGTCGATGCGGAAACGTGGACGCACGGCCTCCATCCAGTCCGCCTTGTAGCTCTGATCGCCGGTGCCGAAGTCGACGAGGCTCACCTTGTCGACGTCGATCGCATGGGCAAACAGCGCCGCGCTGAGCGTGGTGCCGGCCGACAGCGGCTTGTGGCTTTCGAGATGGGCGAGCTTGTGGATGTAGGCGACGCCGTTCTCGACCGTCCAGCACTGCGCCGCGATCGCAAGGCCATCGGCGCGCGCGATGCCCAGCCGCAGCCGTCCGGCCGCGCCTTCGCTTTGGGCAAAGGCGCGCAGCATGGCGGGCTGATCCTCGGCCGGTTTCCAGCTGGCAGCATAGATCGCCTCGTAATCGGCCCAGACAGCGGAATCGAAGTGTGTGAGCACCTGCGTCTCGACCTTCTTCGCCTTGCGCTTCAGCGTTGTGCGCAGCTGGCCCGGGCGGCTCTCCCAGTATTCGGCGAAGCTGCGCCCGCCGACTTCGAGGATGTGATTGGTGTCGCAGGCCTCGACCGCCACGCGCCACCCGGCGGCGCGGAAGGCGCGGGCGAGCCTCTCCGCCGAGCCGTCCTCGCCCGGCACGGGTTCGAGCGTGACGCGGTGGCCACGGGTCTTCAATTGCCGCGCAATGGCTTCGAGCAGCCGGTCACCCGCCGCGCCCGCGGGTGCAAGCTGCCGCCAGGTGAAGGAATACCAGTTGCGCAGCGGCGTGATTCGTCCGCCTTCTTCCGTCAGCGCGAGCGCGGCGGCGTTATCGGCATCGCTGGCGATCGCGATCAGCGGGGTGAGGCCGGTCTCGGCGAGGAGGGCATACCACTCCGCGCGGTCGAACGGCGCGCTCGCGGCAGGCGCAGTCAGCGCTTGCAAGACGTTAACGCTATCGTGATACCGCGCTTCGATCACTGAAAGAATGCTCCCGTTCATGCCCAGCCTGCCCGATCCTCTCCCGCGTCCGCTCGATCACCTTGCCGAACTGGCGGGAGCGGCGGGGCATGGCGAGCGGCCGGCGCTGGCATTGCGCGAGGGCACGCTTAACCACAATCAGTTAAGACAGCGTGTCGGCCAGCTGGCGATGTGGCTGCGCGATATGCTGCCCGAGCCCGGCGCGCGGGTGGCAAGCTGGGCGGCCAAGGGCGAGCTCACCTGCCTGCTGCCGCTGGCGGCGGCGCGGGCGGGGCTGGTGCATGTGCCGATCAACCCGCTGCTCAAGCGCGCGCAGGTGGCGCATATCCTTGCCGACAGCGGGGCGAAGCTGCTGATCGGCACGGGTTCGCGGCTTGCCTCGCTCGAACCGGGCGATCTGCCGCCCGGCTGCGCGGCGCTGGGCGAGGGCGAGGCGCTGCGAATGGCGAACGCCTATGGCGCGCTCGGCCCGTCGCAGGCCGATCCGGCGGATCTCGCGGCGATCCTCTACACCTCGGGATCCACCGGCAGGCCCAAGGGCGTGATGCTGAGCCACGCCAATATGTGGCTCGGCGCGGTCAGCGTGGCGCATTACCTCGGGTTGGCTGAGGACGATGTGACGCTCGCCGTGCTGCCGCTGTCCTTCGACTATGGACAGAACCAGCTCTTGAGCACGTGGTTTGCAGGCGGGTGCGTGGTGCCGCTCGATTTCCTCTTCCCCAAGGATGTCGCCAAGGCCTGCGCGAAGCATGGTGTGACGACGCTGGCCGCGGTGCCGCCCTTGTGGGTGCAACTGACCGAGATCGACTGGCCGGCCGAGGCCTCCGCGCCGCTGCGGCGGCTGACCAATAGCGGCGGGGCGCTGACGGTGGATCTGGTGCGGTCCTTGCGAGGCATGTTCCCGCAGGCGCGGCTGTTCCCGATGTATGGCCTCACGGAAGCGTTCCGCTCGACTTTTCTCGATCCCGCGCTGGTGGATTTGCATCCGACGTCAATGGGTAAGGCGATACCTTTTGCAGAGATTCTCGTTATCAACGACGCCGGAGATGTCGCCGCCGACGACGAGGAGGGCGAGCTCGTCCATTGCGGCCCGCTGGTCGCGCAGGGCTACTGGCAGGATCCGGAGCGCACCGCCGAGCGCTTCAAGCCCGCTCCGGCCGCCTCAAGCTATGGCGGGATGGCGGTCTGGTCGGGCGACCGTGTGCGGCGCTCGGCTGAAGGCCTGCTCTATTTTGCCGGACGGCGCGACGCGATGATCAAGAGCGCGGGCAACCGCATCTCCCCCCAGGAAGTCGAGGAGGCAGCGCTGGCCACCGGCCTCGTCGCCGAAGCGGTCGCGCTCGGGGTGCCGGACGCGCGGTTGGGCCAGGCGGTGCATCTGGTGGTGCGCGGCAGCGGCGACGAGATCGCGCGCGCCGATCTGCCCAAACGGCTCCAGCGCGACCTGCCCAATTTCATGCAGCCGCAGCATATCCACTGGCGCGATGTCATGCCGATCAACCCCAATGGGAAGATCGACCGCACGGCGCTTCAGGCCGAACTGAACAAGGAATACGCCGCATGAAGCCTGTCGGCCCGATCCCCGCCGGTTACGAGACGATCGCAGGCGAACTCGCCATCGGCGGCAAGCGCGCGAGCGAGCTGGTGGCCGAGGCCGGTCGGACGCCGCTGTTCGTCTATTCGCGCGCGCACCTTGATGCCCGCGTGGCGCAATTGCGCGCCGCGCTGCCCAAGCGCGTGGGGATCAACTATGCGGTCAAGGCCAACCCGCATCTTGCAGTGATCGGCCACATGGCCCCGCTGGTGGACGGGTTCGACATCGCCTCCTCGGGCGAACTCGGCCTGTGCATCGCCGTCGGGATCGATCCGGCGCGGATCAGCTTTGCCGGGCCGGGCAAGCGCGACGACGAGCTTGAAGCCGCCATCGGCGCTGGCGTTACGCTCAATTGCGAAAGCGAGGGCGAGGGCCGCCGCGCGCTCGCCATCGGGCAGCTCCTCGGCAAGGCGCCGCGCATTGCGATCCGGGTCAATCCCTCCTTTGAACTCAAGGGCTCGGGCATGAAGATGGGCGGCGGGGCCAAGCCTTTCGGGGTCGATGCCGACAGGGTGCCCGATCTCGCCCGCGAGCTGATCGCGGGCGGGGCCGAGTGGCGGGGCCTGCACATCTTCACCGGCAGTCAGGCCTTGAGCGTGGACGCGATCATTGAAGCGCAGGGCAACGTGCTGGAACTGGCCGCGAATCTGACCGAGGCGATCGGTCATGGCTGCCCCAAGCTCAACATGGGCGGCGGCTTCGGCATTCCCTATTTCCCGGGCGATGTGCCGCTTGATCTGGAGCGCGTCGGCGAAGCATTGGCGGAGCGGGTCGAGAACCTGCCGGCGGCGCTGGCGGACAGCGAGCTGTGCATCGAACTCGGGCGCTATCTGGTTGGCGAGGCGGGGGTTTACCTCACCCGCGTGATCGACCGCAAGGAGAGCCACGGGACAGTCTACCTTGTCACTGACGGGGGCCTGCATCACCAGCTGGCCGCCTCGGGCAATTTCGGAACCGTGGTCCGTCGCAACTATCCATCAGCCATTGCAACGCGTTACGAGGCAGAGCCGACAGAGGAAGTGAACATCGTCGGTTGCCTGTGCACGCCGCTAGACCGGCTTGCCGACAACGCCGCCATGCCGCGTGCCGAGGTCGGCGATCTGGTCGCGGTGTTCTGCGCCGGTGCCTACGGGGCAAGCGCCAGTCCCGCCGCCTTCCTCGGCCACGGCCCGGCGGCCGAACTGCTGGTCTGACGGGCAGGCTCCATCGCGGCCGTTAACCCCCGCAAATCCGCTGTCCCGATCCGGGATGGGGGCGGATTTGCCGCTGTATAACTAACCAGATGTTCACCATTTCCGGCGAGAAGGGAAGCGTCGCCCGGGAGGCACGGGTTGCAGGTCGCTCCTGCATCCGGCTCGTGCCTCGCGGCTGCGCACACAGGCCCAAGGATCCTCGTCAATGCCCCAATCGCTGTCTTTCGTCCGTCTTGCCACCCTCGGTCTCGCGCCGCTGGCGCTGGCGGCCTGCGCTGGCAGCGGGACGGAACTGCCGCCGGCCAACTACAGCGAAAATCCAATTGCGCCGTCCGAGGAATACACCATCGGGCCGCTTGACGAGATCACCATCCACGTCTGGCGCAACCCCGAGCTTTCCGCCGACAAGGTGCGCGTGCGTCCCGACGGGCGGCTGACGATCCCGCTGGTGCAGGACATTCCGGCGGTGGGCAAGACCGCCACCCAGTTGCAGGAATACATCGCCGGCGAGCTGTCGAAATATATCGAGCAGCCGATCGTCTCGGTGATCGTCAACACGCCCGAGGGCAACTTCACCCAGCAGGTGCGGGTGATCGGCGCGACCGCGCAGCCCGCCTCTTTGCCGTTCCGCGCCAACATGACCGTGCTCGATGCGATGATCGCGGTCGGGGGCCTCAGCGAATTTGCCGCCGGCAACTCGGCCAAGCTGATCCGCCAGAACCGCGAGACCGGCAAGCAGGAGGAATACCGCCTGCGCCTGTCCGATCTGATCCGGCGCGGTGATGCCAGTGCCAATGTCATGCTGATGCCGGGGGATACGATCATCATCCCGGAAAGCCGGTTCTGACGGGGGCCGCAGGCAGCATGAGCGAGATCTTCGAGGAACTGCGCGCGGCGCTGTGGTCGGTCTGGCACCGGCGCTGGCTGGCGATCGCGGTCGCCTGGGGCGTGTGCCTCCTGGGCTGGCTGGTGGTCAGCATGATCCCCAACACCTACGAGTCCAAGGCGCGCGTCTATGTCGACGTCGAGGACGTGCTGTCCAAGCAGCTCGGCATTGCCGGTGACGGCAAGGAAGAGATCATGCGTGTGCGCCAGACCCTGTCGAGCGCCAAGAACCTTGAAAAGGTGATCACCGCCACCCGCCTCGGCGAAGGCGTGACCGATCGCGGCGCGCTCGATGCGATGACCGCCGAGCTGGAAAAGAAGGTCAAGGTGACGAGCGAGCAGGACAACCTGTTCGAGATCACTGCCGAAATCGGGCGCGGCGACCTGTCCGATGCCGAAAATGCCGTGCTGGCGCGGGATGTGGTGCAGAAGCTGCTCGACATCCTGCGCGAGGAGCATGTGGTCGGCAACCGCGCCGGGATCAGCTCGGCGATCGGCGATCTCGACCGCCAGCTCGAAGAGCGCAAGCGCGAACTGGAAGCGGCCGAACAACGCCGTCTGACCTTCGAGGCGCAGTATCCCGATCTGGTCGGCGGCTCTGACAGCCTGTCGAGCAAGGTCCAGGCGGCGCGTGCCGATCTGCGCGCGGTCGATGCCGATCTCGCCGCCGCCGAAAGCGCACTCGCCGCGATCTCGGGTCAGCTCGCGAATACCCCGCGGAGCATCACCGGCGGGCCGCAGGCGACCGGTCCGCGCGCCGCGCTCCAGCAGGCCCAGACCCAACTCGCCGAGCTGCGCTCGCGCGGGCTGACCGACAGCCACCCCGATGTGGTCGCCGTGACCAAGCAGGTTGCGCTGCTCGCGCGGCAAGCGGCGGCGGCCGGTGACGATGCCGGCGGCACGCCCAATCCGGCCTATGCCTCGCTGCTGGCGATCCGCACCGAGCGGCAGGCCAGCGTCGAGGCCTTGCAGGCCCGCCGCGCCGCGCTCCAGAGCGATTTCGCCGCGCTGATGGCGAGCCAGGCGTCCGAACCGACCGTGGCCGCCGAAGCCAACCGCATCAGCCGTGATTACGACGTGCTGCGCGCCAATTACGAAAAGCTGCTGCAGGACCGCGAGGCGCTGCGTACCCGCGGCAAGGTCGAGGACAAGGCCAGCCAGTTCCGCTTCGACGTGATCCAGGAACCGAGCGTGCCGCAGAAGCCCGCCGCGCCCAACCGGCCGCTGCTGCTGATCGGCGTGCTGATCGTCGGCCTCGGTGCCGGGGCGGCGGCGGCCTATGTGCTCGGCCAGCTCAAGTCGAGCTTCGCCACGCCGCAGAAGCTCGAGCGGGCCTTCGACCTGCCGGTGATCGGCGCGATCTCGCTGACCATGTCGGATGCAGCCCGCACGCTGGAAAAGAAGCGGCTCAAGCAGTTTGCCGGGGCCAGCGCCGGGCTGGTCGGCGTTTTCGTGATCCTGCTGGCGATCGAGATTGTCTCGATCGGGACGATTGCGTGAGGACAGGGGAAGCGCGATGACCGATCAGGGCAAGATCAACCGTGAAGGCGCAAAGCCGGCCTCGCTGTTCGAGCGGGCCGACAGCGTTTTCGGGCTGGGCCCGGTGCGCACCGCGCCCAAGCTGCCGCCGGTACCGCCCGTGCCCGAGGCACTGCGCCGCGCGCCCGTGCCGCAAACCGCCGCGCCTGCACCCCAGCCCGCACCTGCACCTGCGCCTCAGCCGGTTCCGGCCGCGCCGATGGGCGCTGCGCCTGCTCCCGCTCCGGAAGCCCCACGCGCAGTCGCTTTCAGCGGGCCGTTTGCTGCGGTCGACCGCGATCATCTGCGCGACGGGGGCCTATTGGTGCCCGAGGATCCGGTGACCGGGCTGCTCGAGGAGTTCCGGATCGTCAAGCGCGAGCTGCTCGCCGATGCCCGTGCCGGCGACAGCGCGCTTGCCCGCCGCATCCTCGTGTGCTCGCCCCATCCGGGCGAGGGCAAGACCTATTGCGCCACCAACCTCGCCATCGCGCTCGCTGCCGAACGCGATCTCGAAGTGTTGCTGGTGGACGCCGACGTCGTCAAGCCGAGCGTCACCGAACGGTTCGGGATCGACGCCGAGCAGGGCCTGATGGATGCGCTCGCGGATCCCGCGATCGCGCCCGAGAGCCTCGTGATCCGCACCGATATCGACGGGCTGTTCGTGCTGCCCGCCGGCACCGCCTCCTCGCGCGATGCCGAATATCTTGCCAGCGCCCGCACCGGCGCGGTGCTCGACCGGCTGACGCAGGGCGCGCCGAACCGCATCCTGATCTTCGACACGCCGCCCGCGCTTGCCGCATCGCCTGCCGCAGAGCTCGCCGCCCATGTCGGGCAGGCGCTGCTGGTGGTGCGTGCCGACGAGACCGCGCGCGCCGCGCTGGAGGACGCGCAGCAGCTGCTGTCGGCCTGCGCGGACATCAAGCTGCTTCTCAATGCCACGCGCTACAGCCCCACCGGGCGACGCTTCGGCACCTATGGCGCAAAGGGGAAATGACCATGCGCGCTTCGATTCTGGCCTTGCCGCTCGCGCTGGCCGCGCTGGTCGCTGGCGCACCGGCGCTGGCCCAGCAACAGCCGATCGGCTCCGCTCAGGGGCAGGGGCAG
>VFQO010002070.1_pt1 | contig 13180 bp, 6 predicted proteins | sample 3512331 | NCBI WGS metagenome assembly VFQO01 (sample SAMN10412371, study PRJNA504923) | tailings metagenome | isolation source: Replicate 3 from Balatoc abandoned mine | place: Philippines: Itogon, Benguet | collected 2017-08-28
AACCCTCGGAAACACAGTGTAGGGCGAGCCACCTCAAACACCGAGGCGGACATACGGTCTTACTCAACGGGAGTTGGGCCGCTACCAACATGACTCCCTACCACGGCCGCTGCCCGAAGGGCGAGCGGCTGCGGTTGGGCTTCTCGCACCGTTACCGCAAAGCGACCACACCGGTCGGCGGCCGGGCAGGAGAAGATCGAAGCGGCCGGAGCTGACCTGCGGTTCCTTCCGCCATACCGCCCAGACTTCAACCCGATCGGGTGGCGTTCTCACGGCTCAAGGCCATGCTGCGCAACGTTGGCGAGCGCACTGTCCGCGGACTCTGAGACCTCAGCGCCACGCTGGTCCACATCTTCCAGCACCGCTCCCACGCACCCACAGCGAATCAGCGAAAACGCTGTGACCTAAGCGCTCCGCCGGCTTGGGTATTGCGAGACGGAAATGGCGCAGTGGTGGGGCGACTACCCCGACATTCTTAGGACCGGTATCCCAGCGCGGAATCAGGCAGCGGGCAGCAGGCAAGGCCAAGCGAAAGACGCTTATCTCTCTGGTAGACGAACTGCAATTTCGTCCTGGACTAACTTGAACTTCATCTCTTCGTCCGTCGCTGGATCGAGCTCAGGTTTGAACACTCCCACATAGCGGAAAAGATTGCCTCCAAGGACATCCCTGCCCCTCGCGAAAACGATAAAACGGCGTGTTGGGTTTCTCTTATAATCGCGCCGCTGGGCCCGAATTGAAGCTCTGCCTTCCTCATCGATTGCCCGCTCGGAAATCACGCTGCCGCCCTCGATCAACTCATTGTGCCAAGAGCCGTGTGGATAGAGCCTCGGGAACCACAGCGTGTCTCCACTGCCATCGGGGATATTCCAAACCCCCCTTTGCCATCCTTTGCCAGTGAAACCAAAGCATCGCATTGCATCGATTTGCGTCCTGAAGAGAACATTATCAGCGACGCAGAATTTACCCTTGTCAAGGATCCGTTTAGGATCAAATCTTGCTTCAAAATCCCAAGGTTCAAACAGCCCCTGCATGATCTTCTTTTACTTCTAAGTTTTAATAAACTCCACGAATTTATCGACATCATTTGCCACATCTTGATAGTGTCGCTCGATTTTTTGTCCGCTCGTACCTTCAAATACGGGTATCCTGTGCATCTCATGCCCAGTGATCTGAACAATATCATTCTCTCGCAATTCGTCTTCCGGGACGTATTCGAAGCCCCCTCCTTTTTCCGAATTGTTTTGGAAATGGTGCCCCTCATCCACTTCGAGATGAATGTTTAGCTGCAGGAAATAAAGATCCGTGAGCGCCCTCCTGTTGTTTGGCAGTCGAACAAGCTGCTGGGTTACAAATTCAATCTCCGGATCATCCAACTTGTGAATAATACGGGATACAACGAACATCTCTCACTCCTTGTGGGCAATTTTCCACAAGCTCTTTAATACATATTTGTTCTGTGTGATTTCATAAATATTTCGATTTTCTATTCTTGAAGAAACTAAAACGCTGATTATTGGAGGCACTTTTTTGCGTTACGGTCGCAGCCATCGCAGGATAATTGAACCATAGCCAGCACCCGGGCAAACTTCGGCAATCTGTAGGGGGTGCGAGATGCTGGTACGTGCGCGATGGATGTTTGCTTGGCTTCGGCGCATATCGGGTCACTCCTTGTTGAGGTGCCCGCCGGTTATAGCGAAGAAAAAAAGTGGCTATGCGGCCGTTCGGAAATGTCCGTACTGCTGGGAGCGGAGCGAAGCAGCTCAGAACGCGCACGCCGCATTGCGGCAATCGGTATCGAAATGGGATGCTTGATTGATGCGCAAAGCGGTCAGCTTCTACTGGACCCTACCAGTGCCGTAGGCGCCTGCGCATCACCGCGATGCTCTACTTCGATGGAGCCGTAATCAAGTCCAGCTGCGCTGGCCGATAGGACCGCCTCGATCGACAAGCTGTAACGCTGGTCACGGTGATACCAGTGGTCGGGGATATCGCGGAGAAGATCGACCGTGCCCTCGGCCATCGCTTTACCCGCGCCTTCAAGGTTGTGGACACAATATTTGTCTCGTTTTCCCAGATGCTTCCGGTTAGCATCCCCCAGACGATCGGCAGCAAAAACACGGGGCGACCGAACTTGTCGCAGCAATGATCGAAGGTCTGACCGGTACTGCCACAGACCGAACTACCGGAGATGATTCCTGATGCACGAGATCACGATGACCGACCCGTCGCATGATTTCCTCGCTATGTGGAGAGCAGCCGGCACACACATTCAGAGCTTCTTCGAAGATGGGCTGCAAAGCTGGCTGAAGGTTAATCCGCACCCGCCCTTTCTCGAACATCTATCCTTCCGTCTAGGCAACCAGGTGTTCTTCATTCGCTTCGAGGATATCGATGGCGAGGCAGGGGTACCGGGTAACCGCGAGGGTCTGGCTTCGGTGGCAAAAGGCTGGAACGGCTACCCCTGCCTCATGCCGATGCGCCGCACCCTGAGAGGGTGGGAGCCCGAAAGGCCGGGTTGGGGTCTAATCGACTTGCGCGACGGAAAACCCATCGATCCATCGAGCTTGGTGACTGAAGAACAAGTTGCCATGACCGACTGGGAGTTGCTCGACTTCGCGGTCCAAGTGGTTCGAAATGACCTGAAAGAGCGCGGCTACGAGATCATGTCATCGAACTCACATCCGCAAGTCGATCCGAACATCTGGTTCGTCGCCGACATGCAGCGGGGGCCAGAATGGGTGGTCGTACGCGCAGCCCGATATCCAGAACTCAAAGCGCAGGCTCCCGCCAACCTCGACGCCATCGCAAGAAACGTCGCCCACATGAGCTGGCGCGGCCATTTTGCATCAGTCAGCTTCGCATCGGCCGACGATCCTAACGGCCCGCTCTTGCGCGGATATTGCGCAGAGGTGGAGTTTGAAGGGCTCGAGCCACTTGATCGGGCGTCTGCAACCCAACCTACGTCCACATGATGCCCAGCGAGTCACCGCGCGAAGCTGAATTCGTGGCGGCAACAAGCTCAGACCACTCGATACGCCTTCGCCCTGGAATTGAAGAAGCATGACCGCCTATCAGACCCCTCAGACTGCGATCGTCACCGAGCTCAAGAACTTATTGCGCGACCGCTACAGGTCGGGCTTCCCAGTGTTCAAGGAGCTCATCCAGAACGCCGATGACGCGAAAGCGAGTAGGGTCGTCATTTGCGGCCACGGCGGGTTCAACGATGCCCGCAATCCGCTGCTTCAAGCGCCCGGCCTTATCATTGCCAACGACGGGCCGGTAACCAAAGCTCACTTCGACGCACTCAATCGATCAAGCGGCGGCACCAAGGGCGGTGATGCCGCCTCGGTCGGACGCTTCGGCTTGGGCCAGAAGGCTATATTTCATTTTTGCGATGCATTCTTGGCTCAGGCCCGCCTCGCCGGGCCAAATGGGCCGGCCCGCGAGCCCCAATTACAGATACTTAACCCGCTTGAAGAGATTCCCGCCGCGACGAATGCAGGCGATGCGTGGCGATATGTCGAAGCCGTTGATGTCGCTTTGCTCGACAACTGGGCCAAAGCGAACGAAATGGATGGCGGCATGGTGATAGCCGTACCGCTGCGCAGTAAGATCTTGACCCCGGGTGGCGGATTGTCACTCACTAGAGCTGAATGGACGCCTGAAAGCGCGATCGACGAACTGATCAACAGCGAAGAGCTGTCGTCGGTGCTGTGCTGTCTGCGCAACATCTCTGTGCTTGATATCATTCAGCATCAAGGCGCCACTAAGCGCTATGAACGACATGGGGCCTTTACCGCCCTGTCCTCTCCCAACACCGCCGTCGCAGATCGTAGGCTGGCTGGCAACTTTGACGGGCCTGAAGGGCTGATCCACTTTTGTGGCCGCGAAACCCGTCTCGCTTCGGGGCAAACAATCAGCCTCAAGCAGCGAGAAGACTGGCCGACTACGTTCGATCTTTTCGACAAGCCAGTACGGGCTGACGCTGAACCGCACGGCGCGGTCATGGTTTGTCGCAGTCGGGCTAGTGACAATCGCCCAAAGTTCAGAATTCGCGAAGTGGTGTATCTGCCGGTGGGCGAGCCGCTGCTCGATTTGGACCTGGCAGTGGGCAATGAGATTATCGAACTGTTACTACATGGACATTTCTTCGTGTCCAGCGACCGCCGCTCAATCAACGCGGAAGACGGGACCATCGAGTCCGCCTGGAATGCATCGTTACGACGCGAAGCGACCCTGCCACTCATTCTGGACGCCCTGGCTGATGCCTTTGGCGCGTTGGGCAGCGATCAGGAACGCTATGCATTGGTTCATGCCCTAACCACTCATGATGACAGTTGGTGGTGGATGGAGAATGGCTCCGATGCTTGCAGAGGAAGGGCCCTCGCTCGGTGCTGGGAAGGGGGTAGCACACCTGCATGGCAGGTAGTCAAAGCAGATGGGCTACGCCCTGTACCCGTAGGCGCAACAACGACGCTTCCGCGGCTTAAGGAGGCAATTCCAAGCCTTGACGCTTGGTGCACTTCTCAGGGGCTGACGCTCTGCTTCGGCACCGTGTTGGCTGAAACCGCGCCGACATGGCCCGACAGCGAGCTCGCGGAAATTGTCCGTAAGGTCGGTCCTGCCGCCTTTACAAAAGGACCAGTTGCTGAAACGATTGGCGCGCTTTTGGAAGGTCAAGCCGGCCCCCTGACCCGCGAGGCTCTAGCCGATCAATTCCGGTTGGCCTGCTCGGGCATAGATCAGAGTTTTGCAGCGGCCGATCGACTCAAAGGCGTCGTTCGGCATCTGCCCCAAGAACAACTTCTTATCCTTCCGGCCTCGGTCGAGAGTCGTCCTGTTATTGCAGCATTGGCCGCCGCGGCCCTGCCGGTAAAGTCGATCTGGTTGAATGGTCCAGCCCCCCAGCAGCCTTCAATAAGCCTCAGCAAGGCAGTCGCGTTGCTAAGCGCTCTGGAACCTCTGCTGCTTCAAGGCGGGCAGGCGGGCCTTCAAGCCGCTACCATGGTCGGCCATGTATTGCGCCACGGCCCCCGATTTGAAGAACTCGCGCGAAATGAAATTGGCCGATACCTCAAGGTCATTCCCGCTCACCAGATGCAGAACGCGGCGGCTGAACGCCTGTCACTTGAAACCGTTCTGACCTTACAGAACAATGGCCTGCTTTTCGATGCTGGACCCAACCCAAAATTGGACCTCCTAGCCGAGGCGGTTGCTGCCCCGGCCATTTACCGATTGGATTTGCGCGACGGAGGAATTGAGGGTTGCGCGTCGACCAACCGCAAGGAGAGCCTGGTTGCCGTTGTGCAGCGGGCGCAACGCTATGGTGATCCAACCAGATGCGGAGAATTGGCCGAGTTTTTGCGCGAACATGCGTCGGTCGACGATCTGCGGCGCCTCATCACCCAGGATGCAGGCTTGGACGGTGACGTCGAACTCGTAGAGTTGACCGGCTTCAGCGAGGCGCTTGATGATTTGGTTAGCCGCCTGTCGCCGGATCGTCATGCGCGCTTTATCTCTTCTGCTACTGCGAAAGAGCTTCACAAGGTCCGCGACAAAGTAGGCCTCAAGCCGCTGGATATTACTCTCTTGGGGCAGTGGCTGGACGACGCTCGCTGTCAGAAAAACCTGCCGCCGATTAACGCAGCGACTGCACAAGCTCTGCTGAGGTCAAACATTGACGATGCAGTTTTGCGGCACCTGCCGCTCAATCGCAGTGTCGGAGACGACACACTCTATCCGGCAACCGCCCTGTTCCTGGGTCAGCGCGCGCAGGTTCCGGTAAGCCTCGCCAGCTTTGCGAAATTGGCAGATCCTTGGTCGGACCAAGCCGCTAGCGCCCGTCAGAACCGGCTGATCGCCAAGTGGGGGCAAAATGCAATCATCCAAACTGCACTGGCGACACCTCATCCGGACAAGCTGACAGCTGAAATCTGTGATGCGATCAAGGCTTCCGGCGACATCGACGCCGACCTGACCGAGGCTCTGCGCAACACCGCATGGATCGGCGCGAACGGGAAAGCATGGCAGCCCACACAAGTACTTGATCTGCCCCCGCCGGCCGAAAAGGTTTGGGCTGAGCTAGCGGGCGAAATCGAAAGCTTGCTGTGCTCCAGTCAAATACCCGCTTCCTTGCACGACGACACTGTGCGCGAGTGTTTGGTGAGCGTCCTGCCGAACCGACAAATCTCGTTTTCGTTAGCCTTGCGAGCGCTAGCCGAGGCACGGGTAGAAGGTCTATGCCTTGATGCGGCAGTCCACCTCGAGGATCTGCGTCGCATCGCCCGGACCGGGGACGGGTTCGGGATGCATGCAATGGGCAGCGGTATATGGACATTGCTTGCCTCCGCGCTGACAGAAGACTTGCCCGATGCCGACTTGATCGCGATGGCGGGAAGCCTACCAAGACCTGGTTCAGCGACAATCCTTACGCAGATGAATGCTTTGGCTGGGCTGGCTGAAGGGGGGGCGCATGAACAGGTGGCCCGCCGACTGCATCTTGCCGGCTTCAAAGCCAACATCGCCGGACTGAAGATGGCGGATGGCCACCTGCCGGCAGACCTGCTGGTTCCGAACAGCTGCGACCGCTTCGTAAGAGCCGAAGCGGTGACCCATGATGCCCCAGCTCTTTCACCTGAAGCCCTGCTGGACAGCCGCTATGCTGACTTTGTCGACATCCCAGATGTCGCGGCGGCGGTCACGCATGCCGATCTTGATAGCCACATTCCGTTGGCACAAGCGCTGGAACGCGCGTTCAGCCCCTTGGTAAAGCATGACGTCGGAGATGGGATTCTGCTTGCTCTGGCAATGACGGGCCGAGGTGAGGAAACACGCAAGCTCGCAAGCCTATGGCAGGGGCAATTGGCGTTCGACCGTATCGCCTACGACCTTGACCAAGTGCCCGCCGCCTTGGATCTTGACCCCGCGGCCATTCCTAAAAGACTGGAAGAACTGCGGTTTGAAGTCCGCTTTCCTGAGGGCGGGATGGCGTGGGTACGCTCGATCGCAGGCACACTATTCAGGGCCCCGCTATCGGGCCGCGGTGATGCCTTGCTGATCCAATGCCGACAGCGCGAACGAACCAGGCAAGACATCGATTCCAGGGTCGTGGTCTGGGAGCTTGTGCTCGGGCATGTCGATCCAACTAGCGCTGATGAAGCCAAAGCCTTGCTCGGCGGGTTCGTGCATCGCTTCGCGCCCGCTTTGCTGCTGGCGTGGCCACAGCAGCGCCAAGCTCTACTGGATCTGCTGGACAGCTACCTCGGCAGTGATCAGCGTTCGCTCGAGGATGCCCGCCGCGAACTGCGCGAGGTGCTGCATGATAGGCTGGAAGGTATCCGGACAGGCAAAGTTATCCGCCAAGCTGTTGCAGACTATCACCGCGCAAAATACTCCGACCCTGAGGCTGCGCGCGATGGCCTGTGGGAGGCGGCCCAATCACCGCAAGGCGCGGCCGAGTTGCTCGAGGCCATGCGCACTAAGATCAAGGAGATGGGTTATCGACCCGACCGCGTACTCTTCGAACTGTACCAAAACGCGGTCGATGCCCAGGTACAATGGGACGACAAGGGTAGAGTCCGAGTCCAGGTCGAAGCAAAGCGCGATGATGATGGCACGATCGATCGAATCCGCCTCATCCACTGGGGAAGACCCATCAACCAGCCCGGTCCTGACAGACAAAAGGCTGATCGCGAGGGACATGAACGCGACCTAGCGCACATGCTGGCAGTTAGTCATTCCGCCAAGGAGGGAGATGCTATCACTGGCCGCTTCGGTCTGGGCTTCAAGACCGTGCACATGCTGTCAGATAGTGTCGGACTTGCTAGCGCCGGGGTGGTCTTGCGCATTGCCGGTGGCATGGTGCCGATCGCTTGGGAGGAGGGAGAAGCCGAGGCTGGACCCTACAACGACCGTGGCCGCAAGGCGACCTTGATCGACATCCCGATCGCTACTGACCGCCGCCACGAGGCTGAAGCCGCATGGGAGGCTTTCCGCAACGCTGCGCCGTTGCTCGCCGCCTTAGGCCGCAGCGGCGAAATCAAGTTAATCGACGGAACCCAGGAGGCGGCCGTCTTCGACAATGATGTCCGCTCACTGATCGACGGCGTGGCTAGCGTGGCGCTGAGCCAAGGACGGAAGGCCTTACGCTTCGACCTTGAACAGGGCTTTCGACTCTTCGTTGCTCTTGGTCGCAACGGGCCCCACGCCTTCCTCAAGGACGTCGCCCAGTTCTGGCATCTCGTTCCCTTGATGAGCCTTGAGCGCAAGGGTGCTTGGCTAATGGAAGGACCATTTCCAGTTGATCCCGGTCGAAGCTACTTTTCCGGCTCAACCGAAGAGAAGGAAGCACTATTTGCCAGACTTGGCCACCGATTGGCTGAGCGGCTCATCGCATTGCACACGGCCAGCGAAGCGAACTGGAGCGACTTGGCAAGCCAGCTGGGCATTGCTCCGGATGGCAAGGATCCCTTCTGGCAGACCCTGATTGAGTTGTTTGTCCCCGACCTTGAGTCCGGTGAACCCCAGCGTAAGCTTCATGCTCACGGCGGTGGGCTAGCCCTGCTGATGGCGCAATGCGCCGTGGTGCCGCTGGCCTTCGGCGGCACCGCCTGCGCGGGCGATGTTGAATGGCGGCTAGACGGTGCCCTCAGCAATCCGGAAGTCCATGAGCTGCTGCAAGGGTGGCCAGTGCTTGACGCAACACGCGAAAACCTGATTGGTAGAGAGACAGCAGATCTGCTGAACAGGCTGGGCTTGCCGCGGGGCAAGGCACTGGACCTGCCCAAACTCGTCGAACTGACCGTTGGCGAACGCGGCATCGAAGCCGGGCACGCAGAGCTCCTATCCCCAGTGATTGATGATGAGCTGCGAACAGCTATCTCCAAGGAGGAAGACGAAGCATTGCGCCGCGTTTTGCGCGACCAAAACTGGCGGGCCGAAGATGGTTCGTGGCAGCCGATCCGCTTACTGGCTTTTCCGCAAAGCGACGATCCGGACGAGCGCACCCGCGCTGCCTTCGCACCGCCTGCTGGTAGATTGGCCGAAGACTACAGTGGTGCCGGGTTGAAGCTGGCCCTCTTTGCGCGCGAACAGGCTGGCCAAAACGAAGTCGTGTGGAAGGCGTGGGCCGCAAGCGCAGCAACGGCGCCTGAAAGGCAACAGGCGCTCCTTCGGTATCTGGTTGATGCCGACCAGCGTACAGTCAATGTGTTGGCCGAAGCTGCGGCGTGGCTTCCTAAGGATACCGCCCTTACCGATTATCCGCCGCTACAAAGCCTCGACTATCATGCGCGTATGCGCCTGCTTGCCAAACTTGGCTGTTATGGCCCTGCCCCCGCCCCGGATTCAGGCCCGGTGCTTACCCCATTCATAGACGCCGAGACGGCCCTTCTGGCAATTGCAGAGTGGTGGTCGACTGAACGCGAAGAGCTGATCGCTGCGTATGAGCGCAGTGTCTATCCTGATGAAGGCTTTTCGTTCGGCGATCTGCGTGAAGACACCAATGAGGCCTGGTTTACCCTTCTCTCACTGGCGACCTTCCAAACCCTTGGGCGGATCAAGCCCGACCAGTCCCGGCACTTCGTAACCAATGCGATGACCGAGGGCTGGTGGCACCATCTCTCGACGATCGATCCGGCTTCAGAGGACCTCGATCCATTCATCGACCGTCTGCGGGCGTGGAGCGAGCCAGATGCTCCCGAAGATTACATGATCTGGCGCCGTTGCCTCACCGATCTATGCCTGATTGCCCGCCATCTGGATCGGTATCGCACCTTGTTCAGAAAGCTACCCGCAATTGTTAAGCAGGATGGGCCGGTCAGTCTGGGTAACCACCTGCGCCCAGCCTTCTCGGTTGCCGCGGGCCGTATGGGCGTTGACGCTCCACCGCTGGCCCGCTCGCTGGGAATCGGGGCGAACTGGGTCGTGCGCGAATTGGCCCGCAAAGGCATCTATTCGCAGGCGCAGGCAGATCTTGTCCTGCCGTATGGCTGGAGCACAGCAGATCGGGTACGCAAACTGGCTAAACGAATTGGCCTTGGCACATTCGAACACGGGGTCGATGCAGGGCGCAACCTTCATAAGGCAGTCGAGAACCTGATTGGGGAAGAAGCAGCATTCGCTGGCGACGGTGATCTGCCGCTCCACATCATCACCCTCGCTAAGCACCGCGACACATTGAATAAATTCCTTTACAAATCAGACGGTGAAGGATGGGTCGAGGACGATCTCGACGAAGACAAGGACGACGATGCCTGAGCCCCTTCTCCCGAACGCCCCGGTAAGCCATCCCCGCCACGGCGCTGGTCATGTCATAGCCGACATGGGCGAATTCGTGGTTGTGCGCTTCGGACCTGTAATACAGCAGGTTCCGCGTGAAGAGCTGGCAACCGTGCGCTCGCTGGAGCAGGCGCTATCCAGTGGCACGCTGGATGCCAGCGCGGATGTGCTGCTGCGTGCCAGCGCGCTTGCGATCCGATCGGTCAACGATCAGTGGGGGGTGTTTTCCCGGTCCCGCGTACAACTGCTACCGCACCAACTTTGGGTCTGTCACAGAGTCAACCGAAGCTATCCCTTCCGCTGGCTGGTTGCAGACGACGTAGGGCTTGGAAAGACTATCGAGGCCGGTCTTGTGCTCATGCCACTAGTCGCCCGCGCGCAAGTGCGCCGCCTGCTGATCCTAGCGCCGGCCAAGCTGGTGCCTCAGTGGCAAAAGCGTCTGCGGACCATGTTTGATATCCGGCTGCAGGTCTATGATCGTGCGGTTGATACCGGACAGGTCGATTTCTGGGATACGGCCAACATGGTGGTCGCTTCGATCCACACCCTGCGCCGGGAAATCAGCGACGGCCGCGAAGCTTCAAGCCGGTTTCTTGCAGCAGACCCATGGGATGCGGTGGTGGTGGACGAGGCGCACCACTTGAACGCCGACGAGCGGACTGGAGAGACGCTTTCGTTTCAATTGCTTCGCGCGATGGAAGAGCGGCGCCGGATCGGATCCCTGCTTTTGTTCACAGGTACTCCGCACCGAGGCAAGGATCATGGCTTTCTCTCACTCCTGAGCCTGCTGGACCGGGACGTCTTTGGTCCCGAACACGATCCCGACGAGCAGATGGCGCGGCTGCCCGATTACATGATCAGGAACAACAAGGCGACGGTCACTGATCTCAAAGGCAAACGTCTGTTCACTCCGGTTTCCGTAGACTCGCGCGAATATGCCTTCAGCGCAGAAGAGCGGGCCTTTTATGATACGCTTAGCGCCTTCATCATCGATGGACGCGCCTACGCCTCGACACTTGGCGCACGCGCGCAATCACAGCGGATGCTGCTGTTGATCGCACTGCAGAAGCTGGCAGCCAGTTCGATTGCGGCAATTCGTAGCGCGCTCGCCAAACGACGGGCACGACTGGCCGAGCTGGCGAATTCGATGCGGCCGCCAGCAGTTACAATCTCTGAGGGCGACGAGGACGACACGCTCGATGACCGCGCGCGCGCCGACGAAGAGGCCTGGGGCCGAATGATGGCCGAATTGATGGATGACGAGGTCGCGCGCCTCGATGAATTGCTCGAATTGGCCGAGCCCATCCAGCAAGAACGCAAGATTGACCGATTGGTCGAGCTCATCGAGAATGAGCTGTCTTCAAGTGAGCCCGTACTACTGTTCACAGAATACAAAGCAACCCAAGCAATGGTGGTGGATGCGCTCCACGCTCGCTTTGGACATGGCTGCTGTGCCTTCATCAATGGCGATGAGCGGCTCGACGACCTCGCCCGCGAAGATGGAAGCCGGGGCTCCAAGAGCTGGACGCGTGACGCGGCCGCCGATGCCTTTAATGCCGGAAAGGTACGTTTCCTTGTCTCAACAGAAGCAGCCGGCGAAGGGATCGACCTGCAGGAACGCTGCGCTATCTTAATTCACGTCGACATGCCTTGGAACCCTATGCGCTTGCATCAGCGAGTAGGGAGACTCTCGCGCTATGGACAGACCCGGCCGGTCCAGGTCTACATTCTACGCAACCCCGACACGGTCGAAGCCCGCATCTGGGACCTCCTCAACGCGAAACTTGAACGCATCCAGCGCGCGCTCGATGTAGCCATGGACGAACGGGAGGACATTAGTCAGCTCGTGACAGGGATGAGTGGCCCTGGTGCCTTCGAGCACCTCTTTGCCGAAGGGCAGGTGCGCCCGCGCGAGAGCCTGGACCAATGGTTCAATCGCGAAAGCTCAACCATTGGCGGCGAAGATCTGGTGCGAAAGGTCAAGGCGATGCTGGGCAATGTGGCTCGCTTCGACTTCGCATCAGTCGGTCGAAACCTTCCGCAGGTTGATCTGCCTGACCTCGAACGGTTCTTCATCATGACAATGGAACAGCAGGGGCGGCGCGTTCTTCGCCGCGACGAGGGGCTGGAAGTGATCGCCCCCGATGAATGGGTTGACGAAGACTATGCGATGCAGCCGCGCTACAAGGGATTGATGTTCGACCGTCACGCTAAGCTGGGTGCTGCCGAAGGACCAACCCGTTTGCTGGGCGTCGGCCACGTCCTTTTCGACCGCGCTTTGAAAGAAGGGACGCGCACCGAGGCCTGCCTCGCCCAATGCGCCCGGCTCGAACACACGCTGCTCATTGCGTCCGTCGAAGACCAAATCACGGGCCAGGACCAGTCCATCACTCGGATCGTCATGGCTGCGTTCAAGGACAAGGCTGGGGGCATTCATGTGCTCCGTGACTGGGAGCTGCTAAAGCTGTTGAACGGTCTCGGTCGGAGCGATACTCCGTCGTCGCGCGCCGAAGACGGACACGACCTGCGCGAGCTCGAAGCAGAGCTGCTTGCCGCAATGGCCAAAAAGATGTCGGAGGTCGCAGACATGATGACCCGTCCGGGTCTTCGAAGCGAGATCATGCTGATACCTGAATGAAGCTAGACGACAACGCAGACCCCGCGAGTTCCTGGCCTGACCTGTATCACGGCCAGCGTTATCTCGCCGTTTTCCTCCAGCATCGCGGTGATTTGCTTGCGGTAGGCTTCGGTCTCCGATGACCGGGGTAACAGCCGCGCTTCCCGGCAAGGGTGCGACTGTGGCCACGCAAAGACGTCTATAACTCTAGGTGGCCCGACTAAGAACGTATCCATCCGGTGAAGGCCGCGGCGTGATCCCGACCGGATCGTAGGCCGGGTT
>VFQO010002071.1_pt1 | contig 13178 bp, 10 predicted proteins | sample 3512331 | NCBI WGS metagenome assembly VFQO01 (sample SAMN10412371, study PRJNA504923) | tailings metagenome | isolation source: Replicate 3 from Balatoc abandoned mine | place: Philippines: Itogon, Benguet | collected 2017-08-28
TCCAGATGGCGTGGGACTGGCAGCCCGATCTCGCCAACTGGGCGATGTACACGCCGTGGCCCTATACCCCGCTGTTCGAGACGCTGAAGGACCAGGTCGAGGTCCACGATTTCAGCAAGTACAACTTCGTCACGCCGATCATGAAGCCCGCCGCGATGGAGCGCGGGGAACTGCTCAACGGGGTGATGAAGAACTACCGCCGGTTCTATATGCAGAAGGCGCTGTTCCACTATCCGTGGCGCGGTACGGGGTTCCGGCGGCGCTATCTGCTGGGATGCCTGTGGGCCTTCCTGCGTGCGGGCTTCAAGCGGACGTTCTACGATCTCGGCAAGGCGGGCTACTGGGGGCCGCAGACCGCGAAGAAGGTCGAATTCCACTTCGACGAAAGCCGCGCTGCCGCAATCGATGCGGCGAGCGACTGGGAGACCGCTGCCGATCGCGCCGCGCAGGCGCAGGAACGCCGCGAGGCGGTGCGCGAGCAGATGAAGCAGCGGGGTGAAGAGCGCCGACGGGACCGGATCGATGTCGAATGAGCGCCGAATTCTCACCCGCAGCCGGGCAGGCGCGCTGATCGGGCCCAATGCGATCCTGCAGGCTGTCGCGGTGATGGAGGAGCTGCTCGGCAAGGCCGAAACCCGCGCCATCCTCGTCGATGCGCAAATCCATTCGCTGCCATCGGGCGAACATATGATCCCCGAGGTGCAGGCGCTCAGGCTCCACCGCTGGCTCGCGCTGCACGCGCCGATGGGGGCGCTGGATATTGCCGAACATGCGGGGGAGCGCACGGCGGACTACATCATCGCGCACCGCATCCCGCGCCTCGCCGCCTGGCTGCTTCGCCGCCTGCCCGCACCCATGGCCGCGCCGCTGCTGATGGCGGCGATCCGGCAGCATGCCTGGACCTTTATCGGAGCAGGCGTGTTCGTGCCGGACGGGGCATGGCGCTTTACCATCGACCGTTCGGGCGCCGAGGACAGCGTCCCGCTCTCCGACAGCCTGTTCGTGTGGTACGCGGCGGTCTTCACGCGATTGTATCGCCAACTGGTGGCACCGGACTGCACCTGCCGGATGGAGGAGCCCGAGGCGGGCTACCGGCTGGCGCGCAGCTATGCGATCACTCGGGGCGAGGCCCGCAACTGAGCTGGATTTCGTCCAGTTCCAGATCATATGTGAGCTGCGAGCAGTGGGAAATCTGGTCGCGGCCGATCCGGGTCAGGAAGTCGGTCCGCCCGCGCGGTTTTCTGTTCGAGACGACGATTTCGCCCGGCGTGAAGCGCGGATCGTTCTCGTCGGCCTCGCCGACACTGCGTGCCTGGCCATAATCCTGCAGCCTGACCGCGAAGCGATCGATGAGCAGATCGCCGAGCTCGAGCGGGCGCGCAAGACGCATGATGCGGATGCGGCGAGGCACCCCGAAGCGCATCATTATCGTTCCGTCGCTTGCCGGCAGGAAGCCCCCGTCGAAGCGCGTGGCGAGGTAATTCGCGGTTTGCGCGGTGACGATGTTTTCGGCGTATTGCGAGGCAAAGATCACCTTGAGCTTGCGCCCGTCCGCGTTCATCTCGGTGCCGATCCTTAGCGCACGCTGTGTGCCGAACCGCCGCAGCGGCAGGCGCTGGAGGGTCTGTTCTCCGGTCGGCTGGGACAAGGGAAAGACGACCCGCTTGAAGGGCAGGTGATGGATGCCGATCATGCCGTCCGCCAGCGTTGTCGCCCGGCCAAAGCTCCACATCACCTCACGATGAACCGACCGGCCGCCGAAATCGATCTTCTGCCACATGACGCCCGCTTGCAGTCCGTCGCCATCGCCATAGTCCCACAGGATGCCGGACGTCGCCCGCCACTTCAGATGCACCGCGCCCGCCGGATTGCCTGCCACCGGACCCGAGGCATCGCCCGTGACCAGCAGCCGCAGCGGCGTGCCATCGATCACCACTGGGATGATGTGATCAGGTGGCAGGATCAGCTCGTCCGGCGATTGTGGCCGCTCCGCCGTCACCATGATCGCGTTGTCCTGCGCGACAAGCGGGTGCGCGGACCAAGCGAGTGCGGCGACGAGCAGCAGACGGATTTGCATGATATATCAATGCAAAGTGCCGGCTTTGGTTCCGGTAAAGCCTAGAGTCCTCCGCGCCGCTTGCGGTCCTGCTCGCGCTTGAGCTTGAGCATCGCGTCGAGATCGACCACCTCGGCCCGCGCGCGCATCCACCAGATGCCGCCCACGGTCCAGAACAGCATTCCGCCGATGAACAGCGCCATGCCTTTGGCAAAGCCCGGCCCCCCGGCGTGCGCGGCGGAATAGCCATCGAACCACACCAGCAGCGGCACCAGCAGCGCCATCCACACGGCGAACTGCGTCCAGCCCTTCACGCCGCGCGGGGTGATGGTGAAGTTGAACGCGCTCTTGCGGTAGAGCACGAAGGGTTTGTCTTCTTCACGCATTGCTGTCTCCTTCGCTGCCTGACCCCGGCGGGCGTCCGCGCTTGGGGGCCGTGCTGCGCTCCACCTTCACCCCGCGCCGCGCGAGCGCCTCGCGCAGCAGCACCTCGATCTCGGCGTTCACGCTGCGCAGTTCGGCATCGGCGAGCCGTTGCACCGCATCGTGAAGCGCCGGATCGAGGCGCAGGGGAAAGGCTTTCTTGGCGGTCATGACACGATCGTCAGTAGAGCGATCCTGCGTTGACCACCGGCTGGGTGTCGCGCTCGCCGCACAGCACCACCATCAGGTTCGAGACCATCGCGGCGCGCCGCTCGTCGTCGAGGTGGACAACGTCCTTCTCGCTCAATTGGGTGAGCGCCATCTCGACCATCGTCACCGCACCTTCGACCAGCTTCTTGCGCGCCGAGATCACCGCCTCGGCCTGCTGGCGGCGCAGCATCGCGCCGGCGATTTCGGGGGCATAGGCGAGGTGAGTCAGGCCACATTCGTCAACCGTGATGCCGGCCACCGAAAGCCGCTCGATCAGCGCCGCGCGCAGCTCCACACCCACTTCCTCGTGGTTGCCGCGCAGCGTGACTTCGAGGTGCTCGATATCGTCATAGGGATAGCGCGAACCGATGGAGCGCACCGCCGCCTCGATCTGCGCGGTGACGAATTCGCGGTAGTCGTCGACGTCGAACAGCGCCTGCGCGGTGTCGGTCACGCGCCACACCACCTGGGCTGCCATCTCGATCGGATTGCCGCGCGCGTCGTTGACCTTGATGGTCTGCGAAATGACGTTGTTGGCGCGCACCGCGATCTTTTTGCGGGCCAGCCACGGCAGCACCCAGCGCAGGCCCTCGGTCCGGTCGGTGCCCTTGTAGGCGCCGAACAGCTGGATCGCGGCGGCTTCGTTGGGGTTGATCATGTAGAAGCCGGTCAGAATGAACAGGCCGATAAAGCCCGTAATCAGCGCGCCGATCACCAGCAGGCCATCGGGTTCGCCCTGACCCGCGACCGCGTTGACGAACAGCCACCCGGCCAGAAGCACCATGATCAGCGAGACCAGCAGCATCACATAGCCGCTCTGCGTGCTCGCCGGAACTTCGCGGCTGCGGTTGAGAGAGGGGGTATAGGAAAGCGTCATTGCGAATCTCCAATTCGATATAATTATGATATCATATTTATATCAATCGGAGCCTCCGTCAATCACAATCGCGCATCCCCCCTTGGCGCAAGGGGCGGTTTGGCTGTAGCAAAGGGCTTTCAGGGCGTTGGCGTGAAGGGGGCGAGGCAGTGGACAGCACCGAAACAGACCCCGCTTCCGCCGGTCAGGCCGACGCGCGCCCGCTGATTTTCCTCAGCTATTCGCGCACCGATCTTGCCCATGCCCGGCCGGTGATCGCGCTGCTTGAAGCACAGGGCTATGCCGTGTGGTGGGACGGGCGGCTGGAGGGCGGGGAGAACTATCTCCAGACCACCGAGGCGACGCTCGAAGGCGCGGATTGCGTGGTGGTGCTGTGGTCGGCGACCTCGGTCGAATCCCATTGGGTGCGTGACGAGGCGCAGCGCGGGCGCGAGCGCGGATGCCTCGTGCCGCTCAGCATCGACGGGACTTTTGCCCCGCTCGGTTTCCGCCAGTTCCAGCTGCTCGACATCAGCGGGTGGGACGGCAAGCCCGCCAGCCCCGAAGCGGAACGGATCCTCGTCGCGGTGCGCGCGCGGATCGGGGGTGGAGCGGAAAGGCCGGTGCCCGTTCGGCCCATGCCCACTCCGGCTCAGCCCCAGCCCGCCACTCCTGCGCCCGCCCTGGCGCTTTCGCGGCGCACGCTGATGCTGGGCGGAGCAGGTGTTGCGGCGGGCGTAGGCCTCCTGGGCGCATGGCAGTTCGGCATCTTCGGCAGTCCGGCCAATGCGGCGATCTCGATGGTGGTGCTGCCCTTCGCCAACCAGACCGGCGATCCGGAAAAGAAGTATTTCTCCGACGGGCTGGCGCGCGAATTGCGGACTGTGCTGGCGCGCAATCCGCGCCTTAACGTTGCCGCGCCGACTTCCTCCTCTGCGATTGAGGGCGAGGATGATTTCGCCATCGGTCGCAAGCTTGGCGTGGGTCATATTCTGCGCGGCAGCGTGCAGAGGGATACCGCGCGGGTGCGGGTCACCGCCGAGCTGATCGAAATCGAGGGCGGGCTGGTGCGCTGGGCCGAAACCTATGACCGCGCTCTGGAAGATGTCTTCGCGGTTCAGTCCGAAATCGCCCAGACCGTCGCGGTCTCGCTCGTCGCCCAGATCGCGACCGAGGGCGAGGCCAAGCAGGCCGCCGCCGCACAGGCCGAGATCGGCAGCACCAAATCCGTCGCCGCCTACGAGGCGTTCCTGCGCGGCCTTGCCTTCTACGATCTGTCCGCGGGCGAAGACACCGACCGCGCGGCGCTGGCGCAGTTCGACGCGGCCGTGGCTGATGATCCGGGCTATGCCGCTGCGCACGCGATGCGGGCAACGATGCTGGCGTCGCTGGCCAATGCTGCCAATGCGGCCGAGGAAGCCCGCCAGCTCTATGTGCAATCGATCGCTGCGGCAGAGCGGTCGATTGCCATCGAGCCCAAGCTTGCCCGGGGGCAGGCCGCGCTGGGGTTCGCCCTCAACAACGGGCAATTCAAGCGCGCCAAGGCCGCGGTGCATTATCGCGCGGCCGAGCAGCTGGCGGCAGGCGATGCCGATATTCTGCGCGGCGTGGCCATGTTCAATTCCTATGGCAATGCCAGCGAACAGGCCGTGGCCAAGCAGATGATCGAGCGGGTAATCGAGCTCGATCCGCTCAACGCCCGCGCCTTCCTCGCGGCGGGCTATATTGCGCTGTTTGCGCGTGATTACCCTCTGCTCATCACCCGGATGGAGCGGGCGCTCGCGATCAATCCGAGCATGACCAGCGCCAATTTCGGCATCGCCAACGCGCGGCTGATGATGGGCGATGCCGCTAGCGCACTCGCAGCGGCGGACAAGGAACCGGTTCAGGTGTTCTCGCTGACGGCAAAGGCGATCGCGGCGGGCCGGCTGGGCGATGCCGCCGCAGCGGATGCGGCCTATGCGGCGCTGATCGAACAGTATGGCGATGCCAGCCTGTATCAGCAGGGTCAGATCCTGGCACAGCGCGGCGCGCCGGATGAAGCGCTGGCGCGCTTGCAGCAGGCCTATGTCGCGCGCGATCCGGGATTGCTCTTCGCCCCTAATGACCCGCTGCTCGATCCGCTGCGGGGCGAGGCGGGCTTCAAGGATTTGCTTTCACGGCTCGGGTCGTGATAGCTCTTGCTCGGCCCTAAGGGGTGCTTTGAAGGGGGAATTCATCATGAAGAAGATTGTGACGTTCGCAGTTGTGACCGGCGCTGCGCTGGCGCTCGCCGCATGTGGCGGCAAGAAGGAAGAAGAAGCGGCTCCGGCGGCGACCGAAGAAATGGCTCCGGCTGAAGCGCCTGCCGCTGACGAAGCCGCTGCGGCCGCCGAAGGGCTTGACCCGACCGGCAATCCGATTGGCCCGGCTGCTGATGCTCCGGCTGCCGACGGTGCAGCCGCAGAAGCCGCTCCTGCGGCCGAATAAGCGGATACCGACCCGCGTCATGTTCCACGTGGAACATGGCGCGGGCCACCCCCAAGCGGGGGTCTAGCGCGACCTGGCAGGGGTCTGGCGCGCACCAGCGGGAGGCAAGGTCTCCCTCAACCACTTCTGCACCAGCGGATGCGCAACGCGGATATAGCGGCTTGGCTTGCCCGCTGTCCCGCACGCCACCCCGCCGCTCACCACCCCGATGACAGTCGGCACCGGATCGGCCCCGCCGAAGCTGATCAGCGGCCCGCCGCTGTCTCCGCTGCACGCCTGCCCGCCTTCGGACAGTCGGGTATCGTCGGCACAGACGACCGAATTGCGCCGGTCGTCGGTGAACTTCGTGATATTGGTACAGGTCGCCGCATCGCGCAGGCGCAGCCGCGCGCCGCGCAGGTGGTCGGGGACCAATCCGGTGCCGACCTTGGTGACGCCCCAGCCATAGGTCGTCACCCGGTCAAGCGCCTCGAGCCGCCGCGCCTCCAGCGGCATCGGGTCGAGCCTGATCTGCCGGGGTGCGATCGTGGTGCTGCTCCCGCGAGTGCCGCGCGCAGGATCATACTGCACCAGCGCGATATCGAAGGCGAGTATTTTGAGCTTGAAATCGGGATGCGGGATCGCCCTGATGATCGGGTAGCTGAAACCTTCCTCCGACAGCGGATTATTGAGCCCGAGCCGCACACGGTGACCGGCGGTGGCGATCGACACTCCGCCTTCATCGGTCAGGCAATGCGCGGCGGTAAGGATCCAGCCTTGGCGGATCACGCTGCCGCCGCACAGCACCCGTTGCGCCGGGGTCAGCGCAAGATTGCCGAGCTTTTCGGGACGCCAGATCAGCGCCTGCCACGGGGCTTCGCCGGGGCGGGCGGCAAAGCCCCTCAGCACCCGAACCACCGACGAGCAAATCCTGTCGTGATAAACCAAACCATCGATGGTGACGCTGGTGCTGGTGCAAGCCCGTTCTCGCAGCGCCGCGCCCTCGGCCCTGCTCTTTTCGACCTCCTGCTTGCGCTGCTCAGCTTCTTCTTCGGAAAGCGGCGGAACGAAGCGGCTGTCGGCGACGAATAGCGGGGCGTCCGGATCATCCAGCGCAATCTCGTCAAGGGTGGCGCAGACATCGCTCTCCCCCCCTTCGCACAGCTGCCCGAGCAGGGCATAGCCGCGCTCGCGATCGGAGGGGAAGGGATCGCCCTTCAGCAGCAACTGGGCGAGTTGCTTGCAGTCGGGGGTCGAGCCGCCGGTGCAGCCGATGTCATGCCAGCGCATCATTTGCGCGGCATCCTCGGGGGTGATCTGCCCGCCGCCATCGGTGATCATCAAAGCCGCTGCACTGCACCCCTCGAGCGCTCCGGTCTCACAGGCCGTACCCAGCAGCTTTATAGCCTCTGCCGGAGAATACAGCGGCGAGTTGCTATCGAGGCTGTAGATGCGTCCGAGCGCCACGCAATCGGCCTGCACTCCGCGCTTGCAGCTTTCCTCGAGTGCCGGGCGGGCGCGGATCTGTCCGGGCAGGGTGCAGAACAGGCTGTCGAGCGCGCAGGCGCGGTCGAACTGCGAGAGCGCGGCAGTGCGGCTTTCGGGCGGGCCAGCGGCTTCGGCGAACAGCATTTCGCCCAGCTCTCGGCACAGGTAGGGCACTCCAGCGCGGCAACCCAGTTCGGCAATTTCGCGTGCGAGGTCCGTGCGCGGCGGGATTGTCTGGCGCAGCGGGGAGATCACCAGCGAACAGGCCTCTCCATTGCCGCTGCGGCATTGCCGTTCCAGCAAGGCCATGCCTTCGTCGCGCTGTGCAGGATCATCGCTGCCGACAAGCGCCATGCCGAGCGCGTTGCAGGCGCTGGCACCACCCTTGGCGCAGGCATCGCGGCGCAGTCTGGTCGCTACGGCCTGATCGTCGGGGCGAGCAGGAGTTCGGTTTTCGATGGCATCGGCCGCGCTGTTGCAGGCTTCGAGAGACCCTAGCCGGCAACCCCGCTCAAGCGCCGCAATGCCCATTTCGGCTGGTTCGGGCTTGCCCACCGAGACGAACAGGGTGCCCAGCCACAAGCACCCTTCCGGATCGGCCGCGTCGCAGGCCCGGCGCAGGTATATCTCTGCGACAGGGCGGTTCTGCGGCTTGCCCTCGCCATGGAAATAGGCCTTGCCGAGCGCACCACAGCCCGCCGCATCGCGCGCCGCACAAGCCGTCTCTGCGGCATTGGCGGCCGCTTCCTCACGCGCGCGCAGGGCGGCCGACTTGTCCGGATCGGCGCGCTTGATCGTGTTGGCATCGGAGTAATCGAGCGGAATCTGTGGCTGCGCCGCCGCTGGTACGGACAGCACCGCCAGCGCGCTCATCACCATCGCCAACCATTGCCGCATCGCCTGCCTCCCCCACAGCGCAACACCGCCGCAATCATGCGCCTTTGCCGGCTCAAGGTCAAACCGCTGGGTTGTGCCGCCTCGGGGCTTGAAAGCGGGCAAGACAAAGGCTTATGGACACCAGGTGCCCTCCGGGCCGGGGGGAGACGACGAGGTGCCGATGCCTGCAACCCATGCTGCCAGTGTCGGAACCCGTATTCGTGACAACTGGCAGCCGCATCTGGCGCTGGGGATCACCGGCCACCGCGCGTCCAATCCGTCTTATGCCGCGCACCGCGCTGCGATCGCGACCGCGCTCGAGACGCTGTTCACGCGGATCGACACCATTGCCGCGGGGCTGCCCGATACGCAGGGGGCGATCCGGCTGCACAGCCTCATGGTCGATGGCACCGATCAGATCGCCGCCGATCTCGCCGTGCAGCGCGGCTGGGAACTCGCGGTGCCGCTACCCTTCGGCGCGGCGCTCAATTGCGCGATCAACGCCCATCCTGCCACGCTGGCCGATGCGGAGGCTTTGCTGGCGGGCAGGCCGACGAGCGATCCCGCAGTCGAGGCGCACGCCGCTGCGATCCGCTCGCTCACCGCCCGCGCGCAGCTGTTCGAGCTGGCTGACCGCGACGAGGAGGTCGAGGCGCTATGGCTTGCGACCCTTGCCGATCCCGAAGACCGCGCCGCCATCCGTGCGTTCGATGCGCTGGCGTCGGACAATGTCGCGCTCGCCGGGCGGGTGATGATCGAGCGCACCGATCTGATGATCGCGGTGTGGGACGGGAAGGTTTCGAACTTGCCCGGCGGCACTGGTCACACGGTCGTCACCGCACTGACGATGGGTACGCCGGTGTTGCTAATCGATCCCGCCGCGCCCGAAGCCTGGCGCATCATGACCCGCCCGGAAGAGCTCGGGCATATTGCCGGCGGGCCGGCCGATTCGCCCGATCTGGCACGGCTGACCGCGATCATCCGCGCCGCGATGGTGGTTGAAGGATGGAGCCCGGCGCAGCTGACCCGCGAGGTCTGGCATCCGCGCAGCAGCCGTCTGTTCGGCTTCTACCGCCGGATCGAGCGGGCCTTTGGCGGCGGCGGAATTGCCGGGTGGTTCAGCTCGATGGTGGCCCATTACGAAGCGCCCGAGGCCATAGCCAGCGGCAGCGGCGCGCGGGTTGTCGCTGCGGCGCAGGCCATGCCCGGCGCGGACGAGGCAGTCGCTGCCCAGCTCGCCGACGAGATGCTCCCCGCCTTCGCCTGGGCCGATGGCATCGCCAGCCGCCTTGCCGATGCCTATCGCAGCGGAATGTGCGTCAACTTCGTGCTGGCGACGCTCGCGGTGATTGTCGGTCTGGCGTACCTGCCGGCGGGCATGGGCGAGGTGAAGTGGCTGTTCGCCGTGGCCGAGCTCTTGCTGCTGCTGGGGATCGTGGTGCTGACCATCGCCGGTTCGCGGCGCGCCTGGCACGGGCGCTGGTTCGAACTGCGGCGCGTGGCCGAGTATCTGCGCCACGCCCCATCGCTGCTGTTGCTCGGTGTGGCCCGGCCGACCGGCCGCTGGCCGCGCAACAGCGAAGAGGCTGACGAGGATGCCGCGCATGGCGGAGGCGACCGCGGCCAGTGGCCCGAACATTTCGCTCGCCACGCACTGCGCGATGTCGGCTTGCCGCAGGTCAAGGTGACGCGCGCCTATCTGCGCGCCGGGTTGACCGAGGTCGCCCTGCCGCACGTGACCAGCCAGCGCGCCTATCACGAATTCAAGGCGCAGCGGCTCGAGACTGTCCACCGCCAGCTCGACCGCGCGGCCGAGACCTGCTTCGTCCTCGCTGTGGCCTCGGTGCTCGCCTATCTCGTGCTCAAGTCCGGCGGGATCGGCGGGCTGTTGCCCAAGCATCTGGCCAGCGATCTCTCGGCCCTGTTCACCTTCCTCGGTGTCGCTTTCCCGACGCTCGGCGCGAACCTTGCGGGCATCCGCTACTTCGGGGATTTCGAGCGCTTCGGCGCGATTTCGCGGGTCGCGGCGGAAAAGCTGGGCGAGATCGAGGCGCGCATGAACCTGCTGCTGACGGGGGCCGAAAGCGCGCTCACCTACGCCGCCGCGGCCGATCTGATGCACGCGCTTGACGAGGCAGTGGTGGACGAAATCGCCAGCTGGCAGTCGGTGTTCGGCGCGAAGCACCTCGCCCTGCCGGCCTAAGCCTAGAGTAGATTGAGACTGCGTCCGATGCGGCCCGCCACTGCGCGCAGCGGCGGCGGAGCGGGTGCTGCTGCGGGATCATAGGGTGCAAGCCCGATCCACCGCGCCACCGGATTGAGCGCCAGGGCATCGTCGAGCCGGCGGCTGGCGCGGCATTGCCAGGTCAGCGAGAGCGCGACCGAGGCACCCATCCCGGCGCGCACCCAGTGCGGTGCAGCATGGGGCAGGAACAGCGCCTCACCCGGCGAAAGCAGGTGCTGCTCGCCCTGCGCTGCGAAGCTCGGGTTCCACGCCAGCCGGTTGCCCTCTCCGGCAAGGCAGGCCTCGCGCCGGTCAAGATCGAGGAATGGCGGTGTCGCCGGATAGGCGGCGATCACCTTGTCGCCTGAGAGCTGGAAGAGGATGTTGTAACGGTTGTCGAAGTGGAACGGCGTCGGTGCACCCGGTGCGGTCAGGATCACCCGCGTGGTGGGTTCGTGCATCCGGCCAGTGGCGCGCGCGATCACCGGAGCGAGTTCGGCCAGCAGCCGGTCGACAAGACGACGATAGGGCCGCAGCTGCTCGATTGCGTGGATGACGATGCTGCCGCGCTCGGGGCCTCCGGCGGCGATGATCTCCGCCGGATCAGGCCCGGAGTCTGCCGCGCGATCCGCAGCGTCATTCGCCTCGCCATCTTCCGGCCGCCGTTCGATCTGGTGCGAGGGCAGGACGCGCGCGGCATAGGCGAGCGAAGCGGATCCGAGCAGAGGCTCGGCAGCCAGAAAATGTGACAATCGTCCCGGCGCGTGCGGATACCTCTCGGCCAGTCGCGGCACCGAGACGGGGTCAATCAGCAACATGATTGCGGCCCTGTAGCAAAAAACCCTGCTCGATATCAGCGATTTAGGCTGAATCTCTGAATCAGTCATTAATGTTTTTCGCACACCAAGGTGCCGCATCTGCCGCGCGGCAGATCAGTCATGCAGTTGCCACAAGAAAGGCCTCCGGTATTGCTACCGGAGGCCCCTTGCGACCCTGATCGGAGGTGATCAGGGCTCAGTGGTACTTGGCGCAGCGCAGATCGAAGCGGTCGGCGTTCATCACCTTGTTCCAGGCCGAGATGAAGTCGCACACGAACTTGCCCTCGTTCCCGGCCTCGGCATAGACCTCGGCCTGGGCACGCAGCATCGAGTTCGAGCCGAACACGAGGTCGGCGCGGGTGGCGCGATACTTCTCCGCACCGGTGGTGCGGTCGGTGCCGACATATTCCTCGTCACCGCTGCCATCGACCGGAGCCCACTTGGTGCCCATGTCGAGCAGGTTGCGGAAGAAGTCCGGCGTGAGCGTGCCGACGCGGTCGGTGAAGACCCCGTGCCTGGTGTTGCCGCTGTTCGCGCCGAGCACCCGCATCCCGCCGACCAGCACGGTCAGTTCGGGGATCGAGAGGCCCAGCAGATGCGCCTTGTCGATCAGCATTTCCTCGGTGCGGACGACCGCCTTGGTCTTGAGGTAGTTGCGGAAGCCATCGGCAAACGGCTCCAGCGCCTCGAAGCTCGCGGCGTCGGTCTGTTCGGCGGTGGCATCGCCGCGCCCGCCGGTGAACGGCACGGTCACGTCGAAGCCGGCGTCCTTGGCTGCCTTCTCGACCGCGGCCGAACCGGCCAGCACGATCGCATCGGCCATGCTCAGCTGTCCGCGATGCTGTTCGATCACGCCCAGCACCTTGGCGAGTTCCGCCGGATCATTGGCCGCCCAGCCGCTTTGCGGAGCCAGCCGCACCCGCGCGCCGTTGGCGCCGCCGCGATGGTCCGAATTGCGGTAGGTCGAGGCCGAGGCCCAGGCCGCCTTGACCAGCTCGCTGACCGACAGGCCCGAACCGAGGATCGCCGCCTTGAAGCGGGCGATTTCGGCATCCGACGGCATGGTGCCGGCGGGCACCGGGTCCTGCCAGATCAGGTCTTCGGCGGGGACTTCCGGCCCCATGTAGCGGATCTTCGGCCCCATATCGCGGTGGCACAGCTTGAACCACGCGCGGGCGAAGGCATCGTCGAGCTGCTCGGGATGGGCGAGGAAGCGTTCGGAAATCTTGCGATATTCCGGGTCCATCTTCAGCGCCATGTCGGCGGTGGTCATGATCGTCGGCACGCGCTTGTTCGGGTCGCGCGCGTCGGGGGCCATGTCCTCCGGCGCAGGGTTGATCGGCGTCCACATCTGCGCGCCCGCCGGGCTGTGCACCAGTTCATAGTCGTACTTGAACAGCAGGCGGAAGTAATCGTGGCTCCACGCGGTCGGGTTGTTCGACCAGCTGCCTTCGATGCCCGAAGTGGTGATGTGACCGGCCGAAATCTCGTCCTGGTCAACCAGCCAGCCGAAGCCCTGGAGTTCGAGCGATTCGCTTTCGGGCGAGCCGCCGAAGGTGCTTGCCGGAGCCGCGCCGTGGGCCTTGCCGAAGGCGTGACCGCCCGCGGTGAGGGCAACGGTTTCCTCGTCGTTCATCGCCATGCGGGCGAAGGTTTCGCGCATGTCGCGCGCGCTTTCGAGCGGATCGGGATTGCCGCCCGGACCTTCGGGGTTGACGTAGATCAGGCCCATCTGGATCGCGGCGAGCGGGTTTTCGAGCGCCTTGCCTTCCTTGGGCT
>VFQO010002073.1_pt1 | contig 13168 bp, 11 predicted proteins | sample 3512331 | NCBI WGS metagenome assembly VFQO01 (sample SAMN10412371, study PRJNA504923) | tailings metagenome | isolation source: Replicate 3 from Balatoc abandoned mine | place: Philippines: Itogon, Benguet | collected 2017-08-28
TCCAGGCACTGATCGTCATGATCAGCGTTGCGCTGATCGCCTTCATGCTGTTCCAATACGTCGGAGACCCGGTGGTCTTCCTGCTCGGGCAGGACGCCACACCCGAGCAGGTGCGGGCGCTGCGCGCCGATCTCGGTCTCGATCAACCGTTCTTCATCCAGTTCTGGCACTTCCTCGCGAACGCGGCGCAGGGCGAGTTCGGTCTGAGCCTGCGCCAGGGCGCCAAGGTCTCGCGGCTGATCGCCGAGCGTTTCCCGGCCACGCTGGAGCTGGCCACGGTGGCGGCCCTGCTGGCGCTGCTCATCGGCATTCCGATGGGCGTGTATGCCGCGCTCAAGCGCGGCACGTTCATGAGCCAGGTGTTCATGACGATCTCGCTGCTGGGTGTGTCGCTGCCGACCTTCCTCATCGGCATCCTGCTCATCCTGGTGTTCGCGGTGCAGCTCGGCTGGTTCCCCAGCTTCGGCCGCGGCGACGTGGTGCAGATCGGCTGGTGGAGCTCGGGCCTGCTCACGCCGAAAGGCTGGCTGCACATCACCCTGCCAGCCATCACGCTCGCGATCTTCCAGCTCACGCTCATCATGCGCCTGGTGCGTGCCGAGATGCTGGAGGTGCTGCGCACCGACTACATCAAGTTCGCGCGGGCGCGTGGCCTCACCAACCGCGCGGTGCACTTCGGGCACGCGCTGAAGAACACGCTCGTGCCGGTGATGACCATCACCGGTCTGCAGCTCGGTGGCCTGATCGCGTTTGCCATCATCACCGAGACGGTGTTTCAATGGCCCGGCATGGGGCTGCTGTTCATCCAGGCCGTCACGTTTGCCGACATCCCCGTGATGGCGGCCTACCTGTGCCTGATCGCACTGATCTTCGTGGTCATCAACCTGATCGTCGATCTGCTGTACTTCGCCGTCGACCCGCGCTTGCGCGTGGAAAAGGCCGGGGGACACTGACATGCACCCCGCACGCATCCGCGCCCATGGCCGTGCGTTCGCACATATCGCGGCCTTCCACCCCGAACTCACCGCACTGCGGCGTGACCTGCACGCCCACCCCGAGCTGGGTTTCGAAGAGGTCTACACCAGCAAACGCGTGGTGGAGTCGCTCAAGGTCTGCGGCGTGGACGAGATCCACACCGGCATCGGCAAGACCGGCGTCGTGGCGGTCATCCGCGGGCGCAGCCAGGCCAGCGGCCGCATGATCGGCCTGCGCGCCGACATGGACGCGCTGCCCATGACCGAGCACAACGACTTCGCCTGGAAGTCCGGCAAGCCGGGCATGATGCATGGCTGCGGCCACGACGGGCACACCGCCATGCTGGTGGGCGCCGCGCGCTACCTCGCCGAAACGCGTCACTTCGACGGCACCGCGGTGCTGATCTTCCAGCCCGGGGAAGAGGGCTTTGCTGGCGCCAAGGCCATGATCGAAGACGGCCTGTTCGAGCGCTTCCCGGTGCAGTCGGTGTTTGCCATGCACAACTGGCCGCAGATGCGCCCGGGCACGGTGGGCGTCAACCCGGGGCCGATGATGGCCTCGGCCGACCGCATCACCATTGAGATCACCGGCAAGGGCGGGCACGGCGCTCACCCCTATGCGGCGGTCGATCCGGTGCTGGTGGCAGCCCACATCATCACGGCGGTGCAGAGCATCGTCTCGCGCAACGTGCGCGCCATCGATAGCGCCGTCATCAGCCTGTGTGCCATGCAGGCTGGTGACCCCGGGGCATTCAGCGTGATTCCCGGTACCGCCAAGCTCGTGGGCACGGTACGCACCTTCAACCCCGAGGTGCAGGCCATGGTCGAGAAGCGCCTGCACGAGGTGTGCTCGGGCGTGGCGCTGGGCCTGGGGGCCTCGGCGCACTTGCACTACGAGCGCATCTACCCCGCCACCATCAACACGCGCGACGAGGCCCGCTTCGCCATGGAAGTGGCACAAAAGCTCGTGGGTCACGAGCACGTGGACCGCAACATGGACCCCAGCATGGGTGCGGAGGATTTCTCCTTCATGCTGCAGGTCAAGCCCGGCGCCTACCTGCGCCTGGGGCAGGGCGCCGAGAACGGGCAGGGCGCCTGCTTCCTGCACAACAGCCGCTACGACTTCAACGACGACGTGCTGCCGCTGGGTGCGGCACTGCACGCCGGTCTGATCGAACAGGGCATGCCGCTGGCCGACGAGCCCGCCGCTGCCCACCGCCCCCAATCCGTTTCCCCCACCCCTGTCAGGAGCGAAGCATGAACTTGAGAAAAACCGCAGCCGCCATGTTGGTGGCCGGCGCGCTGGCCGTCGCCGGCGCTGCCTCCGCCCAAACCGTGCGCATCGGCAACCAGGGTGACGCCTTGTCGATGGATCCGCATTCGCTCAACGAATCGCTGCAGCTCAGTGTGACCGGCAACGTTTATGAGCCGCTCGTGGGGCGTGACAGCAAGCTCGGGTTGACCCCGGCACTGGCCACCAGCTGGCGCCAGACCTCGCCCACGGTGTGGCGCTTCGAGTTGCGCCGCAACGTGAAATTCCACGATGGCACGCCGTTCACGGCCGATGATGTGGTGTTCAGCTTTGCTCGCGCGTCGGGTGACGGCTCCGACATGAAGAGCTACACGAACGATGTGAAGGAGGTCCGCAAGGTCAACGACTTCGTGGTCGAGATCGAGACCAAGGCACCGTTCCCCATCCTGCCGGATGTGATCTCGCTGCTCTACATCATGAGCAAGAAGTGGAGCGAGGACAACCAGGCCACGCGCCCGGTGGACCGCCGCAAGGGCATCGAGAACGCGGCCTCGTTCCGTGCCAACGGCACCGGCCCGTTCCGCCTGCGTGAGCGCCAGCCCAACGTCAAGACCACCTTCCAGCGCAACGGTAACTACTGGGGCAAGATCGAAGGCAACGTGATCAACGTCGAGTACACGCCGATCGGCAACGACGCCACACGCGTGGCCGCCCTGTTGTCGGGCCAGGTCGATGTGATCGAACCCGTGCCGCTGCAGGACGTGGCGCGCATCAACGCCAGCGGCAAGACCAAGGTCATGCAAGGTCCCGAGTTGCGCACCATCTTCCTGGGCATGGACCAGAAGCGCGACGAGCTGCTGTACTCCAATGTGAAGGGCAAGAACCCTTTCAAGGACAAGCGCGTGCGCCAGGCCTTCTACCAGGCCATCGACATTCAGGGCATCCAGCGCACCGTGATGCGCGGCGCCTCGGCGCCCACGGCGCTCATGGTCGGCCCGGGCATCAACGGGTTCGACCCGGCGCTGAATACCCGCCTGCCGTTTGACCCCGAAGCGTCGAGAAAGCTGTTGGCCGAGGCCGGTTATCCCAACGGTTTCGAGGTCTCGATGAACTGCCCGAACGACCGTTACGTCAACGACGGCAACATCTGCGAGGCCGTGGCCGCCAACCTCGCGCGCGTGGGCATCAAGATCAATCTGCAGGCGGAAACCAAAGGGACCTACTTCCCCAAGATCCTGCGGCGCGACACCAGCTTCTACATGCTCGGCTGGACGCCGGGCACGTACGACTCGCACAACGCGCTCAACGCGCTGATGCGCTGCGTGGACGACAAGGGTTCGGGCCAGTTCAACCTGGGCTCCTACTGCAACCCGAAGGTGGACGAGCTCACGCTGAAGATCCAGTCGGAGACCGACAAGGCCAAGCGCGACGCCATGATCCGAGAGGCGTTCAAGCTCCACGCCGACGACATCGGCCACCTGCCGCTGCACCAGCAGGCGCTGGCCTGGGGCGTGGCCAACAACGTGTCGCTGGTCCAGCTGGCCGACAACTTCATGCCGTTCCGGTACATGTCGGTGAAGTAAGGATCCCCCCTGCGCCGCCTGCGGCGTCTTCCCCCCAGGGGGACGCCAGCAGCGGACCGGCGGAGCCGGATCCGCGCTGGCCCTGGGTTCGTATCGTCTCACTCATCAGGACATTTCCTTGATCGCCACCATTCGCCGCGCGCTCGACAGCGACGTCGGCTACAGCTTCCGCACCTCGCCGACCGCCATCGTGGCGGCGTTGATTGCGGCCATCTGCGTTTTCTGCGCGGTGTTCGCCAACTGGGTGGCACCGCACAACCCGTTCGACCTCGCCACGCTCGATCTCATGAATGCGCGCCTGCCGCCCATGTGGCAGGAAGGTGGCAACCCGGCGTTCGTGCTCGGCACCGATGACCAGGGTCGCGACATCCTCTCCGCGCTCATGTACGGCGCGCGCATTTCGCTCCTCGTGGGCCTGGCCTCGGTGATCCTGTCGGTGATCATCGGCGTCACTTTCGGCTTGCTGGCCGGCTTCCTGGGCGGCTGGATCGACGCCTTCCTCATGCGCCTGTGCGACGTGATGCTGTCATTCCCGGCCATCCTGGTGGCCCTGCTGATCGCCGGCGTTGGCCGCGCGCTGTTTCCCAACGCGCACGAAACGCTGGCCTTCGGCGTGCTGATCATCTCCATCACCCTCACCGGCTGGGTGCAGTACGCACGCACGGTGCGTGGCTCCACCCTGGTGGAGCGCAACAAGGAATACGTGCAGGCCGCGCGCGTGACCGGCGTGGCGCCGATGCGCATCATGGGCCGCCACGTGCTGCCCAACGTGCTCGGGCCCGTGCTGGTGCTGGCCACCATCCAGGTCGCCACGGCCATCATCACCGAGGCCACGCTGTCCTTCCTGGGTGTCGGCGCGCCGCCCACCTCGCCTTCGCTGGGCACGCTCATTCGCGTCGGCAACGACTACCTCTTCTCCGGCGAGTGGTGGATCACCATCTTTCCGGGCCTGATGCTCATCCTCATCGCGCTGAGCGTGAACCTGCTGGGCGACTGGCTGCGCGACGCCCTGAACCCACGCCTTCGTTGAACATGAGCCTTCTGCAAGTCAAGAACCTCGTCGTCGAGTTCCCCACGCGCCGCGGCACGCTGCGCGCGCTCGACGACATCTCCTTCGACATCGCACCCGGCGAGATCCTGGGTGTGGTGGGCGAGTCCGGTGCCGGCAAATCGCTCACCGGCGCGTCCATCATCGGCCTGCTTGAGCCACCGGGGCGCATCGCCTCGGGCGAGGTGCTGCTGGAGGGGCAGCGCATCGACAACCTGCCGCACGAGCAGATGCGTCGCATCCGCGGCCGCAAGATCGGCGCCATCTTCCAGGACCCGCTGACCTCGCTCAACCCGCTGTACTCGGTCGGTCGCCAGCTCATCGAGACCATCACCACCCACCTGCCCGTGAGCCCGGCCGAGGCGCGCCAGCGTGCCATCCAGCTGCTCAAGGACACCGGTATCCCCGCGGCCGAGCAGCGCATCGACCACTTTCCGCACCAGTTCAGCGGCGGCATGCGCCAGCGCGTGGTGATTGCACTGGCGCTCGCCGCCGAACCCCAGCTCATCGTGGCCGACGAACCCACCACCGCGCTGGACGTCTCCATTCAGGCGCAGATCATCACGCTGCTCAAGACCATCTGCAAACAGCGCGGTGCGGCGGTGATGCTCATCACGCACGACATGGGCGTGATTGCAGAAACCTGCGACCGCGTGGCGGTGATGTACGCCGGCCGCGTGGCCGAGATCGGCCCGGTGCACGAGGTCATCAACCAGCCGGCCCACCCCTACACCAAGGGCCTGATGGCCTGCATTCCCGACATGAGCGAAGACCGCGAGCGGCTGCACCAGATCGACGGCGCCATGCCGCGCCTCAACGCCATTCCCAAGGGCTGTGCCTACAACCCGCGCTGCGAAAAAGTGTTCGACCGCTGCCATTCGGAACGCCCCGAACTGCTGGCGGCGGGTGCCACCCGCGCGGCATGCTGGCTGCACGCCACCCAAGGGGCGGCGGCATGAGCGCGCAGAAACTGGAAACCACCGCCTTGTCGGCCGAGGCGCGTGCTGCCGTGTCGGCCGCCACCGCCGAGGCTGCCACGGCAGCGCCGCTGGTGCGCGCCACCGATCTCGCGAAGACCTTCGACGTGTCGGCGCCCTGGCTCAACCGCGTGATCGAGCGCCAGCCACGGTTGCTGCTGCGCGCGGTCGATGGCGTGTCCTTCGACATCCCGCGCGGGCAGACACTGGCGCTGGTGGGCGAGTCGGGTTGTGGCAAGAGCACCGTGGCGCGCCTGCTCGTGGGGCTCTATGAACCCACGCGCGGCGGTTTCGAGTTCGATGGCCAGGACGCCCACGCCGCGTTCAAGACACCCGCCGGCCGCGTGCTGCGCCGGCGCATCCAGATGATCTTCCAGGACCCGTACGCCAGCCTCAACCCGCGCTGGCGCGTCGAAGACATCATCGCCGAGCCGCTGCGCGAGCACGAGATCGAGTCCGACCCCGCGAAGCTGCGCGAGCGCGTGGACGCGCTGCTGCAGTCGGTGGGCCTGAGCCCGCTGGACCGCGTGAAGTACCCGCACCAGTTCAGCGGCGGCCAGCGCCAGCGCATTTCCATCGCGCGCGCCCTGGCCACCCAGCCCGACTTCCTGGTCTGCGACGAACCCACCAGCGCGCTCGACGTGTCGGTGCAGGCGCAGGTGCTCAACATCATGAAGGACCTGCAGCGCGAGCGCGGACTCACTTACCTGTTCATCAGCCACAACCTGGCCGTGGTGCGCCACGTGAGCGACCAGGTGGGCGTGATGTACCTGGGCCGCCTGGTCGAACTCGCGCCCAAGCACACGCTCTTCGACAGCCCGCGCCACCCCTACACGCGCATGCTGCTCGATGCCATCCCCAAGATGCACGACACGGGCAAGGCGCGCACACCGGTGCAGGGCGAGGTGCCCAACCCGCTCAACCCGCCCAGCGGTTGCGCCTTCAACCCACGCTGCCCGCATGCCAACGACCGTTGCCGCAGCGAACGCCCGGTGCTCAAGGAGCTGGGCGGCATCCGCATCGCCTGCCACGCGGTGGAAGAAGGGCGGATCTGACCAAGCATCCCCTGCCTGGGGGATGGCGGGGCGCGTTCTCGCGCCCCTAATCTTCGCCTTGAGGGCTTTGCACAGGTGCCCGTCCTGGGTGCCGGGGGCCTTGTTCAAAGGTGGGACATGGTCAAGCACATCGCGCTGGGGTTGTTGGCGGCCTGGGGGTTGTCGGCTTGGGCGCAGCCCAACGGCAGCACAAAGCCCGTGTTCAAGGTGGGCGAAGTTGCGGTCTACACGGTGAACAACCGAGCCGACAACCAGACCGTTGACGAGACCGTCACCGTCACGGCCGTGGAGAGTGAACTCATCCGGTTTAGCCACGTGCGTCCGGGACGTGAGCCGGCCGAGATCGAGGGCCAGTTCACGCCGGACATGCGACAAGTGCAATCGGGCGCCTCCGGTACTCGATTTGATCCGCCCGCTCCGTTGATCAAGATCCCGATGGCCGTGGGCGACAACTGGAAGAATGCTGCAGAGATGGTTGCGCGCAACAACGCCAAGTCCAAAACCGACTTCGAGTACAAAGTCGTGGGAACCGAAAAGATCACGACGCCGGCCGGGGAATTCGAGACTTTCAAGATCGAATCCGGCGGGTGGGTCACCGGTGTGAGCTGGACGGGCTCGGTGCGGGTCGCCCAGGTGCATTGGTACGCCCCCTCCATCGGCCGCGTGGTGCGCTCCGAGTATCGGGACTTTCGCGGAGGTCGACCCTGGAACGACACGCTCACGGAGCTGAAGTCGTTCAAACCCGCGCCCTGACTGCGGCGGTCAGCAGGGCCGCGTCACGCGTAGCGCTTGTTTTTCAGGTTGTTCTTCATCTCGCGCAACAGCGGTTGCAGCTTCGTGCCGCCGATGCGCAGGGCCAGGCACGTGGCCATGATGTCGATCACCATGAGGTGCAGCAGGCGCGAGGTCATGGGGCTGTAGCGGTCGTAGCCCTCGGGGTGGTCGGCCGCCAGCTGGATGTGTCCGGCCTGGGCCAGCGGTGAGCCGCTGGTGGTGATGGTGATCACCGTCGCGCCGTGCTTGCGTGCGATATCGGCCGCATCCATCAGGTCGCGCGTGCGGCCCGAGTTGGAGACGATCACCAGGCAATCGCCCGGGCCCAGCAGCGAGGCGCCCATCACCTGCATGTGGCCGTCGCTGTAGGCCACGGCGTTGATGCCCAGGCGGAAGAACTTGTGCTGCGCATCCTGCGCCACGATGCCCGAATTGCCCGCGCCATAGAACTCGATGCGGCCCTTGCTTTTCCAGGTGGCCAGCAGGGCATCGACCGCGCGTTCGATCGCGTGGCTGGAGGCATCGTTGCGGTACTTCAGGAAGGCCGCCACCGTGTTGTCCACCACCTTCACCAGCACATCGCCGGTCTTGTCGTCGGCGTCCACGCTGCGGTGGATGAAGGGCACGCCTTCGCTCACGGTGCCGGCAAGCTTGAGCTTGAAGTCGGACAGGCCGTCGTAGCCCATGCTGCGGCAGAAACGAACCACCGTGGGTTTGCTCACGTGGGCGCGCTCGGCGAGTTCACTCACCGGCAGGCTGGCGAAACTGCGCGGATCCTGCAGCACGAGGCGGCCCACGCGTTGTTCGGCCGGGGCGAGCGAGGGCAGGGAGGCCTTGATGCGGTCGAGCATGGCTTGGAACCCGGTGGACGGAACGTGTGAAATTTTATTACCAGCGGGCGCGATAATCGCGCCATGAACCAGCTCGACGCGCTCAAACAGTTCACCACCGTCGTCGCCGACACCGGCGATTTCAAGCAGCTTGCGGCCTACACACCGCAGGACGCGACCACCAACCCCTCGCTCATCCTCAAGGCGGTGCAGAAGCCCGAATACGCACCGCTGCTGGCCGAGGCCATCGCGCGCCACGGCACGGCCGACAAGGTCGAGCTCATGAACCGCTTGCTGGTGCGCTTCGGCTGCGAGATCCTGCACCTGATTCCGGGGCGCGTGTCCACCGAGGTCGACGCGCGCCTGAGCTTCGACACCGCGGCCACGCTGGAACGCGCGCGTCGCCTGATCGCGCTTTACCGCGCCGAAGGGGTGGACAGCGAGCGCGTGCTGATCAAGGTCGCGGCCACGTGGGAAGGCATCCGCGCCGCCGAGCAACTCGAGCGCGAGGGCATCCACACCAACCTGACGCTGCTGTTTTCGTTCTCGCAGGCCGTGGCCTGTGGCCAGGCAGGGGTGAAACTCATCTCACCTTTCGTGGGCCGCATTTACGACTGGTACAAGAAGCAGGCCGGTGCGCAGTGGGACGAGGCGGCGATGGCGGGTGCCAACGACCCGGGCGTGCGCTCTGTCAAGCGCATCTACGAGTTCTACAAGCGCCATGGCATTCCCACCGAAGTGATGGGCGCGAGCTTTCGCAACGTCGGCCAGATCACCGCGCTGGCGGGCTGCGACCTGCTCACCATCAGCCCGGAACTGCTGGCCCAACTGGCGGCCAGCGAGGCACCGCTCACGCGGGCCCTGGACCCCGAGGCCGCCCGCACCCTGGATATCCCCGCCGTGCGTTACGACGAAGCGGCCTTTCGCTTCGCCCTCAACGAAGACGCCATGGCCACCGAAAAACTCGCCGAAGGCATCCGCGCCTTCGTGGTCGATACGATCAAGCTCGAAGCCTTGATGGTCTGAGCACCGCCCGCTCCAAACAAAAAGCCCCGCGATCTCTCGCGGGGCTTTTGTTTGCAGGGGACCTGCGGTCGGGCTTACATGCCCATGCCGCCCATGTCGCCCATGCCGCCCATGCCACCACCAGGCATCGCGGGCGCTTCGTCCTTCGGTGCCTCGGCGACCATGCACTCGGTCGTGAGCATCAGCGAAGCCACGGAAGCGGCGTTCTGCAGCGCGGTGCGGGTCACCTTGGTCGGGTCCAGGATGCCCATTTCGATCATGTCGCCGTAGGTGTCGTTGGCGGCGTTGAAGCCGTAGTTGCCCTTGCCACCCAGCACGGCGTTGATCACCACGCTCGGCTCGCCACCGGCGTTGGCCACGATCTCGCGCAGCGGGGCTTCGATGGCCTTGAGGATCAGTTTGATGCCGGCTTCCTGGTCGGGGTTGTCACCCTTGATGGTGCCAGCGGCCTGACGGGCGCGCAGCAGGGCCACGCCACCACCGGCCACAATGCCTTCTTCCACCGCAGCGCGGGTGGCGTGCAGGGCGTCTTCCACGCGGGCCTTCTTCTCCTTCATCTCGACCTCGGTGGCGGCACCGACCTTGATGACGGCCACGCCGCCAGCCAGCTTGGCCACGCGCTCCTGCAGCTTCTCGCGGTCGTAGTCGCTGGTGGCTTCCTCGATCTGGATGCGGATCTGCTTGACGCGGGCTTCGATGTCCGCGGCAGCGCCAGCGCCGTCGATGATGGTGGTGTTTTCCTTGCCCACTTCGATGCGCTTGGCCTGGCCCAGGTCGGCCAGGGTCACCTTCTCGAGCGTCAGGCCCACTTCTTCAGCGATGACCTTGCCGCCGGTGAGGATGGCGATGTCTTCCAGCATGGCCTTGCGGCGGTCGCCGAAGCCAGGGGCTTTCACAGCCACCACTTTCAGGATGCCGCGGATGGTGTTGACCACCAGGGTCGCCAGGGCTTCGCCTTCGACTTCCTCGGCAATGATCAGCAGCGGACGGCCGGCCTTGGCAACCTGCTCCAGCACGGGCAGCAGGTCACGGATGTTGCTGATCTTCTTGTCGAACAGCAGCACGAAGGGGTTGTCCAGAAGGGCAGCCTGCTTCTCGGGGTTGTTGATGAAGTAGGGCGAGAGGTAGCCGCGGTCGAACTGCATGCCCTCGACGACGTCGAGCTCGTTGTCCAGCGACTTGCCGTCTTCGACCGTGATCACGCCTTCCTTGCCGACCTTGTCCATGGCGTCGGCAATGATCTTGCCGATCGACTCGTCGGAGTTGGCGGAGATGGAGCCGACCTGGGCGATCTCTTTGCTGGTGGTGGTGGCCTTGGAGGCCTTCTTGAGCTGCTCGATCAGGGCGGTCACGGCCTTGTCGATGCCACGCTTGAGGTCCATCGGGTTCATGCCGGCGGCCACGTACTTCATGCCTTCGCGCACGATGGCCTGGGCCAGCACGGTGGCGGTGGTGGTGCCGTCACCGGCGTTGTCGCTGGTCTTGGAAGCGACTTCCTTGACCATCTGCGCGCCCATGTTCTGGAGCTTGTCCTTCAGTTCGATCTCTTTCGCGACCGACACACCGTCCTTGGTGACGGTGGGGGCGCCGAACGAGCGCTCGAGCACCACGTTGCGGCCCTTGGGGCCCAGGGTCACTTTCACTGCGTTGGCCAGGATGTTCACACCCTCGACCATGCGGGCACGGGCGTCACCGCCGAAAACCACGTCTTTAGCTGCCATGTTGAGGCTCCTTCAATTCAAACCGGGGGGAAGTGCTTTATTTCTCGACAACCGCGAACAGGTCGTCTTCCTTCATGACGAGCAGCTCGTCGCCGTCGACCTTGACGGTCTGGCCGCTGTACTTGCCGAACAGGACGCGATCGCCCACCTTGACGGTCAGGGCCTTGGTCTCGCCCTTGTCGTTGGTGCGGCCCGGGCCGACGGCCACGACCTCACCCTGGTCGGGCTTCTCGGCGGCGTTGTCGGGAATGACGATGCCCGAGGCGGTCTTGGTTTCGCTCTCGACGCGCTTGACGATCACGCGGTCGGCGAGGGGACGAAGTTTCATTGCATCTCCTGATAGGGATAGGACGGAAAAGGGTTTCGCACGGCGGTCCCGCCGTGGCCTTGGACCCGTTGTTAGCACTCAGATCCAGCGAGTGCTAATCATAAGGGCGCCAGGGGGTGTTTTCAAGAATGCGACTGGCCGGCGGTTGCGGAAAGCCACCCATCCTTCTCTTCCGCGTCACTGCACTTACTCTTTGCCTTAGGCATCCCACATTGTAAAAATGGCTTTCTAGCAGCCACCGTTCGTACAGCTCATTCTGGGATTTGACCTCTGTCAGCTTGGAAGCGGTTGTTCGCCCTCTTGACTCAGAGGCGGTGAACTGCTGAGTGCAGTGCCGCACTCGACAAGCCGCCGACTAATTGGAGCCGTTTGTGGATACCTGCCGTGAGGCGGCAGTGCAGCGGGAGCCGACCTTCGAGGCAGTGATGTGGACTCCAGCTCTTCACGGATAGTTGTCATTCGCAGCCAGGATCAACTATAGAGGCTTGGCAAATGTCAGCAAGCTCCACTGCCGAGCAAGTGGCCCGTGCGCGGAGAACGCTGCATACTCGATGGAAACCTTTGGGAGCACATATGTACCTTGGTATCGAGCAGCAAACGGGGATGATCTACGAGGGAATTGGTAGCCCTGATATACCCGCCATCCCGATGCCGAGCGTGGCGCACACCAAGATCATTCGAGACCCCGCTGATTGGCAGTCCCTGCCAGGACCTCGCGAGGCATTTGGACTCGTCTTTCGAGAGGATTCGTTCGACGCAGTGAGCCGCACTCGCAGAGGCCGCCTTTATGGGAAAAGAGAAGGCGTGCAGCCCGAGCAACACGCGGTATCCGCTCACCCGTTCGACAGGGGTCTGCTCCCTGGCTACGAGAGGGCGACGCGCAAATCAATGTTCGTCTACGTCTCTTACGTAGAAATCTTGCATATGCCGAATCAAGGGCTAGGTGTGGTGTTGGCTCTTGGTACATCTCACGGAGCCTCTGCATGGCGCATCATTCAAACTGAAGCTCTATACAACGGCGCTGTGATGGTGACGCTTAAGGCCTTGTCCGCCTATGGGATCCTTCCAGAGCTCAGCGCAGAAAAGGTTGAAGAACGGTTCAGGTCTGGCGTCGTGCAAGCACTGACGAAAGTACTGGACTCGGCCTTCAAGGAGTCTCCCGGGTCTGTTGTGGACAACTGCCGAGACGCAATGCAATTGATCCTCTCTTCATGGTTGGCGCAGAACGGATCGACCGAAACCGTGATTGAAAATGAGCTGGCCAAAGTTGCCGCAACTATTGAAGCAGTCCCGTACGAAAAGATATGCGTTGGCAATCTGGGCAAGGTGTGCGCGAAGCTTCACAGCCGGAACAAGAGCAACGCACAGCGTCAAAAGGGATACCGACCCATCGTCGAGGAAGATGCCGAGCTTGCACTACAAGCTTTGGGATTCTCTTTGCGAGACCTTGGTTGGTCCAAGAACTAGCCGCGCTCTAGCCGGAGAACGTTGAAGTGAATCGTCCTCGCTTGTTGACGATATGCCATGAACGGGAGCATCGACAGCTGTGCAGCGGTTGCCGACATTGGCAGCGTCAAGTCGAAGGGCAATCTTGGCCAAG
>VFQO010002074.1_pt1 | contig 13168 bp, 13 predicted proteins | sample 3512331 | NCBI WGS metagenome assembly VFQO01 (sample SAMN10412371, study PRJNA504923) | tailings metagenome | isolation source: Replicate 3 from Balatoc abandoned mine | place: Philippines: Itogon, Benguet | collected 2017-08-28
GGCGCAGGAAGGCGTCGGGCAGCTCTTTCTCGTTGTTGGAGGTGATGACGACGATCGGGCGTTCCTTCGCCGCGATGCGCTCCTGCGTCTCGTAGACATCGAAGCTCATGCGATCGAGCTCTTGCAGAAGATCGTTCGGGAACTCGATATCGGCCTTGTCGATCTCGTCGATCAAGAGCACGGGGAGCTTCTCGGAGGTGAAGGCCTCCCACAGCTTGCCCTTCTTGATGTAGTTGCGGATGTCGTGGACGCGCTCTTCGCCCAGCTGGCCATCGCGCAGACGGGCGACCGCGTCATATTCATAGAGGCCCTGCTGCGCCTTGGTGGTCGACTTGATGTTCCACTCGATCAGCGGGGCATTCAGCGCCTTGGAGATTTCATGCGCCAGCACGGTCTTGCCGGTGCCGGGCTCGCCCTTCACCAGCAGCGGGCGGCGCAGCGTGACGGCGGCATTGACCGCGACCTTGAGGTCTTCGGTCGCGATATAGGACTTGGTGCCTTCGAAGCGTTGCTGGCCGTTGGGCTGCTGATCGGTCATGGGTTTCCCTGTAAAACTGAAATTGCGCCCGCCAGCGATAAGGGCCAGCCCCCCGCCATGCAAGGGGCTGGCGGCTGGCAAATCAGCGAGGCAAGAGCAGGATGCGCTGCGAAATCCCCTCGATCGCGCCCTGATCGAGGCTCGCTGAGGGATTGTTCCAGCCCAGCGTCAGCATGTGCCACGCGCCCGCCTTGTCGCGCAGCAACCAGGTGAGGTTGAGCACGCCCGGCTCCGAACCGCCCTTGAAGCCGATATAGTCCCACTTCGCCCGAATCGCGGGCGTGGCCGAGGGATTGATCGCCATGATCTCGAACGCGCCCGGATCGGCGGCGGTGCGCATGTGCGCGAACAGCCCGGCGAGATCGCGCGGCGATGCCAGCCATTCCACGTCGAGCGCTTTGGGACCGCTGGCGAAGGCGGCGTTGATCGCCTCGAGCGTGACCGGCTTTGCTCCGAGCCCCGCCAGGATCGCGGCCCGCGCCGCCGCATCGCCGGCCTGATAGGCGGCAAGCTGGGCGGGGTCGCCGCCTTTCAGCTGGAACAGCTCGCGCGTATTCAGGAAGGGATCGTTCGCGCCCGGGTCGGCGTGGCCGCTGTAGCGCATCAGATCGAGGATGCGCTCCCGTCCGAGCAGCGTGATGAGCTGGTCGGTCGCGGTGTTGTCGCTGATCGAGATCATCAGGCCGGCAAGCGTGTGCAGCGTCAGCGGCGCGCCCTGCGGCCAGTCCTGCAGCTTGCCGCTGGGAAAGCTCTTCTCGGTCAGCGGCACCACGTCGTACCACTGGCGCTTGCCCGCCTTCACGTCCTCGGCCAGCGCGGCGAGGACATAGAGCTTGAAGGTCGAACCCAGCGCCAGCGGGGTTCCGGGCGCGATGCTGATCACCGGGTCGCCGCCGTCCAGCGGGCCGAACCAGGCGTTGACCGTGCCCGGCAGCGCGGCGAGATCGGCGGCGATCTTTTCGGGCGTGTCGCCTTCCACGGGGAGCGAATCGACCGATGTGAAGACCAGTTCGCTCACCCGGTTGTCCGACGCCGGATCGAGCGCGATGCCGCCCTTGGCAATCCCGCGTTCGAAACGGATCTCGAGCGCGGCGCGGGTGCCCTCGCGCGGGTCGAGCAGCGCGACCTCGACCGCGGGGCCGAACTGCGCGACCAGACTGGCGCTCAAGGTCTTGAGCTGCGCCGGGGGAATGGCTGCGAGAAAGGCGTCGCTGAACAGCGCCTCGGGCGCGATCTCGCCATTGATCAGGTCGACCACCTGCCGGCTGCGGGTTTCCAGCGGGGTCTGGATCGCCGTGGCGGCGGGGTCGGCCGGGCCGGCCGGTTGCTGGGCCATCAGCGGCAGGCCGCTCACCCCCAGCAGGGCCCCGGCAAGGGCGAACAAGCATTTGCGCAGCATCGTTTTTCTCCCGTCATCGCAGTAAGGTCTAGGGCAGGCAGGGCCTTCAGGCCAACCGTTCGATCCGATCGAGCTCGCGCCTGATTTGTCGCGCCGCCACAAGGTTGAGGATCACCACGACGCCGAACAGGCCGATCACCGCCGTCGCCGGCACGAACAGCCCGTCGAGCGCCGCCTCCCAGCCGCGCCGTTCGGCAACGCGGGCGGTGACGATCCCGAAAAAGGCGATGATGCCGGGCACGAGCGGGCCGATATACCACAGCGGCACGCTCATCAGGGCATCGTGCTGGTGGCGATATTGGCGGGCGAGGTGGGTCAGGCACGGCTCCTCGGGAAGCGGGGCGAGTTTGCCCGCGCGCTTGCGCAGGTTGTGCAGCACCAGCAGCACGCCCGCGCCGATCAGCACCAGCGAGGCGGCGATCAGCCACTCGCCCTGCCACAGGAAGAAGGCGGCCAGTGCCCCCCAGATCGGCAGCTGGATGCGTCCCGCGATCCGCTCGCGGCGGTTGCGGCGGGCGATCTGCCGCTCGAAGGCGCTCGCCCGGGCGGCGCAGGCGGCGGGATCGGTGAAGGTGGCGTCGCAGGCCGTTGCAGCCCACAGCGCGAGGGGCGGTGTGCTCATGCGGAGGTCTCCGGTGTTTCGCTGTCGTGGAAGTGGCTGGCAAGCAGCGCCTTGATCCGGTGCACCCGGACGTTGACGGCCCCCGGCTTGAGGCCCGTGATCTCGGCAATCGCCGCGGCGCTTTCCCCCTCGAGCCACAGGATGATCACCTGCATGTCGATGGGCGGCAGGCGGCGGATCAGTTCCCCGATCTGCGCGAGAACCAGCGCCTCGGCGGTCTCGGCCTCGACATTGGCGGGCGAGGGCAGGGTCTCTATCCGTTCGAGCGGCACCCGCTGCGGCGCGCTGACGGCGCGGGCCACGTGATCGGCGGCGACATTATGCGCGACCCGGTACACCCAGGTCTTGAGCGCGCACCGCCCGTCGAACCGCGCGAGGCTGGTCCACAGTGCGCAATGCATCTCCTGCTCGAGATCGCGCGCCTTTTCGGCATCGCGCTCGACCGAGCGGGCGAGACGCGCCAGCGCGGGGGCGAATTGCTGGCCCGCCTGTGCGTAGAGCTGATCGATTGCGCCGGTCATGCCCCCTTAGTCGGTGCCGGCGCGGATTTCTTACAAGACGGGTGCGATTTTTCTGCCGCTGCCTGCGCAATGCGCCTCAGGCGTCGATCAGATCGCGGTCCACCTCGCCCGCCCGGTTCTGGATGAAATTGAAGCGGTGTTCGGGGTTGCGGCCCATCAGCTCGTCGACGAGCCGCGCCACGCTGGCGCGCTGTTCGTATTCCTGCGGCAGGGTGATGCGGATCAGGCTGCGGGTCTCGGGCGCCATGGTGGTTTCGCGCAATTGCTGCGGGTTCATTTCGCCCAGGCCCTTGAAGCGCGACACCTCGACCTTCTTGCCCTTGAACACCGTCGCTTCCAGTTCGGCGCGGTGCGCATCGTCGCGGGCGTAGCGGCTCTCCTTGCCTGCGGTCAGCCGGTAGAGCGGGGGTTGAGCGAGGAACAGGTGCCCGCGCCGCACGACCTCGGGCATTTCCTGAAAGAAGAAGGTCATCAGCAGGGTGGCGATATGCGCGCCGTCGACATCGGCATCGGTCATGATGATGATGCGATCGTAACGCAGCGCCTCGGGATCGCAGTCCTTGCGGGTGCCGCAGCCCATCGCCAGCGCGAGGTCGGCGATTTCGGAATTGGCGCGGATCTTGTCGTTGGTGGCGGAGGCGACGTTGAGGATCTTGCCGCGGATCGGCAGGATCGCCTGCGATTTGCGGTCGCGCGCCTGCTTGGCGCTGCCGCCGGCCGAATCCCCTTCGACGATGAACAGTTCGGTCTCGCGCCCGCCTTCGCCCGAACAATCGGTGAGCTTGCCGGGCAGGCGCAGCTTCTTGGCGTTGGTCGCGCTCTTGCGCTTGATCTCGCGCTCCTGCTTGCGCTTGAGCCGCTCGTCCATGCGCTCCATCACTTCGCCCAGCAGCGCCTTCCCGCGCTCCATGTTGTCGGTGAGGAAGTGGTCGAAATGGTCGCGCACCGCGTTCTCGACGAGCCGCGCGGCTTCGGGCGAGGTGAGGCGGTCCTTGGTCTGCGACTGGAACTGCGGATCGCGGATGAACACGCTGAGCATCACTTCTGCGCCGGTCATCACGTCATCGGCGGTGATGTCCTTGGCTTTCTTCGCGCCGACCAGCTCGCCGAAGGCGCGAAGCCCGCGGGTGAGCGCCATGCGCAGGCCCTGTTCGTGGGTGCCGCCATCGGGCGTGGGCACGGTGTTGCAGTACCATGAAGTCGCGCCGTCGGAATAGAGCGGCCAGGCAATCGCCCATTCCACGCGCCCCTGCGGCACGCCGTCCACGGCCGCGAACTCCTGATTGCCGGTGAAGGGCTGGGCGGTGACGCATTCGCGCCCGCCGACCTGTTCGGCGAGGTGATCGGCAAGGCCGCCGGGAAACTTGAAGGTCGCCTCGGCCGGCACGTCATCGCTGGCGAGGCTGGCTGCGCATTTCCAGCGGATCTCGACCCCGGCGAACAGATAGGCCTTGGAGCGGGCGAGCTTGAACAGCCGCTTGGGATTGAACTTGCGGTCGCCGAAGATTTCCGGATCGGGGGTGAAGGCAACCGTGGTGCCGCGCCGGTTGGGCGTGGGGCCAAGGTTCTGGATGGCCCCCTGCGTCACCCCGCGCGCGAATTCCTGCGCATAGAGCTGCTTGTCGCGCGCCACTTCGACGCGGGTGTGCACCGACAGCGCGTTGACGACGCTCACCCCGACACCGTGAAGGCCCCCGCTGGTGGCGTAGGCCTTGCCGGAGAACTTGCCGCCCGAGTGGAGGGTCGAAAGGATGACTTCCAACGTCGACTTTCCGGGAAACTTGGGATGTTCATCCACGGGTATGCCGCGCCCGTTATCGGCGATGATGAGGCGGCCGGCGGTGCCGGGTTCGCCTTCCTCCAGCCGCATCTCGATCCGCGTCGCATGGCCGGCGACGGCTTCGTCCATCGCATTGTCGAGCACTTCGGCGGCGAGGTGGTGGAGCGCGCGGTCGTCGGTGCCGCCGATATACATGCCGGGACGGCGGCGCACGGGCTCCAGCCCTTCGAGCACCTCGATGGCGCTCGCGTTGTAATCCCCGCTCGAAGTGGGGGTGTTGGCGAAGAGATCGTCGGGGGCGGTGTCGGACATGGAGCAGCTATAGCCTTGCGCGCAAGGCCGTCACAAGCCGCCCCCGGGTGTTTTACTCAGCCCCCGAAGCCCGCAGGCGCCGGATCGACCGCCACCACATCGCCGCCGCGCACCTCGCGCACTTCAAGCGCGCGTTCGGCCACGCCGCTGCGGGTGAAACGGAACGGCCCGTCGACCCCGAGGAATCCACCGCGATCATAGAGCTCGTTCTTGGGGAAGGGGCTGCCAACCTTCCATTCGCGCGCGATCCGCAGCGTCAGCAGCACGGCATCATAGCCGAGCGTGGCGATGCGATAGGGCTTGGTGCCAAAGCGGGTCTCGTAGCTTTCGGCAAAGCGCTTGTAACGCTGGTCGGAAACGGCGGCGAACAATGCGCCTTCCATCGAAGCGGCCTTGGCGAGAACGGCCTCGCCGCTCCACAATTCGGTGCCGATCAGGCGCGGCTTCTGGCGGACCCCGCGCTGCAATTCGTCCGCCGCCTCCAATCCGAGCCGCGCGCTGTCGGCCAGCACCACCGTGTCATATCCGCCCGCCGTCCGCAGCCGCGCCGCGGCGCTGACGATCGAGGTGTTGCCCCGCGCATAGCTCTCGCGCCGCACCAGCGTGCCGCCGAACGTGCCAAGCGCTTGCTCAAGCGCATTGGCGGCGCGCAGGCCGTAATCGCCCTCCGGCAGCAGCGCGGCGAACCGGCTCGCACCGCGGCTGCGGGCAAATTCCACCGAGCGGCGGAGCGATTGTTCGGGCGTGTGGCCCATCACGAACACATCGGCGCTGGCAACGGCAGGATCGTTGGAGAAAGTGATCACCGGCACCTTGGCCGCACGCGCGACCGATTGCACCGCCGGCACCGCATCGCCCATCAGCGGGCCGAGGATCAGCTTGTTGCCATCGGCAATGGCCTGCTGCGCCGCTCCGGCAGCGCCGTTCGAGGTGTCATAGGTGGTGATGCGCAGATTGTCGGCGCTGGTATCGAGCAGCGCCATGGTCGTGGCGTTGGCGATCGCCTGACCGACCGCCGCCGTCTCTCCGTTCATCGGCACCAGCAGGGCAATGCGGTGGCGGCCGGTATCGGTTGGCAGGGCAGTCGCCGAAGGTTCGGGCGCAGGAGCGGGCGGGGCCACCGGCACATCGCCCTTGGGGATGACCTGACACCCGGCCGCGAGCATCGCCGCGCCCGCCAGCGCGAGATTGCGGCCCTTCAGCAAGCCTGCGGCAGCCGCCAGCCATGCTGCCCATTTCGGCGCTCTCTTGTGGTTCATCCTTGCCGACCCCTCGCTGGTGCTTCAATGCTTGGCCCGTCATGACGAGCGAGCTTCCATCCATCCCCGCAGGGACACCCGAGCCCGGGCTCTACATTGTCGCGACCCCGATTGGCAATCTTGCCGACATCACGCTGCGCGCCATCGGCGTGCTGCGCGGGGCGGCGCTGATCGCCTGCGAGGATACGCGGGTGACAGGCAAGCTCTTGAAACACCTCGGCTTCAAAGCGCGTCTGCAACGGCTTGACGATCACGCCCCGCCCGAAGTGCGTGCGCGGATCATCGACGAGGCGAGGCATTCGCCGGTTGCGCTGGTGAGCGATGCGGGCACGCCGCTGATCTCCGATCCGGGCTATCGTCTGGTGCGCGAAGCGCGCGCGGCGGGGGTGAACGTGGTTGCCATCCCCGGGGCTTGCGCGGCGATTGCGGGGCTCGCCATATCGGGCCTGCCGAGCGACCGGTTTCTGTTCGCAGGTTTTCTGCCGGTGAAGGACAAGGCGCGCGAGGACGCGCTTGCCGCGCTTGCCGGGGTCGAAGCGAGCCTGGTGTTCTATGAAACCGCTCCGCGGCTCGAAAAGTCGCTGCGCGCGATTGCGCTGCTGTGGCCCACCCGTGAAGTCGCGGTGGCCCGGGAACTGACCAAGCTGCACGAGGAATGTCACAGCGGCACTGCGGCGGAACTCGCCGATCACTACGCTTCGCACCCGCCCAAGGGTGAAATCGTGCTGCTGATCGGTCCGCCGGCTGCCGACGAGGCGCCCGAGCTGGATGCCGATGCGCTGCTGCGCGCCGCGCTCGCCGGGGCGGGGCCGGGCAAGGCGGCCGGAATCGTCGCCAAGGCCACCGGGATCGACCGCGCCACGCTCTATGCCCGCGCGCTGGAGCTGAAGGGCAGCTGATGCGCGAGCGCACCACGCCCGAGCGCCGCGAGGCTGACCGCCGCGGGCGCGAAGGCGAGGCGCAGGCCGCGATGTGGCTCGCCGCGCAAGGCTGGCGGGTGCTCGCCGAGCGCGTCAAGACCAAGGCCGGCGAGATCGATCTTGTCATCCGCAGGCCCGGCCTTGTCGCCTTCGTCGAAGTCAAGTGGCGCGCGCGGGCGGCCAGCCTTGCCGATGCGATCGACGAGCGCCGCCTCTCACGGGTAGCGGCTGCGGCGGAATCGGTGATGCACCTTTACGCCACCGGGGGCGAGGATGTGCGCATCGACGTGATCCTGCTTGCGCCAGGGCAAAAGCCCACCCACATCGAAAACGCGTGGATGCCCTGAATCCGGAGTTTGCTGTGAGTTTGAAAATCGCCGTCCAGATGGACCCCATCGACCGGATCAACATCGCCGGTGACAGTTCCTTCGCGCTGATGCTGGCGGCGCAGGCGCGCGGGTACACGGTCTATGAATATCACGTCGACAGCCTGACACTCGACGAGGATGATCGCCTGTTCGCCCATGCCTGGCCGGTGACGGTGCAGCGGGTCGAGGGCGCTCATTTCGCCCGCGGCGAGCAGGTGCGGATCGATCTGGGGCGCGATATCGATGTGGTGCTGATGCGGCAGGATCCGCCGTTCCACATGGGCTACATTACCGCTACCCACATGCTGGAACGCATCGCGGCAGAGACGCTGGTGGTCAACGATCCCGCCAATGTCCGCAATGCCCCCGAAAAGGTGATGGTGCTCAATTACCGCCACTTCATGCCGCCGACGCTGGTGACGCGCTCGGTGGAGGAAGTGCGGCGCTTCATGGCCAAGCACGGGGCGATCGTGGTCAAGCCGATCCACGGCAATGGCGGCAAGGCGATCTTCCGCGTGCCGGAAAACGGCGAGAACCTCACCGCGCTGTTCGAGGTATTCAACCAGACCTGGCCCGAACCGCACATGGTGCAGCCCTTCCTCCCCGAAGTCGCCAAGGGCGACAAGCGCATCGTGCTGGTCGATGGCGAAGTTGCCGGCGCGATCAACCGGCTGCCGGGCGAGGGCGAGTTCCGCAGCAACCTCGCGATGGGCGGTTCGGCGCAGAAGACCGAGTTGACTGCGCGCGAACAGGAAATCTGCGACGCGCTCGGCCCGGATCTGAAACGTCTCGGCCTGACCTTCGTTGGCATCGACGTGATCGGCGGGCAATGGCTGACCGAGATCAACGTCACCTCGCCCACCGGGATCGTGGCGATTGACCGGTTCAACAACACTGATACGGCGGCGCTGATCTGGGATGCGATCGAGCGGCGCCTTGCCGAACGGCGCACGGCCCGCGGCTGATACGGACGGAAAGACCCGATGACCGACTTCCTGCTCGAACTGCTCGACAAGGGCGGCTATCTCGGCATCTTCTTCCTGATGATGCTCGAGAACGTGTTCCCGCCGATCCCGTCGGAGGTGATCATGGGCGGGGCGGGGCTGCTGGTCGCCAAGGGGCAGATGACCTTCGGCACCGTGTGGATCGTCGCCACTGCCGGAACCGTGGTGGGCAATCTGTTCTGGTTCTGGATCGGCGTGCGCTGGAGCGAGGAGCAGTTGAAGCGCATCATCGACCGCTGGGGCCGCTGGCTGACCTTCGAATGGGACGAATTCCTCTCGGCCCGCAACACCTTCCGGAAATATGGCGACTGGATCGTGTTCCTGCTGCGCTTTTCGCCCTTGTTGCGGACCATCGTCTCGCTGCCGGCAGGTCTGGCGAAGATGAAGCTGTGGCGCTTCGTGCTGTTCACCGCGCTGGGTTCGGCGATCTGGAACGGGGTGCTGATCTTCGGCGGCAAGGCGCTCGAACCGCTGGTCGAGCGTTTCGAGAAGCTGGCCGGTTACGGCGTGGTGGCCTTCGTGCTGCTGGGCGTTGCCATCTATGTCTACCGGGTGGTGACGTGGGAACCGGTCGCCGCCTTCGAGAAGAAGGATGACTAGTCCGGATCGCGCCCCGCACGCGGGTGGGCCGTACGGTAATTCTCCAGCAGGCTTGCCGCATCGACACGGGTGTAGATCTGGGTCGAGCCCAGTGAGGCGTGGCCGAGCAACTCCTGCAAGCTCCTCAGGTCTGCCCCCGCGCTCAGCAGGTGGGTGGCGAAGGAGTGCCGCAGCGCATGCGGGGTCGCGGTGTCGGGCAGACCGAGCGCGCGGCGCGCCTGCGCCATCGCCTTCTGCACCATCCCGGGCGAGAGCGGCCCGCCCTTGGCCCCGCGGAACAGCGGGGAATCGGACGCCAGCGGCCACGGGCAGGCGCGGGCATATTCGGCGACGGCGGCACGGGTGATCGGCAGCACCGGCACCACGCGCTGCTTGCCGCCCTTGCCGGTGACTTGCAGCACCTCGCCCAGCGCTGCATCGCGCCCCGTCAGCGACAGCGCCTCGGCAATCCGCAGGCCCGATCCATACATCAGCAGCAGCACCGCCCGGTCGCGCGCGCCGATCCAGTCTGTGGCAGCAAGGCCATCGACCAGTTCGGTGAGGTTCACCGCCTCGTCCGGGGTGACGGGACGCGGCAGGCCCTTCTTGAGCCGCGGTCCGCGCAACCGCGGCGCGGCAGGTTCGGGATCACCGGCCTGCCCCCGGGCAAAGGCGATGAAGGCCTTGAGCGCCGAAAGTTCCCGCGCAGCGCTGGCATTGCCCAATCCCTGAGCACGCCGCGCGGCGAGAAAGCTGCGCAGATCATGCGCCTCGGTGCGGGCCACCGCAGGCCAGTCCTCCAGCCCGTCCGCCGCGACGAGCCGCTCTGCCGCTGCGACATAGGCCCGCACGGTGTGGGGCGAGCGGCGGCGATTATCGGCGAGATGCGCGCGCCACGCGGCGATGATCCCGGCAGCGCTCACGCCGCGACCAGCGTGTCGGCGACCACTTCGGCCAGCAGCGCATCGAGCACCCCGCGCCCCGCCGGCTCGACACCGATGCGTGTGCCTTCGGCCCACATCAGGCCGAGCGTGCACAAGCGGGAGAGCGCGGCCTCGTCCACCAGACCGGTGCGGGGCAGGGCAAACCGGCCGGAAAGCGCAGCCAGATCAACGCCTTCGGTGAGGCGCAGGCCCATCAGCAGCGCCTCGGCCGCCTGCTCCGGCATCGCCAGCGCGCGCGCCTCGGCAAGCCCGTTGCCTTGCGTGGCTATCGCCTTGAGGAAGTTCTCCGGCTTTTTGTGCCGCACTTTGGCCACGCCGCCACGCCGCCCATGCGCACCCGGGCCGATCCCGGCATAATCCTGATAGCGCCAATAGGCGAGGTTGTGGCGGCTTTCCTCACCCTTGCGGGCGTGGTTGCTTGTTTCGTAGGCAGGCAAGCCGGCGGCCGCGGCAAGCTCCTGCGTGATGTCGAAAAGTTGGGCAGCCTCGTCATCATCCAAAGGCACCAGCCTGCCGCGCCGCACATCGCTGGCAAAGCGCGTACCCGGCTCGATGGTCAGCTGGTAGAGCGACAGATGCCCGGTGCCAAAAGAAAGGGCACGTGTCAGCCGCTCGTGCCACAGCTCGGGCGTGTGGCCGGGCAGGGCGTAGATCATGTCGAAGCTGACGCGCGAAAAGTGCGCCTGCGCGGTCTCCAGCGCCGCCAGCGCCTCGTCCGCGCCGTGCAGCCGCCCCAGAAACCGGAGTTCGCCATCGTCCAGCGACTGCACCCCCAGCGAGACGCGGTTCACCCCGACGCCCGCCAGCGCGGCAAAATTGGCGGCTTCGACCGAGGAAGGGTTCGCTTCCAGCGTAATCTCGATCGCCGGATCGAAGCCCCATAGGCGCTCGGCCTCGGCCAGTAGCGCCGCGACCAGCGCAGGCGGCATCAACGAAGGCGTGCCGCCGCCGAAAAAGATCGACGTCAGCGTCTCGCCGCCCGCCACTTCTGCCTCGGCGCGCATATCGGCGAGCAGGGCTTCTCCCCACGCCGCCTCGTCAACGCGCGCGCGCACATGCGAGTTGAAGTCGCAATAGGGGCATTTCTTCGCACAGAAGGGCCAATGGATGTAAAGCGCACGCGCCACAGGGGAATTTTCAGCCTCGCTTAATCGTTGGGGGATAATTCGAACTCATGCGGAGCGCCCCATCCATGTCCATGATCGTCCGGTTTGCCAGTCTTGCCCTGCTTATGACAGCCGCACCGGCGTTGCCGCAAGCGTCTCGCGAGGGCGGCAGCGAGCAGCGCGACTGGCTCGATGCGCACAACATGGCGCGCGATGATGTCGGGCTTGCGCCGCTCGCATGGAACGACAGGCTGGCGCGCGATGCCGAAGACTGGGCGCGGCATCTGGCGCGGCACGGCCTCTACGAACACGCCTCACCGCAACAGCGCAAGGGGCAGGGCGAGAACCTGTGGCGCGGGCCGACGGGTTATTGGACGGCATGGCAGAAAATCGGCTTCTTCATCGAGGAAAAGCGCCATTTCCGCCCGGGCAATTTTCCCGAAGTCTCGCGCACCGGGCGCTGGAGCGATGTGGCGCACTACACCCAGATCATCTGGCCCCAGACCCGCGAGGTCGGCTGCGCGGTGGCACGCACCGCGCGCGACGAAGTGCTGGTGTGCCGCTACTGGCCGGCAGGCAATATCTGGGGGCAACGGATCGACCCGTTCGACCACATCTCCCGGCGTTGAACTAGGCCGGAAACTGCTCGGCGACGAGTTTGGCGAAGGCATCGGCGCGGTGGCTGATGGCGTGCTTCTCCTCCGGCGCGATCTCGGCGAAAGTCTGTTCGCGCCCCACGGGCACGAACACCGGATCGTAACCGAAACCGAGTGTCCCGCGCGGCGGCCATGTCAGCGCGCCCTCGCAGCGGCCTTCGTAGATGGCGTATTCGCCGTCGGGCCAGGCCAGCGCCAGAACGCAGTGGAACGCCGCCGAGCGATCGGCATCGCTGCCCTTTTCGGCGAGCATTCCTTCGACCTTGCCCATGGCCATATACCAGTCACGGCCCGGCGAACCCTCGAACCACTGCCGTTCGGCCCAGTCGGCGGTATAGACGCCGGGCCGACCATCGAGCGCGGCGACAGAGAGCCCGCTATCGTCGGCCAGCGCGGGCAGGCCGGAAGCCTCGGCAGCCGCCCGTGCCTTGATCAGCGCGTTCTGGGCAAAGGTCGTCCCGGTTTCGGCCGGTTCGGGCAGGCCGAGCGATCCGGCCGACAGGCAGTTGATGCCGTAGGGATCCAGCAGCGCGGCGATTTCCTTGAGCTTGCCCGCGTTGTGCGTCGCAATCACAAGACTGCCGGAGCCGAGGCGCCTCGTCATTTCACTGCGTCCAACTGCGCTGCAAAGATGCGGTCTGCGCCGATACGGGCGAGGCGCAGCAGGCGCAGCAGGCCTTCCTCGTCATAGGTCGCGCCCTCGGCGGTGGCCTGCACTTCGGCGATCTTGCCGCCCGACAGCAGCACGAAATTGCCGTCAGCCTCGGCGTTCGAATCCTCGTCGTAATCGAGATCGAGCACCGGCGTGCCCTTGAAGATGCCGCAGGAAATCCCGGCGACCTGCGCCTGGATCGGGTCGTGCTTGATATCGCCCGACGCCATCAAGCCGTTGACGGCCAGACGCAGTGCAATCCACGCACCGGAAATCGCCGCGGTGCGGGTGCCGCCATCGGCCTGAATGACGTCGCAATCGAGCGTGATCTGCCGCTCGCCGAGCTTCTGCAGATCTACGACAGCGCGCAAGGAACGCCCGATAAGACGCTGGATTTCCTGAGTGCGGCCGGTCTGCTTGCCCTTGGCCGCTTCCCGCTGTCCGCGGGTGTGCGTGGCGCGCGGGAGCATCGAATATTCGCCCGTCACCCAGCCTTCGCCCTTGCCCC
>VFQO010002076.1_pt1 | contig 13167 bp, 17 predicted proteins | sample 3512331 | NCBI WGS metagenome assembly VFQO01 (sample SAMN10412371, study PRJNA504923) | tailings metagenome | isolation source: Replicate 3 from Balatoc abandoned mine | place: Philippines: Itogon, Benguet | collected 2017-08-28
GGGCAGGCACGAGGCGAGCAGGCTCTTGCCCGATCCGGGCGGTCCGGCCATCAGCCTGTAGTGAACGGAAAGACCTACTTGAACAGGAGAGGCTTTCCATGCACTGGGCGCAGATGGGCAAGGTGTACAGCTACACGCGATTTTCAACGCCGGAACAAGCAGCTGGTGACAGCTACCGCCGCCAGACTGAGGCCGCGCAGCGATGGGCAGAGGCGCGGGGGCTGGCATTGGACGACCGGCTTTCGTTCTCAGACGAAGGTATCTCGGCATACCGGGGCGGCAACGTCGAGACTGACAAAGGCCTTGGCGCATTCCTCTACGCTTGCCAGCAAGACCTTGTGGAGCCGGGTAGCTTCTTGCTCGTGGAGAGCTTGGACCGCATCAGCCGTATGTCCCCGCGCCGGGCGCAGCGCCTGCTTGACGATATCGTTGACGCTGGGGTGACCATCGTCACGCTGTCCGACGGGCAGGAATACACAGCCGAGCGACTCGACAGCGACCCCACTGCCATGCTGATCGCCCTCATGGTCGCGTGGCGCGCTCACGAGGAAAGCAAGACCAAGGGGCGGCTTGTTGCGGCGGCGTGGCAAGAGAAGCGGAACCGCGTTCGCAGGGGCGAGGATGCCAAGCTCACCACTAAGGCCCCCGCGTGGCTCCGGTGGACCTCCGAGGGCTGGCAGCTGGCGGAACCTCACGCCGACACCGTGCGCCGCGTCTACCGCATGACGCTTGAAGGCGTGGGCGAGCATTCGATTGCCAAGGCGTTGAACGAGGACGGTACGCCCGTCATGGGCCGGGGCAAACTCTGGCACCGTTCCACCGTCGCCAAGCTCCTCCGGAACCCGGCAGTGATCGGCAGGCTTACCCCCGGGCACATCGAGTACGACGGGGACGGCAAGCGGCAGCGGGTCATGGAAGAGCCCATCGCTGGGGCCTATCCGGCTGTCATCGGCGATGACGACTGGCAGGCCGTGCGGGCGATCAAGGACGGGACCACAAGCGCCCCGAGGGGGCGGGCCGGGGCCCAACCGCTACAGAACCTGTTCGGGGGCTTGGCGCGCTGCCCAGACTGTGGCGCGGCCATGACCCGGGTCTTCAAGGGCCGGAAGGGCGGCAAGCCCAAGCTGGTCTGCACGGCGGCAAAGGCGGGCAAGGCCAAGCACTACGTCACCGTCCCACAAGAGGAGGTGGAAGCCGCATTCGTGCGGAACTGGCAGGGGCTGCTCGCCGAGGTTCCCGCACCCGCGCAGGATGCTCACCTAGGCCGCGTGGTGGAAGACCTCCGGGGCGCTATCACCGCCAAGGAAGACCACCTCGCCGACGTGCAGCAAGAGCTTGACCGGGGGCATTCGCCGAGCGCCCTGCGGGTCGCCCTGAGGCTCGAAGAGGAGTTGCGGACGCTGCGCGAGCAGCTGGTGGAAGCTGAGGCCCGCAAGGAAATGGCCGACCGGGGCGTGATCGCTCACCGCTTGGAAGGGCTGCGCGAGGCCGTGGACGGCGAGGACGGCGAGCTAGACCGGGCCCGGACGAATGCGGCGTTGAAGGTCTTGTTCAACGGCGTGACCATCGATCACCGCACCGGGTTCTTGCGCTTCCAGTGGAAGCACGGCGGCGAGACGGCGCTCATGTACGCGTGGCGCGACCACCAGCCCGACTAGGCCCCGTACGCCCTTTCAGAGTCACTGGAACGCATCCCCATCAATCCGGCTGTCAGACAGCGGGGCCGGGCTGAGCGCGTTCCTAGGGACTCTGGCGGGGCTCTGGCGACCTGCCAAATAACCCTGACCCTTGAAGAACCGAACCATTCCGCGCGGGTCCGTTCGGGGCCATGAACGACCCGGCTGGAAACGGCGGATTCATGAGCGGTGGCAATTAACCCTTACTCACGGAGAAAGAACCGTTTTGCGCGCCGTGGTCGATTACCACCCACTCTCGGTAATCGGAACCGCGACCACGAGGCCTAGCAGCGCCCTCGCGCGCACATACGCGTACACGGGTGCGCACACGCCCACGCGCCCTCTTAGAGTTCTATAAGATACACTCCTTCTAGATCTCCTTCACCTCTCTTTCCCTAGATCCCTTCAGGTCCCCTTCGGACAACCCGACAGAGCCCTTGCGACCAATCTCCGCAAGAGCCCGTCGAAGCCCCGAAGCGGTATCCAAGGGCGGGATTGATTGGGTGTGGTCTTCCCCTCGCCAGAGGGACGAGGGCGAGGATTGAGCCTGCAAGGCTCCCTGTGCCTCTCCAAAAGTACCCCGCCAGACCCACGCAAATCCGCCACTTTCCGGCCCATGAAAGCGCCCATGTCGCCAACGGCAGGGGGGTAGGTGCGGAGCCGTGCGACGCGGGACGCTACGCGGCCTCTGAGGCCGCCCAGATCGACCACCGATCACCAACGAAATCCCGCCGGTGTCCGAAAGGGCTCCGGGGATCAACCGCGCTCGCCTTGAGCGCACTTCTGCAACGCCTGAGACTGGGACACGCCCAGCAGGAAGCACCTACTTTGACCGACAATACCTCCCCCGCGTCCAGCGATGAGCCGCTGCGCGCCACCGTGGCGCACTACGGCACACCCACGCCCAAGGCCGATCCCCTATCGCCAGACCTCGTGCCCTACGCCCAACGGGTGCTGAAGATCGACCCTATTCGGGAAGTGCCGGGGAACGTGGCGATTAGCGGCTCCATGCCCGCGCCTTTGAGCCTGAAGCTGGATGCCCTCGCGCCTTCCGATCAAGCCGAGGTTCGGCGCAAGTTGGACCTTCTCCCACCCCTGTCTGCGCAAGACCGTGTCAAGCACGAGTCCCGGCTGGTTGCCGAGGTCGCGCGCGGCAAGCTGGGCGCGGTTCGTGCCATGACGGGCCTTGGCCCCGATGCGACCCAATACCATCGCGAAGCTTGCGAGATCGCGGGGCAAGTGGCGGACCTTCAGCGGAAGCGCGATGTGCTCCAAGCCGCTATAGACGACATTGCCGACCTAAAGCGGGGCACAGATGAGGCGACCGGCGAAGTCGTCGCCATCCCGGTCTATCGCCTCGGCGAAGAGCGGCGACAGGCGTACGCCAATCAGGTTGCCGAGTACGACCGGAATATCCGGCTCCTTGTGAACCCCGACGGCTCCTATGGCATCGAAGGCCAGAAGCGGATGCGCGAGGCTCTCGCCGCGTCTGCCACCCAGCTGAAGCGGGCGCAGGAACTACGCGCTGACGAAGCCAAGGCCCAGAAGCGCGCCGCCGATAAGGCGCGAGAGGACCGCATCAACAAGCGCGCCGAGCAGCTCGCTAAGATGCGCACGAACGACAGCTGATGCACGAGAGCCGCCGACCCTACGGGCAGGCGCGGTCTATCATCCGCAAGCCGTACGCAAGCGACGCGTTCAAGCCGAAGCGGCACGAGCCCTTGAAGCCGGGCAAGGAGAGGGAGGTCCCGATTGATGGCCTCCCACACCTGACCCGCTTCGAGGTCGTGTCCTCGTCCGACGACTGATCACCACCCGACCCGAAAACACAGGAGACCAGCGCTATGGTCGATTTGTTCCAGCCGCTCTCGCGGCATCCTGCAGCGACCCTGTGGGAAGACATCCAGAGCCTTCAGGCGCTGGTCTCCCAACCGGGAGTTGCCCAGTGCAAACCCTCTCTACCGCTGCCCATGCCCACGCCCTGACAGGCAATCGGCCGGCGGCGGCACCCGCTACCTTGCCCCGCCCGAAAAAGGCTGGGCGTGAACGTACCTGCCACCAGTGCGGGACCGTCTACCGCTCCATCACCTCCGCTTCGCGCTACTGCACCCCGGCCTGTCGAAAGCGGGCCGCTAGGGGGACGGCAGCGACGGGAGGCCCGAAGGCGGGACCCGATACCTGGGGTCCTATCGCCAAGGCGCTGCACATCGGCGGATACGTGGGCCGCATCGGCCCCCTGAGCCCCCGCAGTCCCCTGCCGATTACCTACGGGCTCCTCGTGAACCCCGACACGGCCCATGCCGACCTCGCCGACCTGTTCAACCGCAGGGGCTGGGGTCTGGTGAGCCGTGAGGAGTTCGACGGGGCCCTGAGGGCCGCCGGTGTCCAAGGCTTCAACACCCGGAGCCCTGAGGCGGCGGAGCAGAAGCGATGGCAGGACCGCCAGAGACAGCGGGCCGCCCGTGCTTGCTGAGGCCTTTTGCGTCCCGTTTTTGCTGTCCCAGCACCTTACCCTGCTTGGCTGGCGACACGGGACGGAAGGGGAGCCGGAAACCCGCAGAAATGCGTGGGTGAAACGACCCCGTTTTGCCGACCCACACCCCCGCAGGAGCCGCAGGCATGAATGACCAGAGCAAACGCTGCACGAGGTGCGGCGAGACCAAGCCCGTTGGCGAGTTCTACCTCATCCGGGCGGGCGATCCCTCAGGACCCCGGCGGAGCGACTGCAAAACCTGTCACCTCGCCGAATGCGCCCGCCGGAGAGCCGAGGGGGAATCCGTCACCTCGGAAATCATCCGCGTGGGCATGAGCGACCCGGACCTACTCAGCGAGAAGGCGAGGGCGGCTGTCTTCACGGAAGAGCCGATAGACCCCGCCCTGATCGCTGCTTGGCGCGCCCGGCAGGCGAAAGAGGCCAAGCGCCAGCGGCGGGCCGCTCGCAAGCTGCAACGAGAACTTGAGCTAGGGCTGAGGCCGATGCGCTTCGCCCGTTTGGAGCAATACGCATGACGACCGCATATCGAGAGTACCGTGGCCTTTATGGGGAGACCATCAAGGTCCCCGAGGCCACCATCGCCACACCTCCCCGCCTTCATGGCCGGGGGCCGTTCCCCTTCTCCGCCATTGCCTCCCGGCTGGGCAGTGACCGGGACAAGTTCGCTGCACTCGCTCTGCGGGCAAGGTGGATTGACGACGTGCGCCGCGCGCCCCGCTATCGCCAGACCACGGCACAGCTGGGGCGGGCCTAAGATTGGAGGGGGACGGGGACGACAAGAGCGACCCTGTCCTTTCGGGCCCGCAGCCCCTGATATTGACCCGGTGGCGCCGTTACCCCGGATCAGATCAGGGGTTTGCGCGGGGCAACCGCGAGAGATGAAGCAGATTCACCCCTCACCACCCCAACGGGTCCCGACCTGCGCACCATCGAGATCGAGGGGGAGCCGTGGTTCGTGGCGACTGATGTGTGCCGCATCCTCGGCATGCACGTCCGCTCCAATGGGAAGCCGAACGTCGCCATCGCTTGTCGACACCTGAACGAGGATCAGAAGGGGGTGTACCAGATACACACCCCCTACGGAGCCCCGAAGGCCGTCGTCATCAGCGAGAGCGGCCTCTACAAGCTCATCATGCGCTCCGACAAGGACACCGCCCGGCCGTTTCAGGACTGGGTGAAGGGAGGTCGAAGGGGGGTTGATCCCCCGTCCTCTCTCACCGCTCATGCGGTTCTCGTGAGGTTCTCCGATGGGGCTCCTTAGGATGTCCCTTAGAGTACTCTTTCGGCCTATCCTGCACCCCCGTCCTCCAAGGGTCAGGGTAAATTAAAGGCCGTTGGTTTTGCTGCAAAAATCCGAAGCCCCATATACGCGGCGGACAGCGGCGCTTCCCCCCCTAGGGGCCCCGGCAGTGCCCGGCAGATCGCCGCGCCACCTCAGGGTCTCGCAAGGTCGTGGGCGAGGGCCCTAAGTGGCGCGGCAACCCCGTGCGCTTTACCGGGCGGGGCGGCCCAGCAGCTTCGCCAGCCGTGCGTGAACCTCAGCCGCCAGCGCTCCGACCTCTTGCTTGCTCATGCTCATGTGTGCGTCTCCTTTCGTGGTGAGGCCCTAGGCATGGCGCGTGCCCTGAGGCCTGAGAAGTAGACGCTTCCACATGGTGGAGGGCTTTGAGTCCAACCGAGTCCGCCTTGCGGCGAGTTGAGCTTGGCCCCTCTTTGCCTACCGTTCCAAAGCGCCTAACGTCCGTTAGACAGATTGGAACAGCGAGGGTTCACCCATGAAGGCCGTCACCTACTACCGTGTCTCTACCGCCGCTCAGGGCCGCTCAGGTCTTGGGCTTGAAGCCCAGCGCATGGCCGTTGCCGAGGTGTGCAGGGCGCGGGGGCTGGAGATCATTGCCGAGTTCACGGAAGTGGAGAGCGGCAAGCGGGCGGACCGTCCCGAACTGACAGAGGCCCTCCGCCGGGCGAAGCTGGCAGGGGCAACCCTAGTGGTCGCCAAGCTCGACCGCCTGTCCCGTTCTGTCGCGTTCCTCTCGACCCTGCAGGACAGCGGAGCCAAGTTCATCGCGGCCGATATGCCCGAGGCGAACGAGCTTACCGTCCACATCCTCGCCGCCGTGGCGCAAGCCGAACGCAAGGCTATCTCAACCCGAACGCGTGAGGCCCTGAGGGCCGCGAAGGAGCGGGGGACTTGGACTAGGGCGGACGGCACTCCCTACAAGACCGGGAAGCGCCTAGGGAACCCCAACGGGGCCGCAGCGCTTCGTCGGGCTGGGAAGGGGAATGCGGCAGCAGTGGAGGCTTGCCGGGCTGGTGCGCAGAGCCGGGCGCAGGAACTGGCGGCGGAGATCGAAGCAGTGCGGGCCGCTGGTGCCCAGAGCCTGAGAGAGATCGCCCAGAAGCTCAACGAGAGGCACATTGAGGCCCCGAGGGGCGGGGCTTGGCATCCGTCGGGGGTCAAGCGGGTGCTGGAGCGTCTGGGGGCCTGATGCCCTGCTTTTTTCAGGCACCCTCGTCATCGATTACTCCGCTGCTCGCCCATTGAAGCCCGTCGGATATTTCGGCTGTGGCCCAACCGCTGGCTCCATAAGCGCATGACGCATTGCTTCTGTCTGCTCGCGCACGACAGCGGCTTGTGTCTCCCAAGGCTCCGTGATCAACCCGGCTTCTGATCGGAAGCCCCCGCTTCTCCTGAAGGCATCTCGCGAGATTTTACCGTAGACATCAATACATCGCGCCAGATCATTTCTGTCGACCGGGTATCTTTGCTTCACGTCGGCGAAACTCAAGCTCTCGGATCTATGTGCCACGATGTTGTTGCGCTGCATCGAAACATTTTTCAGCACACCACTCACTGAGGCCATCAAAAGATCATACTTGGCCTTATCTGCAGGGCCGATAAAGCCGGCTTCCAGTGCTTCTTCGTACAAGCGCACCAGTCCAACGCCCCGCTTTGTAGTCATGAAATCGATGTGAACAATCATGGACTGGTAAAGCGTCTGATGGATCGGCAGGAGCGGATAAGATCCTGACAACCTTGTCCCGATAGCACACTCCTGCTGAAGCACGTCCCACACACTGAACCAAGACTCTAGGTGCATCGCTTCGCGGGTTTGATTCCACAAGCGGTACGGAACGGAATGCTTGCGCTGCGCCACTAATCAACGGCTCTTATAATATCCTCGGACATACTTGCCGTCGCTCCTGAAATACCCCGGAACATACACCGTCTTGGGCTTCCCAGTCGCGGGACTGATATCCCCGTAGCAGCTGCCGCTCTCGCTGCAGCCATAGCGGGGCTGCGTTGCTGGTGCCGGAGTCAGGCTGAGATAAGCCGGGGGGCTGTAAACAGGACGCGCGGGAGCAGCATACCTTGGGGCAACCGCAGGGACCGTAGGTGCTGTGGTGGGGTTCGCGGCGGCCATCGACTCGACAGCTGCCCAACTACGGAAAAGGCTCCGGAACCTTGCGTCCCCGTCATCGGCAGTCCCTGCAATCTCTGGCGGGTTCGCGGGGAAGCTGGAAGGCGGCGCGCTAGGGGTCTGGCCTTGGGCCGTGCCTGCAGTGAGAGCCGCGAAGCAAGCGAGCAGCCACTTGCCCAGCGCACTGTTGCCTCGCTCGTTGTACATTGCCGACTCCCTGTTGCGGTACCCTCCTACCAGAGAAATCCTTGGGATACCAGCAGCCTGCCCAAATGAAGGCCCGCGCTTCATGTGGGGTCTTTACGAGCAAACAGGGAGCAGATTGTGCCCGCCCGCCGCCGCGATTTCGAGAGCGCGCTTGGCGGTTTCCTGACCCTTCACCTGCCTGAGATCATTGCCGCTCGCGCCCTCTGTCACCGCGCCGCGCGCAGGCTCGGGCAGAACCAGCGTGCCCTTCAGGTGCCCCAGCAGGCTGGTGAGATCGCGCGGGGCGAGGACCGGGACGCCGCTCGCCCAGCGCGCCTCGGGGCCCTGTGTTTCCGGGCAGATGAGGCCGCTGCCCACCTCGCTCGCGTGCAGGGCGGCGATCAGCACGCCGGGGCTGGCGACCACCCGGCCATCCAGCGCCAGCTCACCCACTGCGATCCAGTCACCCAGCTGTTCGGCATCGGTCACGCCCATCGCGGCGAGCAGCGCCAATGCGATCGGGAGATCGTAATGCGATCCGTCCTTGGGCAGGTCGGCAGGCGAAAGGTTGACGGTGATCCGCTTGGGCGGCAGCGCGAGGCCCATCGCGGCCAGCGCCGCCTGCACCCGCTCGCGGCTTTCGCTCACCGCCTTGTCGGGCAGGCCGACGAGGTTGAAGCGCGGCAGGCCCGGGCCGACATGGCACTGCACCTCCACCGCGCGGGCCTCCAGCCCGAGGTAGGCAACCGTCCTCACCAGCGCGACCATCGGCAGCCCCCCATGCTTTATCGCCCGCCCCAAGCGCCGGATTGTGAAGATATTCGAAAGGCTTGTCGAGCGATTAGGGTTAATCGCGCCGCGCGAGCGCGCTCCGCACGAACGCTAAGGCTTTTTTAAAGCATAAATCTTGGCGAAATCGGAAGGGGCGGCGGGCGAAACCTGCGACCCATGAACCGCGTTCTCGCCCTTTTTCTGGCCGTCCTTGCGCTGGTGCTTCCCGGCACCGCGGCACTGGCGCAGTCGGGCGCGCGGGTGGTTGCGACCGTCAGCTGGGTCGAGGAATGGGACCCGGCGACCGGCACATGGGTCCGCGTGGAAGAAGGCCCCGCCACAATTGCCCCGGCCGCGTTCGAAGCGACGACGACCACCACCCAAGCCGTGGGCAGCGTCACCATCACCGAGACCGTGATCGAGGCTCAGCCGGTGCGTTTCATCGGCGGTGCGGCGCGACTGCCAGCGCGCTCGGCCGGGATCGCCGCCTTCGGACCGTTCCGCGTGATCGACGAGACCCGCGCCGCACTGGTCGCTCCGACCGACGCCGCCAGCCCGCAGGCGTTTACGGCGATGCTCGCCAGCTTTCCCGCACTGGAAGTGATCGAATTCGTCGATGCGCCGGGCACCAGCCATGATCTTGCTAATCTGCGCCTTGGCCGCGCGATTCGGGCTGCCGGACTGGCGACGCATGTCCCGGCGGGCGGATCGGCACGCTCGGGCGCGGTGGAGCTGTTCCTCGCGGGCACCCGCCGCACGGTCGATCCGGGCGCGCTGTTCGCGGTCCATTCGTGGCGGGACGAGGCCGGGCGCGAGCCTGCCGACTTCGCCCCGGACGCGCCGGAAAACCGCCTCTATCTCGATTACTACGCCGAAATGGGCATGAGCGATGAGGAGGCGCGTGCCTTCTATGCCATGACCAATTCCGTGCCGCATTCGGGTGCGCTGTGGCTGGAAGGGGCGGAGATGGCGCGCTGGATTGCTCCGGCGTCGCGCAGCATGCCTGCTGCGCAGTGGGCGGACGCCGAAAGCGCGCTGCGCCTTGCGCTGGCCCGCTCGGCGCAGACGGTCACCGAACGGTTCGCCGCCGTGCTGCATGGCCCGTGGCAGGCCGGACCGGTCGAAACCGCCGCCCCGCAGCTGGCTTACGCCGCTGCGCCGCTCGGTCTGCTTGACTCAGGGGCGGCTTTCCCATAACGGCCCCGGTCTGTTTTGCGGCTTGCAGCGATGCGGCCCCGGCTGATGTGCCGGTCAGTCTTGAGCCCTTTTGTTTTTCGAGGATGATATGAAGCGTACCTTCCAGCCCAGCAATCTCGTGCGCGCCCGTCGTCACGGTTTCTTCGCCCGCAAGGCCACCCCGGGCGGCCAGAAGGTGCTCCGCGCCCGCCGCGCTCGCGGTCGCAAGAAGCTCTGCGCGTAATTCTTTGCGCACCCGCCTCCGCGGGTGCGATTTCCTCGCTCACGCGACCTGAAGCCCGCGTCGCTGCGGGCGGCCGTTCGGCCTTGCGGGCTCCCTTTGGGAGCCCGTTGACGTTTCTCGGCTTCGCTGAGAAGAACGATTCGGACCGCGCAGCGGTTCGCAAGCGCGCCAGACGTTTTTGGCGCGCACCGGCCGGTAGGCCGAAGCCAAGGCGGACGCCCAAACATTCTGGCGTCCGCCGCCCGGCGTTTGAGGGCGCAAACAAATGACTCAGGCGGCCAGCACCAATCCTTCGATAAAGACGCTGACCAAGCGCGCCGATTTCCTCGCGGCCAATTCCGGCACCCGCAATGCGCGCGCCGGATTCGTGCTGCTGACCCGTCCGAACGAGGGGCAGGGTATCCGCTTTGGAATCACCGTCACCAAGAAGATCGGCAATGCGGTGGTCCGCAACCGCATGAAGCGGCGTTTCCGCGAATTGCTGCGCGCCGCGCTGCCGGCGCAGGGCCTGCCGGACCACGATCACGTGCTGATTGGCCGTGCGGGCGGGGTGGAGCGGGACTTTCACCTGATGGCGGAAGAGCTCTCCAAGGCGCTGGAGCGTGCCCGCGAAGGGCGCGGCGATCCGGCGGGCGGGCGGCGGCCGCGCAAGGGAAACCGGCGCAAATGAAGCAGATCCTCATCCTCATCGCGCGCGGCTGGCAGCTCGGCCCGTCGCGCATCCTGCCGCCCTCGTGCCGCTACTATCCTTCGTGCAGCCAGTACGCGATCGAGGCGATCGGCAAGTACGGCGCGCTTAAGGGTGGATGGATGGCGTTCAAGCGGCTAATGCGCTGCCACCCTTGGGGCGGACACGGTCACGATCCGGTCCCCTGAGGGCCGAAATCCGGGGGGACTGGTAACGGGACCGCCTTAACCCCATAATACACCAATCGTCGCATTCGCTCGGGGCTTGAACTTGGACAATCGCAATCTTCTGCTCGCCGTCGTGCTTTCCGGCCTGCTCATACTGGGGTGGGACGCGGGCCTGCGGTATTTCTATCCGGAGGCTGCGGTCTCCTCGCAGGCTGCTCCGCCGAGCGCGACCAAGGGTGATGCCGCTGCTCCGGCTGCCGGGGCAGGCAATCTCGGCGGTGACGCTGCGGCGCGCAAGGTCGATCTCAAGGCGGCGCTGGCGGGCGGCAACCGCGTGGCGATCGACACCCCGCGCCTGTCGGGCTCGATCAACCTTGTCGGCGCGCGGATCGACGATGTCGAGCTGAAGGACTACCGCGAGACGGTGAAGAAGAATTCGGGTCCCGTGCGCCTCTTCGCGCCCGAAGGCACGCCCAGCCAGTATTTCGCCGAGTTCGGTTTCGTCAGCGGCGGCGCGCGCCAGCCTTCGAACCTCGTGTGGCAGGCGGATGGCGCGAAGCTCACCCCGACGACCCCCGTGACGCTCAGCCGCACCGATGCGAACGGCGTGACATACCGCATCAAGTTCGCCGTCGATGCGAACTACATGATCACCGCCACCCAGAGCGTCACCGCCGGTGCGGCCCCCGCCGTGGTGCAGCCCTTCGCGCTGATCAAGCGCACCAGCACCAACGCGACGATCGACCAGTTTGCTTCGCACTCCGGCCCCGTCGGCGTGTTCGGCGACACGCTGTGGGACCCGCATTCCTATGACGAGCTGGCCGAACTCGGCGGCGAAAGCCCGGAAGGCGCGCCCGATTGGCTGGGCTTCACCGACCAGTACTGGCTCGCCGCGCTGGTCCCGGGTGACGGCAAGGGCAACGTCAAGGTCGACGATGCGGGCTTCCGTTCGCTGGGCGACAAGCTGTTCCGCACCGATCTGCTCTACGGCGCGACCACCGTGCCCGCCGGCGGCACCATGACGCAGGAAACGCGCCTTTATGCCGGGGCGAAGGACAGCCAGATCCTCGATGTCTATGAAGACGGCGGCATCACCAATTTCGGCCTCGCGATCAGCTGGGGCTGGTTCTGGTTCTTCGAAAAGCCGATCCTGTGGCTGCTGCGCACCCTGAACGGGTTGGTCGGCAATTTCGGGGTGGCGATCATCCTGCTCACGGTGGTGATCCGCGGACTGATGTTCCCCGTCGCGCAGAAGGGCTTCGCCTCGATGGCGGCGATGAAGGCCGTGCAGCCGCGGATGAAGGAGATCCAGGAGCGCTTCAAGGACGACAAGCAGCGCCAGCAGCAGGAGATCATGAAGCTCTACAAGGACGAGAAGGTGAACCCCTTGTCCGGTTGCCTGCCGATGCTGATCCAGATCCCGGTGTTCTTCGCACTCTACAAGGTGCTGGTTCTCGCGATCGAGATGCGCCACGAGCCCTTCATCCTGTGGATCAGGGACCTCTCCGCGCCCGATCCGGCCCATATCCTCAACCTGTTCGGCCTGCTGCCCTTCGCCGTGCCGGAAGCCAGCTTCCTCGCCATCGGCCCGCTCGCGGTGCTGCTGGGCATCACCATGTGGCTGACCTTCAAGCTCAATCCGAGCGCGATGGATCCGGTGCAGCAGCAGATGTTCGCGATCATGCCGTGGATCCTGATGTTCGTGATGGCACCCTTTGCGGCAGGTCTGCTGCTCTATTGGGTGACCTCGAACATCCTGACCGTGGCGCAGCAGAGCTATCTGTACTCCAAGCATCCGCAGTTGAAGGCGGCGAATGCGGCGGAGAAGGCGAAAGCGGCGAAGGGATAGCCGCGTGACCGATCCCGAAGACCTGCAAGCGCGCGAGGAAGCCGCATCGAAGCTCTTTTCGGGGCCGGTCGATTTCCTGCGGTCCGCGCCGCAGTTGCAATTCCTGCCCGATCCGCAGGTGCCCGAAATCGCCTTTTGCGGGCGGTCGAACGTGGGCAAATCCTCGCTGCTCAACGCACTGACCGGCCGCAAGTCCATCGCGCGGGCATCGGTGACACCGGGGCGCACGCAGGAGCTGAACTTCTTCGATGTCGGCCGCCCGGAAGAGGAAGGCGCCCTGCCGCTGTTCCGTCTGGTCGACATGCCCGGCTATGGCTTTGCCAAGGCGCCGGTGAAGGTGGTCGAAAAGTGGAAGGCCCTGGTCAACAGCTACCTGCGCGGGCGGCAGGTGCTGGCCCGCACGCTGGTGCTGGTCGATAGCCGTCATGGCCTGAAGGAGGTCGACCGGACGATGATGACCATGCTGGATCAGGCCGCGGTCGGATACCGGATCG
>VFQO010002079.1_pt1 | contig 13162 bp, 9 predicted proteins | sample 3512331 | NCBI WGS metagenome assembly VFQO01 (sample SAMN10412371, study PRJNA504923) | tailings metagenome | isolation source: Replicate 3 from Balatoc abandoned mine | place: Philippines: Itogon, Benguet | collected 2017-08-28
GAGCGGACAGGTATGCGTGTTGCCGGGTTGGCCAGGTTGGCCAGGGAGCTCGCGGTGAACCCTTCGAACGATTCCCCCCCAAAGAAATTGGTGTAGGAAATATCAGCCTGCCAGTTCTGCTGATAGGAAGCGCCGAGTCCGACTGAAGCGGCCTTCACGCCTTGCACGAAGGTCTGGCTGGTACCCCTGAGGTCATGTGACCATGCAATCCGGGGAATCAGATTGATGGGGCCGAGTGCATTGTTGTATTCAGCACGGGCAACTGCGCGGTAGCCATACGAGTTGTTTGTGGCCAGACCACCCTGCTGCTGCGTGGTGATTAGCGCACCGGCAGCCGTCGGGGAAACACCAAAGTCAGCACCCGGACCATTGAAAGCAACGCCCTTCGGCAGCTTTTGGTACACATAACCCGCTTCGGCAACCGCAACGATCTGATCAGCTCCGAGCATTGGCCCAAGAGCCTTGGTGCCTGTCATCTGGAACTGATGATATTTCACACGCTTGTACCCTTGGGCCTTTGCATCGGGCCCAAACGCCAACGGACATGGCCCCAAGGGAGGAACGTCAGCAGCCGTGTCACCGCAACCTGCCGTCAGCAGCTCGACCAGAAGATCGGTTGCGACCATTTGAACGGGTTGGTTGGGTCGATAGGAGTACTCCCCTTGCAGAGCAATGCCAAGCGGACCCGGTGTGTTGAAGCTCAGACCGTACATGCGGATTTTTTCAGCATAGTCGGTGTTGTAGCGAACCGTTGACACATTCGGAGACATGGGTGGAGCCAGTGCCGTTCCCGAGATTTGCGGTGTCCGGCTGTGATACTGCGCAAAATAAAAACCAAATTCGGTATTGTTCAAACGAGGCGTCAACAGTCTGGCTGCGACGCCGAACTGCCCGCTGTTCTTGGGGTCATTGTCGGGATCTCTTGGAATGAAGGCCCCAACGGTGCTGGCCACGCCTTCATTGATGCGTCCTGACCCTGCAATCACGCGCTCGCCACCCGGCGAGATAAAATCATTGGTACTGAAATAGCTGCCTGCCGGCTCAAGACGGGTTTTGCGGTACTGGAACTGATGAAACGCCTCGACCGTCAGATTGTCCGTGACCTCCTGCGACAGCCACAACATGTTGACCGGAAGGAAGGCCTCCTTGAGTTCGGCGCCGGGAGCGCGCAACTTGGCAACATCAACCGGGTTGATGATATTGAGGCCATTGGGGATGAAAGTGCTTTCGCCCCAGCTCACCACCTGCTTGCCGGCCCGGACATCCAGCGCACGACCGACGACATTGAAACGACCGCGCACATACGCATCGAGAATCTCGTAGTCATGCCCGAGGCGGTTACGCAGCACGCGTTCATTGCCGCGACTGTAGGAAACCCCTGGAGCCAGCCCCGGCACCGTCCTGAAGTCCTTGTTCTGAATTGAATGGTCATAGAACGAGTTGATGCGCAGGAACGCACCGAAATTCCTGTAATTCAGGTCCAGGTCATTGGTCATCTTGAACAGCGAGGAAACCAGATCGCCGCGATCGTAGTTCAGATTGCCATCATCGTAGTTGGCGCTCGATTTCGAGCCGCCATTGGCAAGCGCGACATTGGCCGAGTCACGCCCGGTAACACGCCAGAGTGCACCATAGGAAAGCGTGGTATCGAATGACCCGGTAACTTCGCCATCGGCAAGATCGAACTGGAAGGCGTGCACGGGTACTGTGCCACACAAACTGATGGCGGCAATCGCAGCCGCAAGGGGAGATGGGACGCGGCTGAGCCGTTTGCTTTGCATGGGACACCTCTTTTGATCATCGTTATCAGTGATCCAACACAAGTTCGATGTGATCAGCCAGCGCAGACAACGTCAATACCGCTGGTCCGCAAGCCGCCCGACGAGCGGTCATTGGCTGAGGATTTTTGTTGCCCCTTGTGAACATGTGTAAATGATGGCGTTACCTCCTGATCCGCACCCTGTGTTGGACAACATGCTGGCATCGCAGCGACAATAGCGGTTCTTGAGTGTCCCGCATCACGCGGGTCTGACTTGGCGATCACGGCAGGTCAGACGGGAAGCCGGTGAAAGTCCGGCGCTGCCCCCGCAACGGTAAACCTGGTCAAGGTACCCGATCACCACTGTCCGACTGGATGGGAAGGTGGGTATCGAGGCGCTCGCGCCTGCCAGGCAGCCCGGAGACCGGCTCAGGAATCACGGCCAGCGCGGAGGGCGCTTTGCGACGTCGAGGGCGGCACCCAGGGTGCCGCTCCGCTTCGTGCTGGCCTTTCCCGGAATCACTGTCTGCGGGAAGGCGACAGTTTGGAGCATGCATCTCAATGAAATACCTGCCATTCACCCTGGCGCCTCTGGCCCTGGGTCTTTACAGCATCACTGTTCACGCTGACACCGTGCCTGCGCAACTCGATGACGTGGTAGTGACAGCGAGCCGCAGCGAGGAAACGGCCGCACTCAACACCAGTCATATTGAAGTCATCTCCAGCGAAGAAATCCGCGCCAGCCAGGCTCAGTCCGTGCTGGACATCCTGCAGCGTCGTGCCGTCATTCAGGTCACGGACAGCCGTGGCGACGGCAGCACCCCAATCCTCGGCATGCGCGGATTCGGCGTGACGGGCAGCCAGAACACGCTGGTCCTGCTGGACGGGCGCCGTTTCAACAACGACACCGATCTGGGGCCGGTCAACCTGCGCAACATCAGTCTGGCCAGCGTCGAGCGCATCGAGATCGTCAACGGCAGCAGCGGCACGCTGTTCGGCGCTGGCGCCGTGGGCGGGGTCATCAACATCATCACCAAACGTCCGGAACAGAGCTCGCTTGAGCTCAGCGTGACACGAGGCAATCAGGATGCGGAGAAATACCGCGCCAGCGGCTCACTCGTGAAAGGCCCCTGGGTACTCAGCGTGAATGGCGACAAGGAGCTCTCTGACAACTTCCGCGACAACAACGCGCTGAACAGCGGGTTCGCGCAGGTCCGTCTCGGACGTCAGCTGTCCAACGGCGAGATCTTCGTTGAAACCAGCCGGCAGGATCAGACGGTGCAGCTGCCCGGGGCCCTGAGCAAGGCGCAACGTCGCGCTGATCGCCGTCAAAGCAGCACCCCGCGAGACTATATCGAGCAAATCGGTGATCGCTCCAGCATCGGCGGCAACTGGAGGCTCAGCGAACAGTGGCGACTGCATCTCGACGCCAGCCATCGCCGCGACAGCCAGGAAGGCCTGATCACCGTTTTCGGCACGCCCTCGCCGCTCGCGCAGCAACGCGAACAGATCGGCATCTCGCCACGGCTAACCGGCAGCATCACGGCGCTGGGTAAGCGTCATCGCGTGGTAACTGGTCTGGATCATGATCAGGGCACGTTCACCCTCACCTCCGTGTTCGGGGTCACCGACGGCCGCTTGCGCACGGACAACGCCTATGCCCACGTGACTACCGAGCTGAGCGAGACGCTTGAGCTGACGACCGGCTGGCGACTCCTTCGCCACGAGAACGCTTCGCGGCTTGGCGGTTACCGTCCCGAGCACAAGGACACGGCCAATGCCGGAAACATCGGCCTGTTCTGGCGGGCAACCCCGCACACCCAGGCCTGGGTGAGGCTGGACAGGAACGTCCGCTTTGCCACCATCGACGAAACCACCAATACGGTCTACTTTGATCCGGGACTGCCGGGCTTGGTGCAGGCCGGTGCGCTGGACACCCAGACCGGCCTCTCCACCGAGCTGGGCATACGCCAGCAGATCGGCGCTCACCAGCTCACGCTGCAGGCCTACCAGATCGATCTCAACAACGAGATCGCCTACGACAGCAGCCGCTTCATCAATGCCAATCTCGATCGCACGCGCCGAACGGGTGCAACCCTGTCCTGGCAGGCTCCGGTTCACGATCTGCTGGATGCCCAGCTGCAAGGCTCGCTGGTCCGGGCACGCTTCACGGACGGACCTGATCGCGGCAAGGACATCCCTTTCGTGGCTGATCATGCCGTGACCGCAACGCTCACCGCAAAGCCGCATGAGCGCGCACGCGTCATCCTGGAAAGCCAGTACACCGGTCGCCGGCATGCCGACAGTGATTACGACAACAGCAACAGCAAGGTCAGTGCCGTCTGGGTCAACAACCTGATCGGCAGCTACCAGCAGGGACCGATTACCGTGTCAGCACGCATCAACAATCTGTTCGACAGGGACTACGACCTCTACAACGTCGAGGACTTCCTGGGCAATGTGCAGTACTACCCGGCCAGCGACCGTCATATTCTTGTGACGGCAAACTACCGATTCCACTGATCAGGGCACATCTCCATGGGCTACCGCCTCTCCAGGATCTACACCCGCACCGGCGATGACGGCAGCACGGGGCTCGGCGACGGCAGCCGCGTTCGCAAGGACGCGGCACGGGTCGAGGCCTACGGCACGGTCGACGAAACCAATGCGGCAGTCGGCCTGCTGCGCGCCCAGCTGCCGCAGCAGCATCCGGCGCAGGACATGCTCACCCATGTGCAGCATGACCTGTTCGATGTCGGCGGCGAGCTCTGCATTCCAGGTCACCGGATGCTCACCGCCGCCTACATCGAGCGGCTGGAGCAAGCCATCGACGCGATCAACGAGCACCTGCCGCCGCTGAAGGACTTCATCCTGCCCGGCGGTTCGCTGGCGGCGTCACAGGCACACATGGCGCGCACCATCTGCCGCCGAGCCGAGCGCCGCACGTTGACGCTGGCTGATCTGGAAGAAGTCAGCCCGCTGACCGTGCAGTACCTGAATCGCCTGTCGGACTACCTGTTCGTGCTGGCGCGGCAACTGGCACGCGAGGGTGGCGGCCAGGAAGTGTTGTGGCGGGCGCGCACGACCTGACGCCGCTGAGCCCGCGCGTCACACACGGGATGATGGGCGCAGCAGGGTTTCCGCACACGCACTGAATGAAAAAACCGGGCCATGGCCCGGTTTTTTCATGACTCACGACGCCATGTGTCAGACCAGCAATCGCCGGATGTCGGCCAGCAGAACCCCCAGACGCGTGGTGAAGCGTGCCGCCACGGCACCGTCGATGACACGGTGATCGTAGGACAGCGACAGCGGCAGCATCAGACGCGGCACGAAGCCCTTGCCATCCCAGACCGGCTGCTGGCTGGCTTTAGACAGCCCGAGGATGCCCACTTCCGGCCAGTTCACCAGCGGCGTGAACGCGGTGCCCCCGACCCCGCCCAGCGATGAAATGCTGAACGTCGCTCCCTGCATGGCTGCCGGCGGCAGCTTGCCGGTGCGGGCCTGCTCGGAGAGCTCGCCGAGCGTGCGCGCCATCTGGCTCAGGCTCATGCGGTCGGCGTTGTGCAGCACCGGCACCAGCAGGCCGTTGGGCGTGTCGACGGCAATGCCGATGTTGACGTAGTCCTTGACCACGAGGTTCTCGCCATCCCGCGCCAGCGAGCTGTTGAACACAGGCATCTCGCGCAGCAGATAGGCCACCGCCTTGGCGACCAGCACGGTCATGGTCAGCGACAGGCCATCCTTCTTGAAGCTGTCACGCAGACTGAGACGGAAGGCCTCAAGCTCGGTGATGTCAGCGAGGTCGAATTGCGTGACCTGGGGCACGATCAATGCCGAGCGAGCGAGATTCTCGGCCGACTTGCGCTGGATGCGCGAGCGCGGCCTGAGTTCGACCTCACCCCATTTGCGGTAATCCGGCTCGGCCGGCAGATCACCGAAGAGCGCGGTCATGCCGCCACCGGATGCAGCTGGCGCGGCCGCCACGGGTCGCGACAGCTGCTGCTTGACCCAGGCGTGCAGGTCATCCTTCTGGATGCGCTGGCGTGGCCCGCTGCCGGTCACCTGCGACAGATCCACGCCAAGCTCGCGAGCGAGCTTGCGCACGGCAGGCCCGGCATGCACCGGTCCCGATGGCGCCGTGGCAGCATCAGACGCTGCTGCCGGCGAGAGCGCGACGGACGCAGATGAGGCCGATGCCGCAGACTGTGCAACGGGCGCGGCCGATGCCGGCACTGGTGCAGCCACTGACGCGGCGGCCACCGCAGCGGGGACGCTGCCCGGCGCGGCACCGGACTGCAGCGACAGCAAGGCATCACCCTGCCTGACCGCCTGACCGACCGTGACCGCCCAGGCCACCAGCACGCCATCCGCGGGGGCCGGCAGCTCCAGACTGGCCTTGTCCGACTCCAGCACGGCAATCGGCTGATCCTTCTTCACCGTGGCACCTGCCGGCACCAGCAGCTCGATGACCTCGGCCTGCTCGACGCCGAGATCGGGGACGCTGATCTGCTCAACCGAACCCGCATCGGCAGACACTGTCTCAGCCACGACGGCAGGAATCGCCGCTGACACCACGGCAGCAACCGGCGCCGGCACGTCTGCCTCGGCTGCCGGCTCGGCTGCAGCTGCTGCCGGCACAGACGCAGCTGCGCTCGCCCCGCCCGCCTCCACCAGCGTCATCAGGGCATCGCCCTGCTTGACGCGCTGGCCGACCGTGACCGCCCAGGCCTGCACGACGCCATCGGCCTCGGCAGGCAGCTCCAGACTGGCCTTGTCCGATTCCAGCACGGCAATCGGCTGATCCTTCTTCACCATGGCACCCGGCTGCACCAGCAGCTCGATCACCTCGGCCTCATCGACCCCCAGGTCAGGTACGCTGATCTGCTTGCTCATGATCAGCTCCTCAGGCGTTGGCCGCAGCAATCTGGGACGGATCAACACCCCAGCGTGCGCGTGCGGCCAGCAGCTTGTCCGTGGTGATGTCACCCGCCTCGTGCAACGACGCCAGCGCCGCATAAGCGACATGGGCGGCATCGACCTCGAAGTGGCGGCGCAGCTGGGCGCGCGAGTCGGAACGGCCGAAACCGTCGGTGCCCAGCACGCGGTAGCTGCGACCCGTCGGCACGTAGGCGCGAATCTGGTCGGCATGCACCTTCATGTAATCGGTGGCCGCGATGATCGGTCCCTTGCTGCCGGCCAGCTGGCTGCTGACCCATGCCACACGCGGCTTCTGCTCCGGGTTGAGCAGGTTCCAGCGCTCCACCTCCTGAGCCTCGCGACGCAGCTCGGTGAAGCTGGTGGCACTCCAGATGCTGGCGCGCACGCCCTCTTCGGCGAGCAGCACGGCAGCCGCTTCGACTTCGCGCAGGATGGTACCCCCGCCCATCAGCTGCACTTCCGGTCCCTTGCCCTTCTTCGCGGCCTGCAGGCGATAGAGACCGCGACGGATGCCCTCCTCGCAGCCCACCGGCATGGCCGGGTGCGGGTAGTTCTCGTTCATCACGGTGAGGTAGTAGTAGACGTCCTCTTGCTCGCCGTACATGCGGCGCAGGCCGTCCTGCACGATGACCGCGATCTCGTAGCTGTAGGTCGGGTCGTAGGCGATGCAGTTGGGGATGGTCGCGGCCAGGATGTGCGAGTGACCATCCTCGTGCTGCAGGCCCTCGCCGTTGAGCGTGGTGCGTCCGGCAGTGGCACCGATCAGGAAGCCGCGCGCACGGCTGTCGCCGGCGGCCCAGGCCAGGTCGCCGATGCGCTGGAAGCCGAACATCGAGTAGTACAGGTAGAACGGCACCAGCGGCTGGTCATGCACGCTGTAGGCCGTGGCGCAGGCGACCCAGGCGCTCATGGCACCGGCCTCGTTGATGCCCTCCTCGAGGATCTGGCCCTTGAGGTCCTCGCGGTAGTACATGAGCTGGCCGGAGTCCTCGGGCTCGTAGAGCTGGCCGACGCTGGAGTAGATGCCGAGCTGGCGGAACATGCCCTCCATGCCGAAGGTGCGCGCCTCGTCGGGCACGATGGGCACGATGCGCTCGCCCAGGCCCTCCAGCTTGAGCAGCACGCCCATCAGACGCACGATGGCCATGGTGGTGGAAATCGGACGCTCGGAACCGGTGGTGATGGTGCTGAGCTGGTCCAGGGTCGGCACCGGCAGCGCGCGGCTCTTCATGCGGCGCTGCGGCAGATAGCCGCCGAGCTTCTCGCGACGCTCGCGCAGGTAGCGCATCTCGGGACTGTCGTCGGCCGGCCGATAGAACGGCAGCTGCTCCAGCTGCTCATCGGTGAACGGCATGTCGAAGCGGTCGCGGAACTGCTTCAGCGACGGCAGATCCAGCGACTTCAGCTGGTGGGTCTTGTTGACGGCCTGGCCGGCGCCGGTGGCATAGCCCTTGACCGTCTTGGCCAGGATGACCACGGGCTGGCCCTTGGCGGCCATGGCCTCGGCATAGGAGGCATAGACCTTGAACGGGTCGTGGCCGCCGCGATCCAGCGCGGCGATCTCGTCATCGCTGAGATCCTTCACCAGCTCGGCCAGCTCCGGATACTTGCCGAAGAATTTCTCGCGGGTATAGGCGCCGCCACGGTTCTTGAAGGCCTGGTACTCGCCGTCCACGGCCTCGTTCATGCGCTGGCGCAGGGCACCGCTCTCGTCACGCGCCAGCAGCGGATCCCACTTCTTGCCCCAGATGACCTTGATGACCTTCCAGCCGGCGCCACGGAACACCGACTCCAGTTCCTGGATGATCTTGCCGTTGCCACGCACCGGGCCATCGAGGCGCTGCAGATTGCAGTTGATGACGAAAATCAGGTTGTCGAGCTTCTCGCGGCCCGCGAGGGCAATCGCGCCCAGCGACTCCGGCTCGTCCATCTCGCCGTCACCGAGGAAGGCCCAGACCTTGCGGTTCTGCTCGGGCACGAAACCGCGGTTGATCATGTACTTCATGACGTGGGCCTGGTAGATCGCCATGATCGGGCCCAGACCCATGGACACGGTCGGGAACTGCCAGTAGTCCGGCATCAGCCAGGGGTGCGGATAGCTCGACAGCCCCTTGCCGCCAACCTCGCGACGGTAGCCCTCGAGCTGGGCCTCGGTCAGTCGCCCTTCCAGGAAGGAACGCGCATAGATGCCCGGTGCCGAGTGCCCCTGGTAATAGATCAGGTCGCCGCCATGGGAGGCATCGGGGGCACGGAAGAAATGGTTGAAGCCGACATCGTAGAGCGTCGCGGAAGAGGCAAAGGTGGCGATGTGGCCGCCCAGCTCGTCGTCATTTTGGTTGGCGCGCATGACGATGGCCAACGCATTCCAGCGCACCAGCGAGCGCAGCTTCCATTCCAGACTGGGATCCCCCGGCATCAGCGGCTCACGCTCGCGCGGAATGGTATTGACGTAGGGGGTGTTCAGGCGATCGATGGTGACGCCCAGGTCCGGAGCCAGTGCCAGCAGCTTTTCCAGCAGCTGCCGCGCACGCTCGGGTGATTCGTTTTCCACAACAGAAGCCAGGGCGTCCAGCCATTCCTGCGTTTCCGCGTGGTCGGTGTCGCCGTAGTGACGATGCCGTGCCATGAACTACTCCTTCCCGATGACGGGGCTCAGCCTCTTGGGCCGGGTAAAGAGCAGCCTACCCACTGTTCCGGATAGGAACAGGGGAGTGACTGCTCGGTCATCTGGATAATGTCATGGCTGGTCAGCGCGCTCCAGCACGCCATGGCTTCATTTGCGCACAAAGTGATGGCAGCGCATCAAGCAATGACAGGCCAGGACGCGTCAGTGCCCGGTCATCGACACTGACAATGGCCTGTCTCTGCACGGCCGGCAGACTGGGAAAACGGCGCCAGTAGCGGCGCGCCTCGGCGAGTTGCTCAGGCGCCACCAGGATGATGTCGGGTCGCGCCCTCAGCACCGACTCCGGCTGCATCACCGGAGAGGCCATGCGGCGGTCACTGACAATGCTGTCGACACCGCAGAGGCGCAGCGCCTGGCTGGTCAGATGATCCGGTGAGAGCGTGTACAGCGGCGCCTGCCAGATCTGGTAGAAGCCACGCAGGCGCGGTCCGTCACTGCGCTGGCTGCGCAGCACCAGCAAGCGCCGCTCATGCTGGCGCGCCAGAGCGTCGGCGGCCTGCGCCCGGCCGGCCAGCGCACCCAGCCAGCGCAGGCGTTGCGGAATGTCCTCCAGCCGGGTCGGTTCCACGGCCAGCATGGGCAGGCCGAGACGGCGCAGATGCGCCAGTGGCTGCGGCGAAATGCCGCTGGGCCAGTACACGATCAGATCCGGCTTCTGCTGCCACAGGCGCTCGTCATGCACGCGATCGGCAAAGCCGACCACCGGATGTCCGGTCAGGCTGCGCGCATGGGCGCCGGGCAGCAGATGATCATCCTGCACCCCGACGATGCGTTCGCGCGCACCGATGGCATGCAGCATGTCGACCAGATGAGGGCCCAGAACCACCCAGCGCTGCGGCAATCGCGCCGGCAGCTGCCAGGCGGTACCGGCATCATCGCGCCACTGCGTCAGCCCGGCCGGTGCCGGTGATGCCGCAGCAGGAAGGGGAGCACCAGGAGAGGCAACGCTATGCGTCGGCAAACCTGCACACAGCAGGCTGCCGAGCAGACAGGGAATCAGCCGCCAGGCCATAGGGTATGCAGCGCCAGCATGACCATCCAGACAATCAGGGCACGCTGCAGCAGCGCACTGAGCTCAAGCAGCGCCTGCTCAAGACCGACCGAGGGACTCAGCGTGACGTCGAGATCGGCCGGCTCGGCCGCCTCCGCCGCCTGATCCAGCAATTCGGCACTGGCCACCTCGGGCTTCAGCAGCCGCTCGCGGATGACCTGCCAGGTGTCCTTGAAGTTGCCGGCCAGCGCCAGGCTCAAGGCCAGCAGACGCGTCGGCAGCCAGTCGGCGAGATCGCGCCAGCGCGTCGCCAGATCACGAACGGCCTCCTCGGGATGCTGCTCGGCACGACGCACCAGGTAATAGCCCAGCGCGGCCACCGGGCTCGCCAGCAGCAACCAGAACAACGGCGAGAACAGTTCGGTGAGCTGGCCGGAAAGCACGCGCCGACGTGCCTGCAGCAGCAGCTCACGCACATTGGTGGCCGACACCTCGACCGCATCACGCACCATGGCACTGTCGGTGACATCGGGAACATGTTCGTCACCATGATCATCGTCGCCATCGTCCGGACTGTCGGGCGCCGCGACCGGCTGCTGGCTGTCACCAAACACCACCAGCAGCACCAGTGCCGCCGGCAGCAGCGTCAGCACACTCAGACCGACCTCGCGAAAAGCCTGCAGGATGATGCCCAGCACCACCATGGGAATGATCAGGATCAGCGCCAGCCTCACACCGACAGCGATCGATGCCGGCAGACGCGCCGACACCTGCAGCCAGGTCGTCCCCGGACGGGCAGCCGGCACGCGCCATTCCGCCGGCATGGCGAAATAGGCAGCCAGCGACAGCAGGGCCAGTAACAGGGTCATGACTTCACTCTCCTCGACATCCAGTCTTGTCAGGTTCAGGTGCCGCAGCAGCCGGCATCAGCGCATGCAGACGCGACCACTCGAAACAGGGTCCGGGATCGCTCTTGCGCCCGGGCGCGATGTCGCTGTGGCCAGCCAGCTTTCCGGACGCGTCCGGATAACGCTGCCACAGCGTCTGCAGCACCTGCGCCAGTTGCGCATACTGTATCGCCTCGAAGGGTTGATCGTCGCACCCTTCCAGCTCGATCCCGACAGAAAAGTCATTGCAGTTGCTGCGCCCCTGGTACTCGGAGCGACCGGCATGCCAGGCCCGGCGATCGAAGGGCACGTACTGGACCAGCTCGCCGTCGCGACGAATCAGCAGGTGAGCAGACACTTCCATGCCCGCGATGCTGGCGAAATAGGGATGCTCCGATGCCGGCAGCGTGCCGAGAAAAAGCCGGTCGATCCAGGGCCCGCCGAACTCGCCGGGAGGCAGGCTGATGTTGTGGATCACCGCAAGGCTGATCTCGCCCGTCGGACGCTCGTTGAAATGCGGCGACGGACAGCGGCGCGCGCTGCTCAGCCAGTGTTCGGCATCAATCTGCATGCGGAGGTTCCTGAAACGACGCGACTAGCCTACGCCAAGGCAACCCGGGCGCAAACCCGTGCCTGACATGATTTATACTTCACCGTCTTTTTTCAGCCGGATATCACCTGATGACACCCGACATGCTCAAGGCCGCACTGGCCGCCAACGTGGCCGCCGCTCTCGTCGAGGACATCGGTACCGGAGACATCACGGCGCAGCTGATTCCGGCGGAACGTCAGGCAACCGCCCGGGTGATCACCCGTGATGACATGGTGCTGGCCGGCAAGCTCTGGGTCGAGTCCACCTTCGTGGCCGTCGATCCGACACTGAAGATCCGCTGGCTGGTTGATGAAGGTGCCGACATTGCCGCCGGCACGCCGCTGTTCGAGGTCACCGGCAGCGCGCGCAGCCTGCTCACCGCCGAACGCACCGCGCTCAATTTCCTGCAGACCCTGTCGGCCACCGCCACCCATGTGCGCGAACTGACGCGCCTGCTGACCGGCACGCGAGCGCGTCTGCTGGATACCCGCAAGACCCTGCCCGGCCTGCGCGTGGCACAGAAATACGCGGTGCTGGTCGGTGGTGGCGAGAATCACCGCATGGGTCTGTTCGATGCCTTCCTGATCAAGGAAAACCACATCCTGGCCGCCGGCTCGATTGCTGCCGCGGTCAGCGCGGCACGTCAGCAGGCGCCGGGCGCCATGGTGGAAGTCGAGGTGGAGAACATCGATGAGCTGCAGCAGGCACTGGCTGCGGGTACCGATCGCATCATGCTCGACAACTTTGACCTCGCCGGCATGCGCGACGCGGTCGCCATCACCGCCGGACGCGCCCAGCTCGAGGCATCCGGCAACGTCAACCGCAGCACCCTGCGCGGCATTGCCGAAACCGGCGTCGACTACATCTCGCTGGGCACCATCACCAAGGACATCAAGGCCGTCGACCTGTCCATGCGCCTGCTCGACGCCTGAGCAGGCAACGCGGCGCCTGTACGGGCGCCGCCGTGCCTTGGCACGGCCTGAGTCGTCGTCACCCCGGCATGTCCTCGCCAATCCAGGCGAAACGCGGCATCTCCACCCCGTCGGGCCCTGTCACCGTCCCGGTGAACATCGCGTGCGGTCGCACCCAGCGACCCCAGTCGCCGTAGCAGGTGCGGTACAGCACCAGCCATTCCTCCGTCTCGGAATGACGCACAAGATCCAGCACTTCGTAGACCGGCCCCTTGTAGTGCCGGTAAAAGCCCTTGCGTACGGTTGGCTGCATGCCTGAAATCCCTTTGAAAACAGTCAGAAAGCAAAAACCCCCAACCGTGATACGGTTGAGGGTTCGTGCATTAGGTGCCTGG
>VFQO010002080.1_pt1 | contig 13157 bp, 10 predicted proteins | sample 3512331 | NCBI WGS metagenome assembly VFQO01 (sample SAMN10412371, study PRJNA504923) | tailings metagenome | isolation source: Replicate 3 from Balatoc abandoned mine | place: Philippines: Itogon, Benguet | collected 2017-08-28
GCGCGACGATCCGCACCTATCGCGGGCTGTTCTCGCCCGATGGCGAATGCCTCGACGAGCGCGCGCGCGGCCAGCTGGAACTGGTCGGCAAGCAGGTGGTGCTGGGCGCGAAAAGCTTTGCGGCAGGGAGGGATCTGGCGTGAGCGCGGGCGCCGATCTCGATCACGCGCTGGGTGAGATTGCCGCCGGACGGATCGTGGTGATCGCCGGCGACCGGCTGCGCGGCGGAGACATCGATCTGATGATCGCGGCGAAGTCCGTCACCCCCGAGGCGATCAATTTCATGGCGACCCACGGGCGCGGGCTCATCTGTCTCGCGGTGACGCCGGAGCGCGCCGCGCAGCTCGGCCTCACCCTCGTCAACCCCGGCACCGAGCGCCAGACCGGGCGACCCTTCGCGCGCTCGATCGAGGCAGCGAGCGGCGTTTCCACCGGCATTTCCGCGGCTGACCGCGCGCATACCGTCAAGGTGGCGATCGCCGAGGGCGCGAGCGCCAGAGACATCCACTCGCCCGGACACGTCTTCCCGCTGATCGCGCAAGGTGGCGGCGTGCTTGCCCGCCCCTCGGCCTGCGAGGCCTCGATCGATCTTGCCCGCATGGCCGGCGCAGGCGATGCGGCGGTGATCTGTTCGATCATGCGCGACGATGGCGAAATGGCGCGGATCGACGACATTGGCGATCTGCTGCGCGATCATGGGCTCGCGGTGGCGGAAGTCGGCGCACTGATTGCGCGGCTGGAACGGGAGAGGGTCTGACGATGGATGAGCGCAAACTCACCCGCCGCGCGATGATGGCAGGTGCGGGCGGCGCAGCGCTGGCCGCGCCGGTGCTGGCGCAGACACTGGCAGAGCAGATCATCGATCTCGGCCTGCCGGGCGGCCCGAGCCTGCGCCCGCTCACACCCGCTTTCCCCGGCAAGGGCGAGATGATCGTCCAGCGCATCCGTCCGCCACTGCTCGAAGCGCCGATGGGCGCGTTCAAGCAGGGCGTCATCACGCCCAACGAGCAGATGTTCGTGCGCTGGAACTGGGATCTGCCCACTTCGGTGAAAGCCGCCGAACACCGCGTGGCCGTGGGCGGGGCGGTGAAACAGCCGGTCTCGCTCACCCTCGACGAAATCGCCGCCGCCGGCGAGCATGTCTCGGTGGTCGCCATCAACCAGTGCGCCGGCAACGGGCGCGGCCTTTCGCAACCGCGCGTCACCGGCACCCAGTGGGGCAACGGCGCGATGGGCTGTGCCAAATGGACCGGCGTGCGGCTGAAGGATGTGCTCGCCAAGGCGGGCCTTGCCAAGGGCGCGACCCGCGTGCGCTTTGCCGGGCTCGACGTGCCGATGACGGAGGGTGCGCCGCAGTTCATCAAGTCGGTGCCCGTCGATATCGCGATGCGCGACGATGTGTTGGTGGCCTGGGCGATGAATGACGAGCCGCTGCCGCTGCTCCACGGCTTCCCCTTGCGGATCGTGGTGCCGGGGTGGTTCTCGACCTACTGGGTCAAGATGCTCGCCACCATCGAGGTGCTCAACCGCGAGGACGAAAGCTACTACGTCGCTAAGTCCTACCGCATGCCCGCGCAGCCGATCACGCCCGAGGACAAGGATTTCCCCACTGTCCCCATCGACGCCATGCCGCCGCGCGCCTTCATCACCAGCCATGCCGATGGCGATGTGGTGGCCAAGGGCAAGCCGCTGGTGCTCGATGGCATCGCGTTCGGCGGGGACGCCGCGCTCGAACGGGTGGACCTCGTCGGCGCCGGACGTGGTGGGGGCTGGGAAATCCCCTGCGAACTCGGCCCCGACGAACACGGCCCCTACGCCTTCCGCCGCTGGTCGGTGACGCTGCCGCAGGTTGCTGGCGATTTTGACGCGATCGGCGTGCGCGCGACAAACGTGAAGGGCGCGGTGCAGCCCGATCAGCTCGCCTGGAATCCTTCGGGCTATGCCCGCAACGTCATCGAACGCATTACCCTGAGAGCGCAATGAGAGCCTTGGCCATTATCCCCGCCGTGCTGATGTTGGCAGCCTGCGAGCGCGCGCCCGAGGTGACCTTCGCCGATGCGTCGATCACCCTGCCCGACGATCCGCTGGACCTGCCCGATCTGCCCGGCCGCGACGCGGTGATCGCCAATTGCACCGCCTGCCATTCGCCTTCGACCATGCTGCAACAGCCCAAGGTCAGCCGCGAGAAGTGGGAATCGCAGGTCAAGAAAATGGTCGAGATCTACAAGGCTCCGATCGATCCTGACGCGGTTCCCGCCATCGTCGATTACATGATGGCGGTGCAGGCGGCCGGGGTGGAGCCGGTGCCGGCAGGCAGCGCGGCACCCCGACCATAGCTTGAATCCCGGCGCCCGTGCGGGCATCACCGCAGGCGGGAGACAAGGGAGAGGGCAATGCACAAACGGTTTCTTGGCGCGGGCGCCGCGCTGTGGGCACTGCTGGCCGCCAGCGGCGCGTCAGCACAACAGGCACCCGCCGCCGGATCGCCGGCGTCCGAGGCGACTGTCGCCGCGCAGCAGGCCGCCGCCGCCGCACTGCCGCCAGAAGGCGCGCGCGATGCGGATTTCTCCACCCGCGGCTTTCTGGCCACGCTCCCCGATCCGCTGATCCGTGACACGGCGGGCAAGCCGGTCTGGAACCTCGATGCCTATGCCTTCGTCGATGGGCCGGCGCCTGCCACCGTCAACCCCAGCCTGTGGCGGCACATGCGGCACCTGAAGCACCACGGGCTATATCAGGTGAACGAGAACGTGTGGCAGGTGCGCGGGTTCGACCTTGCCAACATGACGATCATCCGGGGTGCGACCGGCTGGATCGTGATCGACCCGCTCACCAGCGTCGAGACCGCCAGGGCGGCGATGGCGCTGGTTAACGCCAAGCTGGGCGAACGGCCGGTGAGCGCGGTGATCTATTCGCACAGCCATGCCGATCATTTCGGCGGGGTGCGCGGGGTGATCGATCCGGCAGCGCTGGCTGCGGGCAAGGTTGCGGTGATCGCGCCGGAGGGCTTCATGGAGGAAGCCACCTCGGAAAACGTGATGGCCGGCGGCGCGATGATGCGGCGCGCGGCCTATCAGTTCGCCACCGGCATGGCGCCGGGCCCGCAAGGGCAGATGGGCAGCGGCATCGGCATGGCCGTCTCGGGCGGAACGCTTTCGCTGATCGCGCCGACCGAAACGGTCGCGGCCACCGGCGACATCCGCAAGGTGGACGGCGTGCGGCTCGAATTCCAGCTCGTCTCGGGCAGCGAGGCGCCGGCTGAATTCAACGTCTTCATCGCGCCTGCGAAAACCTTCCTCGCCGCCGAAATCGCCACCTGCACCTTGCACAACATCCTCACCCCGCGCGGGGCGAAGGTGCGCGATGCGCGCGCCTGGGCGCATTATCTCGATGAAGCGGCAACCCGCTATGCGCCGCAAAGCGATGCGGTGATCTCCAGCCATTGCTGGCCGATCTTCGGGCGCGAGGAAGGCACCGCATGGCTCACCGCACAGCGCGACAATTACCGGTGGCTCCACGATCAGACCGTGCGCCGGATGAACCGCGGCGAGACCATGGACGAGATCGCCGAAGCGCTGGAAACATCGCCGCCGCCGGGCAATGCGGCGGAATGGTCGACGCGCGGCTATTACGGCACGATCAGCCATAACGCGAAGGCGATCTACCAGTTCTATCTCGGCTGGTATGACGCGGTGCCCGCCAATCTCCACCGCCACCCGCCAACGGTGCGCGCCGCCAAGCTGATCGAAGCGCTCGGCGGGGCAGACCGGGTGCTGGCGCTCGCCCGCAATGCGATGGCGGCAGGCGATTATCGCTGGTCGTCCGATCTGCTCCAGAGCCTCGTCTTTGCAGAGCCGGACCATCAGGCAGCGCGGGCGCTGCTGGCGGAAAGCTACGAACAGCAGGGCTACCGTTCGGAAAGCGCGATCTGGCGCAACCAGTTCCTCGCCGCGGCGGGCGATCTCAGAGGGAAGAGCGCCGCCGGCAGCGCGGCGCAGAGCAACGACATCATCGCCGCGCTGGCAACGCAGGAATTGCTCGATTCCGCCGCCACCCGCTTCGCACCGGAACGGGCCGCACCGCGCGGCTTCACCATCGCCATCGACATCCCCGACCGCAAGGAACAGGCGATGATCGAGGTGACGCCGCAGGCGATGATCGGCCGCTCCGGCATCCTGCCCGCGCAACCCGATGTCACCATCCGCGGGCCGCGCCGGGCGCTGCTCGCGCTGCTGTTCGTCAAGCTGCCGGTCAGCACCGTGGCCGGAATGGAGGGCGTCAGCATCGAGGGTGACACCGCCGGTTTGCAGGCGCTGGTGGACGCGCTTGACCCGCTGCCGCACGGGTTCTCGATCGTCGAGCCGTGATATTTTTTCACGCTCGCCGCGAAGGGTTCAGGCGCGTGAAACGTTAGGAGGACGAACCCCGGGCGGTGAACCGCCTTTACGGGGCGCGACCAAGCAGGAGCACACCGCAGCCATGAGCCCGGCCAGCATCGCCCTCAACCGCTTCGGCTATGGCCTTGCCCGCGACGAACGCCCGCCGCGCGACCCGAAGGCGTGGCTGCTGCGCCAGCTCGATGCCTTCGATCCCGCGCCGCGCGCCATCGCCGCGCGCGCCCAGACCCGTGGCAAGACCGCCGAGATGCTCGAAACCCTGCGCAGCTTTCGCGAGCGGGTGCAGCAGATGGGCGAGCCCGGCATGGCGGACGATGCGATGCCCGGGATGATGGCCGAAGCCGGTGCCGACAATCCCCGCGCCGCCGCGCTCGCGGGCCTGCCGCCCGAATATCGCAGGAAGCTCGCCGAAGCGCGCCGCGTGGCGATCGACGATCTGGCCGTGCGGGTGAATGTCGCGGTCGGCAGCCCGACCCCGCTGATCGAGCGGCTGGTGCATTTCTGGTCCAACCATTTCAGCGTCTCGGTCGGCAAGCCGGGAACACAGTTCGAAGTCGGCCCGCACGAATTCTCCGGCATCCGCCCGCATGTGCTGGGGCGCTTTTCCGATCTGCTCAAGGCCGCGGTGCTGCATCCGGCGATGCTGCTCTATCTCGACCAGTTCCAGTCGATCGGCCCGGGCTCGATCGCCGGACAGCGGCGCGGACGGCGCGCCAACCCGCAGCAGGCACAGGCCCCGCGCGGGATCAACGAGAACCTTGCCCGCGAGATCCTCGAACTGCACACGCTCGGCGTGGACGGCGGCTACACTCAGGCCGACATCACCGAATTCGCCCGCGCGCTGACCGGCTGGACGGTGCCGGGAGTGGGCCGCGTCGGCCGCTTTGCCGAGGAGCAGAACAGCGGCGCGGCCTTCGTGGCGCTGGCGCACGAGCCGGGGTCGCGCATGATCATGGGCAAGCGCTATGCCGAGGTCGGACCGCAGCAGGCGATCGCCGTGCTGGGCGATCTCGCCGCGCACCCCGCGACCGCACGCCACATCGCCACCAAGCTCGCCCGCCACTTTGCCGGCGACACCCCGCCCGAGAGTCTTGTCGTGCGGCTGGAGGCAGACTTCCTCAAGACCGGCGGCGATCTCGCCAGCCTCACCCGCACGCTGATCGATGCGCCCGAGGTGTGGGTGCCCGGCCCGGTCAAGTTCCGCAGCCCGTTCGAATGGTTCATCGCCGCCGCGCGGCTTTCTGGCATCGAGGGACTGGAGCCGCCACGGATCGCGCGGGTGCTGGGCGAGCTTGGCCAATCGCCATGGCGCGCGCCCTCGCCCGCCGGCTATGACGATCTTGCCGCCAGCTGGGCCGCACCCGATGTGCTGCTGCGCCGCGTGGAACTGGCCGAACGCCTGGCGCAAGGCGCTCCGGCCGAGGATGTCGTTGCCCGTGCCGAAGCCGCCTTCCCCGATGCGCTGAGCGACACCACGCGCACCATGCTGACCCGCGCCGAAAGCGGGCGGCAGGCGCTGGCACTGCTGCTCGTGGCTCCTGAAATGATGCGGAGGTAAGCCGACATGCTCACCCTTCTGAACCGTCGCACCCTGCTTGCCGGATCGCTGATGCTGGGCGCGGGCACCCTCACCCTGCCCCGCATCGCGCTGGCGCAGGGCAACGGCACGCGCAATCTGCTGTTCGTGCTGCTGCGCGGCGCGGCCGACGGCATGGCGATGCTCGCCCCGCTTGGCGATCCTGGCCTCGAAGCCCTGCGCGGCGCAACCCTTGCCGATTACGAGGGCAGCCAGCGCATCGGCAGCTTCTTCGCGCTCCACCCGGCCTTCGCCGAGGTGGGCAAGGCGGCGCAGGCGGGCGAGGCGCTGTTCGTCCATGCCGCGGCCACCACCTACCGCGAACGCTCGCATTTCGACGGGCAGAACCTGCTGGAGACCGGCGGCACCGCGCCTTACGCCAGCAAGGACGGCTGGCTCAACCGGCTGGCCGGCCTTCTCGCCGAGACGCACAAGGGAGAGGTGCCGCGCGCGCTCGCAGTGGCCACCGCCGTGCCGCTGGCGCTGCGCGGAGCCGCGCCGGTATCGAGCTACGCGCCTTCCGCCCTGCCCGATGCCAGCGCCGATTTCATGACCCGCGTCGCCGCCCTCTACGATGGCGATGCGCAGCTCGCCGAGCTTTGGGCGCGCGCGCTTGAGACCCGCGCGATGGCGGGGGACGACAATCTGAACAACCTGCGCGATGCCGGAGCCAACGGCGCGCTGGTCGCCTCGCTGATGAAGGGCCCGCAAGGCGCGCGGATCGCGATGATCGAGGTTGACGGGTGGGACACCCACGCCAACCAGCGCGGGGCCTTTGCGCGCTCGGCCCGCGGGCTTGACGCAATGCTCGCCGCCTACCGCGCCGGCATGGGCGAGGAGTGGGCGAACACGATGGTGCTGGTGGCGACCGAATTCGGCCGCACCGCAAGGCTCAACGGCACCAATGGCACCGATCACGGCACCGCCGGCGCAGCGATGGTGCTGGGCGGCAGGGTGCGCGGCGGGCGGGTGCTGGCCGACTGGCCGGGGCTCGCCGAAAGCCAGCTTTACGAGGGCCGCGACCTTGCGCCCACCACCGCGCTCGAAAGCGTGCTGGCAGGCGCCGTCGCCGAGCATCTCGGGCTCGATCCGGCGCTGGCCATGGCGCGGCTGTTCCCGGGACGGGCCGCAAAGCCGCTGTCAGGGCTTGTGCGCGCCTAGAACGAGCACTCGGTTTCCGCGGCGCGTTCGTCGCGGGCGATTTCGCTGATCTCGATCGCGAATTTGCCTTTCGAGGCAAAGGCGAGCTTGTCGCCAACCTTGCCCAGACAGTCGCTGGTCAGCACCATCTCGCGCCAGCCCTTGCCCGCGGCGACCGCGAGGCGCTGGGTGATATCGAGCGCGGTGCCGTCCGCGCTCACCGTCACCGCGGCCTTGGGGCGCTCGGTCACCTGATAGGTGATCCGCCAGCCGGCGCTGCTTTCGGGGCCGGTCAGTGCCAGCTTCGCACCCGGGGCAAAGGCAATGCGGCGGGCATCTTCCTGCGCCTTGCGGTCGATGCCGGTGGCGGTGATGCCGTTGCCGACCCCGCGCAGATCGGGCAGCACGGCATTGTCCGCCACAGCCTGCACCGTGTTGCCAAGCCTGCCGGACGCGAACCACGCCGCGCCGTGATCGGCGGTGAGTGCGTTGCAGGTCTCATCGAGCACCCCCGGCCCGCCCGCCTGGTCAAGATCGAGCCCGTAGCCGCGCGCAAACAGCGCGCCTTCGGGTCCGTTGACCGGCGTGCCTTCGCAATGGGCAGGCCAGCTGAACGACAAGCGTCCGGTCGCAGGCCGCGCGCCGAACAGCACGTCGGCCACCCCTGCCCCCTCGCTGCCCGGCAGCCAGGCGGCGACGAAGGCATCGGCGGCGTTCAATTCGCGGTTGACCCACAGCGGGCGGCCCGAAAGAAACACGGCAACCGTCGGCACGCCCTTGGCGCGGTAGGCCTTGAGCAGGTTCAGCCCTTCCTCGTCGCGGAAGGCGAGATCCTTCCGGTCGCCAACGAATTCGGCGTAGGGCTCCTCGCCGAACACCACGATCGCGACATCGGGCTTGCCCGCCGCCTCTCCGCCCTTGGCCAGCACCGCCTCGCCGCCTGCCTCGCGCGCTGCGGCGGCGATGCCGGCATAGATCGAGGTGGCACCGGGGAAATGTTCGGCGGTGAGATCGCCCCCGCCTTGCCAAGTCACCGACCAGCCACCGGCCTGCTGCGGAATGTTGTCGGCAGCACTGCCCGCCACTTCGATCCGCGCGCCGGGCTTGAGCGGTAGCACGCCGTGGTTCTTGAGCAGCACCTGCGACTTGGCCACCGCCTCGCGCGCAACCGCGCGGTGTTCGGCCGAGCCGAGCAGTTCCCACTTGCCGCCATAGGGACGCGCCGAAGGCTTCACTTCGCCGTCGAAAATCCCGAGTTGCTGCTTCAGGCGCAGCACCCGCAGCACCGCTTCATCGAGCCGGCTCATGGGGATCGTGCCGTCCTTCACCTGCCTGAGCAGCGAGGCGTGCAGTTCCTTCCAGTTCTCCGGCACCATGTAGACATCGAGCCCGGCCAGCAGCGCCTGCGGGCAATCGCCATTGGTGCAGCCCTTGACCTGCCCGTGGCCGTTCCAGTCGCCCACCACCAGGCCTTCGAAGCCGAGATTGCCGCGCAGCTCGCCCGTCAGCAGCGGGGCATTGCCGTGCATCTTGGCACCATTGATCGAATTGAAGCTGGCCATCACGCTGGCAACCCCTGCGCCGATGGCCGCCGGATAGGGCGCGGCGTGGATCGCCATCAGTTCGGCAAGATCGCCGTTGACGTCGCCCTGATCGACGCCCTGCGCGGTGCCGCCATCGCCGAAGAAATGCTTGGCCGTCGCCGCGACCTTGCCCGCGCCGAGGAAGCCGGGCTCGTCCGGGCGGCCCTGCAGCCCCTCGACCATCGCCGCCCCGAGGCGGCTGACCAGCTTCGGGTCTTCGGAATAGCTTTCATAGGTCCGGCCCCAGCGATCATCGCGCGCCACCGCGATGGTGGGGGCAAAGGTCCAGTCGATGCCGGTCACTTCGATTTCGATCGCCGTGGCAGCGCCGATGCGGCGGATCAGATCGGCATCGCCGGTCGCGCCCAGTGCGATGTTGTGCGGAAACACTGTGGCGCCGATCACGTTGGCATGGCCGTGCACGGCATCGGTTGCCCACAGCGCGGGGATCACCGGCTCATCGCCGGGCAGCGGCGCGGTGGAGGCCTCCCAGAATTCGTCCGCCAGCTTCAGCCAGTCGCTCGCCGGGCCCTTGTCATCGCCATAGGGGCCGGAATTGCCGCCATTGAGGATCGTGCCGAAGCGGTAGCGCCGCACATCCTCGGGCGTGATCGAGCCGATATCGGGCTGGATGATCTGCGCCACCTTGCGCTCAAGGCTCATCCGCGCGAGCAGTTCCTCGGGGCTTGCAGACGCCGCCTCAGCCGGAGCGGCGGCGGGCGCGCCGGTCGATGCCAGCGGGGCATCGGTAGAACAGCCTGCCAGCAGGGCCGCAAGGCCCGCACTCGCAGCAAGCCGCGCAAAATTCTGTCGCGTCACCAGGCTAGTCCCTCCCAAGACCGGTTACGTGCTGGTCCATCGCTCATTTGAGCATCGTTCTGTTGAGAACGTTATCAAGATACTACAAACCCCGCTCGTTTTTGCAAGCGCCAAGCGTTCATCCGGGCGGGGATTGCAGCAGCCGCGCAAAGGAGAGCAGCAGCGCGGCGCTCATCAGCGCCAGCACGGCGAACAGCACGAACAATGCGGAATAGCCGAGCCCCGGCACCAGCATCACCGTCAGCCACGGCATCACCATCGCCGGCAGGGTGTTGGTGAGATTGAACAGACCGAGGTCGCGCGCGCGATGCTCGGGCGCAGGCAGAACGCGCAGGGTCTGCCCGGCATGGAGCGAAAGGAAGATCGCCGCGGCCATCGCAAACAGCACATAGCCCGCAATCGCCAGCGCCAGACTGCCCGCCGCCGCCATCACCAGCATGCCGCCAGCGCACATAACCGCGCAGGCGGCGAGCGGCAGGATCGGACGCCCATGGCGGTCCGACCAGTGCCCCAACACCAGCGACAGCGGCACCGCGCCCACCAGCACGAGGCTGAAGATATTGGCGGCGGAATGCTCGGGAAAGCCGGGCGCGATCGAGCGCAGCCAGAACAGCAGAAAGGCAAACATCCCGCCCTCCGCCACCTGCACCAGAAACCGCGCAAACCACATCCGGCGCACCGGGCGTGCCTCATCGCGGGGCAGGCGCGGCGGCTGCTCGGCGCGCGGGCGCAGCAGTTCGGGCCGGCTCCGCCCGCCGCCCAGCAGCACCGCCGGCAGCACCAGTACCGTCACCAACCCTGCCACCACGCCGAGCCGCGCTTCGGGCGCGATCAGGCCGCCGAAAGTGACCAGCGACCCGGCCAGCGCACCGAGCGCGGGTGACAAGGCTAACGCGCCGCCCAGCAGGCCCTTCTGGCTATCGGGAAAACAGTCCCCTGCCCACGCCATCATCGGCGCCAGCATCAGGTTGAGCCCGAATTGCCACAGCATCACCAGCAGCACGATTTCGGCAATCGAGGCGGCTTCGCCGATCTGGAGCAACAGGATGTTCGAAACTGCCAGCCCGGCGATGATCCACGGACGGCGGGCACGGCTGATATCGCTCATCATGCCCACTGCGATATTGGCAAGGCTCGCCACCACAGCGCCCAGAAAGGTCGCCTGCGCCAGTGCGGCAACGTCTTCATGGCCCTGGAGGTTGGCGATCTGCTGCGGCAGCAACACCGTCAGCAGCGGCACATAGGCGACTGCGCCGCCCGCCGCTGCAAGCGCGAACAGGGCCAGGAACCAGACCGGCTGGCGTTCCGGTTCCGGCGGCAGCGACGCGCTCAAGCCGTGACCGGGACAGGTGCAGGCGCGGTGGACGAGCGTTCGACAAGTCCGGCGGCGACCTCGATCACCGCATCGGTGTCGCTGTCCTCACCGCGCGCGATCAGCTGTTCGACCGCGCGGCTGACGGTCTCGGCAATCGGCTGGTCGATCGCGGTCAGCGGCGGCTGGGTGAAGCGCACGATCGGGGTGTTGTCGAAGGAGATCAGCGAGAGATCGCCCGGCACCTTGAGCCCGCGATCGCGCGCCACTTCGAGCGCGGCGAGCGCCATCTGGTCGGACGAAGCGATGATTGCCGTGCAATCAGGGTTCCGATCGAGCAGCGCGCGCGCCGCACGTGTGCCGGATTCGTAGCCGAAGTCACCCGCTTCGAGCAGGCCCTCGCACGGCAGGCCGCGCTCGCGCATGGCACGCTTCCAGCCCTCGATGCGCCAGCCGCTGAGGCTGTATTGCGCAGGGCCGGCGATCATCGCGATGCGGCGGTGGCCAAGCTCGGCAAGCCGCGTGGTGGCAAGGTGCGCCGCGCCTTCATCGCCCATCGTCAGCGCGATCCCCGGCCCCGGCGTGTTCGATCCGATCCGCGCAAAGGGAATGCCGCGCTCGGTCAGCAGCCCGGTGATCAGCGCATTTTCCGAGTGCGGCGGGGTCAACACCACGCCATCGGGCTGCAGCGCCGAAATCGCCGCACCCAGCTCGCGCTCGACATGATCGGAATGGGTGTCGATCAGCTCCACCATCATGCGGTAGCCGTGCTTGGAACAGGTGAGGATGCCGCCGAGCAGCATCTGGTCGACCCAGTCCGTCCCGCGCCGCTCGCGCCAGTCGGCCAGTGTGCGCTCGCGATCGTTGATGGCGAGGATGATGTAGGAGCGCGATCCGCTCATGCGCTGGGCGGCGAGGCTGGGGACATAGCCCAGCCGCTCGATCGAGGCGCGCACCTTGTCGCGCAGCTGCGGGCGCACGTTGGGCCCGCCGTTGACGACGCGGCTCACGGTCTGGAGCGAGACCCCCGCGTCCTCGGCGACGTCCCTGATCGTGACTGTCTTGCGCCCGCGCGCCATGGTTAAACCCGTCCCGTCCCGTTCAGCGCATGCACGCACGTCCCTTTGCGGGATCGCTGGCGCAGGCGTAGACCCTGATCCAATCGATTGCGAATTGCGCGGGAAAGCTCTTGCCTGCAAGCCCTTTTGCGTTGTTTTGTTCCGACAAACGCCCGCCCACGGCAAGGTTTGCCATGATGTAGAACGGCCGGTCGAACGGGGCGGCGGGATTGCCGCGGGCGAGCGGCGAGGCGGTGCTCCATTGCTCGGCGGTGACCGTCAGGTGCACCCGGTCATCCACCAGAAAGCGGATCAGGCCCTCGCCCCATTCGACCGCATAGACGTGGAAATCATCCGAAGGCAGCGCCAGATCGGGCAGCACGGTGCGCCCGTCGACATAGCGGTTCCTGGGCGCAAGATCGCCGAAATGGAGCGCGCTGATGGTGCGGTTCTCGCCCTTCCCGCCTTCGCATTCTTTGCACTTGGCACCAATGTTGACGGCTTCGAGGATGTCGATTTCGCCCGAGAGCGGCCAGGGGCCATAGAGATCCTCGGCCGGCATCATCCACACCGCCGGCCAGGTGCCCTGCCCCGGCGGCACCTTGGCGCGCACTTCGATCCGGCCATAACGCCAGGCATGCAGCCCCCGCGTGCGCACCTTGCCCGAGGTGTAGAATTGCAGGATTTCTGGGTTCGGGTTCTCGGCAATCTCGGGCGGACGCGCCGGGCCGGTGAAGCGTTCCTTCTTCGCCTTGAGCAGCAGCAGACCGTCCGCAACCACGATGTTGTCCGGCCGGTCGGTATAGCACTGGCGCTCGAAATTGCCCCCGCCCCAGCACGATTCCTCCGGCGCCCACTTGCTGCGATCGAGCGCGGTGCCGTCGAACTCGTCGGCCCACACCAGCTCCCAGCCCGCGCCTTCGCGCGGGGCAAGCGGTTGTGCGGTTTCGCCGGTTGCCCCGCCGAAAAGCAGCAGGGCCGCTGTCAGCGTCCCCGCCTTCAGCAGCCCTGCAATATTCATGGCCTTGCCTTCTTAGAAGTCGAAACGGGCGAGGAAGGTGAAGCGGCGATCGTTGCGGAAGGCCGAGCGCAGCACCCGCGTTCCATCGAAGTCCACCACCTGGCTGGTGCGGGTCACCTCGTCGAGCAGGTTGACGCCCTGGACCCCGAGCTTCAGCCCGTCCATCACCGACACGAAGATCGACGCGTCGAGCTGGCCGGTGGATTCACCCCAGATCGGCGAAAACGGGAAGATGTCGTCGCGCGGGGTGA
>VFQO010002081.1_pt1 | contig 13153 bp, 13 predicted proteins | sample 3512331 | NCBI WGS metagenome assembly VFQO01 (sample SAMN10412371, study PRJNA504923) | tailings metagenome | isolation source: Replicate 3 from Balatoc abandoned mine | place: Philippines: Itogon, Benguet | collected 2017-08-28
CAGGGCTTCATGTCCGAGCGTGGCAAGATCGTGCCTTCGCGCATCACCGCCGTTTCGGCGAAGAAGCAGCGTGAACTGGCCCAGGCGATCAAGCGCGCCCGCCAGATCGGTCTGCTGCCCTTCATCGTGAAGTAAGAGGAGAAAGAGACATGGACATCATTCTCCTTGAGCGCATCGAAAAGCTCGGCTCGATCGGTGACGTCGTCACCGTGAAGGACGGCTATGCGCGCAACTTCCTGCTGCCGCAGAAGAAGGCGCTCCGCGCCAACGAAGCCAACAAGAAGGTCTTCGAAGCCAACCGCGAGCGTCTGGTGGCCGAAAACGCCGCCCGCCGCTCGGACGCCGAAGCGCAGGGCCAGAAGGTTGCCGGTGCAGAAGTGGTGCTGATCCGCGCCGCTTCGAACGCCGGTCAGCTTTACGGTTCGGTCAGCGTGCGCGACATCGTGTCGGGCCTCGCCGATCAGGGCCACTCGGTCGACAAGCGCATGGTCATCATGGGCTCGCCGATCAAGACCATCGGCATGCACGACGTGACCATCGCCCTGCACCCCGAAGTGCGCGTGACCGTGAAGGCCAACGTGGCCCGTTCGGACGACGAAGCCAAGCTGCAGAGCGAAGGCGTCGACGTGCTGGCCGCGATGTTCGCCGACGAACAGCGCGAGATCGAGGAACAGGCCGAAGCGACCCGCATCGACACCAGCCTCGAGCCGGGTGAAATCCCCGCCGAACTGCTCGACGGCGGCGACGAAGCCTAAGCTTCCCGGCCTTCCGGCCAAGAAACACAGCAGGGCGCGAAGATCACCTCGATCTTCGCGCCCTTCTTGTAAACAGCGCCGTTCTTGCAAGAAGGCCCGCCACGCGCAAAGGTGCTGTCACCCAACGATAACAACAAAGGAGCAGAGACAACTGCCATGATCGATATTCCCGCCATCCTCGACCAGCTTCAGCAGCATTATGACGAAGCGGTCCGCACCCTGCGTGACGATGTGATCGCCTTCGGGCGCGACGGCACGGTGCCCGCCCCCGCCAAGCGGGCCGACGGCAGCTACGCCTATCCGCAGATCACCCTGCGCTACAACGGCGTCGGCGCCCCGCGCGATCGCAGCCGCGCCTTCGGGCGGCTGGAGACGCCGGGCACCTACACCACCACCGTCACCCATCCCGAGCTGTTCACCCAGTATCTGACCGAACAGCTCCAGCTGATCGCCAGCGAATACGAGGTCGATGTCACGGTCAGCCGTTCGCGGCAGGAAATCCCTTTCCCCTACGTGCTCGATGGCGAGGCAGGGGCGGCGATGGTCGGCATCGCGCCGCAGGATATCGCCGCGCATTTCCCCTCGACCGACCTCGCGCTGATCGGTGACGAGCTGGCAGACGGGATCGAGGTCGACGGGATGAGCGAAATGCCGCTCTCGCTGTTCGATGGCCTGCGCACCGATTACTCGCTCGCCCGGCTGAAGCATTACACCGGAAGCGAAGTCAGCGATTTCCAAGACTTCATCCTGTTCACGAACTATCACCGCTATGTCGATGAATTCGTGAACTGGGGTGCGACGCAGATCGGCAAGGATGGCTATGTCGCGCTGACCGGCGCCGCGGGACTCGACATCCGCACCGCCACGCCGCACGCGCAGGACCAGCTCAACGACACCGCCTGGCGCCGCCACCAGATGCCCGCCTATCACCTGATCCGCGAGGACGGACGCGGGATCACGCTGGTCAACATCGGCGTCGGCCCGTCCAACGCCAAGACGATCTGCGATCACCTCGCGGTGCTGCGTCCCCATGCGTGGATGATGATCGGCCACTGCGGCGGGCTGCGTTCCACCCAGAAGATCGGCGACTTCGTTCTCGCCCACGCCTATCTGCGTGACGACCACGTGCTCGATCCGGTCCTGCCGCCCGAAGTGCCGATCCCGCCGATTGCCGAAGTGCAGCAGGCGATGGCCGCCGCGGCCGAAAAGGTGAGCGGCGTGCAGGGCGCGAACCTCAAGCAGCGGATGCGCACCGGCACGGTCGTCACCACCGACGATCGCAACTGGGAACTGCGCTATTCCTCGTCAGCCAAGCGCTTCTCGCAAAGCCGCGCCATCGCCATCGACATGGAAAGCGCGACCATCGCCACGCAGGGCTACCGCTTCCGGGTGCCCTATGGCACGCTGCTGTGCGTCTCGGACAAGCCGCTCCACGGCGAGATCAAGCTGCCGGGGCAGGCCAACAAGTTCTACGAAGAGGCGATTGCCGCCCACCTCCAGATCGGCATCGTCGCCTGCGCCATGCTGCGCGACGAGGGCGACCGCCTGCACAGCCGCAAGCTGCGCGCGTTCAACGAACCGCCGTTCCGGTAAGCAGAAAGGGCGGCGGGCCCCCACGCCGCCCTTCCATCGACCCCGCTCCGGGGCCGGGACGCCTTACAGGTCGTCCCGGTCGCCCGAGAGCTCGATTTCCTTGTCATCGGCGGTTTCGGCCGCGATGTCGAGCATGCCGGAAAGCTCTTTCGCGGTCGCATTGTCGAGCACCTTGATGACGAAATAGAGCACGTCGCCGCGGATTTCCCAGCTGCCCAGCTTCATCTGCGCCGAGCCTGCCATCAGTTCAAGCGCCTTGCTGCCATCGATCCCGTCCTTCTCGATCCGGGCGGCTGGCGAGAAGACTTCGCGGATCGTCATGCCGCCCACTTCCTGGGCAGTGCCGGACACGAACACCAGCTGGGTGCGGCCTTCCTTGGAATAGTTGAAGGTCAGCTTGTAATCGCCGTCACTGTCCACTTCGTACTTCAGCCCCTCGCTATCGAGGCGCCGGGCGACGCTGGCATCCTCGGCGGCGGCAGGGGCCGCAGTGGCAAAGGCCAGCCCGGCGAGAACAGACAGCGACAAGAAACGGCGTGTGGTCATGAAATTCCCTCCGTTGCAGACCCAATCCAGCCCATAGCCGATTCGCTGCCTGCATGGATTGGAATATTTGGTCATGACCGGATGACGCAATCCGGATGCGGCGCTAGCCTGCACGCCTGCCCATCCTTTCCGGAGACTGCCCGATGCCCAGCCCCACCCTCTCGCGCTCCATCGCCGGGCGCACTGCGATCATCACCGGTGCAGGCAGCGGGATGGGCCGGGCCACCGCGCTGCTGTTCTCTGCCGAGGGGGCTGCGGTTGCCGTGGTCGACCGCGATGCCGCAGCAGCAGCCGCCGTGGCCGCTGAGTGCGGCGGCGGGGCGCGGGCCTACGCGCTCGACGTGGCGGACGGGGAAGCAGTCGCGCGGGTCGTGGCGCAGATTGCCGCGGACTTGGGCGGGATCGACATTCTGGTGAACAATGCGGGGGTATCGAGCTTCTGCGCGCTCGACGATCCGGCCTACGAGGAGGTGTGGACCCGCGCGCTGGCGGTGATGCTGACCGCGCAGCAGCGCATGGTGCGCGCCTGCCTGCCGTTCCTCAGGCAGAGCGATGCCGCGCGGATCGTCAACATCGCCTCGACCGAGGGGCTCGGCGCGACCCCGGGGGACACGCCCTATGTCGCCGCCAAAACCGGCGTGATCGGGCTGACGCGCGGGCTGGCGGTCGATCTCGGGCCGGAGGGGATCACGGTCAATTGCATCTGCCCCGGCCCGATCCGCACCGCGATGACCGATGCCGTGGCCGAAGAGCACAAGGTGATCTTCGCGAAACGCCGCACGGCGCTGCGCCGTTATGGCGAGCCCGAGGAGGTGGCGCACATCACGCTTTCGCTGGTGCTGCCGGCGGCAAGCTACATCACCGGCGCGGCGATCCCGGTCGATGGCGGGCTGATGGCACGCAACGCCTGATGGGGTCCAGCCCCCCGTTAGACCCCACCCAGACCCCGGTCAGCCCCCCTCCAGCCCCGTTTTTCCCCCGCGTTTCACGTGAAACATCGGGGGCGGCGGGCGATTAACCCCGGCCCTTGGTCTTGGTGTTGCCGTTGACCGCATTGGCGACGAGAAAATCGATGATCTGGCCGGCAATGTCCTTGCCCGTCGCACTCTCGATCCCTTCGAGGCCGGGCGAGGAATTGACCTCCATGATGACCGGGCCGTGGTTGGACCGCAGCATGTCCACCCCGCACACGTTCAGCCCCATGCGCTTGGCCGCCCGCACCGCGGTGGAGCGTTCCTCGGGCGTGATCTTGATGACCTGCGCGCTGCCGCCGCGGTGGAGGTTGGAGCGGAACTCGTCCGCCGCCCCGGTGCGCTTCATCGCCGCGACCACCTTGCCGCCCACCACCAGCGCGCGGATATCGGTGCCGCCGGCTTCCTTGATGAACTCCTGCACGAGGATATTGACGTTGGCCCCGCGGAACGCCTCGATCACCGACTTGGCGCTGCTCATCGTCTCGGCCAGCACCACGCCGATGCCCTGCGTCCCCTCGATCAGCTTGATGACCACCGGCGGCCCCTTGACCGCCCGGATGATCTCTTCGGCCTGCTTAGGGTCGTTGGCATAGGCGGTAAGCGGCAGGCCGAGCCCGTGCTTGGCGAGGATTTGCAAGCTGCGCAGCTTGTCGCGGCTGCGCCCGATGGCGACGCTCTCGTTGAGGGACCAGATTCCCGCCATCTCGAATTGCCGAAGGATTGCAAGGCCATAATTGGTGATCGAGGCCCCGATCCTCGGGATCACCGCATCATAGGCCTGGATCGGCGCGCCGTTATAGAACACCTGCGGGCGATGGCTGGCGATGTGCACCGTGCAGCGCAGCGTGTTGAGGATGTCGAGCGTGTGCCCCCGCGCCTCGGCGGCCTCCTTCAGCCGCCTGTGCGAATAGAGGTTGGCGTTGCGCGCCAGCATCGCGATTTTCATGAAGACCCTTTCAAGACCGGTGCTTTACCGGCGGATGCGCCCCATATGCGCTATCTCGGGTGATTGCAGCCACGAATGTCCGCTATCCACCACCATCCTTCGCCGCAGCGCTGTTCGGCCGATCAGCATCGGGAACTGCATCTGGGATCGGTCCGCCAGGCTGATTTCCGCCCGGAAGGTGAGATTACCGATCGTCAGCGGCGTCTTTATGACAAAGCGCGTCTGCTGGTCGCCGTTGGAGGAGGTGATGCCGCGCACATCGACATGCACCGCCTCGCAGAAATGACGCGTCCCGCCCCAATCGACCGCAAAACGCACAAAGCGTTCGCCCCCGCGCTCGAAGTCCTCAAGCACGTGGGCATGCAGCGACGAGGTGCGCGCGCCGGTATCGATCTTGGCCGGAATGCCCGACAGGCCCAGTTCCGGCAGGCTCACCAGCTCGCGCCAGCCGACAATCGCAAGGGGGCGCGCCGCCTTCAAGGCAGGATCGCCATCCCGTCCCCGCCCTCACCCGCCTTGAGACGGCGCAGGACCGTGCCTCTGGCGAAATCCACCTCGGCGACTGTGTCTGTGCCGGTCTCGGCGACATAGATGCGCTCCCCGTCGGCGGACCACAGGATCGTGACCTGAAACCGGGTCTGCGCCTCGGCGGGACCGGAGACAGGAATGGTGCGGATCACCTTGGCCGTGGCGGTGTCGATGACGCTAAGGCTGCCGTCCTGAAGATCGCTGGTGACCGCGACATCGCCTTGCGGACGCACGGCGATGCGCAACGGGAAGCGCCCGGTGGCGACAGTATCGCGCACCTCCATCGTCTGCGGATCGAGCGCAAAGGACTGATTGGAGCCGCGCGCGGAGACCCACAGGGTTTTCCCGTCAGGCGAGAGAGATATGCCCTCGGGCTCCTCGCCAACCGTCACCGACAGCGGCGCGCGGCGGGTGCGAAGATCAACCCGAGTAACAGTGCGCGAGCCAAGGTCGGTGGTCCAGGCCGTGCGCTCGTCGGGGCTGACGGCGAGCATGTGGCTGCCTTCCTTGCCCGTCGCGAATTCGAAGGTAACCGGCGCGCTGGTCATCGGCCCGACGATCTGGAAGATCGAACGGCGCCCCTCGGCGGTCGTGTAGATATTGCCGCTGGCGTGCCAGACGATCCCGTGCGGCCGGGCATTCGAGCCAAGGTCGATGCTCTTGACCCGTTCGAGGCTGTCGGTGCGGAACACATCGACGCTCGTCCCGCCATAGCAGGCCAGCGCGACATGCTGGCCATCGGGCGAGGTCGCCAGCTCGTGCGGGTTGGTGCAGCTCGGCAGGCGCAGCACCTCCCTGCCCGTGGCCAGATCGACCTTGGACAAAGTGTTGCCGCGCTTGGCCGCCACGAACAGTGTGGGCGGCATCGCTGCCGCCACGCCCTCGCCCGGCGTTTCGACCGGCGCGCAGGCGGCAAGCGCCAGCAGCGCCGCCGCCCCTGTTACGATACCGCCCCCGCGTATTGTCACCAGCCTGCCTTCTCGCCCTTGTTCTGCTCGTCCAACCAACGCTTCAGCGGAGCGAAATATTCCGCCATCGCCTTGCCGCTCATCTGCCGCTCGCCGGTGAAGGCCTCCAGCGCATCGGGCCACGGCTTGGATGCGCCCATCTCCAGCATCGCGTTCAGCTTCGTGCCGACCTCCTTGTTGCCGTAGAACGAGCAGCGGTGCAGCGGCCCCTTCCACCCGGCAGTGTCGCAGGCGGCCTTGTAGAACTGGAACTGGAGCAGACGCGCCAGAAAGTAGCGGGTGTAAGAGACGTTGCCGGGGATGTGGTACTTGCCCCCCGCATCGAAGCCCGCCGGGTCACGCGGCACCGGCGGCACCACGCCCTGATAATCGCGGCGCAGCTGGTTCCACCCGGTGTTCATCGCGGCTTCCGGGATCGAACCGTCGTAAAGCCCCCAGCGATAGCGATCGAGCAGCAGGCCGAAAGGCAGGAACGCGACCTTGTCCATCGCCTGCCGCAGCAAGAGACCGATATCCTTGTCGGCGCTCGGCACGTCCTTGGGATCGAGCATGTCGATCTGCACTAGATATTTGGGCGTGATCGACAGCGCGATCATGTCACCGATCGCCTCGTGGAAGCCGTCATTCGCGCCGTTCAGGTGCAGTGGATCCTGCTTGTTATAGGCGCGCTGGTAGTAGTTGTGGCCAAGCTCGTGGTGGATGGTGATGAAGTCATCGCCATTGGGCTTGATGCACATCTTGATGCGCAGGTCATCGACATTGTCGATGTTCCAGGCCGAGGCATGGCACACCACTTCGCGGTCGGCCGGCTTGGTGAACTGGCTGCGCTCCCAGAAGGTCGCGGGCAACGGTTCGAAACCGAGCGAGGAGAAGAACTGCTCGCCGACCTTGACCATGCCGACGGCATCGAGGTTCTTCTTGGCGATCAGGTCGGTGAGGTCATAGCCGATATCGCCCGCACCTGCGGGGGCAACCAGCGGGTAAATATTGCCCCATTCCTGCGCCCACATGTTGCCGAGCAGGTCGGCGCGGATCGGCCCGGTGCGGGGCTGCACGGCATCGCCGTATTTCTCGTTGAGCTTGCGGCGCACATAGGTGTGGAGCGCGATGTAAAGCGGCTTCACCTCCTGCCACATCCGCTCGGTCTCGGCGGCGAACTGTTCGGGCGGCATGTCATAGCCCGAACGCCACATCGCGCCGTAATCGGCAAAACCGAGCTCCTTGGCGCCTTCATTGGCGAGCGCGGTCATGCGGGCATAATCCTTGCGCATCGGCGCGCCGACATTGTCGTGCCAGCTCGCCCACATTTCCTTGAGCTCGTCAGGCGTGCGTTCGAGGTTGCCCATCTCGGCCTCGATGTCGCTGCCGTTGATGGGCTGGCCATTGAGCGTGCCCTTGCCGCGCCCGTAGGCCGAGCCGAGGCTGGTGGCGATTGCGTTCAGCTCCTCGGCGGCGCCGGGGCGGTTGGGTGCGGGCAGGCCGATGCCGTTGCGCAGCATGTCAAGCTTGCGGACAGTCTCCGCATCCAGCCCCGCAACCCGGGCATAGCGCGCCGCTTCGTTGGCATAGCCGACCTGCTTGAGCGTCAGCTCTGCGCCGTACTTGGCTGCCAGCGTATCGCTGTCGTGGTTGATATAGGTCGCATTGAGCCACGAGACATGGCCATATTCGACCGAGAAGGCCGCCAGATCGGCTTCGACTGCGGCGATCCATGCCTTCGCGCCCTCGGGCGTTTCGGGATAGGTCGTGGCGGAAGCGGCCGGCGCGGGCGCTGCGTCCTGCGCGGCAAGCGGCGCGGCAACGGCGATGGCGAGCGCGGCGGCGCCCTTGAGGAAGGGGGCGGCGAGTTTCATGAGGCAAGTTTCCCGTCGGGCATGTGACAACGCCGCAGGGTTTGAACCCCTCGCCCGCCGGAATCAAGCCGCCAAGAAGCCTGCTATCGCCAGACCGAGTTCGGGCTTCGTCACACTGTTGAGATGCCCGCCGGGCACCTCGATGTAGCGCGCATCCGGGAGCAGCGCGGCGAGATCTTCGGCAGAGCCGTTGTCCTGATCCTCGTCGCCGCAGATTACCGCCGTCGGCATGGTGATGTTCGCCAGCATCGCGAGGTCAAAATCGTCCATCGCATCCAGCAGCAGTCGCGCCGCGACGCGGTCGACACCCTGTGACTTCAGGAAAGTGCGCGCCGTATAGGCCGGATCGCCGGGCTTGATGGTGTCGAATTCGTCGATCACCCGCTTGAAGTGGTTCGCCCGCCGCTCCCACCCGGCGAGGCCCTCCACGCCCATCCCGCACACGCACAACCGGCGCGGCTCCAGGATGCCGCGGGCGACTGTGTGGATCGCGGTGCGCGCGCCCAGCGAAAAGCCGACAAGATCGAAGCCGCCCGGCTCAAGCGCGAGGTGTTCAGCCAGCGCCGCCACATCGCGCACCAGCACGCCGGGGGGATACGCCTGCGGATCGCGCGGCGCCTCGCTCTGCCCGTGGACGCGGAAATCCAGCATGATCGCCCGCATCCCCGCCGCTGCCAGCCGTTCGCCGTGTCCCCACTTGATCCAGTTCATCTGGGCGCTGGAGAACAGCCCGTGGAGGAGCACCACAGGGCGCCCTTCGCCGATTGTGTGAACGGCCAGACGGGTACCGTCGAAGCTGGCGAATTGTTCGGTCATATGGGTCATGGCCCGCCTGCTAGCGCGCTTCGCCGCGCGCCGCCAGCACGGTTGAATATAGTAAGCCCGCTTATTATAAGGGCACGCATGAGCATCGAAACGGGCTACCGACTCGCCGACAACTCACGCCAATTGCGCCGCCTGTTCGATGACCGGGTGCGCTCCTTGGGTTTGACGGGGCCGCAGGCACGACTGCTGCTGTCGCTCGAACGCGCGCCCGATCAGAACCAAGCCTTCTATGCGGAACGGCTGGAAATCGAGCCGATCACCCTCACCCGCATAGTCGACCGGCTGGAGGATGCCGGTTGGGTCGAGCGCCAGGCAGATCCCGCCGACCGCCGCGCGCGCATCCTGCACCTCACCGACAAAAGCCGCGGCATTGTCACGCGGCTGCGGACCAGTGTCGAAGCCCTGTTCGAAGACATGCTCCAAGGCTTCGCCCCGGCCGAGCGCGAACTGTTCGCCCGCATGCTTGATCGCATCGCCGCCAATCTTGTCGCCGCCCGCCAACCCGAGGCCGCCCATGGCTGAAGCCGATCCCGCCCGCGCAACCGAAGCGGCCGGCGTCACCCTGCCGCCCTCGCCAGAGGTGCAGCAGCCCGATCGCCCATGGGGACGCTGGGCGCTGATGCTGGTCGTCCCGCTGGCGCTGATGCTGGGTGGCTGGCTCTACTGGCAGAGCCTTGAGGGCAAGGTTTCGACCGACAATGCCTATATCAAGCAGGACATGGTCTCGGTCAGCGCGGAAGTCGGCGGGGCGATCACCGAGGTGCTGGCGAAGGACGGGGACAAGGTGCAGGCGGGGCAACTGCTGTTCCGGATCGATCCCGAGCCGTTCCGTCTCCAGATCGCGGAAGCCAACGCCGCCATCGCCGGCGCGCAGGCCAATGTCATCGCCCTGCGCAATGATGCCGACCTCACCGGCACCGACATCGCAGCCGCCCGCAGCGACGTGGGCTTTGCCGAGGCACGCTTCGAGCGGGTGCGGGCGCTGCGCGAGAAAGGCTTTTCGACCAAGGCCGATTACGAGGCTGCCGAACAGGCCGTGATACAGGCGCGCGAACGGGTGCGGCAGGCGGAGGATCGCCAGCGCGAAGCCCGGGCGCGGCTGGCGACCGGCCCGGCGGTCCCCGGCGTCAACCCGCAGGTCGCCGCTGCCGAGGCGCGGCGTGCCAACGCCGAACTCTCGCTGCGCCGCACCGAAGTGCGCGCCCCTGTCGCAGGCCGCGTCGCACAGGCCGACCGCCTGCAACCGGGCCAGCAGGTTGTACCGAGCCTGCCGGTGCTGACGCTTGTGCGTGAAGGATCGACCTACGTGGAAGCCAACTTCAAGGAGACCGACCTTGCCGAGATGGCGGTGGGCCAGCGTGCCGAGATCCGCTTCGATGCCTACCCCGACCTTGTCCTCAAGGGCCGTGTCGCCAGCATCGGCGCGGGAACGGGTGCGGAGTTCTCGGTGCTGCCGGCACAGAATGCGACCGGGAACTGGGTGAAGGTCACCCAACGGGTCCCGGTCCGGATCGCGATCAAAGGCAACAGTCCGCGCCGTCTGATCGCCGGGCTTTCCTCCGAAGTCACCGTGTTTACCGGCAAAAAGCGGCAAAATTGACGTGGCAAGCGGGGCCAAGGCCACCCCTGACGCCGGTCAAGCGGAGGCTGGCCCGCCGCAAGACGGGGCTGGAGGGGGTCTGGATTTTCCGGAACTGGAAAGCAGCAACTACCCGCTGATGATTGTCGGCGTGATGGCCGCGTCGCTCCTCCAGATCCTCGACACCACCATCGCTAATGTCGCCCTGCCCCACATGCAGTCCTCGCTGGGGGCGACGGTCGACACGATCACATGGGTGCTGACGAGCTATATCATCGCCTCGGCCGTGGCTCTGCCGCTCACCGGGTGGCTGGCGGACCGGATCGGCGCGCGCACCTTGTTCATCGGCTCGGTCGCCGGTTTCATCCTCGCCTCGATGCTGTGCGGGCTGGCGCAGAACCTTGAGGAGATGGTTGCCTTCCGCGCATTGCAAGGCGTGGCCGGAGCCTTCATCGCGCCGCTCAGCCAGTCCTTCATGCTCGATGCCACCCGCCCCTCCCGCCATCCGCAGATCATGGCGGTGTGGGGGATGGGAATCATGATCGGCCCGATCCTCGGCCCGATCCTTGGCGGCTGGCTGACCGAGACCGCGAACTGGCGCTGGGTGTTCTTCGTGAACCTTCCCGTGGGCCTTGCCTCGCTGGCAATCCTGATCGCCTGCCTGCCCAAGCGCCCGCGCCGCAAGCGGCGCTTCGACATCACGGGGTTCCTGCTGCTCGCCGTGGCCCTGGCCGCCTTCCAGCTGATGCTGGATCGCGGCGCGCACCTCGATTGGCTCGCTTCGGCGGAAATCTGGATCTACCTCCTGCTCACCCTATCGGCGACGTGGATGGTGGTCATCCACTTCGCCGCCGCCCCCGCCCCGATGTTCGACCGCGCGCTGTTTGCCGATCGCAACTTTGCCATCGCGCTCGCCTTCATGGTGGTGATCGGGATCGTGATGTTCGCAACCATGGCGCTGCTGCCGCCTATGCTCCAGAACCTGTTCGGCTACGGCGTGATCGACACCGGCATCGTGCTGATGCCGCGCGGCGTAGGAATTCTCGTCTCGATGCAGCTATCCGGCCTGCTGATGCGCCGCGGGATCGACGCGCGTCCGGTGGTGGCGAGCGGCTTTCTGATCTGCGCCTTTTCGCTGTGGCAGATGGCGCATTGGTCGCTGGAGGTGGACGAGATGCACGTGATCGTCAGCGGCCTGCTGCAAGGCCTTGGCATGGGGCTGGTCTTCATCCCTTTGCAGGTCAGCGCCTTTGCCACGCTTAGCCCGGCGCTCCGCACGGACGGGTCGAGCCTGCTCAACCTGCTGCGTTCGCTTGGTGCATCGGCGGGGATCGCGTGGATGACCGTGCTGCTGTCCCGCAACATCCAGACCGCACACGCCGACCTTGGCACCCACATCACGGCAGCGACCGGCAGCATGGTCGATTTCTCCACCATCGACCGCTTCCAGGCGCTCGGCGACACGGCGATGACGATCATCGATGCCGAGGTGAACCGGCAGGCGGCGATGATCGCCTATATCGACGATTTCTGGGCGATGATGTGGATCACGCTCGCCGCTGCCCCGCTGGCGCTGCTGATGCGCGGCAACCGCGGGCCGGCCGGACCGGTTGCGCTGTCGGAGTAGGCCTCAGCGGAAGAAGCACTGCGTTCCGGCGTAGAGCATCTCGACCTTGTCGCCAGCGATGAACCCGCCGATCTTCTGGCCCAGCGCGAATTCCTCACCCAGCGTGCTGCCCTGAATCGGCGCGAAACCGGGCGCGGCCTCCAGCACGGCGCGGGCCGTTCCGACCTGCACCTTGCCGGGCAGGCTGACAGTGCCGCCGGCCTTGGCATCACCGTCCTGCGGCAAGTGCCAGTTCCACCCCACCAGCCGGTCTTCCTGAAAATGAGCCGTCAGCCCGCCCGCAAAATCGGTGAAGGTGATCGGCCCCGCCCCGCATTCGGGGTTCTCGCCAGAGCGCAGCTTGGCCCCCAGCGCCTTCGTAAGTGCAGCTTCCACCTCGGCCTGTCCGGCGGCGAAATAGAAGCTCTCCGCGCCTGCGCTCAGCCCGTCGGAGCGCAGCTCGACCGCGTTGGCGGCAACCGGCGCAGGGGCGGCTTCGCTCTGCTGGCGTTCAGCGGGGCTGGGCACATCACCGCTGTCACATCCCGCCAGCGCAGCCGCGCCTGCCAGCGCGAGAAGACCCATCCGCATCGCGCTCAGCCCTTCTTGAGGTGGCGGCGGCCGAGCAGTTCGGCGATCTGCACCGCGTTCAGCGCAGCGCCCTTGCGCAGGTTGTCAGAGACCACCCACATGGTGAGGCCGTTCTCAACCGTCGGATCCTCGCGCACGCGGCTGACGAAGGTTGCCGCATCGCCGACGCATTCGATCGGAGTGATGTAGCCACCGTCCTCGCGCTTATCGATCAGCATCACGCCGGGCGCCTCGCGCAGGATGTCCATCGCGGCTTCGGCGCTGAGCTCGTTCTCGAACTCGATGTTGACCGCTTCGGAGTGGCCGACGAACACCGGCACGCGCACGCAGGTCGCGGTCAGCTTGATCTTGGGATCGAGGATCTTCTTGGTCTCGACCACCATCTTCCA
>VFQO010002082.1_pt1 | contig 13149 bp, 15 predicted proteins | sample 3512331 | NCBI WGS metagenome assembly VFQO01 (sample SAMN10412371, study PRJNA504923) | tailings metagenome | isolation source: Replicate 3 from Balatoc abandoned mine | place: Philippines: Itogon, Benguet | collected 2017-08-28
CGCCGCCTGCACGAACAGCGCAAGGATCACGAACCGAACCATGCCGCCGCGGCCCTTGCCCGCCAACGGCTGCGGCAATCCGTATGCGATCATCGCGTGTCCATCTTGATAAGTCCGCTCTGGATCGCCTCGAATACAGCTTCCGAACGACTGTTGACCGCCATCTTCTGATAGATCGCCTTGACGTGACTGACGATGGTGTGAGGCGATACCCCGAGAATCTGCGCCGCCTCCCGCTGGGTAAAGCCGCGCGCCAGGGTCTCGAGCGTCTCGCGTTCGCGGCTGGTGAGACCGAAATCCTCCACACCCGCGGGCCGTGACGCCGCGGACGGCGCTGACGCCGCCTGTTCGCGAAAGGCGCGCAGCAGTTGCGCCGCTGCCTTGGGACTGATCGGCACGCCCCCGTCACGCGCCGCGCGGATCGCGCGTGCCAGTTCGGCAGGATCGGTGTCCTTGAGGATAAACCCGTCCGCCCCCACCGCGAGTGCATCATTGATCGTCTTGCGATCACCCAGAACGGTAAAGACCAGCACCTTGGTGGACTGGTCCCGCGTCCGGATCGTCCTGATGAGGTCGAGGCCGGAACCGTCGGGCAGCCCGAGATCGACCAGCATCACATCCACGCGGTGTCCCCCCGCGCCGACCGCCTCCAGCGCTGCGGCGAGGCAGTTGGCTTGTCCCGCGACCACGATGTCCCGTTCCTGCGAAAGGCAGGCAATAACGCTGGCCCGCAGCGCAGCGTCATCCTCGACAATGAATAGGCGGCACGGCCTAGTTGTGCTGGTCGACGGTCCGAAATTGTCTTGGTCATTCATCACTGCATACCTGCCGCGTATGTCACACCCGAACGGGCCATGGAGTGCAATGGGCGCAGAGTGGAAGCCTGACCATAGCAACCCATGGCTGGCGTCGCATCCCGCGAATGCGCGAGGCCCGTGACGCATGACAAGCCTATGCGGCATGGAAGATCTTCGCCTCGCCATCTCTCACAGGAGTGTTGCCCTTGCCCGCTCGCCTAACTTCAACTCCGCCCCTTATGATTGCGGCCCTAGTGGTGACAGCGCTTATCGGTGGGCCTGCCTTGCGCGCCGACGGCACGGTAGTCGGGGCAGAAGTGCAGGCCCTCGGATCGGGAATGTGGGAGGTCACGACACGGATCGACCACCTCGATATTCCCGGATTACCGGAAGCAATGGTGCGGAAGATCGCGGCTGACCCGGCCAACGCCAAACCCCGCGCAGTGTGCATAGCCACTGATGCCGGAACGCCGCCTCCCGTGGCCGCCTTCCATGCGCTGAACGGTGCGTGCACCTACGAAACCTGGCGAGCCGAGGCGGGAGGCCTGCGGGCTGTTCTTGTCTGCTCCCCACCCGATGGCGGTCCGGGCGAAGCCAGGGTCGAGCTAAGCGGAACCTATACGGGGCCTGCGTTCGAAGTAACGACGGAGACGATCGCCCGCGATCAGACCGGGGCAACGCAGCTGCACTTGCGTTCCGTCCTTTCGGGCAAGCTTGTATCCCCGCAAAAGGGTTGCACGCTGCCTGAAGGATAACCCGAAAACCGGAACAACCGCTTCTGCACGAAGCAGACGGTCAACCTTGCCATGGCGAATGGCCTAGTTTGGGTCGGGAGCCGTCACGGTTCAGATCGGGCCACGAACGACGGCTTTGCCCGCCCTCTGGAAAATTTCGGAAGTTCGCCTTCCGACCCCAAAGTGGTCGTCAGGAGCCACCCCCCTTCTGAAAATCGCCGTGCCGAAGTGTGGCTGGCAGGCTAAAATCCTTCAGGCCGTGCCCGGGCTTTAAGCCCGGCTCGGGATACACGCTCAACCATCGTAACCGCGCTTCAAACCTAGTGGTCAAAGGATCACCGGTGAGCTCGACGGTAACGCGCTTCAGTTTCACCCCCTTACCAAACGTCGCCGCAAGATCATCAGGATTGACCTTGGTCACGCTAGTCGGATCGGACAGATCACCGAAAACCACCATCATCGGGTAAGCAGAACGCTCGGGTAGGTGCAGCAAATTCTTCATCGTCCTCGCCATTTACAAAGTAGGGGATTTTTCGAAAGCAACTTCTGGATTGCTGGTGCAGTTGGGTGGTTTTCGGGATGCCCTCTTGATGGCCGCGTTGGTTTGGATTTGGCAGGAAGGCCTCCTCCTCGAGCACTTGCTGCCTGTTCTCGGGCGATCGCCGTTGATCTTCGCGGGATGGCCTGTGCGGTGGGCCATGCCGTATCGCATGGGACACACGCGGCCAGCCAGTCAGGGAACCGGATCATTGTTCGAATAGATCACCGAAACGATGCGCCAGCCGTTCACTGTGCGCACCAGATGCCATGATTCCTTGCCTTCATTGATTGATCGACCGTCCACCCGGTAGGTGAATTCGAACGTTACGGCGGCCACGTCTTCGTCGTGGTCGATGCGGATGTTGCTGAAGGTTTCTTCGACGGTCTGAGGGCGCTTTGCGATCCCTTCGATAAAGGTGCGCGGCGTTCGTGCAGGGTCGAAGGCGGCTTTGGCGTTCGCCTGACCGCTCTTGACAAGCAATGTGTCGCTATCGACGCCTTGCCATATCACAGGACCATCGGCGAAAAGGGACATGAATTGGGCCGTGTCCTTGCGGACGATAGCCTCGCCGAAGGCAGTGATCACCGCTCGCAGGTCCTGCTCGGCCTGCGCCTCGGTGTAGACGGGACGCATTTCAGCATTTTGCGGCGACAACAGCGCCGTAGCGCAAGCTAGAAGCATCATAGAAATTCTCCTGATGGAAATGGCGAGCAAGAGCCGAGGTGCAACGCCCGCTACCGAACTGGAACGCAATCGTGCAGGAAGATTGTCGAGCGACCCATGGCATATTCATCGAACACGCCGGTCAGCTCGACATGCTGGTCCGGCCTCAGTGAAATGGCATATGTGGATTGGCCGGGGGCAAGTATGCAGCTCACCTCCAGTCGGTAGCCTGACCCCGGCACGAGGCTGCTGAGCACGCTTTCGACGAGCTTGAAGTCAACGCGGTAACTATCGCCGGCTTTGCCGACAGCGGCGACGGGGCCGTGGAGGGTGAAGGCACGGCCCTTGTATCGTGGCTCAAGCGAGACGTCGCTCTGCCTCGCTTCACCTGCCATCTGCGAGGAAAACCGCAGCGCGCTCATTCGGATCGGCGCAGCAGCAGAGGCCTTGGCCGCTTCACCCTTCCTCGCCAGCGCCAGTCCCTCCGTACCGCCCTTCAGCTGTGCCAGAATCCCGCACATCTCGGCGCGCGCGGCGGCCTCCTTGACCCCCATTGCAGCGCGTAGCCGGGCTTCCATCCGGACGGTGCCTTGCCCGGCGGTATCCGTGACCGCAATCTCGATGGGGAAGCCGCGCGCCTTGCCGGTCATCGGCTGTTCGATCAGCATCGTTCCCGCCTCGGGCTCGGCCGTCATCACGGTGTAGCCCTTGGCAATGACAAGCCCGCGCAGCTGGCCGATGGCGCTCTCTGGCGACAATCCGGCGACTGATCGCTCGGCATTAAAGCGAAGACCGGTCAGCGGATTGCCGCTCTTGCGGAAGGTCTGCTCGCACCCGGTCGTTTGAGCTTGGGCCGCTGGCTGCGGTTGGGCCAGCGCAAGCATGCTGGCCGCCGCCAGCGAGGCAGTGAGTGACATCGCGTATCTCCGTTTGTTGAAAGGTGGTCAGCGCTGAAGTTGCACGACGAACTTGCGGGTCGGGGCCAGCACTGCCGCGAAGCTGCCGTCGGCCTGACGGCGGAAATCGTAAGTGCCGCTGGGGGTGACCAGCGCACCGCGGTCGAGCCGATCGCCGGGCAAAACGGAGATGACGGCCAAGGCATCTGCGCTGCCTTGCGGCAAGGCGTCGAACCAGTCGCCCGCGGCATTGCCAAGGCCCAGCATCCCGCGGCAGATCCCTTCCGACACCGCGAACCGCGCGGTGCCCCAAACCTGCTTGTCGCCGAAGGTGCCCGTGTAGCGGCTCGCCCATGTCGGGCATGGCGTTCGCGGCCCGGCGGGGTCGGTCCGGAAAGGCGCGGCCAGCATGGCGGCCGTTTCCCTGATGTCCGATACCCAGACCGCGTTCGATAGTACGCTGACGCTGTCCCCGCTTTCGGGGTAGACCATCAATGCGCTGCGCGCACCGATCGCCGCACCGGCATGGTGCGCGATCCTCTGCCCGTCCGAATCTGTCCCGATCCGCCAGCCAAAGGCGATGTGGTCCGCGCCTTCGATCACCGGAGTACCATCGTTCATGACGCTCGGCGTCCACATCGTCGTGCGGGCCTCGTCCGAGAGGAAGCCTTTGCGCATCACCCTGGCGCCGAACATCGCAACGCCCGATGCCGTTCCCCGAAAGCCCGCGCCGCCCCAGGAATAGGAGTAATCGTGGGGTGCGGCGGCCTTGACCGTGCCGCCGTCAAATTCATAGGCGATGGTATCGTGTGCCGGATCGGGGATGAGGTCCGGTCGCAGCGGCAGGCCATGCGTGATCGCGCGCGATACGAAGGACAGGAACGGCATGCCTGCGCCGTCCTCGATGGTGGCGCTCAGCAGCGTGTATCCGTAGGAGCTGTACTGATAACCCGTGCCCGGCGCGAACAGGAGCGGTCGGTCGGCAAACACCTCGACAGCCTGATCGACGGTACCGAAATGCACGCCCCCGCGGGCGTCATCGACATCCTGATAGTGCGGAATGCCAGACGTGTGTGCAGCCAGCTGGCGCAGATTGATCTTGGAAGCCCATGCGATCCGGCGGTTCGGCAAGTAGTGCTGGACCGGCGCATCAAGGTCGAGCCTCTTGCGATCGTAAAGCACCATCGCGGCCGTCGCGGTCACGAGCTTGGATACGCTCGCGAGCCGGAAACTGGTGCTCGGTTCGACCGGAAGCTTGCGTTCCAGATCGCGATAGCCTGCGCCGCCGGACCAGACCAGTTCACCATTGCGGGTAACGGCCGCAGCCATGCCGGGCACGCCGTTGGCTTCGACCTGAGCGTCAAGGATGGCATCGGCGATCCGGCTGAGAGCGTCTGTGTCGTTTTCGGAGGAGCTTGCCGAAACCGGATCGTTGCATCCGACAGCGGCTAGCGCGATGAAGGCGAAGTGCGTGAGTTGCTTTGTCATGCCTCAAGGCTGCGTTTCAAACTGCCTGCGGGACAAGAAAAGAACGGTGAAGATTGGTGAAATGAGGGTAGAGCTTTGCAGGGTGCGCCACGCCATCATCGTGGATGGCCATGCGCATCGATTGTCCGACCTGTCGTTCCGGATGCTGGATTTGCTGGTGTCGCGGTCACCCGACCCTGTGTCATTCGCGGACATCGAGCAGGTCGTTTGGAACGCGCAGGTCACACGGGAAACCATCAAGCAGCGTGTCACGATGCTGCGCGACAATCTGGAGCTGATCGGCATTGAAGGCTCCGCCATCGAAGCCGTTCGCAATCACGGTTATCGCACGTCCTTGCAGATCAGCGTGGTTGAACCTGATCTTTCATGGTCCGCTCGCCGCAAGGCAGGGCTGGCGGCAGGCTTAGTGCTGATGCTTGGCGCAGCCACATTTCTGGCATGGCCGCAGCGCGATACTGAAGGGGCTGCCAAGCCGCTGCTGGCGGTGGTCGCGGGCCCACCTGCTGCCGGTAGCGATCCTGCCGAGGTGGACGCGCTGCGCCGTGACGTGGTGCGCGCGATCTCCAAGTTCGAGGGCGTCCATGTCGTCGACCGACTGCCTGCCGAAGGCACGGAGCCAGACTATCTGGTGCGGCTTTCACTGGAATCGTCCGAGCAGGATCGAAAGCTGGCGACCGAGCTTCTCGATCGCACGATGGGCACGGTGCTCTTTGCCGAACAGTACGACCTGTCGTCGCCGCAGACAGACCGCGCGGTGCTGCATTTCGCCAACAACGTCCACGCACACGTGAGCGCATTTTCTGCCGGAGGCGGCGAGATATCCGGCGAGGCCCGCGCCCGCTATTCCGAAGCATACCGCCTCTGGCGGCTCGGAGACCGGCAAAGTTTGCTCGGTGCGCGCAAGATGCTGGCGGGTCTGGCTGGGGAGCCAGGGACGAGCCTGATGGCGCGTTCGCTGCTGGCCCGGATACAATCGGACCTCGTGCTGCGGCATGGCGAGCCCGAAGCTGTCGCACGACAAGCCGAACTGGACATCCGCGCCTTGATCGCACGGCAACCTGGCGTGGGAGATTTGCGGCACTCGCTGGCGCGAACCTTGCTCGCTCAAGGCAAGCGCGAGGAGGCCCTTGACGAGCTGCGCATCGCTTTGCGGACAATGCCCTTTCTCTCGCGCGAGATCTTGGCGATCGAACGCGGAAACGAGGCTGCACGCGGCGAGCCTGTTCGTTGATCGGACGAGATCGATCCTATCATCCGATCCTGACCGCCCACCGGATCCCGCAAGGGATGATGGGAGGGCGTGTCCAAGCCGGATAGAAGCGCTCGACGATGCGTATGGCGGCAGATCCCCAAGTGCGCAGCCACGAGCCCTAAATGACAAGCGACAGCGAATTGCCGAAATTGTGCAGCAAAACAGGTAGCAGCAGGCTCCCGGTTCGCAGGCGTATCCATACCGCGATGAAGGAGGGCATTGCGGTCAGAGCCATGGTCACGGGATCGAACGAGAAAACCCCATCGGAATAACCGAAGGCATGCGTCAGGCCGAACAGCAGGCATGACAGAACGGCCCCCCACCCACAATCGACCCCCAGCAGCCGCTTGCGCCCGCGGAATGCCTGATCCAGCGCGAACATGAGAACGCCGCGATAGAACAGCTCTTCCTCAAGGCCCGGCATGGTCAGCTGGAAGGCGAGATCTTCAGCGCTGACGGGTTCGGCGGGGAAGAGCAGAGCGATGAGGACAAAGAAGGCGCAATAGGCGGCGGCCATCGGCGCGGCGGCTTTCAGGCTGCCGGCGGCGTGTGACAGGGTGACGCCAACCTGGCGCAAACCGAAGGCTGGCAGGGCTGCCACGGCCATGCTCGTGGCCAGCGCCATGAGTTTGCCCTGCCAGTTCCATGTCCCTCCGACCAGATCGGGGAGCCATCCATAGCCAAGGGTCAACAGAGCATCGTTGATCGTCACCAGCAGGGCGGCAACGAGAAGCCATGCCGCCGAGAAATTACGTCTGTCCGCTAGGCCCAGTGCTGCACCGAGAATTAGCAGAATACCAAGGGTCCCAGCCAGTCCGATCAGTCCGTTCACGCGCCTGCCTTTCCATTGCAATGGACGTGCCGGTTATCGCGCGATGGTGTTTCCCGCTCCTCACTAGGTGGATCTTCGTTCCTCAAAACCCGGCTTTCGGCATGGGAGATCCGGTTGCTGCGGTCGAACGCGCCGCTGCCCGATAGGCGCTCGGGCTGCACCCCTCGATGGCCCGAAAGGCGCGGTTGAAGCTGGCGAGCGAGGCAAAACCGCTGTCGAGGGCGATGGCAATCAGTTTGTCGTCGCAGTCTGGACGTTCCAGCAGACGGCGTGCCTCGGCAACCCGGTGATGATTGAGGAAAGCACGAAAATGATCGAAGCCCAGCTGCCGGTTGATCAGATTTCTGACGGCGCGTTCGGGGGCTGACATGCCTTGCACGAAACGGGCGAAGGTCAGCTCGGGATCGAGGTGAACCCGCTCGGTCTTGATCAGCATGTTCAGGCGGTGATGGAGCGCGTCGTCGCGGCTCTCGTTCGGATCGGGCACGGAACGGTTCGGGACCGGACCCGCGCCTACGACGCCAAAGGTTAGAACATCGTCCCGGACGGTCAGGACCCGGCCCGCCAGCCACACGCCGAACCCGAAGATCATGACGTTCTGGGTCATGGCGAAGGCGACAGGCCGCCAATCAAAACCGAACAGCGCGTCCGCTGCGAGGTCGATCAGCAGCATCCCACTGAGCAACACTGCGACCAGAACGCGCGCATTCTGGCGCTGATCAATCAGGTCACCCTCCCGCTCGTCCAGCAGGCGCCAGACAAGGTGACCGACGATTCCGAAGCCGATCACAACAAGCCCTTGCGATAGCCCGACATTAGCAAGCTGGTTCCCCAACAGCCCCCGATCGGCTGCCGCGATACCGGCCCAAGCAAGCCCGACCACCATGACGACACCCCGCAGACGGAAGCGGCGGTCGAAGCAGGAAAGGGCAAACCACCACAGGAAAATGACAGTAAACCCGCTGGCGGCATTAGCGAGGTTGCCGATGGGACCAATTGGTCGGATCGACGCAAGCGGCGTATTGCTGAGCACGAAACCAGCCAAGCACACGGCCAGAGGTGCAAACAGCACTGAAGGCATTCCGACCCGACGTCTTTGGCGGAGTAGGAGCCACGCGACTAGAAAAATGATATTCGCTGAGCCGAGACGTAGGGCGAGGTCCAACTGTGCGATGGTCATGGCTTGGCAATAGCGCCTAATGCAACGATGCAATACGGTAAGCCGACCTTCAGCAATCCCCCACGAGCCGCCGTGAGCCGAGCCGAAGCGCGATCTCGAAAGCGGCCCGGTGGCTTTGCCACGCTTCTGAAAAATTCCTGCCCTTCAGGAAGCGACCCCGAACCAGACGTTTCGCCCCGCCGGATCCCGCAGCTGGAATAAGCCGCACAAGAATATTGAGCCATCACGCTTAGTGTGATATTTTACGTAGAAACTGCATGATCGAAAGCCGACGCATCCGCATCTACGCCAACCGCTAGTTCGCCAAGTTTGCGGCAAAGGAAAAGATTAGCGATGCGACCCTCGCGGAAGCCGTGCACCGGGCTGAGATCGGCCTGATAGACGCTGATCTCGGCGGCGGCCTCATCAAGCAGCGTCTCGCGCGGCAGGGCTCGGGAAAATCGGGCAGTTACCGTTCGATCATGATCTTCCGCTCGGGCGAACGCGCCATACTCGTGTTTGCCTTCGCCAAAAGCGACAAGGCGAATTTGAGCGCAGCAGAATTGAAAGCCTATCGCAAGGCCGCCAGCATCATGCTGGAATTTGGGGCAGGGCAGATCGAAACCGAGGTTGAAGCAGGCCGATTGATCGAGGTGAACAACGATGAGCAAGGCTGAAGCAAAGACCTACACCAGCGAGGCTATGGCCGCCATTCATGAGATGATGGAAGGCCTCCACGAGGCGGGCAGCATCGACAAGCGCACCATGCGTGAATTCGACGAGGCTTGTCTTGCTCCTGCGGCTGCCTTGTCGCCGGATGAGATCAGGGCCATTCGCGAGGCCGAGCGTGTTTCGCAACCCGTTTTCGCACGCTACCTCAACGTATCGAAAAACCTTGTTTCCGATTGGGAGCGCGGCGCGAAGAAGCCAGGGGGTCCGGCACTGCGGCTCCTTTCGATTATCCAGCGCAAGGGGCTTGATGCGGTGGCATAAGGCAGGCCGTCGGAGCCGAATTTCTCGCCCCGGTGGGAAATCACCGTGTGGGAGAGGTCCTCGGTATACCCGGGGGGCAGTTTGTAGGCGGTCGCGTAGAAGCCAGCAGGTTCATCCTCACGATCGTCCGGTGTCCCGCCAAGCACCGAGGCTTCGTTCACTATGGCCGCATTGCCCAACTTGCCTGAAGGCAGCAGGCCTCTGACATTGAAGCCGTATCCTCGATTATAGGAGCCAAGAGCGAGGATGGCTAAAAACAGATCGCGTTCCATTACTTCGACCTCCTTACGAAATCTCTGATGAATAAGACGTTCCCGGTCGTAACATCATCATTGGTGACCTCGACCACGATGCGCTTCAGCCGGACGCCCGGCCAAAGCTTGCGGCAAGGTTTGTCGGGTTTGACGCGGGTGACACTGGTGGGCCCCTGCATGTCCCCGAAGGTCACGATCAGCGGATAATCCTCTGGGGCCACCTCGGCAGGCGAAGTAATCCTGCTGCCAGACGCGATCCGCTGCGCTCTATTCTTCTTGTTGTTGGCATAGGCTGGGTCCGTCGCGTTCAACGACATGATCGCGAGATGATCGTCCGAGCTTGTGCCGGCCGCCATCCGCAGCAGGGCGAACAGCACCCGGCCATTGCCGAGATCCACTACCGCCGCTTCGCCTTTGAAATCGGTGGCCGATGACGTGCCGCCAGTCATCAAGTCACTGGTTGTGAAACCCGTGACTGCGTACACGCTCGATCCGTCTTCAATCGTTGCGGGGTCGCCTTGGCGTCATACCCATCGCCCAGCATAGGCAGCTTGAGGACGGCCTCCGACACCTTAGGCACTCGCAGGCATAGGGCAGGTTTCGGCAGAAGCCGCCATGCCGGTTTCGGGAGGCGTATCGACCTTGCTCATGACTGGGTCTGGTTGGAATTCGGAAGGGCGGCTTTCAAGCCTCGGCCTATCCGATCCGCACGGGCACGGCATTCACGATGGCGAGGAACGGATGTGCCGCCCGGTCCACATACCCAGCGGCTTCGAGCCGAATGTCGCGCCTCAGCATCTCCTCGATCAGCATTTGCAACTGCAACTCGGCGAGCCGTGCGCCAACGCAGCGGTGGATGCCGTATCCGAATGAGAGGTGCCGCCGCGCGTTCGGGCGATCGACCAGGAACAGGTCGCCAGCGGGAAACAGGCCCTCCTCACGGTTGGCCGAGACATACCACAGCACCAGCTTGTCGCCCTTGCGGATCCGGTGCCCCTTGAACTCAACATCCTCCAGCGCGGTGCGGCGCATGTGCAGCGCCGGGCTTTGCCAGCGGATGATCTCGCTCGCGGCATTGGGAACGAGTGACGGATCGGCGCGAAGCCTGTCCCATTGTGCGGGCCACAGCGTTAGCGCCTCGGCCAGGCCCGACATGGAGTTGCGGGTGGTGTCGTTACCGCCGACGATCAACGTCGCCATGTTGCCCATGAACTCGGCCGCGTCCATTTCGCCGAAGGCTTGGGAATGGATCATCATCGACAGCAGATCGGGCGCGGGATCGGTAGCGAGCCGTTCCTGCCATAGCTGGTGGAACCGACCCGCCATCTGGAACAGCAGGCCGGCCCGTTCCTGTGGGCGGTTGGCGATCATCTCGAGCGAGGTGATCGCGTCTGACCAGATCCGCAGATTGTCGCGCTCGTCCCACGGGAAGTCGAACAGGATCGCCAGCATGTCGATGGTGAGAGGGATCGAGACGCGCTCCACCCAGTTGAAGCTCTCGCCCCGGGGCAGGGCATCGAGACAGGCGGCAGTGCGTGTGCGGATCGAAGCCGTCAGCCGCGCCATTTCAGATGGAGTGAAGGCCGGCGCGATGGTGCGGCGCTTTTGGCTGTGGCGCGGCGGGTCCATCATGATGAAGCTCTCTAAGTAGCTCGCCTCGGACGGGTTGATGTCGATGATCGACACCCCGCCATGCTTGGCCTCGGAGGAGAACAGTGCAGGCTGGGCCTCGATGGCGACGATGTCCTCATAGCGGCTGATCGACCAGAACGGGCCGAACTGGCCGTAAGCGCAGTAATGCACCGGCGCATCGCGCCGTAGCTGCGCAAACATGGCATGTGCGCTGCCATCGGCGAAGCGTTCGGGCAGGCTCGGATCGTGCGTTTCGAGGCGTTCGAGAGTTTGAGTCGTCACGTGCGGTGCTCCTTCACGCCTTGATGTTGCGCGCCATGCGCTCGAAAAACTGGCCAAGCTTGGCCAGCTCGCTTTCCGAAAACCCATCGAACAGCTGGGCGTATATCTCGTCGATCACCTCGCGTAGGCTGCTGAGCATGGCCTTGGCTGCATGGGTCGGGATGATCCGCCACACGCGGCGGTCCGTAGCGTGCTGGCTGCGTTCGATCAGACCGCGCTTTTCCAGCGCATCAATTGCGGCGCCCGCGCTGGCGCGCTCGATTTCGAGATGACGGGCCAGTTCGGTCTGTGTGAGGCCTTCTTGCCGCAGGACATAGGCGAGCAGCCGCCATTGGGTGCGGCTGAGGCCCTGATCCTCCAGCGCATCATCAATGATCCGGCGCAGCTGGCGGGGCAAATCCTCGAGCCGGAACGTGAGCGCATCAAGCGGGGTGAGGACAGGCGAATCGTCGCGAGAGGATGGGGCAAGTTTCATGCAGTCAGCATATGGTATGACGACTGAATGTCAATTGCCTTACAATACGCCTCGAGTCCTCGTGTTTGTCCGTGGCGGGGATTCGGTCCAAGCCTGAAGATCAGTAACGTCTCAGAACCGAGGAAAAGTCGTCCCTGCGCTTTTGGGTGCACGCTCCGTTCCGCCGCATGGCAGCTGATGGATGGAGAAGCGAGTGCCGCCTTGGCGGGCGGATCGCGCGGCTAGATCGCCATTTACGCAACTGCGAGTGATTAGCATTTACATTTGATTCGCTCCTGGCTAACGATCGTCTGCTGTCAGGGGTTTACAATGCATATTCCGTTTGCAGGGCGCGCATGAAGCGTTCCGCCATCAAGACATGGGTGTGGGTGCACAAGTGGACGAGCCTGGTATGCACGGCATTCCTGCTGATGCTGTGCGTCACCGGACTGCCGCTGATCTTCCATGACGAGATCGATTGGCTGACGGAAGAACAGCCTGTCTTCGGAATGCCGGGCGTGGGATCGTCCGGCACGGCCGAAGGGCTGCTCCCGCTCGACGAGATGCTCGCACGTGCGCTGGCCAACCGACCGGCCGAGGTGCCGCTCTACATGGCCTTCGACAATGATCAGCCTTCCATGACGATTACCACCGGGCCGCGCCCGGACTCTTCCGGGTCTGAGATGACGATCCAATCCTTTGACCGTTCGACCGGCGAACTGATCGGCGCGGTCTCGGAAGACAGCGCCAGCGGCGTTGGCGCAGTGATGCACTTCCTGTTGGAAATGCACACAGACATGTTTCTCGGCCTGCCGGGGATGCTGTTTCTGGGAGCGATGGGCGCAGCGTTCGTGGTCGCGCTGGTATCGGGCGTGGTGCTTTACGCCCCCTTCATGCGAAAGCTCGGTTTCGGCACGCTGCGCACCGGTAAAGCGGCCCGCACTAAGTGGCTCGATTATCACAACCTGCTGGGTATCGTGGGCTTGGCATGGATGCTGGTGGTGGGGCTGACGGGCGTGATCAACGCGCTCGCCGTGCCGATCGAGGATGCTTGGAAAGCCAACGAACTGGCCGCCATGACCCGCGATTATGCCGGACGCCCGCCACTGGAACCTGAGCGCTACGGCTCGCTCGATACGGCAATGGCGGCGGCGCGTGCGCAGCTACCGGGG
>VFQO010002083.1_pt1 | contig 13145 bp, 15 predicted proteins | sample 3512331 | NCBI WGS metagenome assembly VFQO01 (sample SAMN10412371, study PRJNA504923) | tailings metagenome | isolation source: Replicate 3 from Balatoc abandoned mine | place: Philippines: Itogon, Benguet | collected 2017-08-28
TCGAACCGCAACCAGAAGTGTTCTAGCGCCCCCTCAACGAAGGGGCTCGTCTACCAATCGACACGCTCGGGGCCTCTTCTCGGGTGTTCTAGCGCCCCCTCAACGAAGGGGCTCGTCTACCCAGCTTGGCCTCAACGACTTTCGGTTGATCGTTCTAGCGCCCCCTCAACGAAGGGGCTCGTCTACCCCGGTGAGCGCTACCCCTTCAAGCGTGAGCGTTCTAGCGCCCCCTCAACGAAGGGGCTCGTCTACCAGGTGCATCGCAAGTCGTTATCTGCATTCGATATTCATCGATATAGACGCAGAAATAATCATGCGCAATGCATCAGAACTTGGGTGTGTTCTTCTCGTTTCCAGTAGGGTGACTTGAGCGCGCCCATGGCAAGAACGTGTTCGGGCGATGCGTGCTCACTCCCGACGGGAAGCGGGCGGCGTGCCCACATCTGCAGCGCGAAATCGTCTTCGGTGACGGTGAAGGACTTCACCGCTCCGTAGTCACGATGGTGCAGCTTGCCGATGTGCGTCACCCAAGGCAAGAGGCCGGCGAACAGGTCCATGTCTTGCACCAATGCATAGGCGTGCAGGTTCTTCACCCACCGCGTCTGCTGAACATAGCTGCCGGCCTTGGTGTCGCCGCGCGAGGTATCGATCGACGGACGTTTCTTGAGCACGCCATCCATCCAGGCGTCGGAGTAGTCCGTAAGGTTCTGGCGCTTGATGTAGTGCACTTGCTCGGGCTCGCTTTGCCACTCGATCAGAAGGGCGCTGGCCATCGGACACCAGGTGTCGCCGACCTGGTGGCGGCCCAGGCCGGTTTCGTTCTGAACCGACCAGGCTTGCAGCTCGCCGTTGAAGTCGGCGCGGCGCACGGCCGCCCACGAAAGCAGGGCGTCCAGAGTCTTGCTGGTCGGCGAGACGATCATTGGTGTGCGCAGCGTGAAATCCACGCGCAGCGGGGTCATCAAGCGGCCTCCGCGGGCTGTGCGCTGCTGCTGTAGATGCGTTTGAGCGTCTTGGCGTCCGTGGCGGCGAAGGCCTCGATCAGCTCGGGCTCGATGTTCTCGATGTAGTCGCGCGCCGCCTCCACGGCGGTCACCAACGGGCCGGTGTTCGATTCATCATCGATGCCGGCGACCGCGTACCCGGTCGAGCGATCCGAAAAGAGGTTCTCACCGGTCTCGGACAGCGGGCGGTTCGTGCTCGGGTCGATTTCGAAGATGCGCGAGCTTTCGCATACGAACTGGCCGAAGCCGCGGGCTGCCTTGCCGCCGACCTGGGCCGCGCGCAAGATCTTCTGCAGAGCGAGGACCATCAGGCCCAGCTGCTGCGGCGTCGCGGCATCGACCTGGACGCGAATGGCAAACGACAGGCCCGCGTTCACGGCCTCGATCGCACCGAGCGTGCGCAGATCCTTCTTCGTGTCGCGCTCGACGGCTTCGCCGGCGGCCTTGGCGGCCTTCTGCTTCGCTTTGCTCTCGGAGGCTTTGGCGGAATCGGCGGCCTTGTCCAGAAGGTATTGAGCCACGTCGTCGAGCTTGATTACTTCCTCGATATGCCGGCCTTTCATGTCTGCAACGGAGTCCTTTCGGACGATTGCTACGGCCGCGGTCATCTCGTCCAGGCGCTCAACGGCGAGGGGGTCGATGAGAGGCGGGGTCATCAGCATGTCGCTGGTCAACTGCAGGATGGGCATTCCGTTGGAGACCACGCTGCGCGAGGACAGGGCGAACGAGGTCCCGCCGAAGTTGGCCAGGAAGGCGTCGCGGCGAGCAAGTGCGATCACCTCAGGCGTCGCATCGCCGGCGCTGAGGCTGGTCGTTGCGGAGCCACTGCACAACGTGTTGTACGCGTCGGTGGAGATTGCGAGATCGCGCGCGACCATGCTCTCAAAGAGCAGGTTCGCAGCGGCATTGCGAAGCATGCCTCCCAGCGTCGAGGCGGGGATGACGGGCACGTCCACGCCGTGCTTGATGCGAGATCCATCATCGGTCTTCACCTCGTACGAGTGATTCCCGAGTCGCATCGTGCGGGTGAGCGTGCACTGGTTACCAGCGCCAGGTCCCGAGTCGTATCGGTAGAGCTTCGGGAATGACACGTTTTCATAGACGTAGCGCCCCTTCTCGATGGCCGAGATGTGCATGGGAGAGGTCAGCGTAATGTCGGCGGCCAGGATGAAGCGGCCGGGGAACTTTGCTTTGTTGGTCATGGTGATTTGCGGTGGTGACTGGTGTTGAAACTGATTCGGATCAGGCCGCTTCGATCTCGACCTTCTCAAAGATCTGGTTGCCCTGCAGAAGGGCAGGCTTCACCGGCGCAACCGGATTGGCTTTGAGGAGTGCTGACAGCGCGGTGAGGTCTGCGTTGTTCAGGTTGGTGAAGAAATCGGCCGCCTCTCTGCAAGCGTCGAATTTCTCGGCAAGACTCAGCGTGACCTCGCTCAGGCGGCCGTGCCCTGAGTTGAAGTTCGCGAAGTTGGCGCGATCGAGGTTTCGGAACGGGCTGTTGACGGCCTTTTTCTGCCCATCCTTGACGGCATGCTTGCGCAGAACGTCGAGCATCTGCATGGACCTGGTGATGGAGTTGTGCTTGACATGCGCGACCGTGCCGTCGAAGTTGACCGCGATCAGGCGCTTGTCCATGGTCACCGGCGTGCGCCAGATGTAGTGAAATGCGGCAAGGGCGCTTCCGCCGTGGATCACAACCGCGAACGGCGGCTCCGGCGGTGTGAGCCAGAGCCATGCGCGCGCCTCGTCCTTGTTCAGGTTGTAGACGCCATCCTTGGTGATGACGGCGCGCTGGAACCCCCGCAGGATCTTCTGCGGAATGATCGCCGCGCACCATCCGCAGATGTAGTCGCTCGGCCGAAGCGTTTCGTGATCACTGAAAGACTTCGGCAGTGAGCGCATCGTGGCGGGCGTTCCTCTGGTGATGGTGCGCGCGCACATGGAGCAGAAGCAGTCGGCGCCGGCGTGCGGCTCCCCCAGTGGATCAAAGCGTGCCGCGGTGCACGCCAGCTCGGATGCATAGAGAGGGTTGCCGATCACGCGACCACCTCGCGCTTCGAGACGGGCGCGCGGCGAGACGCTCGAATCAGGCCGTAGCCCTCGATTCGATTGCGTCCTGCAATCCAAGGTCCATCGAGTTTCGCCACCATCGTGACATCAATGTTCTTGAGCATGACGCGCAAGCCTTGCGAGCCTGTCGATTGCGTTGCGGTATGGCCGCCGATCGAATGCACCTTCAGCCCGAGACGCGTCTTGAAGCGTGAAAAGACGTTCTTCGCGTCATCCTTGGCCAGCTTGCCTTCAAGCCACTCTCCGAGATCGCCCTCCACCTCGTCGCCCTCATCAAGAAGCGCGCGAGCCTGTTCGAAGATGCTAGTTGTGATCAGGTCGCCCAGCATTGCGAACTCCGACTCTCTCCATTCCCCGCCGGCCTCAATTCGCTTCACGGCGCGCCACCAGTTCGACGTGCACTTGGTCTTTCCGACAACCAGGCGGTGCAGGGTGTGGGTCGTCGGGGCGCGGCCATCGTTGGGCGACACCCTGATCGAATGCGGCCCGCTTCGCATGCTTGCGTGCACCAGCGTTCCGCAGGCCCGGATTAGCGCCACCTGAATGGCGCCGCTCTTCGCGAGGAGCAAGTCGCTCGCCTCGGCGCCGAGGGCAATGATGCGGAGGGAGCCCGGGTCGTTGTCGCCCATGGAGATGCGCGGCCGCGCACGGCTGTCCGGCTTCCCGTCTTCGCCGTAGCCGAAGAACCAGGGAGGCAGGCCGATTTCGTAGTCGGTGTTGAGTTTGGCCAGGACCTTGCGCAGGTCTCGGCCGTTGGGGTTCGACCCCTGGAATACCGGTGTTGCGCCCTTCTTGGGCACCTTAATGTCCATCTGCCTGTACACGGCGTCATTCCTTTTGTTCGACTATGCAGAAAGTCGATTCCTTTCTAGAATAAGCTCATTCCTCCACATCGCGCAAGCAGAAAACACATTCCATGTCGAAAAAGATCTTCTGCTCGATCCCGGATGTCTGTCTGGATCAGCAGCAGCCTGTGGCCGCCCAAGTGCGCTCCCAGTTGCGCGCCGCCCTCGAGGCCGGCATCGAGCCAACGAGCGTCCCGCGGGGCGTCGTCTCACAGGCCGTATTTCTGGACGAGCCCGAGCTGACGGCCGTGCTTGAGCTTTCTCAGAAGCGCGGCGTGGTGCCCGGCAAGATTGTGGGCGGGCTGATGTACGCCCAGCACCTGGGCGGACGACTCACGCACGAGGCCCAGAACGATCCCAACGTAACGACCGAGCCGGTGCTCGAGGGGCTTCGGACTGGCCAGATCCGAGTCCTTCAGCAGGCGGCACCGCTGCTGCGAGACGGCAAGGTCGTCTTCAGCGAGTGCGGCACCGGCACCGGCAAGGCTCGACTGATCGCGCACGCTGCAGCGTTCCTTCTCGATGCGCGCGATCAGGGGACGGCGCCCGGCTTGCCGGACGTCGTGGGCATGCTCAAAGGGATCGACGCGGCGTTGCCGGACTACCTGCAGGAGCACATCCGTGCCGCAGTTCAAGTGCGCACCGAGCGATTGAGCAAGTTGGATGCGCCGCCGCCCGCGTGCGTTGTCGCGTGCGCCCCCTCGATCGAGAACGTGTCCCACCTGGTGGCCGAATGGATTGCCGTTCGACCCGCGGTCGACCCCAACGGGCTGCGTCGTGTTGCGGTGCGCCTCGGCCGCGGTCAGTTTGTGAGCCAGGCCGCACTCGAAGCGTTGCTGGACGAGGCGGCAGCCGAGGGCGGCCACGGCTACCCGAGCATTCGCCGGTGGATGGCCCAGATGCCGGCTGGGAAGACAAGAGCAACTCGCGCGCTGCTGGCGATCGAGCCCGGCCTGAGAGGGTTGATGGCCGACCTGATGGCCGTGGCCACCGAAGACTTTCAGGCGGGCGCTCCGATTCTCGACCTGAAGGCCTGCGCGCTTCACAACGACTCGGGCGCCGCAGGCGAGGAGGGCGACGATCAGGCCGACGACGATGTGGCCTGCTACCGGGAGCACATGCAGCGGTATGCCGAAGGCTTTGACCTGCTTTTTACGACCACGGCGCTGGTCTGCCTCGACAACCTGCAATTGACGAGCTTCACCCGAGCCAACCTGCTGCCGGTGAACATCCTGGGACTCCTTGTCGACGAAGGTCATCAACTGGAATCGATCCAGGCGAACATTGCTGCCCGCGGCCTCTCCCTTAGCCGTCTGGTGGCCGATCTCAAGCGCCTGAAGTCCGTCACCAGTGGGGACCATGCGCGCAAGGCTCTTGAGAAGGTCCAGCACCTGCGGACCTGGATGTCGGACTTCCCGGATGAGGCCATGCTCCCGCCCGGACAAAGCGACCCCGGGAGGCAGCGGTCGTGGGAGGCGTGCAAAGGCCTGATGCGAGAGATCGCAAAGGACCTCGAGTCGCTGAAAGCTTCCCGCTCAAAGAAGGGGCTGGACACTGCGGGGACGAAGTCGCTGAGGGCGGTCATTGCGGCGCGATCGGTCTTGAGCTATGCATGCGGCATTGGTGAGTCCTCTCCTCGTGGCATCGTGAGCCAGAGCCCTGTTCGAGGTTTCATCTCGATGACCTTCGGCCCCCCAACCGTAGTTCGCCACCTGATGGCGCGCTGGGCCCAGACTCCGTGCGCTATGCTCTTCTCAGGCACGCTCTTTCACATGAGCGCAAGCGGATCGAGTGCAAGGGCGGCAGCCGCCGACGTAGGCGCGATCAGCCGATTCGCGCAGACGGATGCGCTTCATCCCTCTTGGCTGTTCAAGCCGGTCGAGCTGATTCAGCCCTCCCTGGAGAACTTCCATCGATTCATGCCGCCAAAACGTGATGAGTCCACCGATGCCGCGCTGCGAGGATGGCTGGAAGCCGTATCGCAGGTGATCTGCAAAGCAGCGAAGGACAGCGTCGGCGGCATGCTCGTTCTCATGACCGGATACCAGCGCCTTGATATCCTTCGCGCCCTCATCGCAGAAGCCTTGCCAGAAAGCGAACGTGGCAGGTTGATCGCCCAGGCGCCGCACACCGGTGTCGGGGTAGTCGCCGAGCAGTTCATTGCGCTTTCGCGCTCTGGAACTCGACCTATCTGCATTGCCACTGGTGCCGCCTGGACCGGCCTGGACCTGAGCGATCGCGAGGTAGCGCCTGCGAACGATTTCCTCCTGACCGACATCGTGATCCCTGCCGCGCCATTTGGCCTGGAGCGATCGACAACGCATTCTGAGCGCCGGCGGAGAATGGGGTTCGTTGCGGAGCTGATGGGTGTGCAGCAGCGCCTTCGGCAAGGCTTCGGTCGCCTGGTGCGCCGCGAGGGCGTGCAGTCTCGACGGATCTGGCTGCTTGATGGCCGCCTCATCCATCCCGCTACCGCCACCCGTTTCGCCGATATCCGGCGTGCGACCAAGCCATACCTCCATCGTGGAACGCTGGAGTAGGGCAGGGCCGAGTTCCCATCGAGGCACTAGCACGCACGCCGTGAAGTTCCGATACCATTATTTCATGACCCACCTCCTGAATCGTCCTCTTGGCGAGATCCTCCGGGCGCGTAGCGACGCTCGGAGATTGATGCTGCGCGGGCAGATCCAGGAGACGCTCGACACCTTGAGAGGCCGAGGCGTGACGTGCGAGGTGGTCGGGTCTTTTGCTCGTCCCAGCGCTTTCATCGACATGGATTCAGATTTGGATCTTCTGATCGAGTCGCGAGGCCCGCTCTCCGAAGTCGAAGTCTGGGACTTGGCGTGGCACTACCTGCCAGACGTGGACGTTGACCTGGTGTTCGCAGAACACCTACCTCCTGAAAGGGTCGCACTGATGAAGGACCACGCTCGTGAGTGACAACGCTCTACAGGCCCTTCTCCTCGCAAAGGTCGCTGATTTGGAGCGCGGCATGGCTGCCCTGCGAGAAGCTGAAGCCAATCAGCAGCGCTTGAAGTTGAATCACCCAGACGCGTATGACGAGGCATTCCATGCCGCGGGAATCGCGCAGCACATCCAGGGCATCTACACTCAAGTGGAAGGTGTGCTCAAGCAGGTGATCGAGCAGATCGATGGCAAGCTGCCCAAGTCCGAAACCTGGCATCAGGACCTTATCCGACTTGCAGGTACCCCCACGGATGATCGAGGCCCGCTCATCGACGCCACCGGTGCAAAGCATCTACGGGCCGTACTCGGCTTCAGACATGTTGCCCGATCGAACTACGTGGGCAGTCTGGAGCCGGCGCGCGTTTTCGAGCACATCCCGAACATTGCGGCATCTGTTGAGGCCGTTGTGGCCGGCGTTCGCCACTTGCTGGAGCCTCCCGAGGCGCCAGCGCCCCGCGTGATTGACCAGCCTTGAGTTGAACAGGGCGCTCTTCATTGACTTCGACGGCGTGCTGCATGCAACCCATGGCAGTGCCGACGAGATGCGCCAGTTCGTGCGGCACCCGATCCTTCGAGGCTGATTGCGCCTTTCCCCGATGTCCTTGTCGTTGTACACGCTTCAGCACGCCAGCCACCTGCCGAGCTGCTTTTGTGCGATGGCACCGCCGGGATCAGCGCGTCAAGCGTGCAACGCGTGATGCTGCGATGGCTTTCTGGTGCGTCAGGGTCTTTACCTAGACCCAGGTCTCAACGATGTTGGGGTCATCCTCAGGCATGCGATCGAGCCTGGACATTCCGCCTGGTATGGCTTGTCGGATTTCTTCTAGAGTACGGCCAACGTAGATATTGGGCGTCGGGAAGAACTCACCGGTCTGAGCCACGTGAAGCCTGGCAACAAAAGAGCCTGGGAAGTCGGCTGGATTCTTGTAGACGGCCAAAATCAAAGTTGCTGGGGATGGGGCAGTGCTCAGCGACTCATCTTTCTCAAGAACCCAGCCCACGGATGAGGCCTCGACGATCTGATAAGAATCGGGATCAGCTTCGTAGCGAGCAACTTCACGACGCTGGTAGTCGACACTATTCTGAAGCCCTGGGTACGGGGCATCAGGGTACAACTCAGTCCAATCGGCCAATGCCTCTTGGGTCTCCTCAAACCGCTTGCGTGGGTCAAAGCCATCAGCAAGGACCCTTTCAAGCCGGGCGTCAATGCACAAGACGTTCAAAGCGAAGAGATCTGAATTTGACATGCGCAACCGACGGGAGTCTCGATCTTTAGGATCCTGCAGCAAACGCAGATTGCCGAGCGTAGTCTGGAACTTTGATCGTCCAAGGCGGAGCCTGTACGCTGACCAGTTTCCATGGCGAACGATGAACTCAGGACCTTTCGAATAGGCCTGAAGAACGGCGTCAAGTGCAGGCTCAGACCAGTTGAAGATCAGGTGCTCATAGCCATCATCGAGTTGAACTCTTGACGCCACAACAACCGTCTGCAGTCGCAGCAGATTACGCGCGGCCTCATTGAGGTCAAGTACGGTCCATAGGCATTGATTCAACGACAACTGAAACAGCCCTCGGGCGTCACGTGCGCCAGAAAAAATCGAGGCCAGGTTGGACTGGTGGCTGCTGATTTCGACACGGTGAGGGCCAGCCTCCTCGATTACTTCGTACCAAGAGGAAGAGAAGGAAAGTGGCGGCGGGCTCGCAATAGCCTCCTTGCCATTGAGGTTGTCGGGTTCGAAAAAGTGTGTCATCAAAAGATGAAGGAGATGGGTGCAAAGCGAGGATAAGTTCTCGAAGCGAAGGAGACAAGATGATGCTGCGCTGCGTCTTCACGCCGGCACGTAGATCTCCTCGAACACGTGATCCGGCATCCATGTCTCGTACTGATCTCGCTGGCCAATTCGACGCACCACCAGGTAGCCGGAGAAAATCCGCCCGTGTGAGGGCGGCGGACGCATGTTGTTCTGCTTGGCCAGGCGCTGAAAGCGCTGGTCGTACTGGGTATTGCTGAGCTCGCCTGCGCGCACGAACTCACCGTAGCGCTTGGCCTCCTCGCGATCAATTGCGCGAAAGCGGGGGAGGGCACTCGCATCGAGGAACGGCCGCTCGTGATCGAAGCTCATGTGCCAACACCTCGGCTTGACGAGCCCTCTCTGTGCGTCGTTTCTGTCTCCGCGTGGTGTTTCGCATGTGCCACCAAGGCGTCCCACTCGTCCGAACGAATGCCCCTACCAAGAAGACGCTCAAATTGGCCCCTCACCTCGGACACTCCATCATCTCCGTCGATGTCGCTCCCAAAGGAATGCGCCAGGCTGATGATCGCCCACAGACGATGCCAGGTGCCATCAAGACCTTCGAGATGTACGCCGAGCTGGTAGCCGACGTCCGTCGTTGACGGTCGGGTTTCAAGGATTGACTCAATCTTCGGAGGCATTCGCCTTGCCTGGGCATCACGCTCACAGGCCTCCGCTTTCATGTCAGCCAAATCGGCGTCGGTCATCTCGCCCTTGAAGGTGATTTCCCAGTGCTTGATGGCCGCGTCGACCGCGGCTTGGTCCTTCTCGCTGCCGCTGGCCATTTGCAGGCCCAGGGCGGTCACAAGCTGGTTCCTGGCCTGCTCGCGAGGCGCGAGCGCCCGCCTCATCGCAGACATGATCTGAAGCGATGCTGGGCTGTCCGGGTTCGACGCGAGCGCTCTTGCGGCTCGGGTGAATGCGTCCCTTGGTTCATCGTCCATTGGCGGTCTCGCGGTCATGGTCCAGGAGGGTGAATTTTCGCCAAGTCGCCGTTCGGGTCGTAGACGTCGAGCTTTATGGTAGGCCGTGCCGAGCTTCTGTATATGACCAGGTTGGTCCCACCTGGGCTTGCCTGCGACGGGAAAATGATTCCATCGAGCCCCATTGCGACGGTGTCATCTGCCATGTCCCAAGTCGGCGGCGAGATCTTGTGGTTGAACAGCAGATTGCGCCAGTCAACAGCATAGTCAGCCCACAAAGGGGCGAAGAACTTCGGGTCGTAGCCCGATGACAGGTCGACCACTCGCAGCCGATTGACGAAGTAGGTACAGATCGTTCCAGGCGGCAACCACGGGTTGTCCTGCTGATACTCCGCCAGTGCCGTTGGAGCTTGTGCTGAAAGGTAAAGGGCCTCTTGCTGGGGTCGATTGAAACGGCCGCCCCTGACCGCGGCACCCATGCCCGACTTCGGCGTGCCAGCCCACGCGGGGGAGATCACCCGGTACCAGATGGTTCTTTGAGTGATGTCCGCAGTGAGCATTACCCGGCAGCTCCGCCGGCCAATGACTGCAGATAGGCGATCACATCATCTGCGCGGCCCTCTTTGATCAGCTGGTCGGCAGTTCGAGCATCGAATGCCCGCAGTGGCTCGTTGCGAATCAGGAATGCTGCGCGCCCAACGTCGCCCGTCATCTCGGTGGCCACCGACAGCACGCGAAGCAGGTCCTGGAGTGCTTTCTGCAGCTGTGCCGAGTGCGGGCGAGAGGACGGTGCGTTGCGATGCACGCCGGCGCGCTCTGCGAGGTCCTGCACCTGGTAGCCGAATACCTCGCTCACGCGGGCCGGCGACAGGAAGGGCGTATTCGGCTCGCGAAACGGATCTGCAAACGAGCCGGCGAGCCGGCCGGTTTCTTTGGGAGGGGCAATCGTGTCCATGCACGAATACTGCACCATTTTTGCACCGGTTGCTACTGGCGACGGGGGTAGTTCAATTTTTGTTGCTCCTCCAACTTTTTCTAGGAGGGAGCGGCGCTTGCCGGCTCATGAATGCACGTTTATATGAATAAACAGGTTTAGTGGGTTGTGTGAGAGTAGATATAACGACAGAATACGCGTATTCCGTAGTTTTCTCTACGTCAACGGAAAACCAGGAAGGAGACGGCAGTTCCACCTCGAACTTTCGGGTTTCAGGTGGCCAGCGGCCGCTCCGCAAAGTGCTGTGGTCGAGGTTTGCGCCAAGGGCGCGTCAGGATGGAGGGGTTGTGCTGTCGAGGAAAAAATTCAAGGTGGGCTTGGAATGGGTCGTGGCCATGGGCTGGCACCTGGCGCTGATCGCGCGCGGTCGGCCGGCGTTTGACCGCGTTGCCGACGATGGCCGGCTGCTGCGATCCCTCGCGGCCGTTGCCGTTGGCTTCGGCTTGCTCCGGCATGCCGGCCTGGGCGATGACAGCGTGCTCAACACGCTGATGCACCTGGCCATCTACGGTCTGGTGCTGGCGATCCTGTTTGTGCGTGAGGACCGGAACATGACCTTGCTGGCCATGCTCTTCGGCACCAGCGCCGTGGTCGACCTGGCGGTGGTCCTGCTCGCGGCCGCGGGCATGCCCTATCCGAGTGGGATCTGGAGGCTGGCATGGTTCACCCTGGAGATCGCTCTCATCTGGCGCGTCCTGCGCTCGTTCTATTCCACATCCACCCGGGTCCAGGCCCGTGGCTATCGCCCATGACCACCACCTTTCACCGTGACCGCTTCCATGCAGACGGGACCCGTCCAGGCACCTCGGGCCCGTGGATCTGGGTGTTTGGGAGCAACCTGGCGGGCCGACACGGCGCCGGCGCCGCGCTCGTAGCCTTGGAGTCCTACGGGGCACAACGCGGGGTGGGTGTCGGCCCTCAGGGCCGCGCCTACGCCATCCCGACCAAGGACGAGCGCCTGTCGGTCCTGCCCATCGCGAGCATCCGACCCCACATCGATGCCTTCATCGACCACGCCCTGGCCAACCCCAACCAGCGCTTTTTCATCACCCGTGTTGGTTGTGGCCTCGCAGGCTACAAGGACCGGGAGATCGCCCCGCTCTTCGCGCGCGCGCCCGACAACTGCAGCCTGCCCGAGAACTGGCGCCCCTACTTCGCCAAACCGACCCCGGAGTCCGACCTGAAATGACCACCACCGATCAAATCGCGAACGAGCACGATCGAGACCCCGAGGCCCAGACCGGGGCCGCTGCTGCGGAGAGTGGCCTGCCCGAGCTGTTTGCGGCCGTATCGCTCGAGCTCGGGCCCGACCCGGAGTCGCAGGAGTTCGCTGAAGGCCTCCAGCAGCTTCGCCCGCTGTACGAGCATCGCCAGACCTTCAACTTCATGGTCTGCGACCAACTGGCCCTTCGTGGCCTCCCCCCAAACGGGAAAAACGTGCTCACCGCCGGCCGCTGGGGCACGGCCAGCGCCGTGGCCGCCGATGTGCGGGCCTGGTACACGGGGCTGGCCGCCCGATTGACCGCCGACCATGCCCGAATCCCTGAGGCGCTCAAGCGCGGCGCCAACAGTTTGCTGGAGCAGATGTGGAATATGGTCCTGGAGGCCTACACCGGTCCAGCGAACGCGCGAATCCGCGATCTGGAAGGTCAGCTGCAGGCAACCCGGGCTGAGCTTGAGCAGGCGCGCACCGCGGCCGAGGAGGCACGCGAGGATGCACGCGCGGCGCGGGCCGACCGTGAGCGCATCGAGGGCGAGCTGAAGTCACAGCTTGCCCTGGCCAACGACGACGTCGCTCGACTGCGCGCGGAGATCGCCCGACTGCAGGCAAGCATCGCCGAAGCCGCAATGCAGCATGAGCGCGATCGCAAGGAGCTGGACCAGCTGCACCGCGAGCGCGTTGAAGCAATCGAGCGGACCCACGCCGAGGTCATCGCAAGGCACCTCAGTGACCTGGCGAATCTGCAGTCCAGCTTGCAACGCGAGCGTGAACGCAACGAGGAGCAGAACAAAGCGCACGCGCTGGCCATCGACGGGTTCCGCCAGGACGTGCGCGACGCGCTGCGAAGATCCGATGCCGCCCAAGCACAGGCGGCAAAAGAGAAGGCGCGAGCTGACGAAAAGGTGGACGAACTGAGCCAAGCTGAGCTGCGCGTCGCCCGCGCAGAAATGCTCACATCTGAACTCCGCTCAACCCTGGCTCGCCTGGAGCAGGAAGCCGCCTCGCTGCGTGACGAAAACCAACGCATTCGCGCTGATAGCCAGGCACTCCATGTCAAGCTGGCCTCCACCGAATCCGCCCTCGCCGCGGCCCAAGCCGAAGCAGCTCGAGGACGAGGCGGGAGTAAAGTCCGCGACCATGAATAAAGGATCTACATCATGAACACTTGGGAAAGCGAAGCACTGGAACGACTCAACAGGGTGGAGGTGTCCATGCAGGATCTTCTGCAGGCATCGTAAGCGATCCGCCAACTACGTCTTCCCACAGAGCGTCTGAGAGGGGAAGCTACGTGTCCATGTAGAACAAGGTGGACACGTATGTCAGAGAT